>Ga0265298_10002588_pt1 | contig 24913 bp, 21 predicted proteins | sample AusTroGonzalo_MG_3_FD_193486 | JGI IMG/M metagenome (GOLD analysis project Ga0265298, IMG submission 193486) | Bovine rumen microbial communities from tropical cattle in Woodstock, Queensland, Australia - Gonzalo_01 | ecosystem: Host-associated > Mammals > Digestive system > Stomach > Rumen ...
TTCGGCTGTTCGCCGATTAAAGTGGCACGCGAGCTGGGTTCAGAACGTCGCGAGACAGTTCGGTCTCTATCTGTTGCGGGCGTTGGAGGCTTGAGGGGTCCTGACCTTAGTACGAGAGGACCGGGTTGGACGGACCAACGGTGAGCCGGTTGCGCCGCCAGGCGCACGGCCGGGTAGCCGCGTCCGGACGGGATAAGCGCTGAATGCATCTAAGCGCGAAGCCCTCCCCGAGATGAGGCCTCCTTGGAGGGCCGTCGGAGACGACGACGTAGATAGGCCGCAGGTGTGAGCGTGGCGACACGTTGAGCCGAGCGGCACTAATTGCCCGAAAGCTTCCGTTCTACCCCCCTTTGTCCCCCCTGAGAGGGGGGAGAGACACGCGGGGGCGTGCGTCGGTGGGTTTGTGTCGGCTTTCGCCCCATCCGGAAAGGCCGATGAGACACAAGTGGCGGCTATGGCGCGGGGGCGCACCTCTTCCCATTCCGAACAGAGAAGTTAAGCCCCGCCGCGACGATGATACTGCGGGAGACCGTGGGAAAGTAGTTCGCCGCCCACCCACAACGGAAAGCCCGTCAGCATTGCTGGCGGGCTTGTCTGTTTTTGGACACTTTGACCGTGTGTGCAAGCCCCACACGGTGCCGTGTGGGGTGAATGGGATGCCGTGTCTTCGACACGGGGCACTTTTTTGATATTTTCTACTATCCTGCTGCCCGATGGATAATCTGTTCCCCAAACCGTAATTTGATTTTATCCAAAGTAGCATATAGTTGCGTCAGTTCCATATTGTCGTCAAACAAGGCCAGTTGCGGCGAACCGCTGACCAATTCGCTGAAGCGCACGCCGACGAGGCGAATCATCATGCGGCGGTTGTAGAGGCGGTCGAAGATGCTGTTCACGGTCTGGCGCAGCACGTGGTCGAAAGCGGTGTAAGGGATGCGCTGCTGCATGTCGTGCGTGTCGAAGTTCGAGTAGCGGATTTTCACTGTCACGCAGCCCGTCAGTTTGCCTTGTGAGCGCAGGTCGAAGCCGAGGCTCTCCACCATGCGCGCGAGGCATTGCCTAATGGCCGCCACGTCGATGGTGTCTTGCTCGAAAGTGCGTTCCTTGCTGATGGACTTCCGCTCTTGATAGGGGCACACGGGCGTGTTGTCGTGGCCGTTGGCCTTCTTCCAGATGTCGATTCCATGCTTGCCCATAGCGCGCTCCACAGCCAAGGGTGGCAGGCGGCGCAGCGTGCCGATTTTCTCCACGCCCATCGAGCGGAGTAGGGCGTAGGTTTTCTCGCCTACCATCGGGATTTTCTGTACCGACAGCGGGTCAAGGAACGTATTAATATAGGGTGTGGGCACCTGCAACTCGCCGTTGGGCTTGGCCTGCCCCGTGGCGATTTTCGCAACGGTCTTGTTTTCAGACAGTCCGAACGAAATCGGCAGACCCGTTTCCTTGATGATGGTTTGCCGCAGTTCGTGCGACCACAGTTGGCAGTCATGGAAGCGGTCCATGCCCGTCAGGTCAAGGTAATGCTCGTCGATGGACATTTTCTCATAGACGGGCGCGCGGTCGGCGATGATGTCGGTCACCAAGCGTGAATAACGGCTGTAGAGTTCCATGTCGCCACGGATGAACACGGCCTGCCCGCACAGTTGTCGCGCCATTCGCATGGGCATGGCCGAATGCACGCCGAAACGCCGCGCCTCGTAACTGCAAGTGGAGACCACGCCACGGTCTGACATTCCGCCCACGATGACTGGTTTGCCCTCCAACGAAGGGTTTACCAAGCGCTCCACCGACACAAAAAAGGTGTCCAAATCCAAGTGCAAAATCGTCCTTTCCATAATATTTCCTCCTTTTTTGCCAAAAATGCTTGCATGTTCCAAAAAAGTTGTATTTTTGACGAGTTTTTAATCAAATATTTCGCCGTAAATTTAATCATTTTATCAATATGTACTTCAATTCGAACATAAAATTTTTGCGCAAGCACCGCCAACGTACCCAGGACGACATCGCTTTTGCCCTGCAAATGAAGCGCTCCACGCTGAGCGGCTATGAAAATGGCGTGTCCGAGCCGAATCTTGAGGCCTTGGTCGCCTTCTCGAAATATTTCGGCATCGCCATCGACACTTTGGTGAAAGTAGACCTGAGCAGCATCAGCCCGAGCCAACTTTCGCAATTGGAACGCGGCTATGACGTTCACCTGAAAGGCAGCAATTTGCGCGTATTAGCCACCACTGTCAACGACGCGAACGACGAGAACATCGAGCTCGTCACAGAGAAGGCCAAAGCAGGCTACGCCACAGGCTTCGCCGACCCGGAATACATCAAGGTGCTGCCGACGTTCACCATGCCCTTCCTCTCGCGCGACCGCAAGTACCGCACCTTCCAAATCAGTGGCGACTCGATGCTACCCATCCCCGATGGCTCCTACGTCACCGGCGAATATGTCGTCGACTGGACCTACATCCGCAGCGGCCAGCCCTACATCGTGCTCACCCAAGACGACGGCATCGTCTTCAAGATTGTGGACAACAAACTTGAGCACGAGAGCAAACTGACACTCAGCTCGTTGAATCCGCTCTATCACCCCTATGACCTCCCTGCTGCCGATGTCAAGGAAGTGTGGAAATTCGTGCATTACATCAGCGCGGAGATGCCTGAGCAGCGCGAAAACCGTTTCCGCGAGGAGGAACTGATGCGCACCGTGCAGGAACTGAAACGACAGGTGGAGGAGATACAGTTGAAGCTGAATATCTGAAAAATGTGTATTTTTGCCGCCCGATGATCTACCCAACCAATTACGAACAAAAAATCGGCTTCAAGAGTGTCCGTGAGATGCTTTCCGACCATTGCATCAGCCCCATGGGACTGGAGAAAGTGGACAAAATGGCTTTCTCTGCCGACAAAGGCCACATTCTCAAGAGCCTGGAACAGACCGAGGAATTCATCGGCCTGCTGCAGACTGGCGTGCCTTTCCCCATGCGCGACTTCCACGACCTGCGTGAGGCCTTCCACAACATACAAATCGACGGCACCTGCCTCAGCGTGGAGGATCTCTTCGCCTTGAAACCCTCGCTGAATGTCGTGGAGGCCATCCTGCGCTACGGTCACTCCGAGAGCGCCGACGCCACGCCACGCATCAAGGCACTGATTGAGGACATCTTCATTGAACGCAGCATCTTCACCGAGGTCAACCGCCTCGTCGACGACAAGGGCGAGATCCCCGACAACGCTTCCACCGAACTATTGGAAATCCGCCAGAGCATCCGCCGCAAGCAAGGTGGCATTGAGAGACGCATCCGACAGATTATGGGCGACGCCAAGACTGCTGGCTGGGTCGACCAAAAAGCGGAACTCACCGTGCGCGACGGTCGCCTGGTCATTCCCGTGAAGGCAGGCGACAAACGTGCCATCCGAGGCTTCATCCACGACGAGTCGGCCACGGGGCAAACCGTTTACATCGAGCCGGCCGAGATTTTCGATACTTCCAACGAAATCAAGGAGCTGGAATATGCTGAACGCCGCGAGATCCACCGCATTTTAATGGCGTTCACACGGCTGTTGAGGCCCTATCTCTCCGAACTGCGTAGGGCATGGAACCTTTTGGGTGAACTTGACTTTATCCGCGCCAAGGCTTTGTTGGCCAACGACATCGGCGGCGTGAAGCCCGAAATCCTTGACCAGCCTTATATCAACTGGCAACAAGCCCGCCATCCGCTGTTGGAACAGAAACTCAAGGCCCAAGGCAAGCAAGTCGTTCCCTTGGATTTGCAACTCAATGAGAATGAGCGTATTTTGGTCATTAGCGGTCCCAATGCGGGCGGAAAATCCGTTTGCCTGAAGACTGCTGGCCTGCTGCAATACATGCTGCAATGTGGCTTGATGCCGCCCATGCGCGTCGATTCGCAGTGCGGCTTGTTTGAAAGCCTCTTTATCGACATCGGTGATGAACAGTCGATTTTGGACGATTTGTCGACCTACAGTTCACACCTTATTAATATGAAGGCCCTGCTGGAGCAGGCCAACGAACACACTTTGTTCCTCATCGACGAGTTCGGCACGGGAACGGAGCCGCAATTAGGCGGTGCCATAGCCGAGGCCATCTTATTGGAGCTCAACAAGAAACAAGCTTTCGGCATGGTCACCACGCACTATGCCAATTTGAAGCTGTTGGCCGACAACCACGAGGGCATCGTCAATGGCGCCATGCTGTTCGACACCAAGTTCATGCAGCCCATGTACATCATGATGACGGGTAAGCCTGGCTCGTCGTTTGCCTTCGAAATTGCCAAGAAAATCGGCTTCCCAAGGCAGATTCTCGACGATGCCGCCAACATCACCGGTGACCAGCACCTCAAGTTTGAGAAGCAGCTGCAGCAGCTTGAAGTCGACAAGAAAGCCATCCGCAAGAAGGAACAAGACCTGCGCATCGCTGACCAGTTGCTGACCGAAGTGGTCGACAAATACAAAGGTCTGCTCGCCGAGCTTGAAGGCAAGAAGAAACAATACCTCCGCGAGGCCGCTGCCGAGGCGCAGGAGCTGATACAGAAGGCCAACAGTCAAATCGAGCGCACCATCAAGGAAATCAAGGAGGCGCAGGCGGAGAAAACCAAAACCAAGGAAATCCGCCAGAACCTGGAGAAGGCCAAGGAGGAGATTGCGCAGAAAGCCAAGGAAGTGGCCGAAGCCAAGAAAAAGGAAGAGGCCGAGGTGGTGCTCAAGGTGGGCGACACCGTCTGCATCGAGGAGATGCAGGTGGTGGGTGAGATCCTTGCCATCAGCGACACGGACGCCACCATCTTGTTTGACAGCATACGTCTGCGCACCAGCCCCGACAAGCTCCGCAAGGTGAGCCGCGCCGAAGCCCGCAAAACCCAACGCCGCTGGCAGAACGGCATTGCCGAAGATCTTAGCGAGAAGGCCGAGCACTTCGAATTGACCCTCGATGTGCGCGGCAAGCGCGCCGAGGAAGCCTTGGACATTGTGGACAAATACCTTGACGAAGCCAAACTTTTGAGCATCAAGGAAGTGAGCATTCTGCACGGCAAAGGCAACGGCATCTTGCGCAAACTCATCCGCGAGAAGCTCAGCCACATCCATGAGGTTGAACATTTCTGCGATGCCTCGTTGGAGACGGGCGGAACGGGGATTACTCGGGTTTATTTTAGGTGAGTTTTCCCTGTAGAGGGGAGTCTCTAAAAGTCCCCAAAACTGATAAAAAAAATGAGTTTTGGGGATTTATAGACTCTATAATTCCCCAAAACTGATAAAAAAAATGAGTTTTGGGGGTCTATCGAAAAGAATTTGTTTATCTTTGCGACATAAAATGCAAGCAATATGAATGGAAAATTCATCGGTAGAGAAATTGAAATTCAGCAACTTAACGATATTATGGCTTCTGGGAAAGCCGAATTTGTCGCCGTCTATGGCCGTCGACGCGTTGGTAAGACTTATTTGATTCACCAATTTTTCAAAAGCAAGTTCAATTTCTCGGCCACAGGTGTCATTGAAGGAGAGAAAGACGAGCAACTTTTCGCGTTTACCACGGCTCTCGTCAATGCGGGATACGAAGGCCGCCAACCCACGACCTGGCTTCAAGCCTTTGAAATGCTGAAGGCAACCTTGGAGCAACAAAAAAGCAAAGGCCGCTGCGTTATTTATATTGATGAATTGCCCTGTTTCGACACGCCCAGGTCGGGATTTGTCCGCGCATTGGGGCATTTTTGGAACACATGGGCCTCGCTCCACAAAGAGGTTGTCTTGATTGTATGCGGTAGTGTCACCTCATGGATGGTCGACAATATCATCGACAACCACGGTGGTTTGCACGACCGCATCACCCACAGCATCTATCTGCGGCAATTCAACCTCGCCGAAACCGAGGCTTATCTGAAGACTTTGGGCATACATTGGCCACGGCACACCGTCGTGGAAACCTACATGATGTTGGGCGGCATCCCCTATTACCTCAGCCTGTTCAACAAAAAGGAAAACTTGGCGCAAAACATCGACCGGCTCTATTTTCGCGAAAACTCCGAACTGAGCCATGAATACAAAAGGCTCTATGCCTCGCTCTTCAAGCAACCAGAGCCTTACATCCGTATCGTGGAGGCTTTGGGAAAGAACAAGCAAGGATTGACGCGGAGCGAGCTGACCAAAATGGTGAAAACCACTTCGAGCGGCACGTTGACCAAACAATTGGACAACCTTGTCAGCTGCGACATCATCCGGCGTTATGTCACCAAAGTAAAAGGCAAGCCGAAAATCAACGACGCCTATTACCAACTTGTCGACCTTTTCACGCTCTTTCACCTGACTTATGCCAAAAAGCTGACCACCGAGGACTATTGGGAGCAGCGCGTCAATACGCCTACTGTCAACACCTGGCAAGGGTTGGCTTTCGAGCATGTCTGTCTCGCCCACATCAAGCAAGTCCGCCATGCGCTCGGCCTCGACCGCATCGCTGTGGAGTACTATTCGTGGCGCAGCGACCAGAAACCCAAGGCACAAGTCGACCTCATCATTGAGCGGGCCGACCGCCTCATTAACTTCTGTGAAATCAAGTACACCTTTGCCGAATATACCATCACCAATGACGACGACTTGAAGACGCGGACACAAAGCATGGCTTTTGTCGGCAAGACAAGAAACAAAGCTGGCATCTTGCCCACCTGGATTACGCCGTATGGCCTTTCCGCCAACGCCTACTCCGCCAATGTGCAGTATCAAGTGGTCATGGATGACCTTTTTGTCAATCTATAGATGGCGTGTCTGTTCACCTGTTCATCAAATTGGCCATTTCGGCGTTTTGCGCTTCGATATAGTCTAGGACCTCATCGCGGCCGGTCTTTTTCTCCGCCGAGGTGATGAAGATTGGCGGCAACTCCTCCCATTCCTCCAACAGCTTGGCCTTGAAAGCCGCCACGTTCCTGTCCAACTCGGCCTTCGATACCTTGTCGGCCTTGGTGAAGACGATGCAGAAAGGCACTTGGTTTTCGCCTAACCAGCTCACGAAGCCCAAGTCGTTGTTTTGCGGCTCGATGCGCGAGTCGACGAGCACGAAGGTCGTCACCAGGTTGCGGCGGCGGGTGATGTAGTTGTTGATCATCACGCGCCACTGCTCGCGGGTCTTTTTCGAGTGCTGCGCATAGCCATAGCCCGGAAGGTCGACGAGATACCACGCGTCGTTGACGATGAAATGGTTGATGGCCACCGTCTTGCCTGGCACCGATGAGGTCTTGGCCAGTCCGCGGCGTTGCACCAGCATGTTGATTAGCGACGACTTGCCCACGTTGGAGCGGCCGATGAAGGCATATTCGGGGATGTTGTCATTCGGCAAGAACTCGAAGCGAGTGTTGCTCATCAGGAATTCGGCTTTTTTGATGTCCATGGCTTCATGATTTTACGGCAAAAGTAATAAAAAAAACAATACGGAGTTACCCGCCTGTCGGCGGGAATGGAGAGTGCTGTGTTTTTATTCTGCGGCGGCTGCAGGATTTTACTTAGCGTTTGCGTCACGGGCCGCCGCTTTTATTAACATGGCGCACTCTCCATTCCCCGCAGGGGAATCCCAGGCCGCCGTTGTAAACAATATGACGAGGATTCTACCCCCGCGCGGGAGAGCTTGTTAACAGCTTTTCAACAGGAAATGAACAAAGTTATTAACAATTCCTGTTGAAAACTATTTGTAATATTTTGTGTAGGAAAGTGTCAAGAAATGGGAGAAAGTGTATATCTTTGCAGCTGAAAATTGATGACAAACGGAATATGAGTTACTTGGTAGGACATTATAACTGCAAATTGGATTCGAAGGGACGTCTTTTGGTACCCAGCGAATTCAAGGAACAGCTGGGTGAACAGGTGGAGGAGGGCTTCGTCCTCCGTCCCGGGCTTCACTCCACCTGCCTCGAGCTCTACACGAGGAAAGACTGGGACGAGGTGCAGGACCAGCTGCGGGCCGCTTTCAGCCAGTTCAAGGCGAAACAAGAGGCGGTGCTCCGCAAATACAACGCCGGCGCGCGCTTCGTAAGACTCGACGGCAGCGGCCGACTGCAGATTCCCAAAGACCTGATCGAAAAAGGGTCGCTCGTGAAAGACCTGGTCATCACCTCGGTCACGACGAAGATGGAAATCTGGGACAAGAGCCTCTACGAACAGTCCATCGACGAGCTTGACGACGAGGAATTCTTCAACCTGCTGGGCGAAAACATCAAATAGGAGGACGGAAATGTATCACAATCCGGTCATGCTGAAAGAATGCCTTGAGGGACTGAACATCAACCCCGATGGCATCTACGCCGACGTTACCTTTGGCGGCGGCGGCCACTCGCGAGCCATACTCAAAAGGCTCACGACAGGTCACCTCTATGCTTTCGACCAGGACGAGGATGCCGAAGCCAACGCCTTCGACGATGAACGCTTCACCTTCATCCCCCAAAACTTCAAGTACTTCAAGAACTTCATCCAGCTCTATAACGGCGGAAGGCAGATTGATGGCATCATCGCCGACTTGGGCGTATCGTCGCACCAGTTCGACACGCCCGAGAAAGGCTTTTCGACCCGCTTCGACGGCCCCCTCGACATGCGCATGAGCCAGATGACACCCAACGACGCGGCCACGGTGGTCAACACCTACGACCACGCCGACCTGACACGCATCCTGCGCCTCTACGGCGAGATGCAACAGGCCCACCTCATCGCTTCCGACATCATCCTTGCCCGCGAGGCCGAGCCCATCGAGACCACCGAGCAGCTGAAGGCCGCCGTGCAACGCCGCCTGCCCCGTGGCAAGGAGAACAAGGTGCTGGCGCAGCTTTTTCAGGCCTTGCGCATCGAAGTCAACCAGGAACTTGAAGCCCTCAGTGCCTTCCTCACGCAGTGCCCCGAGGTGTTGAAGCCAGGTGGCCGACTCGTGGTGATGTCGTACCATTCGCTGGAAGACCGTCTCGTGAAGAATTTCATGAAGACCGGCAACGCCGAGGGCAAGGAGGAGAAGGATTTCTACGGCAACTTATTGACACCATATACTATAATCACGCGCAAGCCCATCGTCCCCACCGACGAAGAGACGGAAAGCAACCCCAGGGCTCGCAGCGCCAAACTCAGGATTGCAGAAAGGAAATAAAGGCATGGAAGAGAAAAAAGAGAAGAAGAGAAAGAAGGGAAGTAAGCGGGTGATGAACGTCCTGGGCGGCACTTTCCTCGTGAGGGAGAACTTCGGCAAGCAGTTCTTTTTCCTTGCGTATGTCACCATCTTGCTCATGGCCATCATCACCAACACCTACATCGCCGAGGGGAAGATCCGTGAGCTGAACAAAGCCACCAAGCGCCTCAACGACTTGCAGGTGGAGTACATACAAGTGAAGTCGGCCATCATGGAGGCTTCCAAACAGTCGGTTTTGGTGAAGAGGTTAGAAGGCACTGGTCTGAAAGAAGCCACCGAGCCTTTGAAGCGCCTCAATGTGAATGTTGAACCTGAAAAGAACGTGGAGCCATGAAGACCGACCCGAGAACAGATACACTTTGGAAGACCTATTTGGTCTATATCCTTGTCCTTGTCTTCGGCATCGCCATCATCGCGAAGATTATTGTGGTGCAGACCAAGGACAACAAGGAGCTGGTGAAGCTGGCCGAGCAGCGCGAATACCGCGTCGACACCTTGGAGGCTTCGCGCGGCAACATCTTCTCGTCCGACGGGCAGCTGATGGCTACCACCATCCCGCTTTACGACGTCTTCTTCGACTACAAATCCGTCGACTCGGCGTTTTTGGCCGACAACATCGACTCGCTCTGCGGACAGATGGCCGACCTGTTTCCTAAGCGTAACACCGAGCAATGGAAGGATTTCTTCTCTGAAGGCAGAGCCAAAAAGAACCGTCACTACAAGATTGCTCTCAATATTACCCAGACCGAGCTGCGTCAGATGCAGCAATTCGTCATCTTCAATCGTGGCCTCTACAAGAATGGCCTCATCATTGACAAGAAGATCCGCCGTGAGCATCCCTATAAAGACCTCGCCAGCCTCATGCTCGGCATGGCCAACGAAAAGAAGGGCTACTATTTCGGCCTTGAAGGTGCCTACAACGACTACCTCAGGGGTCAGAACGGCCGTCAGCTGGTGAGAAGAATCCACCACGGTGGCTGGATACCCGTCGACTCTGATGACAACACCGACGCCCAGAACGGCGACGATGTCATCACCACCTTCGACATCAAGCTGCAGGATATTGTGGAGAGCGCCCTTAACAACACCCTGACCGTCAACAAAGCCGAGCAGGGCTGCGCCATCCTGATGGATGTGGAGACGGGTTATGTGAAAGCCTTGGCCAACTTGAGCCTCAACCACGAGACGGGGAAATATGAAGAGTCGTACAACGTGGCCTTGGCCGAACGCTACGAGCCAGGCTCGGTGTTCAAGATTGCCTCGATGGTCGTGCTGCTCAACAACAACGAGCACATGCGCCTTGATGACAAGGTGAACATTGGAACGGGACCTATCAAGTTCTCCAACCGCACGATGAAAGACGACCACAGCTTCGCCAAGGGCGGTGTCTGCACCGTGCAGGAGGTCATCGAGCAGTCATCCAACAAGGGCACGGCGGTGCTGGTCACCAAGAACTTCGCCGCGCATCCCGAGAAATACGTCAACGGCCTGTATGCCTTGGGTCTGAACAAGAAGATTGGCACGGGCATCACGGGCGAAGCCCAGCCGGTCATCAAGCACCCCGACGACAAAACCAAGGACGGTCGTAAGCTTTGGTCGAACGTGTCGCTGCCTTGGATGTCGATTGGCTACGAAGTCAACGTCACCCCGATGCAGCTGCTGACACTCTACAATGCCATCGCCAACGGAGGCCGCATGATGAAGCCCCAGTTCGTGACTGAGATCCGTCGCGGCGAGCAGACCGTGGAGAAGTTTGAGCCCGTCGTACTCAGCGAGCACATCGCCTCGCCCGAGTCGATAGAGAAGATACAGACCATGCTGGAGGGCGTGGTGCTGAGAGGCACCGCCAAGCGCCAGTTCGCCGGCTGTGTCGTCAGCGTGGCGGGCAAGACCGGCACGGCACAATACTACGACAAGGTGCAGGGCTACGCCTATCACGAGCCGGGTATCGGCAGGAAACTGTACAACACCACTTTCGTGGGCTATTTTCCCGTCGACAAGCCGCGTTACAGCTGCATCATCATGGTGAGCCGCGCCCGTGGAGCCAAGTGGGCTGCTGGCGGCGTGTCGGCACCAGGCTTCAGGGAGATTGCCGAGAAGGTGTATGCCACGCGCATCGGTGTCAGCGAGGACGACAGCATTGTGTTGAAGCACGACAAGGCCAAAGCACCAGTCCTCGTGCGTCACAACAAGGAATCGCAATACCTCAACGGCATCGCCAAGAACTACAGCAACTATGCCATCAACGGTGACTGGGTGACGGTGGAAAGCGACGAGAGCGGACAAATCACCCTACGTGAGGCCAAAATCGCCAACAACATCGTGCCTAACGTGGTTGGCATGGATATCACAGATGCTATCTATCTTCTTGAGAACATGGGTGTTAGCATCGAGTTTACGGGACAGGGTGTCGTCAAGGAACAGTCGCTGCACGCGGGCGATACCCTCAAAGCACACAGTAAAATGTATTTAAAACTGGAAAAATGATGAAGCTCAAAGACATATTGACGAATTGCAACCTTTTGGAAATCGTGGGTGAGAAGGACGTGAATGTTGCCGACATCACCTTCGATTCCAGAAAGGTGAGCCAAGGCACCCTGTTTTTCGCCGTCAAAGGCACGCAGGTCGACGGCCACGACTACATCGACGGCGCCATCGAGAAAGGCGCTTCGGTGATTGTGTGTGAGAAGATGCCTCGCAAGAAAGCTGAAGGTGTCACCTTCGTGAAAGTCGACAACTCGGCCTACGTGTTGGGCGTCGGTGCTTCCAATTTCTTTGGTAACCCTTCGGAGAAGCTGAAGCTGGTCGGCGTGACTGGCACCAACGGCAAGACCACCATCGCCACCTTATTATATAGGCTCTTCACTGGAGCAGGTTACAACTGCGGTTTGCTCTCGACGATTGAGAACATCGTCAACCGCGATGTCGTCCCTTCGACCCACACCACACCCGACCCCATCGAGTTGAACGCCTTGTTGCAGCAGATGGTCGACCAAGGTTGCGAATACGCCTTCATGGAGGTGAGCTCCCATAGCGTGGCGCAAGACCGCATCGCCGGCCTGCATTTTGCTGGCGGCATCTTCACCAACCTGACGCACGACCATTTGGATTACCACAAGACCATGGCCAACTACCGCAACGCCAAGAAGAAATTCTTCGACGATCTGCCGCAGAGCGCCTTCGCCTTGACCAATTTGGACGACAAGAACGGCGCCTACATGCTGCAAAACACCCAAGCCCGCAAGCTGAGCTATGCCTTGAAACACGATGCCGACTTCAAGGGTGTCGTCATGGAAAGCCATTTCGATGGCATGATGCTCAAGGTGAACGGCACGGAGATGTTCACACAACTTGTCGGTGGCTTCAACGCGAGCAACATCTTGGCCATCTATGGTGCTGCCACGGCTTTGGGCTTCAATAAAGATGAGCTGCTGGTCGAGATCAGCAAGCTGCGCGGTGCCAACGGCCGTTTCGACATGGTGCATTCCGAGAAAGGCATCGTCGGCATCGTCGACTACGCCCACACGCCTGACGCTTTGGAGAACGTGCTGAAGACCATCAACGAGGTGCGCTGCCACAAGGAGACGCTCATCACGGTAGTTGGCTGCGGTGGCAACCGCGACACCACCAAACGCCCTGAGATGGCTGCCGTCGCCGTCAAGCTCAGCGACCGTGTCATCCTCACCAGCGACAACCCGCGCAACGAAGATCCCGACGAAATCATCCGCCAGATGAAGGTCGGCGTGCCTGAGGAAGACAAAAGCAAGGTGTTGAGCATCACCAATAGGCGCGAGGCCATCCGCACGGCCGTCGCTTTGGCCAAAAAAGGCGATATCATCCTCTTGGCGGGCAAAGGCCATGAGAACTATCAGGAAATCAACGGAGTAAAGAACCATTTCGACGACAAGGAAGTTTTGTCGGAGGCATTTAAGGAGGCATAAGCCATGTTGTACTATCTGTTCAATTATCTGAATCAATGCGATTTCCCGGGCGCGGGCGTGTTCAACTACGTAACCTTCCGCGCTGCCGTGGCGGTCATCCTTTCCTTGCTGGTGGCCGTGTGGTTTGGCAATTGGTTCATTAAGATGTTGAAACGCAAGAAAATCACTGAGACCCAGCGTGATGCATCCATTGACCCCTACAACACCAAGAAAGTGGGTGTGCCTACCATGGGTGGTGTCATCATCATCATGGCCATCCTTGTGCCGGTGTTGCTGGTGTGCAAGCTGCACAGCGTCTACACCCTCCTGATGATAGCCACCACCTTGATTTTGGGCATCTTGGGCTTTGCCGACGACTATGTCAAGACCTTCAAAGGCAAGAAAGACGGATTGAAGCCTGCGGTGAAGCTGGGCGGACAGATTCTGTTGGGACTGCTCGTCGGCCTGACCTTGCGTCTTAGCCCTGCGGTGCAAATCAACGAGACGGTGGATGTGAAAATCGAAAACAACAAGGAAATCGTGGTGAAGAGTCCCGACGTGAAGTCGACGAAGACCACCATTCCTTTTGTGAAAAACCACAACCTCAACTACGCCGACCTGTTCAAATGGGCAGGCGAGAAGTGGATGTACAACTTGGCTTGGGTGTTTCTGGTGTTGCTCACCGTATTCATCGTGGCGGCAGTCAGCAACGGCTCCAACCTCAACGACGGCATGGACGGCATGGCCTCGGGCAACTCGGCCATCATAGGACTGACCTTGCTCATCTTGGCCTATATCTCCAGTAATGCGGTCACGGCGAGTTACTTCGACTTGATGTATATCCCAGGAAGTGAAGAGCTTGTAGTGTTCATGGGTGCTTTTGTGGGTGCCCTCATCGGCTTCCTGTGGTTTAACTCCTTCCCAGCGCAGATTTTCATGGGCGACACGGGCAGCCTGACCATCGGCGGCATCATCGCGGTATCGGCCATCATCATGCATAAGGAACTGTTGCTGCCTTTGCTCTGCGGCGTGTTCCTGTTCGAGATCCTCTCCGATTTGGACGTGAAGCGCTTCGTCAAAACTGGCAAGAAACACCGCATCTGGAAGAAAGGCCCCTTGCACGATCATTTCCGCACGAGCTACAGCGACTTCAAGAAGACCTGGCCCAACAGCACGGTTACCTTCAAAGGGCACGGCGAAGGACATAACATCGTTCACCATGAGGTGAAGATCACCATACGATTCTGGATTGTCACGATATTATTGGCGGCATTTACATTGATTACGTTTAAGATAAGATAAAAAATGATTTATTTTGAAGAAATAACGAACACGAGACTCAAACGGCCTGCCACCATGGTGGATGGCATATCGTCCAAGGTTTTGCAGATTAGGAAAGAGAGCATCAAACTGAGCCTCAGCGATTTGAATACCGTTGACCATCGGCAGGAATACGTCACCACCGTTGACGGCGTGATGTATTACGATGACTCGCGTGCCGAAAACGTGAACGCCACTTGGTTTACCTTCCAGAACATCGTCAAACCCGTCGTTTGGATTGCGGGTGGCGACGACAGCATGGCCGACTTCAAGGACTTGAAGAAGGTGGTGAAGCAGAAGGTGAGGGCTATGGTTTGCATCGGCGAGGACAACGCCAAGCTGAAAAAGGCTTTTCAGAAGGACATTACCGAGATGTTTGAGGTGGAGAGCATCGACGAGGCGGTCAACCTGGCTTCTTTGCTAGCCCAGAACGATGACATCGTGCTGTTCTCGCCCGCCTGCAAGTCGTCGACAGGGGAGAGCTACACCGAGCGCGGCAACGCATTCACTGAAACCGTGAGGAGATTGGAAAATGAACGTCATCAATAAGATATTGAAAGGCGACAAGGTCATCTGGATCGTGACCCTGATTTTGGGCATCATCTCGGTGATTGTGGTGTATAGCGCGACCAGCGTCTTGGTGGTCTCGAAATACGAAGGCAACACGGGTCGGATGATGATGAAGCACGTGGGCATGTTGCTCTTCGGTTTCCTGATGATGATTGGTGCCTCGCGCATCAACTACAAGCGTTACGCGAAGATTGCCCTGCTGCTGATGATCCCTTGTTTGGCTTTGCTGCTCTACACTTTGGTGTTCGGTCGCAACATCAACGATGCCAGCCGTTCCATCAATCTCGGCGGCTTTTCGTTCCAGCCCAGCGAGATGGCCAAAATCATCCTCATCACCTATCTTGCTCGCCAAATCATCATGATGGAAGGCTCGGTCTACAAGTTCAAGGACTTCCTCATCAAGTTGGCCGCACCCATCTTGTTGACCGCCGCCTTGATTTTCTCCGAAAACCTTTCCACTGCCGTCATCTTGATTGCCGTGTGCATGGTGTTGCTCTTCATCGGTAGGGTGAAATTCCTGCATATCCTGGCATTGGTCGGGCTGTGTGTTGTCGGCATGGGTGTTTATTTGGGCTACGATGCCATCAAGACCAGCATCCAGAACAACCATGGGATGAAGGCGCAGCAGGAAGCCATTGCACAGGGCAAGTCGAGCGAAGTCTATAAGGAAAAGCAAAACCGCATCCAGACTTGGGCCAACCGCCTGAAGTCGATGGGCGAGGACAAAGAGAAGGTGGACCCGTTTGACGACAAGCACCTGCAACGCACTTACGCCGATATCGCGGTGGCATCAAGCTCTATCTTGGGCAAGGGACCTGGCAAAAGCGAGCAGCGCAACTTCCTGCCGCATCCCTATTCCGATTTCATCTATGCTATCATCGTGGAGGAGTATGGACTTGTTGGAGCCTTCATTGTGTTGCTGCTCTATGTCATCCTTTTCACAAGGGTGTTGCGCATCGTCATCAAACGACCGCTCACCTTCGGCGCCTTGATGGCCTTCGGGTTGGGCTTCTTGGTCATCCTGCAGGCCATGATCAACATGGGCGTCTCCATAGGTTTGTTGCCCGTTACGGGACAGCCGCTGCCCTTGGTGAGCATGGGCGGCACCTCGTTGATGGCCACGGGACTCATCATCGGCATGATCCTGAGCGTCACGCGGAGCATGGAAGACGAGGAGATGAACAAAGAACAAGAGATACAAGCCATAACGGAAACAACTGAAACTACTGAAGATGAAAGAGAACCTGAAAGTCGTGATTAGTGGTGGTGGCACAGGCGGCCATATCTTTCCCGCCATTGCCATTGCCGATGCCTTGAAGCGGAGATTCCCCGAGGCCGACATCCTCTTTATCGGTGCCAAAGGCCGCATGGAGATGGAGCGCGTGCCCAAGGCGGGCTATCCTATCGAAGGTCTGTGGATCAGCGGATTCACCAAGGATCTGTCGGTGCTGAGCCTGCCTTTCAAGCTCGTCAGCAGCCTGAGCAAGGCGCGCCGCATCTTGAAGCGTTTCAAGCCCGATGCCGTCATCGGCGTGGGCGGTTTCGCCAGCGGTCCCACCCTGAAGGCCGCCAACTGGTTGGGCATTCCCACCGTCATCCAGGAGCAGAACTCCTATCCGGGCAAGACCAATCGCAACGTAGGTCCGAAGGCCAAGGCCATCTGCGTGGCCTACGACCATCTCGACCAATGGTTCCCTGCTGAGAAAATCCATTTCACAGGCAATCCTTTGAGGGCCAACATCGCTCTCAACGGCACCCGTGAAGAGGCCGCCGCTTTCTTTAACCTCGACCCGAACAAACCTGTGGCATTGTTGGTCGGGGGCAGCCAAGGCGCCTTGGGTATCAACAAGGGTATTAGTGCCCAATTGGCCGCTTTTAAGGATAGCGACCTGCAGCTCATCTGGCAGACGGGCAAGACCTACATCACCCAAGCCCAGGAGGAAGTGAAAGCCTTGGGTTTGGAAGACAGGGTGAAACCGACAGTCTTCATCGACCGCATGGATTTGGCTTACGGCTTGGCCGATATGGTCATCTCGCGCGCTGGCGCCATGTCAATCTCGGAGCTGGCACTGGTGAAACGGCCTGTCATCTTCGTGCCGTTGCCCACTGCTGCCGAAGACCATCAGACCAAGAATGCTCAGCAGCTCGTCGACGCCGAAGCCGCTCTCATGGTGCGGAATGCCGACGCCGAAAAGGAGCTCGTCCCTGCGCTGTTCAAGCTCAAGGACGACAAGGCCTTACAGGCCAAACTTAGTGAAAACATCGGCAAGTTCGCCCGCCCGAATGCCGCCGATGACATTGTTGACCAGATTATTAAAGCTATTGAATCATAAATGACAAACGGAGAAGGACATACAATCTACATGTTAGGCATAGGCGGCATAGGCATGAGCGCCTTGGCGCGCTACTACCACAGTCAGGGCTACACCGTGGCCGGCTACGACCGCACACCTTCCCCGCTCACCCGACAATTGGAAGATGAGGGCATGGCCATCCATTATGAAGACAACCCAAACCTGTTGCCAGCCCTCATCGATATGGTCGTTTACACCCCTGCAGTTCCGAAAGACCTGAAGGAATTTGAAACCCTTCGCCAAAACAATATAAAGATCATGAAACGCTCCGAGGCCTTGGGGCTGGTCTCGGAGCAACATTTTACGCTCGCCATCGCGGGTACGCATGGCAAGACGACCACCACGGCCATGGTGGCCCACATCCTGCACTCTTGTGGCAAGGACACCACCGCCTTCATCGGCGGCATCGCCAACAACTTCAACAGCAACCTGCTGTTAGGCAAAGGCAAGGACAGCATCATGGTCGTGGAGGCCGACGAGTTCGACCGCTCCTTCCTGCATCTCCGTCCCGAAGTCAGTATCATCAACTCCATCGATGCCGACCATTTGGACATCTACGGCGACAGGCAGCATATCGTGGCCAGCTTCAACGACTTCGCACATCTGACGCACGACCTCGTCATCGTGAAGGAAGGTCTTGAAGTGGCAGTGGACAACAGCGTCCGTTTCGGCTTCGGTATGGCTTGCGACTATCGCGCCGAGGTCATCAAGTCGGACAAAGGCGTCACCGACTTCGTCATCTATGGCGAAGGACAGAAGACGGAAGTTAGGCTGCCCATGGCAGGCAACCATAACGTGTTGAATGCCACCGCTGCTTTCATCGCCGCGCGTCAGACGGGATTGTCGCCTGAAGCCATCACCGAGGCGCTCTCCACCTTCAAGGGCGTGAAACGTCGCTTTGACATCAGAGTGAACAATGAAAAGCACTGCTATATAGACGATTATGCGCATCATCCCGAGGAAATCCGTTCCTGCCTGACCGCCGTCAGAGGCGCCTTCCCCGAGAAGCGCATCACGCTGGTCTTCCAGCCGCACCTCTTCAGCCGCACTCGCGACTTCATGGACGAGTTTGCCGCTGTTTTAGCCATGGCCGACGAGCTCATCCTGTTGGACATCTATCCTGCCCGCGAGAAACCCATCGAAGGCATCAACTCAGCGGCCTTATTAAACAAGGTGCAGATGACCGACAAGAGAATCTGCGCGAAATCGGAACTTATTGGCTTGATTGACAGCGAGAAGCCTGAGCTGCTCATCACCATGGGCGCTGGTGACATCGACCGCTTTGTTGAACCGCTTGAAGAAATGATAAAGACATGGTAAAGAAGATATTAAGCATATTGTTGTGGGTCGTCACGGCCGCCGCGCTCATCGCCTTGTTCGTCTTTGCGCGTAAAGACTACCTAAACACGCCTTTGAAGTCGATACAGTTGATTCCTTCGACGGATACGGGCTTTGTGAGGAAGACCGCCTTGCACGATGAAATTGAGCGCATGTGTGCCAAGAGGAACATCGGCACCATCGACATGGTGGCCATCCAGAGGGTGATGGACGACAACTCGTGGATTGAAAGCAGCGCCTCCTACGTCGACCTCGACGGCACCCTCAACGTGAGCTTCAAGGAATATGAGCCTTGGTTTAGGGTATATGGTCAGGACGGGCAGTCCGTCTACGTCACGCGCAATGGTGTCGTCGTCCCCACATGTCCCATCTACACGCCTTACGTGTTGGTCGCCAGTGGCAACCTCGACATCCGCAACGACTCGGTCACCTATCAGCTCAACGACACTTTGCCAAGCGATGCCAACATGCTCAATGCCTTGCATTGGTGCGGTGCCATTGAAGAAAACGACTTTGTGAGCCAATGCGTCGGGCAGCTGTATTGCAACCCCAAAAACCAGTTTGAGCTCACCGTGAAAGGCTTCGACGGCAGGGTCATCGTGGGCGATACCTGCGACGCCGCCGACAAGCTGCACCGTTTGGAAGTCTTCATGAAGCAGCGCATCGAAAGCCCTGAGACCCAAACTTTTAAAAGCATCAACTTAAGTTATAAAAACCAAATAGTCTGTACAAAACGTTAACGTTATGAGTGAAGGAAAAATCATCGTCGGATTGGACATCGGCACCACCAAGGTGGCATGTATCGTGGGCCGGAAGTCTGAAAATGGAAAAATCGAAATCCTGGGCTACGGCAAGACCGTATCCACAGGAGTGCGTCGTGGCGTGGTCACCAACATCTTCGACACCGTTGAGGCCATCAAGACGGCGGTCAAACAGGCCTCCGACCAGTCGGGCGTCGAAATCAACCGCGTCAGCGTGGGCATCGCTGGTCAGCACATTAAGAGCCTGCAACATCGCGGTGTCCTGATGCGCGACAACCACGAGACCGAAATCTCGGAGGCCGAGCTGGAACGTCTGCGCAACGACACCTTTAAAATCAATATGACGCCAGGTGAGGAAATCATCGACGTCATCCGCCAGGACACCTACGTGGACGGCGAGTTGGCCACCAACCCCGTGGGTATGTTGGGCAGCAAGATTGAGGCCAATTTCCACGTCATCATCGGCCAGACCTCGGCGGCCAAAAACATCGTCAAGTGCATCCAGAGCGCAGGCTTGGACATGGACTACATGATCCTTGAGCCCATCGCTTCGGCGCAGGCCGTCCTCGACGACGAAGAGAAAGACGCAGGCGTGGTCCTCGTCGACATCGGCGGCGGCACCACCGACATCGCCATCTTCAAGGACAAGAAGATACAACACACCGCTGTGATTCCTTTTGGTGGCAACATCATCACGGAAGACATCTGCTCGGGCTGCTCCATCATCAAGCACTACGCCGAAGAGGTGAAGGTGAAGTTCGGCTCGGCTTTGGCCAGCGAGAACCGCGACGACGAGGTGGTATCTATCCCCGGCATCCGCGGCAGAGAGCCCAAGGAGATCTCGTTCAAGAACCTGGCTCACATCATCCAGGCCCGCTTGGAGGAAATCTTTGAGTTGGTCAACTATGAGATCCAAAAGGCCAAGACCGACAACCAACTCATCGCTGGCATCGTGCTGACTGGTGGCGGCGCCATGATGAAACACATCCAACAGCTGGCCGAGTTCAAGACGGGTTTGGAGGTACGCATCGGCTACCCCAACGAACACCTCAACCAGACCGAGATGAAGGAGATGTCGAGCCCGATGTTCTCCACAGGTATCGGTATCGTCATCGAAACCATTGCCAGGATGGAGCACGACGAGTATCTGAAAGCCACGAATGAGGCCGTACAGCCTCACAGCGAAGCCAAGCACAAGGAGGAAATCACGGTTGAGACTCCCGAAACGGAAGTAATTGATACCGAGAAAGAAGAAACCGAGGATAAAAAGAAGAAGAAAAAGGGGATCGACTTGAAAAAAATCGTAACTTCGTTCACTGAATTCTTCACTCCCGACAACATTGAATAACCTAGCTAAACCGAAAGAACATGGCAGAAGATTACATGATTAACCAAAACGCAGACGAGTTGTTCAAGCCCGTTGACGTGGAGAAACCCAACTATATCAAAGTCATCGGCGTAGGCGGTGGCGGCGGCAATGCCGTCAACCACATGATGGAGGAAGGCATCCAAGGCGTCGACTTTGTGCTTTGCAACACCGACCATCAGGCCTTGTTGAAGAGCAAAGTGAAGACCACAGTTCACCTCGGCAAGCGCGAGCTGGGTGCCGGCAACGATCCCAACGTCGGCCGTGAAGCCGCCGAGATGAGCCGCGACGAGATTGAAGCCCTCATGGACGACGACACCAAGATGCTCTTTGTCACCGCCGGTATGGGCGGCGGCACGGGCACCGGTGCTGCTCCCGTGGTGGCCAAGATGGCCAAGGACAAAGGCATCCTCACCGTGGGCATCGTCACCATGCCGATGGAACGCGAAGGCCGTCGCCGCAAACTGCAGGCCTTGGCAGGCATCGATGAGTTGAAGAAGTGCGTCGACACGCTTATCCTCATCAGCACCGACAAGCTGCGCGACCAATATGGTAACATGAAGCTCTCCGAGGCCTTCAAGAAGGCCGACGACGTTCTGGCCACGGCCGCACGTGGCATCGCCGAGATTATCACCGTGCCTGGTTATGTCAACGTCGACTTTGAGGACGTGAAGACTGTCATGAAAGACAGCGGCAAGGCCATCATGGGCTCAGGCGTTGCCGAAGGCGAAGGTCGTGCCGAGAAGGCCATCAAGGACGCCATCCACTCGCCTTTGCTCAATGACTCGAACATCGAGGGCGCGAAGAATATCCTGCTTTATATCACCTCGGGCACCAACGAAGTCTCATTAGACGAAGTGGACGAGATCCTAGAAATCGCCCAGAACGCCTGCGGCAACAACTCCGACGTCATCTGGGGCAACGGCACCGACGAGAGCCTCGGCGAGGCCCTCAGCGTCACCCTGATTGCCACCGGCTTCAACCACGACGCCAAACCCTACAGCGCAGTGATTGCTGAGAAGCAAACGCCCGTCCCTACCGCCCAACCCAAGAAGGTCTACGACCTGAACGGCGAGGTGAAAGGTGAAAAAAATGCGGTCCCTGAGCCTGTCGAAGGGCCAGCCCAGCCCGCCAACATGGCCGTAGGCACGGTGGCCGCCACCGAGGTGGAAACGACCTATCCAAAGCAAGAACAACCCGAAAAGACTGTACATTCCCTATTCACCCCTGAAGAACCTAAGGCCGTTGAGCCTGTCGAAACGCCGACCAATAATGTAGAATCCAAGGTCCCTGAGCCTGTCGAAGGGCCGACCATTGAAGACGCTCAACCCATCGACGATGAGTCTCTCTTCGAGCCCGCCGACGAGCCTACGCCTGTGGCACCCGCCTACGACGCGCCTCAAGCCGTCCGCTATGACGACGAGCGTCCCGTAGTGAGGATATTCGACAACCCCTTCCGTTCGGGCGGCAGCGACGACGAAGGCTTCGAAATCACCTCGCGCATCATGACCCGGGAAGAGACCCAGGCCAGGGCCGAGCAGGAAATCGCCGTGTTGGAAGCCAAGAAAGCCAAGGAGACTGACCCGAAAGAGCAGCTGAAGAAGCAGCGTCTGCGCGCCTTGAGCATGAACTTCAGGACGGCCAGAGGCTTGGAGGAACTCGAAAACCAGCCCGCTTACCTGCGCCGTAACGTGGAGATTAACCACGCCGACGAGGGCTTGTCGGAGTATTCCGCCTCCCAAAACGGCATCAGCGGGGAGAACTCCTTCCTGCACAAAAACGTCGATTAAAACCTAACAGACAGACTATTTGAAATCCGACGAGGCAAACGGGCTTCCCTTTTGGGAGGCTCGTTTGTTATGTTGAAAATAAGATTTTTTCCCCATTCAAAAAATATTCGTATTATTGCACTGTCAAAACCATGAGATAATCCCAAAGATGTGATAATATGATACTCGTGAAACAAGTTGGCGTCTACGTCAACATCCTGAATTGCAGACTTAAGAAGTACCTCGCCGAGGTCTTCAAGCAGAACGGCGTCAACCTGACGGGCGAACAATACCTCGTCATGGACGCCTTATGGAACGAAGGCACACTCACCCAACAGGCCATCGCCTTCATCATCCAGAAGGATAAGAACTCGGTCACCCAGTTCATTGACAACCTCGAGAAAAAAGGCCTCGTCACCCGCTCGGTGGCCAAGGAAGACAGACGCGTCAACAACATCATGCTGACTGAGGAAGGTATGGCACTCAAGGATTCCACCAAACAACTGGCCATCGAGACGATGAACAAGGCTATCGAAGGCATTCCGGAAGACGACCTGAACACTTTCGTCAGCGTGCTGAAAAAGGTGTGTGGCAACATCAGCGATTTTTGACAATTGGTATTATTCTTGTATCAATTGGTAGGATAGCAGGCACTTTTTTCTGCATTATTGCGTTTTTGTACTATCTTTGCACAACAAAAGTTTGATGTATATGAACAAGAAGATTAAGCTATTACTTGCCTTGGTTGCGTTGGCATTGCTGTTGCCTGCCTGCAACAAAGGTCCGGGCGAAGGCGGTACGGGCACAGTGCAAGGCTTGGTGAAACTGGTGCACCATCCCGACAACGACTACACCTTGACGCCCGACACCATGGCGGCCGCTAAGACCGATGTCTTCATCATCTATGGCAATGAAGCCTATTTCGGCGACGATGCGGAGACCAACGCTGAAGGGCTGTATCAGTTTGAATATCTGCGGCCTGGTGAATATACTGTGTTTGCCTACAGCACGTTACCTTCGGGCGAAAAGGTGGCAGTGAGCGAGACGGTCGACCTGCAACGCGGCGCGGTGGCAAAGGTGCCGACGCTCTATATCCACGACGGCAAGGCCTACGGCACATCCATCGTGAAAGGCCGCGTGCATGCCGCCTATTACCATAACGGCAGCTACCGAGGGGAGGGCTGGGCTTGCGAGCATCGTGTCTACATCCGCCGCATGGGCGAGGACATCCCTTTCGACGACACCCGAGTGGGTCCCGACGGCTATTTCGCCTTCCAGAAGCTGCAACCCGGTGACTACGAGGTCTATACGGTGACGCAGGACTTCAACGAGGTGCCCGACTTCGTCTTCCAGAGCATCACGGTGGAGGAAGCGGGACAAATCTATGAACTTGAGGAACAATTTGAAATCATTATCAATGTGTAAAACTATGAAAATAAAGAAATTATTGATAATCTTGGCCTTCTTGGGTCTCAGTGTAGGCGCCTTCGCACAGTCGGTCTCGGAGAGCACCATCGTCAAGCGCGAAAACCGCAAGGGCATGGTGCTGAAGGAGTGGAACACGGCGGCGGGCGACAAGCGCGCCTTCCTCGACCGCGTGACGACCTACGACGAGATGGGCCGCAAGATTGAGGAAATCGAGTATGCCAGTTATGGCCAGAAGTGGCGCATCGTGTTCGAGTATCCCGCCAACAGCGACATCACCGCCAAGGTGCAGCGCGAAATTGAGTACAACGACCGTGATAAGGTGACGCGCATCCGCAAGTACGAATACAACGATGACGGCTCGAAGAAACGCCAGCTCAACTACTATCCCAACGGCAAGCTGGAATCGGTGAAGACCTTCGAATACGTCCCCAAATAAGGCTCGTGGAGGAGATTCTCAACATAGTGCAAGGCATGAAGCCCATCACCCTCGATGAGATGAGCGCCGTGAAGCTGATGAACCGCATCGACACGAAATATGTGGTGACGGATTCGCAGTTGTGTGCTATATTGTTGGGAATCAAGGATAATTACTACGCCCAAGAGGTGGAAGGCCACCGCCTTTCACCCTACAGCACGGTGTATTACGACACGCCTGAGTTGACGATGTATCTCATCCACCATGACCGACATCTGGTGCGTGACAAGGTACGGGTGCGGACCTACGTCGACTCCCACCTGACTTTCTGCGAGGTGAAGCACAAGAACAACAAGGGGCGAACAAAGAAAAAACGCATCGAGGTGGAACCCATCGCCAACATCACCAACAACCCCGAGGCGGCGGCGTTCTTGGCTGAAAGACAACCCTACTCGGTGGAGAGCTTGAGCCCGCATCTGGTCACTATCTTCGACCGTTTCACTTTGGTGAACCAC
>Ga0265298_10002589_pt1 | contig 24910 bp, 19 predicted proteins | sample AusTroGonzalo_MG_3_FD_193486 | JGI IMG/M metagenome (GOLD analysis project Ga0265298, IMG submission 193486) | Bovine rumen microbial communities from tropical cattle in Woodstock, Queensland, Australia - Gonzalo_01 | ecosystem: Host-associated > Mammals > Digestive system > Stomach > Rumen ...
CAATTTCCTTATGCTTTGTTCGAGCTCCTGCGGAATGGTGTATTTCTGTGAGATATATTTATAGCTTCCGCCTTCAAGTAGCTGGCCTCCGAGCACAGCCGAAAGACCGTTTCCGGCAAGAGCTCTGAACTCAGCGACCTCGGGAATGTCCATACCGGCAGCTCTCTCGGTCACAGCCTTTGCAAGTGGGTGTTCGCTTTTGGCTTCAAGGGCGGCAGCGCAGGTGAGCAGCTCGTTTTCGGTGATACCGAATGGAAGTATATCGGTGACCACAGGTCTGCCCTCGGTTATGGTTCCGGTCTTGTCAAGCGCCGCTATATTGGCTCTGCCCACGCCTTCAAGAGAAGCTGCGGTTTTGTAGAGGATACCGTTTTTTGCGCCGACTCCGCTTCCTACCATTATGGCTACCGGAGTAGCAAGTCCAAGTGCACAGGGGCAGCTTATAACGAGCACGGAGATAGCTCTCGTAACGGAAAAGCTGAACGTTTTTCCGGCTATTATCCAGCCGGCAAGAGTCATCAGTGATATTGCCATGACAGCCGGTACAAATACGCCTGAGACTTTATCGGCTATCCGGGCTATGGGAGCCTTTGTCGCAGCCGAATCCGAGACGGTCTTTATTATCTGGGAAAGTGTGGTATCCTCTCCGACTCTTGTGGCACGGCATCGGATATATCCCGCTGTGTTGATAGTTCCGGCGGAAACAGTGGAGCCCTCCTCCTTGTCCACAGGGATACTCTCACCGGTGAGAGCTGACTCGTCAACTGCTGATGAGCCGAACACTACAACGCCGTCAACAGGAATGCTGCTTCCTGGTCTGACCGCGAAAATGTCGCCCTCTTTTACTTCTTCGATTCCTACCTCACGTTCCTCGCCGTCATGATAGAGGACTGCTGTTTTCGGAGCAAGCTTTATGAGACCTTTCAGAGCATTGGTGGTACGACCTTTGGACATCGCTTCAAGCATTTTTCCTACTGTGATGAGCGTGGGTATCATTGCTGCCGACTCAAAATACAGGTTCATCCCGTATTTCATAACGGTCTCATTATCGCCTCTGCCCTGCGCGAGTATCATTATAAAGAGCTCGGCGAGGGAATAACCGAAGGAGGCGCCAGAGCCCAGCGCAACGAGGGTATCCATATCAGGGTGCCTCATAATAAGCGCTTTAAAACCTTTGGTGAAGAACTTGCTGTTGATCATCATTATGATAATGGCGAGGAGCATCTCGAAAACTCCGAGGAATACGTGGTTATCGAATGCCGCAGGCGCAGGGAAGCCCCACATCATGTGCCCCATTGAAAAATACATCAGCACTGACAGCACTATCAGCGAACTGATAAGGCGCTTTCTCAGCCTTGGTGTTTCGGTGTCGCTGAGTATGTCATCATACGCTGCCGGACTGACTGCTCCGCCTTTTCTGGAGGCACCGTATCCGGCGTTTTTCACTGCCCGGATTATATCAGTTTCGGATGCAGTTCCTTCAACTCCCATTGAATTGGTAAGGAGGCTCACTACACAGCTTTTTACTCCCGGAACGGCTGAAACGGCTTTTTCCACTCTTGAACTGCAAGCCGCACAGCTCATGCCGGTAACATTATATTGTTCCATTGCAGCTCCTTATTATTTCATTATTTTCTGAAGCGTGGTAACGAGCTCGTCGATGACCTCGTCCTTTCCGGCGCGAATATCATTTACGACACAGCTTTTCATATGGGAAGCCAGCAGTACCTTGTTAAAGCTGTTAAGAGCGCTGTTTATAGCCGAGACCTGCGTCAGTATATCAGGACAGTAAGCGTCGCTTTCGAGCATTTTTTCAACTCCCCGGACCTGTCCCTCGATTCTTTTCAGCCTGTTCATCAGTGACTTGAATTCTTCATCACTGCGCTTTTTCTTACGTCCGCAGCAGTTTTCGTTTTTTTCCATAGAAGCACTCCTTTCATATACCCCACACGGGTATCGTGTGACTATATTATATACCCTTATGGGGTATTTGTCAATACCTTATGGCTAAAATACTATCTGCCTTTTTCAAAAGAAAAACCGGAAGTCTTAGCTGACTTCCGGTTTTTTGTGCTGATGAGGAAAAATATGAATAATACAATTATCAGTCTGTAGCCTGGAATACCGCTCTTACGAAGCAGTAGAGGCTTGAGTGTATAGAGTCGTCACCGTGGTGACCGCCCTGAACAACGTGCCATACGTGTGGAACGCCGTTCTTGGTGAAGTTATTGTGGTAGCCCTGAGGTGTGTTTAGTCCCACGACGTCATCAGAGGTGCCTCCGGTAATGAATACCAGATGAGGAGTCTCCTCCTCGCTGTTCCACTTGAATGCGCCTGAAGCGCCGGGGGCAGGGCAGATAGCTCCGATGTATCCGAACTTGTCACCGTACTTCATACCGATCTGGAGGGACTCCATACCGCCCATAGAGAAGCCTGTAACGGCGGTGTAGTCTCTGCCGGTCTTGACGCTGTAATTCTCCTCGATGTGTGGCATGAGGCTGTCAACGATGTCGTCAACGAAATTATTGTAGCCCTCGACTGAGGCGGCATCACCGAAGCCGGTAGCGCTCTCCTTGGTAGCACTTGTGAAGATGAGCGGACATACAACGATCATGTCCTTTGCCTCTCCGGATGCAATAGCGTTTCCGACTATCTGACGGGTATACATTACGCCGTTGCCCTTTGTTATCATACGGTCCTCGTTCTCGAAGAAGCCGTGGAGGACGTAGAGTACGGGGTATTCCTTGCTCTCGTCGTAATCGGCTGGGAGCAGGATATTGTAAGGCTTGTTCTTGTTTGCCTTCTTGGAGAAATAGGTCTTTTTCTGGATAGTACCGTACTTGACGCCGGGCTTCTCCTGATGTGAGTCGTTAGGCTCATTGTTTACGAGCTCGCCCTGTACCTTTTCGGTGAGCTCCTCCATAGTGTACTTGACCTGTCCGGGGATAACGACCGGCTCGACCACAGGAAATTCCGTTATTTTGCCCAGAACGTAATCCATAATGAGTACCATGTCAGCGACCTCATATACACCGTTGCTGTCGGCGTCGGCAGCTTTGAGAGTCCTCTTGTCTGTAATGCCGTCAACGATACCCTTGCGTGCGAGTCCAGCGTCGAAGGAATTGATAACGCCGTCGTAGTTGATGTCGCCCTTGTTCATTTTGACAGCTGCGGGGGGCGGGGCGATCTCCGTACCGCTCTTTGCGCCCACGACCTCGTCAACATAGAAGCTGCACTTGCTCTCTTCCGTTTCGATGTAGAGCTGAATATCAGCTGCTCCGTCTGGAATGGTGAATTCCTTGTTTTCAAGGTGAGCCCATTCGCCCTTTTCGGCAGAGACCTGAGCTATCTTCGGGTAAGTTGCAGTACCTCCGTCGCTGTACTGGAGAGTCAGGCAGAAGGTAACAGGCGAGTTGGTGTCCTCGGTCATTACGTATGCGCTGAATGCATAGGACTGACCTGCCTTGAATTCGGAGCCGAGGGCTACGATAGCGCCGTTCCAGCTTTCGGCTCTTCCGCTGGTCATAAGCGAACTTTCTCCTGAACGTGAAATGCCCGAAACAGTTTTTACCGATGCAGAACCGCGTCCCGACCACTGTTCTTTGCCGTCCTCAAAGGTACTGTGCAGCAGATAATCCGATTCTGCCGCTGTCACGGGAAATGCTGCGGTGACAGGAAGAGCCATTGCCGCAGCGGTGATGATGGATAGAATTTTCTTCATTTACGATCCTCCTTTTATATCCGTAAGGCATACTATGGTATATATAATACCATATCAGTATCAGTTCGTCAAGCCATAAAATGCGGAGTTTCAAAGCGGAGGCAGTCCTGAGTAGCATAGGGTTGAAAAAATGCGGAGCATATGCTATAATAAACCTGTAAGCAAAAACAGAACTGCACACATCCGGCAATGAGAGGTGAGAATCATGAGAAGATGCGTTGTATGCGCTCCATGCAAGGTTTGAGGGAACTGCGTGGAGAATAAATGATACCCTCGTACTTTGCATTCTTGATAATACTGGAATATCAGAAGGAGCAAAGTCAAATGAATACATTCAAACAACTTAAAAGCTATCTTTTGCTGTGGAGCACACAGTCACTGTCTGCACTGGGAAGCTCCATGACAAGCTACGCGCTGGGACTATGGCTGTACAGGAGCACAGGCTCTGCACTGAAAACAGCTCTGCTCACGGTATGCTCCTATGCACCGTATGTGATAATGAGCATATTTGCAGGAGCCCTCAGCGATAAATGGAACAAGAAGCGTACTATGCTGGTCTGCGACCTGTTCGCAGCAGCTACTACTGTCACAGCGTTTCTGCTCATAAAAGCAGGCTCTCTTGAGCCGTGGCACCTTTTTGTCATCAACGGTCTGAACGGGCTGATGAACACGGTTCAGCAGCCGGCGAGCGAGGTCGCTGCCACACAGCTGATACCGGAGGCACACTACCAGAAAACGGGAGCTCTGAGGTCGCTGTCGCAGTCCATGAACACCATACTTACTCCGGTGCTGGCGACAATGTTGTTTGCATTCGGAGGCATATCCACGATAATCAGCGTTGACCTTATCACCTTTATGATAGCCTTCGCGGTACTGCTGCTGTTCATCAGGATACCGGAGCCGGAAAGCCCTGATAAGGAAAGGGAAGCCCTCTGGCGCTCGGTAAAGTCGGGACTTTCGTGGCTGAGAGCAAATCCGCTCATACTGAAGCTCATATTCTTTTTAGCAGGGATCAACCTTATTGCTTCTGCGAACAATGCAGCCCTCTCACCCATGATACTCTCAAAGGAGGCAAAGGGGGAGAGCGTCCTTGGAGCGGTGAATTTCTGCATAGGTGCAGCCACACTTGCCGGGAGCTTCATCGCCACATATAAGTCCGCACCGAAAAGCCGTGTCAGAGCTATATGTCTTTCGCTGTTCTTTTCCATGAGCACGGAGAATTTCATTCTTGCATTCAGCAGCTCGCCGGTAATATGGTGCATAGGAGTCATTCTCGGCTGGATCTTCATACCGTATATGGGCGCGAATCTGGACGTGGTGTTCAGGAGCACTATCCCTCCGGAAATGCAGGGACGTGTGTATGCCTGCCGGAATACGCTTCAGTTTTTCACCATACCCATTGGCGGAATCATAGGCGGTATGCTCATTGACAGCTGCTTTGAGCCGCTGATGTCCCGTCAGAATGAGGGGAGCATGATATGCACCCTATTCGGGAGCGGAAAGGGCTCGGGAGCCGCGCTGCTGTTTGCGTTCCTCGGAGTGGCAGGAGTCGCGGTGTGCGTGGTATTCAGCCTGCTGCTGAGAAATAAAAAAGCCGCTCATTCCGCAGCAGACAAGAAATGAATCGGCATCTCCGTAAGGGGGCTGCCGTTTCGTTTCTGGGCCGAAAAATGTTCACAGATTGTTTACAATTTCGTCCGCACATCCGGTCGTACTTTTCCGTTAAACTGTTAAAGGCAATTTGTCAGAAATATCCATGTATCATTATATGAAAAATTACAGATTGGAAGGTGAACTCTATGAAGATCTCAAAGCTTACCGCTGCGCTCGCAGCTGCTGTGACCGCTATCGCACCTGTTTCGCTGAGTGCTCCTGCACTTTCTCCCGCAAACGTTTTCGCGGAGGAGAGCGGCGCTCTTGCGGAGCTCCCGGAGTGGATACCCACTGATTATGATTCGGCACTGGAATTCAGCAACACCTACGGAGCCACGCATATCGGAAACGGACTGATATGCATCGTTATGCCGGAGAAGGTCAGAAAGGGCAGAAGCGAGGATACCTACGGCTATGAGCTCAGTGCCGCCGACGGCATGGGACAGAAGCTGAAACAGGAGGTATACACCGCCGATGAGACCGAGACCGGCTTTGACGTATTCGTATATCAGCCTCAGAAGCAGGGCGACCTTGCTCTGAAAATAGTTGATCCCCACGTACAGGTCAAGCCTACGGAAACCCCTGAGGATTGGGAGCCACCGACGGTGGCGGAGTATACCTTTGCTGTGGATAAAGATCTTATGAAGATAACAGAGACCGACATTTACGGCTGGCTGCCTGATTCCGCGATCGAATTCAAGGACTATTCCGAGAAAAACGGAGATGTTTCCATCAGGGAAAACTATGTTGTGTTCTGCCTTACGGAGACTGCCGGTACAGCTTACAGGTGGTCGAATGAAAAGGAGCCCGGCGAATGCTTTGAATGTGTCAAAGTGAGCAGCTGTACACTCAAGTATAAGCTTGCGCTCGCGGGAGGTTCTGTCAACACTGTTTACGCCTATAAAGCTGTCAAGGACGGCTGCGATAAGATCGCTTTCAGCTTCGGAAAGTCCTTTGGAGATGAAGAGGAAAAGAAGAGCGCTGTTGCCGACTGTGCCGTTTACAATAACGCACAGAGCATAATTTTTGCCGGCAATGTGAAGATAACTCTCGCAGATCAGGAGACCGGCGAGCCCATAGTTTTAGGTGAAGGCGAGAAGCCCTCACTCTGGACCAACATCGTCTACAACCGTCCGGAGGGCGCAGTATCCACCGGCCCTGTTCTGATAATGGAAGAAAATCCCTTAGTAGATAGAGAGATCGGAAAATTCCTTGGCGCTGACAGCTTTTCCATAGGTCTGAGCAACAACAGTCTGCCGGAGAGCTACAAGTTCAGCAGCGATGCCGATTGTCCGGTATATCACAAGGGCGCGGACAGCACCGACGAGCGTGTGAGCGCTTCCGTTTTTGATAACGGCAGTGCGGACATTGTTTTCAAGCTGAAAAAGAAGCAGGATGCTCCCAAAAACAAAGATAATACGGTAAAATTCATGTTTACAGACGCGGATACCGGTGAGCTCCTGAGCATAAAAAACGGTACTGCATTTCAGTTCTCAGCGTCCATATGTGCCAACTATAACGGTCAGAGCTTCCTGTCCTTTGCTGACGTGGGTGTTGATCTCAAATCCAATCCGTTTGTCTGGGACATCAGTGAAAATGCAAAAGCCGGTCTGAAGCTCTCTGACATTAAGGGCTTCTATATCAACCCGGTGGCACTCCCGGCTGGCTGGACAATGGTAAGAAGCGGCATCAAAAAGACGGTGTATGAGAACAACTCCATGGATGTTACGGTACCGCTGAAAAAGTCCTCCCAGGGCGATGTGAACAAGGACGGCGAATTCAACGTATCTGATATGGTGCTTTTCCAGAAATGGCTGCTGGCTGCTCCAGACGCAAAGCTCGCTGACTGGAAGGCTGCGGACTTCACAGGGGACGGTAAGCTCAACGCATTTGACCTCTGCCTTATGAGACGCGGACTGTTCATGCAGAAGATAGAATATGTGGAGCCCGATGTCAGGTCACCTTACGGCGAAGGCATGAGAGTTCTGGAGGACGGTCTGAAAATGTATCTTGGACCGGATGAGAGCTACGAGGCTATCGCTGCCCTCCCTGAGACTACCAGACTTAGAGAGCGGGGCTACAATGAGGATAATTACAAGTGGGTATTTACTGAATACAATGGAATGTACGGCTGGATAAGGATAGCCTATGACGACGGCACACATCCCGTTTTCTATGATTTGGTCGCCGATAAGCCTGTTATATACCTCTATCCGGAGGAGGATACCGACGTTCACGTAGAGCTTGAACTCACGGAAGCAGACCTATCCACTACATATCCCAAATACAGGAATGGCTGGGACGTTACAGCTTATCCTGATGGCACTCTCCTTAACAAGGCTGACGGTACTCACCACAGATATCTCTTCTGGGATGCTGTGAACTGCCGCACAAGATACGACCTCTCCAAGGGCTTCTGCGTTGCCGGCAGCGATACTGAGAGCTTCCTCAAAGAGAAGCTGACATATATGGGACTCACTGAGGATGAAATGAACGAGTTCATCGTTTACTGGCTCCCGAGAATGGAGCATAATGCCTACAACCTCATTACCTTCCAGAGCAACGCATATACCGATTCCGCGAAGCTTGACATTACTCCCTCACCGGATAGTCTCCTCCGCGTATTCATGGCGTATGTGCCTCTTGAAAGCGAAGTAGACACCGAGCCTCAGCAGCTTGAGACCTTCCAGCGCAATGGTTTCACAGTCGTTGAATGGGGCGGCTGCGAAATAGAATAAATATGCAAAGCAGCTCCCGAATGGGAGCTGCTTTTGTGTATATGGGAATGTTTTTACTCGGCGGATTGCTGGTTGTCTGCGTCTTTTGCTGCTTTCTCTTCGAGCTGCTTTAAATAGGCGGCTTCATCCGCTGTTATCTTATCATATTCAGCGGCAACGTCCTCCATAGTGAAGTCGGGGGAATCGAATACATAATCGTCCAGTGCGAATGTAGTTTTATAGTTCGGACCGTCACTTTCATAAGCTAAGAGCTGACCGTTTGGTGTGAGAAGGATGGTTACTACGCTTGTTTGTTCAGTTGAAGTATAATCAGTATAATTGATCGTTACTTTGTACTCGGTGTTGCCGTCTATCTCTTTGGTCTCATATGAATAGCTGGTCTTATAGTAACTCTGATAGTATCTTGGCGTGAGCTCTTTTTCTATATCCTTGCACAGGTAGATATAGTGATACTGAGGCGGAGGATCAATATTTCCGGTGCTGTATCTTTCCCGACCGCAGCTTACGTAATTATCATCTCCACTTTGGACTCGTCTGTATGCTGAATTATCATGACCGTTCATTATAAGCAGGCAGCTTTCGCTGTATTGGACTGCATCATCGACGAAGCCCTCACCGGTCTGATACATTTTTTCGTTTCTTGCGTCTACGCTGAGGTGACCGCTGTCTGAACGTATGACTTTCCCGTTAATTTCCCATTTATATGTGAAATGTGCTTTCAGGTTATCGTAGTTGGTAACGCCGTCGAGTATTTTCTGTGCAAGAGCAGAGGCTTCGTCCATAACGAGGTACTTGTCAAGAATCTGCGAAAGCTTTTCGGTGTCGCTTTCATTTTTAAGCCTGAAGAATTGCTCGTCCTTGTTCATATAACCCTTGGGGTACAGCGATATATTCTCGCTTATTATCCTGTAAGCGCCGTAGGAGTTATAATAGCCGTATTTTTCCCAATAGCCTGTAACATCCTCCTCTTTCTGAGTTTCTGTTTCCCATTCAAGTGAATTTATCTCATCAAGGAAGCTCTTTTTATCCGAAATCTTATAATACCTCACATTGGTATCATAGCACATTTTTCCCTGCGGAGCGCCCATTGGTCCTTCTTCATACATTACATCGTTTGAAAAAATATTATCCAGACGTTCAACGGTAGTCTCGTTTGTCAGCAGCAGTAAAATGTCATGGAAGGCATTGCTGCCGTTAGTAAAACGGTAATAGGACGTTCTGAATTCGTATCCGTCATATTCCTCAATGCTGTAATAACCGATGCCGTACATCGCAAAAGAAAAAGGAACATCGTATTCAACTGCACCCTTTTTGGAGAATTCTGCGTACATTCTCCTTTCGGCGGTATGGAAATCCTCACGAGCAATTTCCTCTGTTCCGCCGTATTTGTCCATATACTGGAAAAATCCGCTCTTTTTTCCGCCTGTTTCTGTTATGTACAGCCTTGTATCGTCTTCCAGAGTGATCTTCATGTCCAGATCATCCTTATTCGCTTTAAGGTTGCTGTATACATCAGCGCTGGGATCAAACTTTATGTTGCAGCTGGTTGCAGGCTCGGTAGTGATACTGATTGCGGGCTCAGTGCTTGTGGCAGCAGTACCGGCTTCGCTGCCGGTGTATTTCCTGTCGCTGAGCTTTGAAAAATAGAATGCTCCGCCGCCTATGGCTCCCACAGCTATTACCAGAGTTGCAGCCACTGAGACCACTTTTCTCCACACAGGTCTGTGGTAGACATCTACGCCCTTGACTTCAAGTTCATCGACTGTGTCATCTGACTTAGCGGTCATGCGCCTGTAAAGTCTTTCGGCTTCTTTATCGTTCACTGCCGTGTACTTTGCAGAGAGCTTTTCCAGTAAATCCTTATCGGCGTTTTCCAGTCCTTTAAGGTCAAATTTCTTTTTCATTGCCTGTTCCTCCTTTCAGTCAGTGATACCGTTTTCAGAAAGTAACTTCCGGAGCTTTTTCAGGGCTCTGCCGCTGCGGACTCTCACCATTGACGGTGACATGGATACCATGCCGGAGATCTCCTGGGAGCTTCGTCCGTAGTAGTATTTCTGAATTATTATAGTTGCGTCGGGCTCTCCGAGATCTTCTATGAGCTTCAGAAGGAGCCTTTTTGTTTCGTTTACCTCGGCGGTCTCAGAAACGTCCTCCTCCGAGGGGACATCGGGGACGTTATCATCGTCCAGAGAAATACTGCCCTGTTTTTTGCAGAGTTTGTGGTAGTATGCAGCGGACTTCCTCAGGGCAACGGTTCCGATAAAGCCTTTTATGTCGCCGTGGGTATCCGGCTGATATTCGTATGAGGCGAAAACGTCACTGAAAATGTCCATAACGCATTCCTCTATGTCCTCGTGACTGCCGCAGCTTCGCAGCCGGTTGAACGCGATAGTGTAGACGTAGTTTATGTATTCCCTGAACAGGGTATGCTGTGCGCTGGAGCTGTCTTTTTCCAGCAGCTTCTGGTAGTCGCTGTACTTCATATTTCTGATTCGCCTCCTTTGCTGAGCTTATCGAATGCATTCACTATATATATTTCTATTATATCACAAAAGTGCAGCAAGTAAAGATATATATTTTTTATTTTAATCAATATAAGGCTGCTGAAAGTTATGGATCATCCGGTTGCAATTATACGGAAGCCGTGGTATAATTAGTAAAAAGCAGCTCTGCTGCAAATTATCAGATAGGCAGGTGAATATTATGAAGCTCAGAAAGCTTGCGGCTGTCCTCATGGCAGCTGCATCGTTATCGGTTAGCAGCTTTGCTCCCGTATCTGCGGGAGCCGTCACAGAGCCCGTGGAGGGCGATGTCAGCGGCGACGGCGCATTCAATGTCTCCGATGTGGTACTCTTTCAGAGGTGGCTCCTTGCTGCTCCCGACACAGAGCTCGCTGACTGGAAGGCGGCTGACCTCAGCGGAGACGGTGTACTGAACGCATACGACCTTGTGCTCATGAGGCGGAAGCTCACCGGTGATGTGAGCGAGAGAACTTTGCCGATACTGGTGGTTGAGGAGGGAGCTTCGTGGAGGCAGCAGCAGTATCTTATTGTCTACGACGACAAGGGAACTGCCTACCGCAGGATCCTTTCAGGCGGACAGGCTGCATACAGCGAAACGGACTCCACCCACATAGATACCGATGTGCCTTACCTGAGGTTTACCGGCGAGGGCTGGTATGAGACTCTGGAGGATATAATATCCCGTCCCTATGCACGCTATGGTGAGCTTAAAATGGACGAAGAAATGCTTGCGGATACAAAGGTTGTCTCGGCAAAGACCGAGGAGCTTAGCAGCGAAAAGTGGCTCAAGGAGGCTACCCACTGGTGGGACGGCAATACCATGACCATTTACTCAGTATGCAGGGGCGAAAGCGGCGAGCCTCACTGTGCAAAGCTGTGTACCCTCCTTGCAACGGATTCCTGCCTTGATAACAAGGAGGTACAGGACTTTGTAATGGAGCTCTGCAAAAAGGGATATGTGGATTATCCCGACCTTGATACGGGATTTAAGACCTATCTTGAATATTACAGCAAGGCAGAATAGTATTTATGCGAAGAATTGCGATATTGCTGCTGGTAACGCTTTTAGCAGTGCTGGCAGGTGCAACGAAATGGGGAAAGAATAACGGCAGGACTCTTCCCGGTACTCCGGGGGATTTCAGCCTGAGCGAGGTGCCGGAATACAGCGGTGAGCCCTACTGTACGATGAACGGCGGAGTCCCGTATTTCTGTCAGGGCGACCTGAAAACCGCTGCCTATGAGCGCTACGGCGATCTGGACAGCCTCGGTAGATGTACCGCTACGGAAGCCTGTCTCTGTCGGGAGCTAATGCCGGAGGACGAGCGCGGTCCCATAGGAATGGTGCGTCCCAGCGGCTGGAGACTGGATAAGTATGATTTCGTGGATGGAAAGTACCTCTACAACCGCTGCCACCTCATCGGCTATCAGCTCACGGGAGAGAACGCCAACGAATGCAATCTCATAACCGGCACGCGCTACCTGAATGTGCAGGGGATGCTCCCCTTTGAGAACAGGACCGCCCAGTACATAAGGCAGAACGGCGGGCACGTCATGTACCGCGTAACGCCGATATTCAACGGCGACGAGCTTGTGTGCAGGGGAGTGCTCATGGAGGCTTATTCCGTGGAGGACAGAGGTAAAGGTCTCTGCTTCTGCGTATACTGCTACAACGTTCATCCGGGCGTGGTGATAGACTACTCCACCGGCGAGAGCAGAGAAGTCAGCGTGGAGACCACCAGCGGCAGGAAAAGCTCACGGGAGACGACCTCCATGGAAAAGACCTCGTCCGGGGGAGAGGTGCGCTACGTGCTGAACACGCGGACAAAAAAGATACACCTTCCCGATTGCAGGAGCGTCAGCGGTATCTCCGAGAAGAACCGGGAGAATTATTCCGGTGAACTCAGCGAGCTCCTTGAGGCGGGCTACGAGCCCTGCGGCTACTGCAAGCCGGATAAAGCCGGCACTGAATAGTATGACAATGACCTGTGCGCAATAGAGCGGACAGGTCATTGTGTTATTCTATGCTGCTGTAATAAGCCTCCAGCTTAGGTCTGGCGCTGACGTAGAAAGGCTCGAGCTCCTTATCGAATTGCTTGCCCATGCCCTCCATGATGATCGAGTCAGCCTTCTCGAAGGACATCTTCTCCTTGTAGACTCTCTTGCTCACGAGGGCATCGTAGACGTCCGCGATAGCCATTATGCGGGCTTCAAGGGGGATAGCACCGCCTTTCAGTCCCACCGGGTAGCCGGAGCCGTCCCAGCGCTCGTGGTGGTAGTGAGCGACGTTTTCGGCGATGATGTGGAAATCCTCGTCGTCGGTGCCGTCGAGTATGGAGTGGACTATCCTTGCGCCCTCGGAGGCATGTACCTTCATTTTTTCGTATTCCTCATCGGTGAAGCGTCCGGGCTTGCGGAGTATGGCGTCATCGACGGCTATTTTTCCGAGGTCGTGCATAGGTGCGGCTTTTATGATGTTGCGGCAGAAGTCCTCGGAGAGCACTATGGTGCCGGAGCTATTCATCTCCTCGATGAGTATACGCACCACCTCACTGGTGCGGCGGATATGACCGCCGGTGGAGTTGTCGCGGCTTTCGACCATAGTTGCCATGCCGAGGATGAGCTTATCGTGCATTTCCTCGATGTGGGCAGTCTTTTTGGAGACCTCGCTGCGGAGGTCGAAGTTATAGCGGTTTATGAGGGAGATATACTTCTGGTTACGGGTATCGTCTGTGATAAAGAACTGATAGCCGCGGTTGCGTCTGCCATCGTGGAGGTAGTTTATATCTATGAGGAGGTACCTGTCGTCAACGGGGAAGGAGATCTTGTCGTTTTTTTCGTCTTCCCTGAAATCGTCCAGCCACTTGCAGACTGTCTCCTTGAACTTCGGGTTGTCTGTTACCGACTTGTCCACGGGGAGCTCATTGAGCATGGGGATGAAGTTCTTTGCTGTCTGGTTGCTTCCGAGGTAGTTGTATTTCAGGTCGAAGGATACAAGACCGGTATCGCCGCTCTGGACGATAGAATCGATGCAGGTATCGGAGATGTCGTAAAGGTAAACGCGGTCGATGATGATGAGGTAGAATACCTGCGCTGCGACGTAGGTGGCAGGCAGCACATCTAAGAATGCCGGGAAGATCTTTCCGCAGACATAGCTAGCAAAGGAAACGGCTGCCGGCATGATAAGCAGATAGATGATCTTGTTGGAGACGTCCTCTTTCTGGAAGTAGCTGTAAATCATTGCCGCAACGGTGAGGACGAAGTACACTGCCAGCATAATGTAGAACAGGGTATGTGCGAAGCCGTAAGTCTTTACGAGCCTTCCGGCGCCGTGATCCTTCGTGAAGCCTATGGAACGGTAGAAGTAGGAATTCTCATCGCCGGTGAGCATTGAGAGATACACCAGCGTACACAGCGCTATCAGGGAAATTATTTGCACCCGTTTGAGCTTTATATGGCACAGGCTGAAAACGCTCATCATGATGAAAAGCTCGAGGTAGCAGCCTCCGATGTATATTATCCTGTTGGCATTGAGGGCTCCCTCCAGAGTGTCCGACTGAGCAAGGAGCATATAGCCGAGGTTGGCGATAGGTATCAGGGTGAATATCAGTGTGAAGTGAACATTGAAGTGCTTATGCCAGCGCATGGCATAGAAGAGAGTGAGCACCAGCGATACGGCGAAGGTAGTCTCGTAATATAATGTCAGCATTTTTTCACCACCGTCTGTTGGAATGAACAGCAACAGGCAGCATATAGTCAATGCTGCCTGACGCTGATAGTAAAGTAGTCACAGACCTGCCAGGGAAACGGCACAGAGCCGTCAGCCCAGAGATTTCAGCTTCTTCTGGAGATCTATCATGTGATTACGGCAGGCTGTTATCTCGCCGGTATACTTGTTGAACCACTCAACATCGTTTTCCTCAGGAGTCTCCTGAAGGAGCACAGCCTGTACCAGTGCTGACTGTGAACGGGATCTTTTTCTTTCGATCTCCTCGATCGTCTGCATACATACCTTTATTTCCTTTTTCAGCTTTCGTTTTTCACCGCGAACGCTCATATCGTATATCCTCCTTAGTTTCCTTTTTTGTCGAGACTGCTGACGATTTCTCTGAGTTCGTCGTAGCCCTTGTCAAGACCGTCGAGAATGTCGTCCACAGCCTTTTTCAGGTCTTCCATTTTATTCGCCATCTGTTCGGGGTATTTGATAAGGCTGAAGGTTATCTCGTTAACGGCTTTTTGCTGTTCTTCAAAGCCGTTAAGCAGAAAGGCGAAGGAATTGGCGCTGCTCATGTAGCTTATTATCATTGAATAGCGGGTATCGTGACCGCCCTCGGCGTTGAGGTAGCCTTCTATCTCGCCGGAGACGTGTCCCAGCTCAGTGTTGTACTGTCGCCGGTAGGTCTTCTGGACTTGTTTTCTTTCGTCGATGTAAAGACCGATGAATACAAGCAGGGCAATGAATGTAATGATCAGGAGTATTATAGCTCTAATCATTTTCCTTTTCATTATCGCTTCCTGATTCAACTGTTTCCACCTCTTTTTCTGCGTCTGTTTCTGCTTCCGGAGCGTCGTGTGGGACCTCCTCAGCGGTCAGTTCCTCCCCGGTATCATTTTCTTCCGGAGGGGTGTCCTCCTTGGGAGGCTGTTCCTCTTTCTCCTCGCCGGACTGTTCTTCCTCCTTCGGGGGAGCTTCACCGAAGTGCTCGGCGGCGAGGCGTTCCTTTTCCCTGTCGATAGCCTCGCGGATAAGGCGCTCTCTGTCGTCGCCGGGGGATTCTTCCTTTATGGATTGGAAGCTTATCTGCGCGATGGTCCTCACCTCATAAAGAGCTATGAGGGCTATGGGGATTATCACGAATATGAGCAGGAGCTTCCTGCCGTCTGCGAAGGAATTCAGCCAGTGGAAAAATCTTGATTTGCCCACATATCTGCCGATGAGCTGATCCTCCCTCACAGCTTTTTTGTCGGGGACCGGATTGGCGTCGCCCTTGGTAACGAAGGAGCCGTCGCTGTTTACGGAGACTATTCGGTGGGTGACCACCAGTCCGCGGACGTCCTCCTCTTCGGAATAGTAAGTGATTATATCGCCCTCGCGGAGCTCGGAGGGCTCAGTCTTTGAGACGAGTATGTAATCGCCCACCCTTATGGAGGGCTCCATGCTGCCGGTAACTACCCTGAACATACTCTTTCCGAATACGTTCACAGCCTTTCCCTTTGAAGCGCAGACCAGCGCGTAGACCGTGAAGGCTGCAAGGGCGGCGATAAGCACAGTAAGAGCGATGTTTACAGCTCTGATGATCCTGCTTTTATAATTGCTGAAGAAACTGCTGATGTTCACTATGATCCCTCGCTGCTGTAATTTCGCTTGATCTCAGCGATACGTCGTTTTATGCGTTCAATGCGGCTTACATGGTAGGTGCGGTAGAGCTCATTGATATACTTTGTATGAGCAGCCTGTTCCTCAGCCGTCCTTACGGGAGGCTTATATACAGGCAGAGGCTTGCCGCGGCTCTCCTTGCGTTTACGCTTCTTGAATTTATAATCGGCTATCTTACGCATAAAGCGGTACTTGAAGGTCTGGGCGTATTTCTTGTAGTAGAACTCCATTTCGTTGTGCTTTTTCTTTTCCTCTTCCCTGAGACGCTTCTTTTCGGCGATAGCAGCACGCTTCGCCTTGAAGTCGGGACGGTCTGTGTCCTCGGGGATGATACCGAAGACCATAGCGAGGATATATCTGATGAGCCTTGGAATGGCGAAGAACGGGTTCTTCGTGTATTCACGGCGTATCTCCTTGAAGGATTTGCTCTCGAAATACTGGCGTTCCGCTTTGAGGCGCTGAGCGCGTTCCTTTTCCTGACGCTCCTTTTCCCGTTTCTGCTGTTCCAGCTTCAGGCGGGCTGCGACCTCTCTCGGATCCTCGAATTCAGCCTCGCCCTCCTCTGATCTCTCCTCCATAGCGGCTTTGGCTTCTTCGATCTCGGCGTCGGTGACGGAGTTGTAAGCCTGCTGTTTTTCCAGTTCTTCCTTGATCTCTTCGCCTCTGAGCTGCTCAAGGTCGATGCCTTCTGCGTCACCGAGCTCGCTGCGGACGAGGTGTTTCTCCTCCTCCAGACGGGCACGTTCGGCGGCGATCCGTTCTTCTTCCTCGCGCTTTATGCGCTCTTCCTCTTCGCGTTTACGCAGCTCTTCCAGACGGGCAAGGCGCTCCTCCTCCAGACGGGCGCGTTCCTTTTCGGCAGCCTCCTGTTCGGCGCGTTTCTTGGCGAGCATTTCCTGTAACTGGCGCTCCTCCTCCTCGCGCTGGAGGCGTATCCTTTCCAGCTCTGCCTGACGGGCTTCCTCTATGCGCTGAGCTTCCAGCTGACGCTGCTCCTCCTCGAGACGCTGGCGTTCCTGTTCCTGACGGGCAGCCTCACGCTTTTTGAGGTATTCCTTTTCGATGTCGATGACGGCGTTTATCTGCTCGTAGACCTGCGAAAGGTCGTCTGGGAGCTTTCTTATGAACTGGAGCTCTCCTCCTGAGGTGACATATCCGGCGGTAGTCTCAGAGGATACGCCGTAGTCGCTGGCGAGCTCCTTATCGAATTTCTTCACGAATTTCGGTGCAAGGGGCTTTGAGCGCTGAGTTTTCAGCTCTTCCAGCTTGGTCTTTTCGCTGCCGGTATAGGACCGGAACAGCAGGAAGTTGAGTATGATTATCTTATAGAAATCCTCGATGTAGTCCTGTTCGGGCTTCACCGCGGTATTTTCCACGTTTATCTCATAGCCCACCTTGTCGTAGCTCTCGATGTACTGCCATAGGGTGAGGCAGGCTTTCAGGTCAACGTTCTTCATAATGGCGTTGGTACGCATTACAGGAGGGCGGATGAAGGTATTGCCCAGAGTTTTGCACAGCTCCGAGCCCTTATAGCCCTCGATAGCCTTTTTCAGCTTTTCAACGCGCTGCCAGATAGTAACGCCGTTCTCGTCACGGGAGTCAAGGTCCTCGATAGTTTCCACCTTCAGCGAGACCTTCAGCTTGCCGCCGGAGCCGTCGTCGATGTCGGTATCGTAGTCCATAGCCATAACCTTTTCGTCCTTGGCTACCTGAGCGAGCTTCTCGTATCTTGTATTGATGAAAATAAAGAGCCTGTCCACGAGGGTGTTCACGAATTTGTTCTCATAGGTCATAAGGCTTTCTTCCTTATGGACGTTGAGTATCTTCGAGGGAGTTATCTTGCCGGTCTTTTTGTCTACGCTCTGGATGTAGTCGGTATGCTGGGCGAGGTGTTTGACCGATTCTATGGTTATCTTCTTTGAGAGGGCAATGGGGACTATCTCCTCCACGTCCTCAATGGTTTTACGGGGATTTCTCAGAAAATTATCAAGGTGGATGATACCGTTCTCGATAGCCTCCACCCATGATACGTCGATGACCTTTTCCATGATCTTGCGGTTCATGGCGAAGGTATTCCGGCTGGAGTGAATGAGCTCATCGAAGGAGTCGAACAGCTTATCTTCGCTGATAGTATCTATCAAGTCCTTGAATTCACCGTACCAACGGGCGTAAGGATTGCTCATTCATTTCACCTGCCGTTCAGGAACGAATCATCAGAAGAGCTTCTGGAGTCTTTCGAGGTAAGCTATGGATTCGTTCATTTTATTTTTGCCGAAGGATTTGTTTATGTATACGCAAAGCTCGCGGAGCTCTTCACGGAGCATCGCAAGGTTGAGGGATTCAAACTTTCTGAATATCTTGGTAGCGAGAACGTAGTCGATACCGTCAAGCTCTTCGCCTCCGCAGGCGACGTAGACGGGCACGAACAGGTTCATCTGCTTGAGGATACGGTTACCGAAGGCAACTCTGAGCTTTTCGATTACCCAGAGGTCAAGCTGCTGTATCTTCTTGAGGTTCTCCTGAGAGATAGGGTACTTGTCGAAAGCTTCCTTGAAGAGCTTATCGAGGTAATCGAAGCCCACGTTGAGGGGAGGAGTATCAGGAGCGTCAAAGGGAACGCCCTTGGCGTCGAGGTTGATAGGCTGGGCACGGTCGTACACCTTATCGGAGATAGCGAAGGTAGAGTCATCGTTGTTGGCGGTACCGATGTACCAGATATTCTGGGGGATGACTATCTTGCCCTTGTCCAGCTTGACAGGGTCGGTGCTCCAAGAGTTGGGCACTATGTCCAGAGCCCACTCGTCTGCGTTAGGCATTTCGAGAATGGAGAGCATTTCCGCGAAGTAATACTCGACACGGGCGATATTCATCTCATCAAGGAGGATGAGGTTTATATCATTGTTGTAGTTTGAGGAGTATATCCTCTTGAGGACTTCAGTTTCGTTGAAGTTCTTGGTGAATTCGTTGAAGTATCCGAAGAGCTCGGTACGGTCACGCCATGAAGGCTGTACCGAGGCAATAGTGGTATCGTGCTGGAGGAACTTACCGAAGGAGTAGGGGAGCGAAGTTTTACCGGTACCGGAAATACCCTGGAGGATAATGAGCTTTGTGGAAGCCATACCAGCTATGAAAAGGCGTATGGTCTTGGGCTCATAGTAGAGGTGCATACGCGAGCAGGCGAAGTTTCTGTACCTGTCGCAGAGCTCCTCGAGAGTAAAGGTATTGTCGTATTCCGGGGGAGTATAGGTCTTGTAGAAGTTGTCCACTTCGATGAGCTTTGAGAAACGCTGCTCCGTGGTCTGAACGACGCCGTCGGCAGACGGGGCTGCGGGAACTTCTCCGCCCTCGCCCTGCTGGACCTCCTCTCCGCCTGCACCGCTGAGCGCAAGAGCTCCGCTGCCTGCGGGAAGTCCCATCTGAGCGACCTTCATAGCCATAATCTCATCTTTTTCCTTTGCCATTTTCAGCACCTGACGCTGGAGCGCGGAGATCTCCTCAAGGAGGTCCTCGTTGCTGACGATAGAGTGCCTGAAGCGTATGTACTTACGTATGCCCAGAAAGATTATGAGCACGATGAGAACGTATATCGCGGCGACTATAATGATAGACAGTATGGTGAGTATCCAGCTGAGGGCTCCCATACCCGCGGTATGCTGCTTGAAAATCTCTATGTAATTTTTTATATTGAAGACTTGTTTAAAGCCGTTTTTGAGTCCGTTGAATATCTCGGAATAGCCTTTGAGCATTTCAGAGATGAACGCAAAAAACCATTTCAGAAAATCATTCATAGTCTGCTCCAGTCATATCCGCGGCGGTGAGGGGATCTTCCCTCAGCCGCATGGAAGTTTATTCGTCTGTTTTTCCGGAAATAATGCTTTCGGCAGTATCCGCAGCGCTTTCTGCGGTCTTGGCAGCCTCATCGGCTGCGGCGGTGATGTCCTGCTTTATATCCTCGGCAGCTTCTGAGGTCTTTTCCGCAGCCTCAGTGAGCTTTTCGCCGGCTTCGGTGACGGTCTCCTCAGCCTTTTCGGCAGTTTCGGAAACGGCGTCCTTGACCTCTGCTGTATCGGCAGTCTTTTCAGCGGCTCCGGCAGCAGCTTCGCCGGCTACCTCCGCCTTTTTCTGCTCGGCGAGGTATTCCTCGATAGCGCGGCGTTTGATCTCCTCCTCGTCGATCTCCTCCTTTTCGGGCTTTCTGACCTCGATAAGGGTAGCTATGAACTTATAGAGCTCGAACAGGAAGAACAGAGCCATTGGGATGATTATGCAGATGAAGAAGCCGCGCTTGGTCTTGAGGAAGTCAACGACCTTTCCGAAGCCTGCTATTTTGCATTTGGTCCATTTGCCGATGATGTCGCCGGTGTATACCGGTACGGTATCCTCTATGCTGTTGTTATCGCCCTTGGTGATGAAGCTTATGTTGCCGTTTTCGTTCTTTACCTCGGTGATTCGGTGGGTATTCTTCACGCGCTGACCGTCGATGATGGTCCAGAAGGTGATGACGTCGCCCTTTTCGAGCTTGTTTACGTCATTGACCTCCTTGCATATTATCATGTCGCCCTTCTTGAAGGTGGGCTTCATGGAGTTGGATTCAACGGTAAGGGGCATATATCCGAAGAAATTGGATATACCGTCGTTCTTTTCCGAAGAGAATACGATAAGTGTGATGAGAAGTGCGAAAATCAGCAGGATCCATGCTGCAATATTTACTATTATCTTAGCTGCTTTTTTCATAAGTGTTATCTCCTTGATCTTATGTAGATTCTATGATCTTGAAATCCATTCCAAGTTTCATGGTTCCGCCGATTATGTCGTCGACGCAGTCGGGATCGTCGCCCTCAAGCCACATTACGATAGTGTATTTGTCCTTGGCACCGGGAGCAAAGCTCTCGCGGGTGGAGTACATTACCTTAGTGGAGGAGGCGAATTCATAGTCGCAGTCGCTTTCCTTGCCTTCACCGCTGGATTTTGTCTTGCCGTAGAGAGTTTTTTCGCCGTTGATGTAAACAGCAACTCTCATGGCCTCATCGACGTGCTTGGTGACGTTGTCGATAGTTATCTGGCGTTCGTAGGTAACGGTGTCGTCACCGGAGTTGATAAGGTAGAAGGTATAGGCGATGTAGTTCTCGCCGTTGTGGCTTCCGTTGACCTTATCCACATTTGCCGGGATGTCCTTGCCGCTGATATTGGTCATATCGTAGACTATATCCGCGTTCAGGACCGCTCTGGTCTTGCTGTATTCGGGAGTTTCCGAAAGGGTAAGTCCCTGATTTATCATATCGTACTTGCTTATCCTTACGGTGAAGCTTCCGAACTGATCGTAGAAATAGGATACCGCGTAGGCTATCGCCACAATGGCGATGAGCAGTACCACCAGCAGCGACAGCAGTCTCATGAGGACACTGTAACGCTTTACCTCTTTGGCGGTACGCCGGAGCGTAAGAACGTCGCGCATTTTGCCTTCGGTGGTGCGGTCATCCACGAAGACCTCCTGGACGTTCTGCTCGGGTTCTTTATTCTTTTTATCCTTCTTTTTCAATGTGCACCCTCCGTTCTGTCAGCCTGTGAACGGCGGAGCATTGCAGATGAAAGTGCAGTGCCGCTGACAGGTAATCATTCGTCGGATCTTCTTCTGACGTATCTTTCAGTTATGTATTTGCCGGCAAGAGGACCGGCGCAGTAAAGGCATTCAAATTCGTAGAGGCGTTCAGCCTGACGGGCATTCACGACGCCGTCCGCGACGGTCTCGCAGCCCATGTCGCTTACGAAGCCTATAATGGACTTAACAGCGCTGTCGGAGCGCTCGTCCCTGCCGATGTAGTTGGCAACCTCGGGACTGAGCATAACGTAGTCCACGTTGAAATCGGCGAGCCTCATCATGGGACAGGCGCTTCCGCCGAAATCGGTGAGCATGAAGTGGAAGCCTCGGTTTCGCATATTCCGGATAGCATCGGCAGCGGAGCCGTCGGTCTCGGCGAGGAGCTTCTCAGAGAGCTCGAAGCACACCCTGTTGGTGGGAACATTGTACTTGGCGCAGTATTCCAGAGCCTTTTTCTCCGCCTTGGTCTCCTTCAGGAACCATATGGGCATATACACCGAGAGCCAGCCGTAGTTCAGCTCACGCTCGGTGAAGGTGTTGCAGGCTTCAAGCGCCTGAACGAATTCAAGGGCAAAAAGGTTTATGCACTGCACCGACATCTCAGCCACCTCGCGGTAGGCGTCGGGGAGCATAACGCCAAGCCCGGGGGAATTGAGCCACGTCTGGGACTGATAGAACGAGGTATTGCCGCCTGAGATCTCCCTGATAGCGCGGTAATGGAGCTCAACGGCTCTAACGCCGTCAACGTTTAAAGGCTGTTCAGGCTTATTCATGGCACACCTCCCAAAAGCGGATATAATTTATCAATATAATTATAACACACCTAACAGATGTTGTCAATGAATAAAACATGAACAAAACTTGTGAAAACCGCCGATTTTTCGTGGCGGATATTGTGCATAGGGCAATTCGCACAAATGTTAAGGCGGATTTTTGTAATGCGGAATTGGAGCCCCTCCAAAAAACATCTTTTACAAATTACGCATTCCGAATTCCACATTCAAAATGCTCCGGCGAGGTCGTTACCCTTATATAATAGTATAGGGCAAAAGGGGAGGGAACAAGTGCGGCGAAAACAGTTGAAATATTACAAGATGTATAACCGAAAGTTAATTCAACAAATCCGAGATGTAAAATATCACCAATGAGAATTACGCTATTTGGTCGTTTTAACGATTTTTGAGAAAAATGGTGTCAATTTCTGAAACTATATTGACAAACCGAAAATTTTAGTGTATACTCTAAATATAAACAGAACGTAATATTTCACACACACCTTGATTTGAGCTCACGGCGGCTCAGAACAATAGCCGGAATACTTAATGAAGGGGTAATGATTTATGAAAAAAACTACTAAGAAAAACTCGACCACAAGAAAGTTATTGCCTGCTTTCGCTATGTTAGCTGTTTCGGCTGTAACTCTCTCCACATCCACCTATGCGTGGTTCTCGATGAATAAGACTGTTTCTGTTACTGGAATGCAGGTAACCGCTAAGTCAAACTCCACATATCTGCTTATCGGTTCAGATGACGACGGAAACGATACTCTTTCCGAGATTCAGGCAACTACAAACAAGACTACAGCTTGCACAATCGCAGCAGCTAATTCTGAAGTATATCCGTCTTCTCCAAGAAAGACTGAGGATGGCATCACCTTAGCAAACAGTTCTGTAGTATCGAATTCAACGTCAGCAGCCGCTCCAGGAAACTGGTATTTCAGAGTTGCAGATAATCCAGGCGCATCAGCTTCAACTACAGCTGCCACAGCGTTGACAAGTGATAATTTTGGAGATTATGTTCTGCATAAAAAAGTGTATGTAACTCTTGCAAGCGGTTCTCAGAATGCTACAAATCTCGTAGTCAGCCGTATGACGATTGCTTCAAATGGTTCTTCGACTGCTCAGGGCAAAACCTTTGCTCCTGTTAAGGTGCTGGTTACTTCTGCTGATGCAGCAGTAGAACTTGACAGTACAGCCATTTCGTCTGCAACACCATTGGCAACAACGGTTACTGATGCTGCAGTTGTACCGCTTGACATTTGGATTTATTATGATGGAAATGATACGAATGTATACACTAACAATATTGCAAATTTAGACGGTGCATCTATTAGTCTGGATTTCAGCGTGACTTATCTTTCTGATTTAACTTAAAATTACTATTAAGATTACCTAACTCCTCACTTGGTAAAATAGAAAACAACCCGTCGGGCAAGAGTCCGGCGGGCTTTGTTTATAATAAACAAAAATATACTAAATTCAACAAAATATATTATTATAATTCATTAAATATGTGCATTGAAAGTGCGCTTTTTTTATGCTATAATAAGATAGAATAATTATGGGGTAGTCTGCCCCAAAGGAGGTGAGGCGAATGAGTAATCAAACCCAATATGACTATAACTCTGACAGCGAGCGCCGCACAAGACGCCGCGCTGCCCTGATAAAACTCCTCGCTATGCTCACCTTCGCCCTTACCCTCTGGATATTCGCCTCCGCTGCTTGGTTCAGTATGAACAAAAACGTGGATACAAGCGGTATGAGCGTGGGTGTCAATGGTTCAGACTTTGAGCTTGCTGTCCCGGTGAGACCGGATGAAGCAAGTTACAGCTACGGTACGGAAATCACTAATCTGGGCTACCTGACAGGTTCGGGTAACCTTTCAACAGAAAACGGTTCGATCCGCTGGGTGATGTCCGACGATATGCCTAACAAAGGAAATGATTATAAGGGCTTCCGCCCGGGTTCATATGGCAGTCTTCAGTTTTATATCGTACCGGCTTCAAATGTTAACGCGACATATAATATTCAGTTGAACATGATTGGATACTATGCTGAATTTGTCCCCGATCCTGATAACCCTGATTTGCTGACAAATGCGATCCAGTCAGGAACGTTTAAAACCCTTTCTGAAAAGGCAGCCACCGATACCGTTGAGGCGGGCGAAACAAGCAACTTTACGCTCGCAGATAATTATTTGCATGGACATATAATGTTCTTTCAGAATCGCAGTGTTCTGACCGCGGAAGAGCTCAACGGTGCCTCAGATACAAGTCTGTATTATTCCGGAAAAATAACCGATTCTTTTACTTACAACACAGCAGAGCACCAATCGACTACGTGGAACGGACAGACAGCATATCTGGTTGAAATATATTGGATATGGCCTAATACATTTGCGCAGATGCTTTTCGATAATGGCAATGACAGTCTTCACGATGAGGCAATGTTTTCTTCAAAACAAAGCGGAAATCTGCAGCGAAATTCTTTGAAAGCTGATATTGCGGCTCATCCCGGCAGTTAT
>Ga0265298_10002590_pt1 | contig 24895 bp, 16 predicted proteins | sample AusTroGonzalo_MG_3_FD_193486 | JGI IMG/M metagenome (GOLD analysis project Ga0265298, IMG submission 193486) | Bovine rumen microbial communities from tropical cattle in Woodstock, Queensland, Australia - Gonzalo_01 | ecosystem: Host-associated > Mammals > Digestive system > Stomach > Rumen ...
CTCGGCTTTCCCGATGTCCATATTGAGTTCTTCCGACACATAATCGGCATTCTGTCTTTTTATCAAGTCGATATAGCTGTTATAATCCAAGGACTGGGCACTTGCTTCCACCATCAGAAGCATCAATGCAATACCTATTAATATTCTGTTATTCATGTTCTTTTCTTTTTTCGATCAAATAATAAAGCGTAGGAAGCACAAAAAGCGTCACCACCGTGGCGAACAAAAGTCCATAGACAATCACCGTGGCCAAGGGCCGCTGAACATCACTACCAATACCCGTGGATATTGAGGCGGGGAACAGGCCAAACACGGCCACCGTTGCGGTAAGAAGAATTGGTCGCATACGGTGCGCGGCTCCTTGAATGGTGGCTTGACGAAGCTCGACCCCTTCCGTACGTAAATTGTTGATATGAGAAATCATAATCAATCCATTTTGTATGGCCACACCTATCAAGGCGATAAAGCCTACTGCCGAAGACACGTTGAGGGTCATGCCCCGCACATTGAGTGCCAGCAATCCGCCGAAGAGCGCCAAGGGGACCACAATCATCAGCAATGCGGCTTGGCGAACCTTGCCAAAGGCAAAAATCAGCAGGACAAACATAACCCCCAACACCAAAGGCACCACCAGTCCTAAACGGCCAAATGCCCTGTTCCGGTTCTCAAACTGCCCCGCCCAGTGCAAGCTGGTCAACTCGGGATCATACGTAACCTGTTCCTTGATTCTACGGTTGGCCTCGTTGACAAATGTGGTCAAGTCGGTTCCTCTGAGATTCAGGCGCACCAGCGTATATCTGCGGTTCATCTCCCTCATAATCATATTCGCGCCCAAATCCATACGGATATCCGCTACTGCCGACAAGGGAATTTTGGCACCTTCAGAATTGGTAAGAAGCAATGCCCCTATTTTCTCGGGCGTATCGCGATAATCCTCGGCGTAGCGACAGGTCACATCATATACTTTGCTACCCTGATAAATCTGGGAGATGGCCTTCCCTCCGACCGCCAACTCTATCAATTGTGCCACATCCGACACATTCAGTCCATACTGCGCTATTCGGTCGCGGTCAACAATGATTTGAAGCTGAGGAGTAGGCGGCTCCTGGTCAATGGCGACATCCGTGGCGCCGGGTATTTCCGAAAGCACCTTCACCACCTGTTCTGCCACTACTCTACTCTGGTCATTGTCATCAGAATATATCTTCAATGCCAAATCGCTATGCGTACCTGCAATCTGATCCATCACCATATCGATAATCGGCTGGCTGAATCCCACCTGATAACCGGGCATCTTTGCAATCGAGTCAGACATGGCCTCCACCAGCTCTGCCTTGGTACGCTTGCTTTTCCATGTCTTATACGGTTTAAGACCGATACCCACCTCCACATGCGACAAACTGAAACACTCCGCCCCCTCATCGTCACGTCCCAACTGAGTCATCACGTATGATGTCTCATCGAAACTTTTGAGCGTATGTCGCAAATCATCGGACATCTTTTTGGCCTGGTCGATTGAAATACCCGAAGGCAACTGCACCTGAACCCATACCGAACCCTCATCCAGTGCGGGAAGGAAATCCTTTCCTACGGTATAAGCCAAAATACCAGAGCCCAACAAGATGACCACTAGCACCGCCACCATCATGCGACCTTTGGTGATGATTTTTTCAACCCTACGCTCGTAGGCTTCATTCAGTTTTTCGAGCCAAGGGTTACGGTATATCTTGCGGGGCTTACGATAGGTCATATAAGACAAGCACGGCGTTAGCAGCAAAGCCACCAACAGTGCCCCGAACAATGCGTAGCCCACCGTATAGGCCATCGGCGTAAACAGCTTGCGCTCCACATGCTCGAAAGCGAAGAGCGGCATGTAGGCTGTGATAATGATGATGGTAGAGAAAAATATCGAGCGTCCCACCAAACCCGCGCGGTGTTTCACAACCTGTTCATCCAGCGGAACACCCGGTCTTGCTTCACGTTCCTTCAAGATCGTTTCCATCATGACGATAGCGCCATCTACCAAGATGCCGAAGTCGATGGCTCCCAGCGACAACAGATTGGCTGGCACATTGGTAATCTTCATCAAAACAAACGCCACCAACAGCGCAATGGGAATGGTAATGGCAACCAATGCGGACCCACGCCAATCTCTCAGATAGATGAAGAGCAGCACCACTACCAGGAGCATGCCTATAAGCAAGGTATGCATCACCGTTTTCAAAGTCTCTCCCACCAGATCTGTACGGTCAAGGTAAGGATGAATTTTCACGCCAGGAGGAAGCACCTCTTCATTGAGCTCATCCACTGCCACATGTATGCGGTCGAGTACCTCTGAAGGATTCTCTCCACGCAGCATCTGCACAATGCCTTCCACCGCATCCTCGTAATCTCGTTGATCATCACTAAAACCCAGGACACCTTTTCGCTCCAGCATTCCATATTTCAAATCTCCTAAATCCCTTAAAAAGACAGGAATTCCTTCGTATGACTTGATTACGATATTGCCCAACCCTTCCAAATCGCTGACCAAGCCTATCCCTCTGATCACATAACTGAGACTTCCTTCGGAAATCATACTACCACCTGCATTGAGGTTATTTTCCTCAATCTTCTCGGTAATATCATCAAGGCTAATGCCATACGCCGTAAGACGTTCCGGCTTGAGTTCTATTTGGTACTGCGTGGTAATGCCACCATAGTTACTCACATCGGCAACGCCCGCAATTTGACGAAGATATGGAATAATCGTCCATTTGTGAATATCGGTCAGGCTTCGCAAGTCATGACTGCCATCAGGGCTCTCTACCACATAACGGAAGATTTCACCAGTAGGCGAAGTCAACGGGTTCAACTCGGGTGTCGCATCAAATGGAAGTTCAATGCCGACCAAGCGCTCCGTCACACGCTGGCGTGCCCAATAATCATCCACACCATCATCAAAAACCAATACGACGGTAGATAAGCCGAAAGCGTTCTTGCTTCGCATGGTGTTCAATCCTGGCAGCCCATTAACCGCACGTTCCACAGGGATGGTAATCTGCTGTTCGATCTCTTCCGCGGCCAAACCAGGAACCTGTGTCACCACCTGGACCGTTGTGTCCGAAATGTCCGGGTAGGCATCAATAGCCAAACCGTTCCATGCTATAACACCCACTATGCAAAGCAGGGCAAAAATCGAGATCATTAAAATCTCATGGTCAATTGACCAATTAACAAGTTTCTTGATCATAATGATTTCAATTTATTTGCAGTCAATAAAATAAAATGCACCTTGGGTAATAATCTCATCACCCTCCGACAAGCCGCTCGTCACCAACAACTGTCCACCCTCTACCGACTGAACCTCTATCACGGTCTTGACGAAGGTGTTATCCGCGATGCGGCGCAACACATACCTGCCTTTACTGCTTTGCAGCACAGCCGATTTGTCCAACATGATATGTTTCTGACCCTTCAAGGACATGTTCACATTGGCATACATATTGGGCATCATCAAACCCGTGCTGTTGTCACACTCAATATAAGTCTGCATGGTTCGGGTTTCAGCGTCCAGCATGCCATCCGTATATGCCACTTTCCCTTTGAATACCCTATCCGGGCGGGAAGCGAGGCGAACCTCCACCTCTTCAACTCCCTCAACATACGGAGACTCCATCTCGCTCACGCTGGCCTTGACCCACACCTTGCTCAAATCCGCCACAACCACCTTTGCATCCTCATCTTCTCTCAAATATTCACCCATCACCAACTCGTTGCGCAGCACTGTACCACTGATAGGCGAACGCACTATCATGGGCTTGCCTACCGTGGCATCATCCAAATCTATCTGGTACTCTGTTGCCACTGCCACTGCGTGACGATATTCCTGCAAAGCCATTGTGTAATTTTGTTGAGCTTCATCCAATTCTTTCTCCGAGGCAACCCTGTTTTTATGCAAGTCACGCACTCGTTCCAACGACTTCAAGGCGAGCTCCATATCTCCCTTGGTCTGGTTGTAATTCTTGACCAATTCAGAGTAGTTAGAGGACGAAAGCTCAAATAGCGGCGAGCCAGCCCTCACTTTCTGTCCAATGTGAACCATTGATTTCACCACCCTACCACCAAAAGGAGCGGCCACCTCAGCATACGCCGACGGAATGGCTGTCACCACACCGGTTGAACTTAGAACCAGATTATAATCCTGAAGTTCTATGGTTTCTGTCTCAATTTTATCTTTCAGCGGAGAATCAGCAGACAATATTAACGTGTCCCCGCTCATTTTTACTCCATTTTCAACGACTGCAGGCTCATTATTCTTGGTGTTGGCACAGCCTGCGATAAGCGCCGCGCCCAGCAACCACAACATTATTTTCTTCATATTATATTTTTGATGATTTTTGATAATTTTTGACCCTATTCTCATCCCTAAGACTCATCACGCAATGTTTCTGGAGCCGGTGAACAAAAACGCTCAAACGACTGCGCCAGGGAAACCAAAGGTCAAAATGATTTAAAAAAGAGATTGGAAATACGACCTCCCACAAGCCCTATCACTCTTGAGAATCAAGGTTAGGAAATTGCAAGAAGAGCGCGACACATCATTTACAATACGGGAGGGGCTCGCAGCAGGGATGCTGCCACATCGCAGGCATATACCAACTTTGAAGCTGCGATGGTTACAATGGTGCTGCACGGAAGCTGTACCTCCAATGGCATACTGAAATACACAGCCTCAGTGGAGGTACGATCCTGCAACTGATCCAACACAAGCAACTCGCTTTCAGAGTGCCCATGCTGGCTATTGGTATATGGATGTGAATGAACGATAATACGATTCTGGAAAAGATGCGAATGGATAAAAATCGTAGTGCCTGCAAAGTATCCCAAATACATTACAAGCAACAAATAATTCACTATCCTAATCGCTCTCCGCCTCAGCATTCTATCTCAAATCTCTCTATATCAATATTATATAATCACAGCATTAAAAATGCAAATTTACACAAAAATCCCGAATGATATACAGACGTATGAATTTTATTATTGAAACACGATTCTTGGAAAAAGGAATAAAAAAAGGCGGTCAAATGACCGCCTTTTGTGTCCCCTCAGGGACTCGAACCCTGGACCCATTGATTAAGAGTCAATTGCTCTACCAGCTGAGCTAAGGAGACTTGTTTTTTGGGACTGCAAAAATACAAAAATTGTTGATAAAAAACACATCTTTTCAAATTTTTCTTTTTTAAAAAAATTAGTGTACATTTGCAGAATGAAATATGATAACCTATAATAATATGAAAAGATTATTAGTCAATATTTTAGCCTTATCTTTCACCTTGTGTGCAAGCCTGAGTTTCGCACAAGTTAATCCCGAAAAACCGCTCATGACCATCGGAGACGAGGCGGTTTCGAAGGCAGAATTTGTCAATACTTTCTCCAAAAACAACGATTTGAAGAAAACCACAGCGAAAGAACTGCGCGACTATTTAGACCTGTTTATCAACTTTAAATTGAAAGTCAAAGAAGGAAAAGCCCTGCAGATTGACACCTCCGCAGCCTTCCAAGCCGAGCTATCTTCTTATATCAACCAGTCGGCCCAGCAATACCTGACGGACAACGAGATGACAGAACGTCTTTATAAGGAATGTATAGAACGCGCCAAAAAGCACATACATGCTTCCCATATCTTAATCAACTGCGGCCCCGACGCTAATCCCAAAGACACCCTGATGGCCTATAAGAAAGCGTTGAAAATCAGAAAACAGATTCTCAAAGGTTTGGATTTCAATGAAGCCGCTGTCCGCTATTCGGAAGACCCCTCCGCCCGCGACTATATCAATCCTCAAAACGGAAGAAAACAGGCTGGCAACAAGGGCGACATCAGCTATTTCACAGTCTTTAACCTGATTTATCCCTTTGAGACAGGTGCTTACAACACCCCTGTAGGGAAAGTGTCCATGCCTGTCAGAACACGTTTCGGCTACCACCTGATTTATGTGCAGGATGTTGTACCCGCCATCTCCAAAATCTATGCCGCCCATATTCTGGTTTCCGACACCAATGCCAAAAACGGCATCATGAGTGAGGAAGCCAAAGGGAAAATTGAAGAGATACAACAAAAACTCAAGCAAGGCGTCCCCTTCGCCCAGCTGGTAGTGGAGTATTCCGACGACATCGCCACCAATATCAGGGAGGGCCACCTGCAGCCTTTTGCCCCCAACCAGCGTGCCGGCAACTTCGTTTCTGCCACTATCCACCTGAAAAACAATGAAATCTCCCAGCCCGTCGCCTCTGTCTATGGCTGGCATATCATCAGACTCGACTCCATTGTTTACTTGACTGTTAATGATGAGTTGGAGGGAACTCTGCGCATGAAACTGGGACGCGACAACCGCAGTTTCATTAGCAAGGAATCCTTTATTTCCAATTTGAAAAAACAATACAACTACGAGGAAAGCGGCAAGGCACAGGGTATGAAATTCCTGTGCACCAATATTCCAACTAACTACTTCCAATCCACTACTACCGACATTACTACCCTGCCGGGCATCACGGAACTGCCCCCTATGGCCACCTATGCCGACCAACAGCTTACCACGCAAGAATTTGCCAAATATGTATCCCGCTTCCAAGGCATAGACCTCACCACCTCGTTGGAGAAATTCCTCAAAGAAAGATTTGACAAATTCGCAGAAGATAATCTTTACTCTTATGAGAAAGAGCATCTGATTAATAAATACCCCGATTTCAAAGAACTGGTCAACGAATACCATGATGGCATGATTTTGTACGAAATCAATTCACAAAAAATTTGGGCACAGGCCATTACCGACACTACGGGTTTGCGCGAGTATTATGAAAAAATAAAGAAAAACTACCCCATTGACCCCAACGCCAACCCCGTGGAATATAAACCTCTCAATGAAATCAAGGCGGTTGTCATCACCGAATTCCAAAACCATTTGGACGAGCTCTGGTTGCAGGAACTGCGCCAGAAATATCCCGTGGTCATCAACGAGGACGTTTACGCTACCATTCTGAAAAAATAACCCGACCCATGAGTGCTTGTAAGAAGCTGCTAATCCTCCTGTTTTTGGCCACCGGTCTCCTGTCCTGCGGCACCAAGGATCCTGTGGTAGCCGAGGCTTATCACGCCAAGCTGTACCAATCGCAGCTGGCGCAGATGATCCCCGACTCGTACAGTCCTACCGACAGCGCACGCTTGGCCCAGCTTCTGATTGAGGAATGGGTACAACAGCAGGTTCTGCTTCACGAAGCGTTGCAAGTTCTCCCCATCAGCCAGAAGAATTTTGAGAAAGAGATGGCGGAATACAAGAATTCGCTGCTGATCAACGCATACTACAACTACATCACCGCCGACAGCACACTTTTCGAAGTAAGCGACGAGGAATTGGAACAGTTCATCAAGAAATACGAAAGCCGCTATACCGTCAACCGCGAAATCATCAAAATCAACTATGTAAAAACCTCAAGAAACTCCAAAATCATCAAAAATCTGAAGGAATTACTGTTTGACGATGACCGACGAGTGGAGGAAAAGCAGCAGATTGAAGAACTTTGCGCCGACTCCATCGAGTATTTTCTGGAAGATAATACCTGGCTGTATCTGGATGATATCCAGAATGAATTTCCCATTGAAATCAAAAACAAGGAATCAATTCTGACCCAGAACAAATATATTGAGACAGAAGACCAGGATTACCACTATTTGATTGTTTTCCTGGATTATAAATCCCAGCGCACCATCAACGAAACCGAAGAGGAAATCGCGGCAGCCCGTATGATGCTGACTCAGCAGAAAAAGAGGGATTATATCCAGCAGAAAGTAGACGAGTTGTATCAAAAATCACTGGAAACAGGCCTGATTGCGCTGCCAGGTAGCACACACTAATCAAACCATTTTTCTATTTCGTTTTCCCCGATTTGGTGGATGATTTTCTTGCCACTGGGGCTCACATTGGACAGCTGGCAATCGAAGAGTTGTCGCAGGAAATCCCTGATTTCGCATATTTCTGTCATCGGCTTGAACATATTGCACTTCTGTTTGGCCATGCTCATTGCCATGTTCGACTCTTTATCAGCACGATGCAGGAACATATTGGACTGATAGCTTTCCAAAAAGGCATCAATCACCTGCTGCACATCCTCTTCCTCATCTACCGGTGTTCCGTTGACCGCAAAATGCGTGCCATCAATGGATTCAAGGTCATAGCCCAACTTCAGCAGTTCAGGCTTCAGCTCTTTTATCATCTCCGACTTGGCCAGCGACAAAGTGATGGTTTCCGGGAAAAGTGACTGCTGCACCGTAATGGGCTTCTGCTGCATAGCCGTCAGATACTGCTCATACAAGATGCGCTCACGGGCATGAGCAATATGAATCACCGATAATCCACCGGCAATATTCGCCACAATATATTTTTTATTGATAGACAAACATTTAACATCCTCAACCAGAGACTTCTCTTCTGTTTCAGCAGCAGGTTGAAGATCCAAAGTCGGGTGCTCTGCCTGCTCCTGCCGCACGGTTTCCGTCTTCAGCGACTGCAAGAAATCACTCCAGCCAGAAGTGTCAAAGTCGGTGTTATGCGAGAAAGAGGGTTTGTTGTATGAACCGCCACCATAGGATGAATGTCCGCCACTACTTGCCGGATGAGAATGGAAGGGGTTAAAATCAGGATTATGCGTCACCGCAGGCTCTTTCAACTCCATGTCTTTCGGCATATTCGACATATCCATACCCGGCTCGTAGTCGAAATCAAGTCGCGGGGTCAGCGACATCTGCCCCAAGGACTTCTTCACCGTGGAATTGAGAAAACCAAATACCAAGCGCTCATCCTGCAGTTTCACATCCACTTTGGTGGGACTTACATTGATATCGATAGTGGCCGGATCCACCTCCAAATTGATAAAATAGGCAGGCTTATAACCATCCGGGATTAGTTCGGAATAAGCAGTTTCCACCGCATAATTCAGCAATGGATGTCGCACATAACGGCGGTTGATGAACATATACTGCTCACTTTTTTTCTTTTTCGCGTTTTCCGGTTTAGCGATAAAGCCCGAGATATTGATGAAATCCGTTTGCTGCTCAACGGGGAACAACTTGTCCTGAAAATGATTGCCGAAAACATTGACGATCCGTTGTTTGAAATTGGACGGCTGTAACTGCACAAGCAGTTTTCCGTTATGATATAACGAAAACGACAGTTCCTGATGGGTGAGCACTACCCTATTGAATTCCTCTTCGATATGGCTAAACTCCACATTGTCGGACTTGAGGAAGTTGCGGCGTGCCGGCACATTGAAAAACAAGTTTTTCACTGAGATGGAAGTCCCGTCAGTAGTGGCGATGGGTGTATGCTCCTTCACTTCAGAGCCTTCTATCAGCAGCAAAGTGCCCGTGCTATCCTCGGCCATCTTGGTGCGCAGTTCCACATGGGCAATGGCGGCAATAGAAGCCAAAGCCTCGCCACGGAAACCTTTGGTAGTCAAGTGATAAAGGTCGTCAGCCGTGGTCAGCTTGGAGGTGGCATGCCGCTCGAAGCACAGGCGGGCATCGTTGAAACTCATGCCCTTGCCGTTATCCACCACCTGTATCAAGGTGCGTCCGGCATCCTTGACAATCAGCTGGATATTGTCAGCACCGGCATCCACGGCGTTTTCGAGCAACTCTTTCACCACGGAAGCAGGCCGCTGGATAACCTCACCGGCCGCAATCTGATTGGCCACCGCATCGGGCAGCAGATGTATGATATCAGCCATTATTTATCCATAAATTTTACAAACAGGTAACCTAATACCACCACAATGAACATCAGCCAGATCACCGTCTTCAACGGAAATTTGTTGCGGTCCTGCTGACTCATGCGTTTCGACGACCAGCTGCGGTGCAGTCGGTCCGCAAACTTTTCGGGATCAAAATCCTCACCGGATTTGTCCACCGGTTTGTCTTCCTCCCGCTGATAAAAGCGAGGTTTATAGCGGAATTCTCTTTTTTCGGGTCGTTCTATCCAGTTGAATGCCATATTTTTGTTGTTGATTTGTTGATTCGTTAAAACGGACAGACGCTCACTACGTTCGCTCGGTAAGACACTCGCTGCACTCGTTCGAGGAGACGCTCGCTGTGCTCGCTCGGTAAGACGAAAATCGTCTTCCCGTCTCCCCGAGTGCACGCAGTGCACGTCTCCTCGTATAACCGAGTACACGTTAGTGTACGTCTTCCCGAATGCACGCAGTGCATGTCTTCCCGTCAAATAATAACGTGCAAAGATACTAAAAAATTCCGTAAATTTGCCCTCAAATTTAAACGCATGATTAAGAACATTATTTTTGATTTGGGAGGGGTGATTTACAACATCCGCTACGAGAATATCGCTGAAGCCTTTGCACGGATGGGGGCTGAAAATCTGATAAGTTTATACTCCAAAGCACAACAAACCGACTTTATCGACAAGTTTGAAGAAGGACTGATTTCGACGACTGAATTCTGCGAGGAAATCCGTCGCTTGTCGAAAGTACCACTGACTGATGCTCAAATTGAGGAAGCCTGGAACGCCATCCTGATTGACGTGCCCGCGCCCAGAGTGGATTTTCTACTGAAACTGAAAGAAAAGTACAAGCTTTATTTGTTCAGCAACACCAACCAATTCAACTATGACTGCTTCACGGCCCATCTGAGACAGAAGTATGGTTTTGACTTTTTCGGGACCATCTTCAAAGCCGCTTATTTCTCGCACACCTTGCATCTGCGCAAACCCAAGGAAGAAGGCTTCCGGAGAATCATACAAGAGCAGCAGCTGAACCCTGCCGAAACCCTGTTCATCGACGACTCGCCCCAGCATATTGAAGGCGCCCGCCGCTGCGGCCTCAATGCCTATCATCTGAAAGATGGTGAAATAATAGAAGAGATGGAGTGGTTATGATTTTCTCGTACGCTTTATCTGCCGAAGGCAGATTCGCTTTGTAACCTCACATGGAAGTGTGAGGATTACATGCACGATGCCCCCTCAGAGTAAAAGTTCAGAATAAGTACCAGCTCTCGAAGAGAGCTTCCCTCCAACTAATCCCTCAGGAAGAACTCATCATCAATATGCACCCCGTTTTCCTCTATAACTTTCCTATACTCTTCCTCAAATGTCTGCTTGCTATGATGTTTCTTTTGATTACGTATATAATTCACTATGGTATCTCTGACACTCTGTGAGCACGAAAAAGCCGCATATTCCTTTGACCAATATGTAAACTTTGGGAAACGTGGGTTGTTATTCATCCACATACTCGTTACCGACTTTATAGATTGCACGAACTTCGCAACAGATAATGTAGAGGGCAATCCTACAAGTAAATGGACATGGTCTGGCATTCCTCCTATACGGTAAACAGTAACATTCCTATTCCTACACATACCATAAATGTACGCATACAAATCTCTTTCATGTTCCTGACATAAAGTAGGCTTACGACGATACGTACAAAGGACTATATGATAAAGTAATTGCGTATAACTCATAATTACATATTTTATGTTCTTTATATTTTTGTGATTTAGTATACTAGAGAGTACAAGGGAAGCTCTCTCCGAGAGCATTTCTGGCCTATCTGCACCCCACCTCACACTACCGTGTGAGGTTACAAAACGAATCTGCCTTCGGCAGAAATTCTATCCGCACAACCTTATCTACCCAACACCACAACTTCTCCATATCAAACACAATAAGTTTATTTTTCAAATTGTCAAACAAAAAAACAAATTCTAATTATACCTTTCAATTATGTTTTTTTTGCAAATATAATATAAATATTATCACATTATTAAAAATATAAAAATAAATAAACGATTGAATATCAGCTATATATTAAAAAACTATCGGATTATTAAAAAAAAAACTTCTCAGAAAAAGAATAATTAACACCAAATTGCACAAACAATTATTCCTTCCAATAATCCAAAGGCAAGTTTGTGTATTCTAACATGATTACAATAGCCAACAACGAAAAATTTCAAGTAACTGTATGTTATTGAAGAATTTTATGTAAATTTGCACCCCAAAATTTTAATGAGTAATATTAATATTAAAACCTTATAAGAATGAACATTAAAAACGAAAAAGTAAACGGAGACGTTCAAGAACTGACGATTGAGATTACGAAAGAAGATTATGCTGGCAAGGTGGAAACCGCGTTGAAGAAATACCGCCGCACCGCCCAAGTGCCTGGCTTCCGTGTTGGCAATGCCCCTATGGCCATGATCAAGAAGATGTACGAAAAAAGCGTCACTTACGACGAAGTTAACAACATGATGTCACAGGAACTGTACAAATACCTCAGCGACAACAAGATTGACATTATGCTCGAACCTATCCCCGTAGAGGAGAAGTCAAAAGTGGATTTCGACAACCCTGACAATTTCGTTTTTGTATATGAATACGCTCTGCAACCGCAGTTCGACATCGACTTCAACAAGCAAGTGACCAACTTCAAGATTACCGCTTCACAAGAGGAAATCGACAACCTGGTGAACCAGATGCAACGCAGATACGGTGAATACACTTCTCCTGAAGAAGTTGGTGAGGATGATTACATTTCCGCCAAAATCGACGATAAAGACAGCTTCTTCTTCACCAAGGAACTGAATGAAAAAGGCCGCAAGGCTTTCATCGGCAAGAAAGTCAATGACACCGTACACGTAGCCTTAAGACAAATCTTTGAAGATGAGAAGAATGTACTGAAAGTGCTGAAGATCGTTGACCAGCAATTGGAAGAAGGCAACCAGTACGAATACGATGTGACCATCACCAGCATCGGACGCATCACCCCTGCCGAATTGAACGAGGACTTCTTCAAGAAAGCCTATCCCGACGGCAACATCACCACAAAAGAACAATTGGAGAAAAGCTGCGCCGAGCAAATCGAGAATCAATGGAAAGACTATACCGACCGCCAGTTTATGAACGACGCTATCGGTGTGCTGCTGGACAGCGTGAACATCGAATTTCCCGATGAATTCATCAAACGCTATATCCTTCTGACTCAGAAAGATATGACAGCTGAAAAGCTGGAAGAAAAATACGCTGACTATCAGAAATCTTTCAAATGGCAGCTGATTGAAAACAAACTGGTGAAGGACAACAACATCAGTGTGACCCAGGACGATGTGAAAAACTATGTACGCAACTTCTTCATGACCAACTATTTCAGCAACTTCAAAGAAGAAGATGTGAAAGACAGACTGGACAGCCTGGTAAACGATGCCATGAAGAAAAAAGAGGACGTGAAGAACATTTACGACCAGCTGTATGATGTGAAGATTATGGACGTGCTCCGCAAAAACTTCATCATCGTGGAGAAGAGCGGCAGTTATGAAGATTTCATAGCTTTCACCAGCGGAAAAGAAACTGAGGAAAAACCGGCAGCCAAGAAGAAAGCTCCGGCCAAGAAGAAAGCCGCTGAAAAAGCCGAAGGCGAAGAGGCAGAGGCCAAGCCCAAGAGAACTACAAGAGCCAAGAAAGCCGAGACCACTGCCGAAGGTGAAGAGAAACCCAAAGCCAAAACCACCAGAAAATCCACCAAAAAAGAAGAATAAAGCATGAACGAATTTCAGAAATATGCCGTCAAACACAGAGGCATCAGCAGTTTGCGCCTCGAACAGTATTCCTCTGTCCTCAATGACTATATCACTCCTTACATCATTGAGGAGCGCCCGATGAACATCACCCAGTTGGATGTGTTCTCCCGCTTGATGAAAGACAGAATCATCTTTTTGGGAGTACCCATTTACGACGATGTGGCCAACATCATCCAGGCCCAGCTGCTGTTTCTGGAATCACAGGATTCAGAACGCGACATCCAGATCTATCTAAACAGTCCTGGAGGTAGCGTTTACGCCGGTTTGGGTATCTACGACACCATGCAGTACCTGAAGCCCGACATTTCCACCATCTGCACGGGCATGGCCGCTTCCATGGCCGCAGTGCTGATGTGCGCCGGTGCCAAAGGCAAACGTTACGCCCTGCCCCACTCCCGCATCATGATTCACCAGCCGATGGGCGGCACCCAGGGACAGGCCTCCGACATTGAGATCGAGGCTCGCGAGATTCAGAAACTGAAAAAGGAACTGTACGAAATCATCGCCAACCATTCCGGCAAAGATTACGAGCAGGTGTGGAAAGACAGCGACCGCGACTACTGGATGACCGCTGCCGAAGCCAAGGAATACGGCATGATTGACGAAATTCTGAAAAACGACAAGGGCACGAATGGCAAAAAATAGCAAAGGCGAAGACTATTGCAGTTTCTGCGGCGAACAAATTCCTTATAACAAAGTGCTCATTCATGGTTTGAATGGGGCAATTTGTGAGAAATGTGTCCAGGCCGTGAATGACGTCTTGCTCGACATCCACCAAGAAGAGGCAGAGAAAGAACGCAAGGAAGTCAAGATCAAACTGCTGAAACCCAAAGAAATCAAGGCCAAACTGGACGAGTACGTCATCGGACAGGACGAGGCCAAGAAGGTGATTTCCGTAGCCGTTTACAACCACTACAAACGCATTCTATACGACCAACAGGACGATGTGGACATTGAAAAATCCAACATTATCCTGGTGGGTGAAACTGGCACTGGCAAAACCCTGATTGCCAGAACTATTGCCAAACTGTTGGACGTGCCTTTCTGCATCGCCGATGCTACGGTCTTTACCGAAGCCGGTTACGTGGGCGAGGATGTGGAAAGCATCCTGACCCGCCTGCTGCAAGCCGCCGACTACAATGTGGAACGCGCCGAGCGCGGCATTGTCTTCATCGACGAGATTGACAAGGTGGCCCGCAAGGGTGCCGACAATCCCTCCATCACCCGCGATGTGTCTGGCGAAGGCGTACAGCAATCGCTGCTTAAGCTGTTGGAGGGCTCCTTGGTGAACGTACCCCCACAGGGTGGCCGCAAACATCCTGAACAGAAATTCACGGTGGTCAACACCAAAAACATCCTGTTTATCGGCAGCGGCGCCTTCAACAGCATCGACAAGATCATCGCCGAGCGCATGAACACCAACGTCATCGGCTACAACAAGAAAAAACACGATATCGACAAGAAGAACATGATGCAGTATATCTCTGCCCACGACCTCAAGACTTTCGGACTCATCCCCGAGCTTTGCGGCAGATTTCCTGTCATTACCTACATGAACGCCCTAGACGCCGAAGCGCTGAAACGCATTCTGATTGAGCCCAAAAACGCCCTGGTGAAACAGTACGAGCGTCTGTTCCAATTGGACGGCATCGACCTCAGCTTCGACGACGAAAGCTTGGATTACATTGTCAGCAAGGCCGTTGAGCTCAAGCTCGGCGCCCGCGGACTCCGATCCATCATCGAGAAAATCATGACCAACGCCATGTATGAATTTCCTTCTTCCAAACAGAAGAAGATTTGCATTACCGCCGACTATGCCAAGCAGCAGTTTGAGAGTTCCATTTTTTCATTCTTAGACTGATTTTAGTTTCTTGTCCCTGAAATTCTTCATCAGCTTAACGAGTAATTCCGAATCTATCGGTTTGTCTAAAAATGCCGAGATGCCCTTGTCTATATGATGGCAGATACTTTCAGCATACTTCTTCATATTTTCCGTTATCAAAACAACATGCGGCAATTCCTTCAGCAGTTCAAAAACATCAAATCCAAGCAAATCTGGCAATAAAAACTCAAGGAACACCACATCCACCTTATTCGCCTTCAAATAACATATCGCATCGGAAAGATACGAGAAATTCTGCTCAAAATGAATCCAACCATAATCCTGCAAGGTACAATTAATAAACTTGTAAACCGACTCATTATCATCCACCACCACATAACGAAGAAGAACTTCATCCGTAAGTATGTCTTCCATTGTTCTAATGAGTTTGATTATGTTAGAAGTTCATACAGCAAACTTACGAAAAAACACGATAGAAAAACTGTGTAATTCGATAATTTTGTGTACATTTGCATGACAGAAGCTATTTTGAAAAGATGAACCCCATTCAAAGCATACTTGAGCAGTTTGATTTCCCTGTGTATCTGGCCCCTATGGAAGAGGTGACCGACCCTCCATTCCGCCATATCTGCAAGGAGTTTGGCGCGGATATCCTGATTTCGGAGTTCATCTCGTCGGACGCACTCTCAAGGGAAGTAGAGAAAAGTATCAAGAAAATGCACTTTGAGGAAAGCGAAAGACCTTTCGGCATACAGATTTTCGGGCATGATGAGGACTCGCTGATTGCTGCGGCGAAAATAGCGGAAAGCGCCTCGCCGGACTTTATCGACATCAACTGGGGCTGCCCTGTACGAAAGGTGGTCACCAAAGGCGCCGGCTCCGCCATCTTGAAAGACATCCCCAAGATGGTGCGACTGACCAAAGCGGTGGTGGATGCTGTGAAATTGCCTGTGACCGTCAAAACGCGTTTGGGCTGGGAAGAAAGCGATAAGCCTATTGTGGAGGCCGCCGAGATGCTGCAGGATGTGGGCATCAGCGCCATCACCATCCATGGACGTACCCGCGCGCAAATGTATGGCGGCACCGCAGATTGGACGCTCATCGGGCAAGTGAAAAACAATCCGAGAATGCACATCCCCGTGATTGGCAATGGGGATATCAACAGTGCGGAAAAGGCACTAGAATACAAGCAACGATACGGAGTGGATGCCATTATGGTGGGCCGTGCCGCCATCGGCAACCCGTGGATCTTCAAACAGATCAAAGATTATCTTCAAGGCATAGAACCCGTCATACCTGATTACAACGAACGAGTACAAGTTTGTCTGCGGCATCTGACATTAGAGATGGAGTGGAAAGGAGAGCGCAGTGGCATCCTGGAAATGCGTAAACATTATGCCAATTATTTCAAAGGAATCCCCCATTTCAAGGAGAAAAAGATACGACTGATGGGGGCGTTGAGCTATGAAGAATGTCAAAATATTCTTATAAATAACTAAAAATCAATAATTTAAAATTCTCTCAAAGAAAAATATCAAAATTTAGGGACTGGTAGCGAAATTTTTTGTATTTTTGCATTCTCAAACATGGCGGCTGTAGCTCAGTTGGTTAGAGTACCGGATTGTGGTTCCGTGGGTCGTCGGTTCGAATCCGACCCGCCGCCCAAAGCCTTACAAAGCAATAGAAATCAGCGGATGACGAAAAGTTACCGCTGATTTTTGCGTTAAAATCGGGACAGAAACGGGACAAAATGCAGAGTGGCTCAAGGATTTCTTTAATCAAAGAATCCTAAGCCACTGATGGCACTCAACATGCGATCAACGTAATCCCATGTTGTGGGAGACCATTTGAAGCCCAGACGGTAGAGTACTTGGGTGGTGTACGGGTTACTAACGGCCACCTCCGATACTTTCATGCCATGGGCCATGTCCTGGTAGGCGAGCAGGCTGGAAAGCGTCTTGGCTTTCTGTGGGTCGTTGCCCGCACTCTCCATGGTGGCATTGTACTCCTCATCCTCCACAAGACGAATGTCCGTACCCAGCTTGTTGAATCCGCTGAGAACATCGCCGAGGAACTGCGTGTGGCTGTTGTAAGAATGGAACAGACAGCACTCCTTGGGTGTGGAGCTGAGCAGGATGATGGTGTGCGCCACCTCGTCGATGGGCGAAAATTCCACCTTGCTTTCGTACAGGGAATAGGGGAAACATCCCAGCATGTTAAAGACTTTGATACGTCCCATAAAGGAGTTCGTGGAGAAGTTGATCTGGAATTCACCATCGCTGGTACGCGCCGCCAAATTACCGACACGGATTACCTTAGCCGACAAACCATTTTCAGCAATCGACTGCAGCACAATGCGTTCTGCCAAGAACTTGGAATGTACATACTGGTTGCCAAGGTATTGTCCGTCATAAAGCTTCTGCTCGGTGAAAACGTAGTCGGGCGCCATGGTATCATTGACATTAAGACCGCTTGTACTGTACGTGGAAATGTGCACCAAGCGAGCGCCGGTCTTCAGACAGAGGTCAACGCAACGTTGAGCACCACCCACATTCACATCTTCGATCTCCGTGCCTTCGCTGAAGTGTTTCACCACCGCAGCGCAGTTGAACACCGTGTCAATCTTCACTTGAACGAGATTAGTCAGGTCGTTGGTGACATCTCCCAGGACAATGTGGAGACGTTTGCCGAACAGTTCATCATAGGTGGATTCGAAATAGTAGAACAACAGGGTTTTCAGTCTGTGCTCGGCGGCATCCATGTTTTTGTCGCGTACCAGACAGTAGATGTTATCTGCATCCGATTGGATCAGTTCTTGGAGAACGTGAATGCCAAGGTAACCCGTGGCACCAGTAAGCAGCACATTGCCCAAAGATTGGCGTTCACCCTTGCGGAAGCTATCCAACGTATTATTGCTCAATAAGTTGTTAATATCTGAATAGTCAAATTTGGTTATATCCTCATCATCGGTATCGACAACCGTACTGCCCGTGACGAGTGCGGCAAGTTTTCTCGGGGTGGCATTGGCAAAGACATCGCCGTAGGCCACATGCATTCCGGCCTTATCGGCTTCGATGATGACACGGGTCACCATGAGCGAGGTGCCGCCGAGGTCGAAGAAGCTGTCGTTGGCACCAATCTTGTCCATGGCGAGAATCTCGCTGAAAATACGGCAGAACAGTGCTTCCGTATCATTTGCAGGTGCCACATATTCGCGGTCAGAAGCCTGCATAACAGGTGTTGGCAGTGCCTTACGGTTCACCTTCTGGTTCTGGTTTAACGGAATACTGTCAATCTGCATCGTGGAGGCAGGAATCATGTACGGGGGTTTCCGCTCGCCGATGAAGGCGTTGAGGGCCTTGATATCTACCTGCTGGTCGCTGACGATGTAGGCGGCGATGAATTTTCCGCCATTCTCATACTCAAAGGCTTGCACGGTAGCGTCCTTGATACCCGGGAACTGGCGAATCACAGCTTCCACTTCCTTGAGTTCGATACGGAAGCCACGGATTTTCACTTGACCGTCTTTACGTCCCACAAACTGGATGTTGCCGTCGGGAAGGTAACGCACGATATCGCCGGTACGATAGACGCGGGCGTGTTTCGGGTCGTCGCTGAAGGGATTCTTCAGGTAGGTTTCAGCGTTTTTTTCGGGACGGTTCAAATAGCCGCGGCTCACCTGCGGACCGGTGACCCACAATTCACCTGCGGCTCCGAGAGGCAATCTGTTGAATTGTTTATCAACAATATAAAGTCTAAGATTATCAAGGGGCTTGCCGATAGGAATGTCCAACTCATAATCCTTCACCCAATAATTAGTGGTGAAGATGGTACACTCTGTCGGGCCATAACCGTTGTACATCTTGTACGTGGTAGGCGGATTGAGGGCAGACAACTTTTCACCGCCCACAGCGAAGCAACGCAACGAATGATTCTCCACATTGGTGACAAACTGGTAGCCCACCTGCGTGGTGATAAACGAGTGGGTAATGCCTTGTGCATTGAAGTAATCGTTGAGATCAGGCAAGTTGAGTCGTATGTCTTCCCCAATAATGTGGACGCAAGCACCGCAGGTCAATGCCGGATACATATCCATCATGCAGGCATCGAAACCATAGCTGGCATACGCTGCTACACGGTCAGCCGCTGTCAAGCCATAGTGTCGCTGATACCAATGGCAGAAAGCCACCAAGTTGCCGTGTTCCAGCTGACAACCCTTGGGTGTTCCCGTTGAACCGGAAGTGTAGAGCATAATGAAAAGGCTTGACGGAGTAATCTCTACCTTCACAGGAGCCACAACTGGCAGCGTGTCAATATCCTTTGTCAAAAGCACCTTGCCTTCATATTCATTAACGATGGGACGCAACTCTTCATCGGCAATAAGCAATTTGGCGCTCGCATCTTGCATCATAAAGTTCAGACGTTCAGCAGGATAGCTCGGGTCAAGAGGCTGGTAAGCACAGCCAGCCTTCAATACGCCTAACGAAACGATAGCCATCCATTCGCAGCGCGGAATCAACACGGAAACAATATCTTCATTTCCAAGACCTTGTGCAAAAATGTATCCTGCAATGCGTTCTGAAATCTCATCCACCTCACGATAAGTGTATTTATGGTCGTGATAGACCACAGCCATGTTGTCGGGGGTCAGTTGCGCTTGCCGACGGAACAGTGAAACGATGGTCTGGGTGTCATCGTAGGGCACATCCGTCTGGTTGAAGCTGTCGAGCAGAGCGGTTTGTTCGGCATCCAGCAAAGAGACCTGCTGCAAGGCCATCTCAGGATGGTGGATAAATACTTTGACCGCATTACATACCGATTGTGCCAGACTTTGCATCAAACTATGACTGTAACGACCATTGTCGTATTCGACCATCACACCTGGCACGCCCTCTTTCTCTTGGATGTAGAAAGCGATACGGAATTTCGGAGTATTCAGCTCAAGAGACTCTATTTCAAGTTTTTGACCATTGATAATATATTTGTCTATTACTCCCATCTGATAGGCAAACATGATTTCGGCCGACAGATCGTAATCGGCGGCTATCTGCGCGAAAGGATACTTCTCGTGAGTCAATGTCTCATCAAAGTTCTTGCCGGTCTCTTTCAGGAAATCCATTACATTTTGTTCGCCAATCTGGGCACTCAAGGCCAAGGTGTTGACAAACATGCCCGTCGTATTGCTGATGCGCAAATCGGAGCGACCGTTACTGATGGTGGTGATGCAGATCTGCTCGTTGTTGGTGAAACGAGAGAGCGCATAGAACACCGCCGCCAAGGTAAGGTGCGCAGGCGAGAGGTTGTTCTTCTTGCAGAAGTCCTCTATCGCGTTGAAGTCCATCTTGCAGAAGACTTCGCTGACAGTACCTTGATCCAAAGGATTGGTCAAGTCGGTAGGCACTTCAGTAACTCCTTCCACCTTGCCCAAACGCTCGTTGAAGAAGTTTTTGGCCTCTATGTAACTCGGCGTGTTTTCGGCAGCTTTTTCGTCGGCAACGAAATTGGCATAGCTGATAGCCTCAGCCTCGATTTCCTTGCCGTTCATCAAGTCGCACAACTGGTTCAGGAACAGGTCAAGGGAGCCTCCGTCGAAAATCAAGTGATGCACATCGACCAAGAGATATACATTTTGCTCGGTGGTCACGATTTCCATGCGGTACAACGGGCCTTGTCTCAAATTGAACGGCTTCACGAACTCTACCTTGTATTTCTCCAATTCCACCTCGCTCAACTGGCTCTTTGTAAGGGCAATAGGTTGATTTTTGTCAACGATTTGCACGATTTCGCCGGCTTCGCTGTCAAAATGCACAAAGAACTGCGGGTGCGCATTGACGAAGGTCTCGATAGACTTTTCAAGCAACGGCACATCCGTGTCTTTGGAGAAACGGATGAGAGTTGGGATGTTATATACCGTGGCGGTGGGCTGTTTCATGCAATCAACATACACGCCCATCTGCGCGTAAGACAACGGAGCATTTTTCAGTTGACAGTTGACAGTTGACAGTTGACAATTGTCGGAACTTGAAGTGGTTTGAGTAACAGTGGGAGCATTGAGCATATAGTTGAGAATTTCGTTCTCGATGCTTTGCAAAGTTCCCGTTTTGGACAGGGATTTCGAGTCAAGGGTAACTCCGAAACGTTTGTTGATCTGGATGGCCAACTTGATAGCCATGATAGAGGTGAGGCCGGCATAGCCCAACACTGTTGTTACGCCGAAGTCCTCGGTATTGATAATTTTAGCAATGATGTCATGGATTTCCTGCTCCAACACATTCATCGGCACATTGCTCTCCACCTCAGCGGCAGCCGCTTTCTTTTCGGGCTTCGGAAGGGCTTTCTTGTTCACCTTCTGGTTCTGGTTGAGCGGGATGCGGTCGATTTGCATCGTCACGGCAGGCACCATGTAAGGCGGTTTCTCCTCCAGGATGAAGTTATTCAGGGCTTCGATGTCAATCTGCTCGTCTGCCACGATATAAGCAGCAATGAACTTGCCGCCGCCCTCTTCGTCAAAGGCTTGCACAGTAGCATCCTTGATGCCAGGGAACTGAAGGATGACCCCTTCCACCTCTTTTAATTCGATGCGGAAACCGCGAATCTTGACCTGACCGTCTTTGCGTCCCACAAACTGGATGTTGCCATCGGGGAGATAGCGCACAATATCGCCAGTGCGGTAAATGTGCGCGTATTTCTCGCTGGCATCGAAGGGGTTGTCAATATAAACCTCAGAGGTTTTCTCAGGACGGTTGAGGTAGCCGCGGCTCACTTGCGGTCCGGCGACCCAGAGTTCGCCCGCCACACCCACAGGCAGACGGTGACCCGCCTTATCGACGATATAGAGCTTGACGTTGTCCAACGCCGAACCAATTGGGATGTCCTTCATGGGCTTCGTCACATCGAAAGAGGTGATGCAGACGGTGCTTTCAGTGGGGCCGTAAAGGTTGGCCAAAGTGTAATTCGTGGGCGGTGTCAGAGGTGCCAACTTCTCGCCACCTGTCAACAGGTAGTGCAGACAGTGGTTCTCGATGGAAGTGGCAAACTGATAAGCCACCTGCGTGGTCATGAATCCGTGGGTGATCTGCTCTTGCTCAAAATATTCGTTCAACGCTATCATGTCCAAGCGCAGTTCTTCAGGAATGATGTAAAGCGTGGCACCACCCGTGAGACATGGATACGTTTCCATCATATTGGCATCGAAGCCGTAACTGGCGTATGCCGTAACTTTACAACCGGGTGTGAGATTAAACCTGCGCTGGTACCACTCGCAAAACGCGACGAGGTTGCGATGCTCCAACTGACAGCCTTTGGGCGTTCCCGTGGTACCGGAGGTATAGAGCATGATGAAGAGCGACTCGGGTTTGGGCATACAGGCTGTCAGGTCTGTATTGGGTGTGGGAAGCTGCGGGATATCGTTGACAGACAGCACATCGCCCGTATATTGATCTACAATGCCACACAGTTCCGGATCCGCAATGAGCAACTTCACAGAGGCGTCTTGCATCATGAAGTTGAGACGCTCCGAAGGATAGGTCGGGTCAAGGGGCTGATAAGCGCAACCGGCCTTCAATACGCCCATGGAAACGATAGGCATCCATTCGCAACGAGGAATCAACACGGAGACGACATCCTCTCCCTTAAGGCCTTTTCCATGAATATATGCTGCTATGTGGTCGGAAATCTCATCCAATTCTTTGTAGGTGAAACGTTTTTCCTTATAAACCACCGCGATGTTGTCAGGAGTCTTCGCCACCTGCTCACGGAACTTGGAGACAATGGTCGCGTTCATATCCAACTCCTTGTCGGTCTGGTTGAAACTGTCCAACAAGGCGCGTTGGCTCTCGGTGCAGATATCGATGTCGCGCAGGAGAGTTTGGCTTAGGAAGCCCTCCAAAACCGCCTCGTAACTCTCCATGAATTGCTCAACAAATGTATCAGAATATTCGTTGGATTTGTATTCCGCTTTGATATGATATTTTTTGCCAACATAGAAAGCCATCAGATAGAACGAGACTCCCTCGTTATGTTTGCGAAGCTGAATGGCCTCCATGGGTTTGCCCATTAGTTCGGTGAAATCAAGCATGAGCCCATGCCATGCAAACATGGCGTTGGTTTGCAGGTTAAGGTCGGTCATGATGTCGGTATAGGAATAGAGGTCGTGCTTGCGGCAACCGATCATCTGTTCCTCACTGGCTTTCAGGAAATCGAGCACCGTGGTCTCGTCCGTGAACTTGGCGTAAACAGGCAACGTCTTCACCGTCATGCCAACAGAATGTTGGAACTTCGGGTCGGTACGACCGTTGAAAACCGTGGTGAACAGCGATTCCTGATCGTTGTTGTACTTGGCCAAGAGGAAGGAAAATGCCGACGTGAAGAAGGTACTTTTTTTGATGCCGTTGGTCTTGCAGAAGGCATCCACCCGATCCATGTCAGTGCCGAGAATGCGAAGTTTACTGGCATCCGTTTGTTCGGGAATTTCGAGGTCGGGCATGAACTGGGTGAACGTGTCACCGCAGTCGAAGTTTTGGGCATACCATTGCTTACCTTCCTCGAAAGCGGGCGTTTTGCGCATCTCAGCTTCAGCAATAGCCAGTTCTTGCATCGACATCTCCTCGGGAGCAAGCGTTCCACCGTTGTATGCCGTCTCCACATCGCAAACGATAATATGATACGAGGAGCCATCGCTGATGATATGGTGCATATCGAAGAGCCAATAGACATGCTCCGCATCGCGCATCACTTTGGTATGAAACAGTCTGCCTCCATGGAGCTGGAACGGTTCAATGAATTTTTGCTTCTCGGCCTCAAGATCCGTAAAACTTGAAACCTGAAACTTGAAACTTGAAACCTCATCCGTGTCGATGGTCTGCAAAGGCTCTCCCTCATCACTCAGCTCAATGCGTGTAAAAAAAACGGGATGAGCCTGTACCGTCGCCTCTATGGCGCGACACAAACGGTCAGCATCAATACTGCCGTCAAAAACATAGAGAAAAGGAAGGTTGTAAAAGACCTCATTTTCATGATGTACGCACTCGGCATAAATACCAAGCTGCGACTGAGACAAGGGAGCGGATTTTTTCATATTTTTATAATGATTTTGATTTTTACCAATTGACAGGTTGTCAAATTTTAACTCTTAATTCTTGTTTTTGTTTTTCTTCTTATCATACCAGGTGGTAGTGAAAAACGTTGGGGTGACGGTCAGCATCGCCCAAGCCCAGTGAAGCATACGTTTGTCGGAGACATGCTGGAGTATTTCCATCGTCTCTGTTCCATACATAAAAGTGTAGCCGGCACTCACTGTGACAAAATTTGCGAAAGAATAACCGATATTGAGTTCAGCTTCATGTCCCAAACCTTTCTTCAATTTTTCATTTCTGCCATAACGAAGATCGGCAGAAATGGCGTAAAAGTGGTAAGCGGCGTTGATG
>Ga0265298_10002591_pt1 | contig 24893 bp, 8 predicted proteins | sample AusTroGonzalo_MG_3_FD_193486 | JGI IMG/M metagenome (GOLD analysis project Ga0265298, IMG submission 193486) | Bovine rumen microbial communities from tropical cattle in Woodstock, Queensland, Australia - Gonzalo_01 | ecosystem: Host-associated > Mammals > Digestive system > Stomach > Rumen ...
CATCGCAATAGGCTCGGGGAAGACGGTGACATTGCCCATATTGGCAGCGCCATGCAATGCCTCGCTCCACCAGAAGAACTTCTTGATGCCCAGGCGGGGAATAGCAGGACTCTCGTCGAGCATCAACTTGGCTTTCTCGTCCAGCGTCAGGCGTGAGCACAGGTCGACAGCACGCTCACGGGCACTGAGGTTAGGGTTCTGATATGGATAGGTCTGTGCCATGGCTGATGAGCCTGCACAGATGGTCACAAACAGAGTTAGTAAATAGGTCTTCATTCTTATTTAATATCGATTGTTGTCTTCTTTCCTTGATAGGTAATGGTTTTCTGACTGCCGTCGACCAACTTAATCACAAAGGTGCGACGAGCAGACATATTCGGATACTTGCCATCGCGTTTGCTAATGGTGAGGCGATGGCGGGCGTCATCCCACTGGAAGGTGATGCGTGAGCACTGTCCCTTTTCGTAGTCTCTGGTCACGCCGTCGTCTTCATAGAGTGTGAAGGTGGCGTCTGCACCTGGATAAACCAAGATTTCATCGCCCTTAACGGGGATGATGCTGCCGGCGCGAACAAAAACAGGGATATAGTCGGTACTGACTGCGGTAGTCACTGACTGGCCTCCTGCATAATGGCAACCTGTGTAATAGTCATACCATCCGGCGGCATTCTTGGGCAGATAGGTTGACCATGACGTTACATCAGGTTCCGTCACAGGACTAACGAGCAGCGAACGGCCAAACATATATTCGTACTTCTGGTCGAGGGCCTTGGCATCGTCGGCAAAGTCGAAGACCAACGGACGCATCAATGTGGAACCATCGGATGCAATCTCAGAGGCATGACTATAGATATAAGGCAGCAGGCGATAGCGCTCGTTCAAGGAACGGGCGATGGCTTTCTGGGCCTCGGGACCATAGTTCCAAGGCTCGGTGTTACTCATATAGCCATGAACACGCATGAGGGGCAGGAACACACTGGTCTCTATCCAGCGCAGCATACGCTCGATATAAGCTTTGTCGGTGTATTGATTGCCGGGACGGAAAAAACCGCCGGCATCATAGGTCCACCAGGGAATACCTGCAGCCTGCATGCCAAGACCGGCAGTCAACTGGCGACGGAAGGTCTCCCAGTCGTTGCCTACATCACCGCTCCACATCGCGGAGCCATAACGCTGAATGCCAGGATAGGCACAACGGGTGAGAATCATCGGGCGCTGGTTGGTCTCGGAATAGAGTCCCTCATAGACGGTCTTGTTCACCAACAACGGATAGATGTTTCTGACATCCTCACCAGCCCACTTGCCATTGTTCACTCGACGGCCCAACAGGTCATCATTCTCGGGTTCTGTGGCATCCTGCCACCAAGCATCAATGCCAAGGGGCACCAGACGGGAAGAGAAGTTCTTCCAATAAGCAGCGGCAGCATCGGGATTGAAGAAGTCAATCCAGTCGGTGCCAGGGATATAATAGTTGTCGGCCAGCATCTGTTTGCCAACCTCGGAACTCTTGTCAATCTTGGACCAGACACTGACCATCAGGCGCATATCCATGGCATGCAGACTGTCTGTCAAGGCTTTGGGATCGGGATAGTGTTCCTCATCGAAACGCATGGCGTTCCAACCATACTTCCCCCAATACTGCCAGTCTTGTACCAACACGTCGACAGGTAGTTGCTCACGGCGGAAGCGATTGGCGGTCTGCAGGATTTCATCGGAAGAATGGAAGCGCTCACGGCAGTGGATATAGCCCAATGCCCAACGGGGCATCAACGGAGCCTCGCCTGTCAGTTCGCGATAGGCACCAACAATCTCGTCTGCGGAACCAACAAATACGGTATAGTCCACAGCATCGGCTACCGGCGAACGGAACACAGTCTCGTCCTTCACCTTATTATAATATATAACAGGTGCATCTCCTCTGGACAACTCGGCCTTCAAAACATGGCGACCTGCCTTCAAATTGACAATTGTCGAAGCGGTAGGAGGCAACCACATGTTTTGCATCTCAATGACGTTCTGACCATCAATCGAGAGATTATGACGGCGAGCCATCTGCTGACCTACGTCCAACAGCAAGGAATAGTCACCATCTTCGGCAATGTCGATAGTGGCTTCGTAAACATGACGCTGGCGTACCTCACGGCGTCCGCCTTCAGTAGTGGTGACATTCACCACCTCGGTTTGACCAGCCTCATCCAATAGGTGCATCTTTGTCTGCTGGTTGCAGGGATTAAACTCGGTGAGACCATAGTTGTTCCACAGAATACCATAACCCTTACTCGACAAGAGCATGGGGATGCTGATTTGTGTGTTCACCTGGGTCAGGCGACGCGACAGGCCTCGCACATTACTATAGCCATCCTGGAATTGTCCCAGACCATAAAGGCGCTCCTCCTTATCAGAGCAGAATGCCAACGTGGCTTCCCTACCCTGCATCTGATGAAGCGTTGCGGTAAAGACGGGCTTGCCCTGACGGTCTTTGACGATAACCAGTTGACGAGCCTCGTCCACATCGACAGACACGTCACGACTGCTCACCTCATCATGCTTGACATAGAGCCAATCGGGCAAGTCAGACTTTGTCTTCTGCTCCCAATATTGTATCCTTACAGCATTGCGAGCCACCTGGCGGACACTCAAAGTGCCTTTACCAAAAGCCACCTCGCCTGCCATCGCGGGGACGGCAAGCAAGGTGGCTATACAAAGATAAAACAAACGTTTTATCATATCTCAGAACTTAGTTCTCAATCACCAGTCCGCCATTACAGGGGATGGTCACTGCGAGTTGCTGCTTCTTGTTCTGCTTCACGGTCTTCACGCTACCGGTCAGCTGAGCATCATCGCTATAGACCTTCAACTCAGCGCCCTTGTCAAACATGGGCAGAGTAATGGTCTTCTTCAGAGGCTGTTTCTCGGCATTGGCACCAACAACGAACCACTTATCGCCTGAGCGACGGGCCAAGATGACATATTTACCAGGATAACCATCAATAAACTTCACCTCATCCCATGTGGTGGGCACCTTCTTCATGAAGTCAATAGCCCAAGCGGGAGCATCGGTGAGGTTATTGGGAGCCATGGCGAAGTGCTGAACACTGCTCTGGAAGAGAACAGCAGCAGCCAATGCATAGACATCACTGGTGACACGGTGTGTGCCATGCTGGTTGTCGGCATTATAATACTTATTCAAGGTAGAACCACCGAAGTCCATAGAACCCACGGTGTTGCGGATGAACGGATGGATACAGCCGTTCTGGGCCTCGGCATCGCATGAGCCCTGACCGAAGTGCAGGTTCTCTGATGCGAGGACAGCCTCGCTGGCCACATAGTTGGGATACATACGCTCCCAGCCACGAGGCAGGGTGCAACCATGGAAAATACACTGTATGCCGAAGTCATTGGCATCGGTGAGGATGTCCTCATAGAGCTGCATCATGGCCTGCTTGTCGCCACCGAAGAAGTCAACCTTGATACCCAAGATGCCATTCTCCTGCATCCACTTCATCTCCTGACGACGGGCAGCAGAACGGTTCATCTTGTTCAGAGGAGACTGAGGTGCATCGTTCCAAGAGCCGTTTGAGTTGTACCACAGGAAGATACCTACGCCCTTTGACTGTGCATAGCGTGACAGTTCGGCCATCTTCTCATAGCCAATCTGCTTGTCCCACAAAGCATCAATCAGTACTGAGCGATAGCCCATAGCGGCAGAGAAATCGATATAACGCTTCTGCTCATCAAAGTTACAACTGGAGTCCATGCCAATGATCCATGACCATGAGCCAGCACCATAGGTGTAGTTGCGACTGGGTGCATACTTAGGCTTCACGAGGTCGAAAGGTACGGTGGTCTCGACGATATTCTTCAAAGTAGTACCCACGGTGATGGTACGCCAAGGTGTCTCGGCAGGCAGACTGACAGCAGCAGTCGTAGTGCCTACGCCATTCATCTCGCCCTGCTGAGGGAAGCCAATCTTATAACGGGCACCACCATCATTGAGCAGACGGCAGGCTACATAGTCGCCATCGGTACCTGTCTCAGAGATAAGAATCCAGCCCTTCTCGCCATTCTTGAACAAGCAAGGGAAGCTGTAGCCCTGACCCCAACCGTTCTTACCCATCTGGTCATCGAGTGAGTAAGAGGTCTCGTAACTGGGAGAGGTGCGGGCGAAGCCACCCATTGGTGTTGACTGAGGACACAGGAAGGTGGTAGTTCCCTCAGGGAACACGAAGCCACTGGCCTCACTCTCGACAACAGCTGCCAAGGTCTCGCCACCACGAGCTCGACGGGGATACAGCTTATAGCGATAAGCCACATCACGGTTGCTCACGCTGAAGATGATATCCATCTTCGTATTGCCTTTTTCAAACTGGCACACAGCCACGTTAGCATTGTAATTAACGTTGCTCTGCTTGATGGTCTTCAAGCTATAGGTCTCTGACACGGGAGTCACCTTGCACTCCTTCAATGTCAGTCCCTTAGTCAGGTCCTCGAAGTTGAGCTTCAGACCCAGAGGAGACTTCTCAAGGAACACCACGTCGCCCACACTAATCTGATAGGTAGGAGTACCATTCTCATTATCTACAATAACGGTCAAGTTGCCGTCAGGACTGGTAATCTTCTCTGCAGCCTGTGCAGCAGTGAGACAACCCATGGCCATCATGGCCAATGCAATCTTACGAATATTCATATCTTTAAGTCTAAGTTGGATTTATTATTTCTCGGTTTTTGAATAGCAGAACTCATCGACATCCACATAGCCACCGGCCTTCTTGGTGGCATAGTTGAAGATGGCAAACTTGGAACCCATGAAGAAACGACGATAGTCGAACACCATACGATAGTTCTCTGTGCCAATCTTAGTCCACTGCTCACCATCAAGACTATAATAGAAGTTGGCAGCATCATTGTGACGAGCCTGGAAGTCACCATCCAAGCGCAACCAGATCTTATTCTGCTTCAGTTCAACAGTCTCAACGACCTTCTCCTCAACATTCGTCACGGCCTTCTCGCGCTCTGTGAGACTTACCTTCTGCTCACTCATCTGGAGCACCAGTTTCTTGCCCTGCTTCTTGATGGTCAGGACACCAGAATCGCCATTAAAGGCAGCCAAACCAGCACAGTCGCCATCCTTCATCTTCGACAAGTCCATGCAGATATAACCACTGCAGGTGGGACCTTCCATGCGCTGAGTCAGCGTATTGGGAGCCAAATAGAGGTTGGGCACCACGCGATTGGTCTTCAAACGCAGGAAACCAGGACGTTCCTTCAGACTCCAGGCATTGTCGATGGGGTTATGGTTCCACTGCCAATGCAGGCCCAGCTTCTCGCCAGAGAAGTCATCGCTCTTCACGATAGCTGTCTCAGGCTGACCACTTTTGTAAGGACGCATCACCTCGGGCACCTTATTATATTCATCACCCAGCATGGGCCAGCCATCCAGCCAGCGAACAGGCGACAACGTCAGCACACGGCCCACGCCACCACGGTCCTGGAACATAATGCCATACCAGTCGCCTTCCTTGGTGTCGACGATGGTACCCTGTGCCAGATAGCCGAAACCTCCGAAGTCACTCTCCAGAACGGTGTTCTTCTCCCAAGTGCCATTAAGGTCCTTGGTACGATAGCAAACCTCACGACGATGACGACCAGGGGCATAGACATGCGAGATCAGCAAGGCATAATATGTGCCATTATGCTTGATGACACGGGTACCTTCCAGGAGGCCACGCTCATCGGCCTCACGCTGGAAGTAATGACGAAGTGAACCTTCCACAACACCTTTCAGGTCGCGTGTCAGCTGACACATCTCTCCTGTGCCAAAGAACACATAAGGCGTACCATCTTCATCGAAGAATAGTGTTGCATCATGGAAATGACGCAGGCGAGAATGGATGGTCCAGGGACCTTCGGCCTTTGGAGCCGTAAAGATGTAGGTATCACCCATTGAGCCAGCCTCGTTGGGAGCCAACAACGCCCAGAACTTACCATCATGATACTTCAGTGAGGTAGCCCACTGTCCGCGACCATAGACCGTTCCCTCCTGCATATCATACTTAGGCGAGTCGGTCAGTTTGTCGAAGATATAACCCACGGTCTCCCAGTTCTGTAAATCCTTTGAGGCCATCACTGGAGCACCTGGCATCAGATGCATCGTGGTAGAAACCAGATAGAAAGTGTCTCCCACACGGATTACATCCGGATCGGGACAGTCAGCCCACAACATGGGGTTCTTGATCACAGCCATCGCATTGCCGCCTAGCAGCATCGCAATGAGAAGAGTTAAGACTTTACGGTACATAGTTTTTGTTATTTTATCGTTACTTTTTTACCATTAATAATATAGAGTCCGGGCTTAGTGGGACGCTCCATGCGACGACCCTGAAGGTCGAAAATGCCCTGACGTACCTCACGCTGGTCATCAGTTAGAGTAGTGATGCCCGTTGTGTTGTACTTCTCGTCATTGCTTAGGAACATATTCTTTACAGACAACATTTTTCCTGCCACAGTTCCCTTGAAGGTCACCATACGAACCGTCTTACGATTCAGGTTCTTTCCCTTGTTGGTGGTTGAAGTGTACTTACAAGTATCCAAGTCAAGAACAATCTCCGTAGCATTTCCAAACTGGGGTGAAGAATAGCATGCACCCTTCAAGTTCTCTGAAGTGTAGATATTCACATTGGCACCTGCAGTTTGCTTAGCCATCAATTCAATAACCAAGTACTTATAGCCCGACATATCTACATTTGCGCTATAAGCCCACCCCAACTCGCTGTTGGCCTTAGTAAACTTGAACACAGCCGAGGTAGAGTTGTTCTTATAGGTGCCAGAACCGACAAAGTCGTTTCTCACGTACTTATTGTCAAATGGGAAGTAGCCAGACTTTGCAACGAATGACTTCTCCACCGTGTTACCTAGATAGTCTGTGAACGAAGCATTCACGTTTGTACTACCTTGACCAACACCCAGCATCTGTCCATCATAGAACTCAACGATGCCTGACTCTTCTGGAACAAAGGTTGCATATTCATTGACTATCTCGGTATGCTTGTCAGCATATGTCGCTTTCAACGCAGGCACGGCTTTCTCGCCAATCATCGTCTCCAACGTGGTGGGAGACTGTACAATAGACTTCACCTCAAACATGCTTGTGGTGGGAGCAGTAAACTCTTCTGGGAAGATCTCTGCCTCATCAAACTCATCCTCTGTGGTAAACCAGTCGAAGTCAGCATAGCCACCCTTAGCCTGTGTAGTATAGCAGAACAGACCAAAGCGAGAACCAACAAACACAGAGAGATTGAACGACTGGGGCGTTTCGCCACCTAATGACTTCCAAGTCTTATTGTCGAGTGAATAGTAGAACTTGGCCTTATTCTCCTCAAACTTAATTGAAGCGCGCAGATAGATGATGCTATCAGGCAAGGAAACAGCCAGCGTCTTCTCGGCAGGGGTAAAATCACTACCGGCATCACGTACTTTCTCCTTCTGCCATAGCAACTGGTAAGCACCGTCCTTCTTCTCTACGCAAATCATTCCATAAGGATCCTGCAGAATGCAGATACCTGCACGGTCGCCCTCTGCCAAGTGACTGACATCAATACGGACCGTACCATTTGTATACTGATTCTTCTTAGCAAAGATACGCTGCGTCAGCATGTTGCGAGCCTGAGGCAATTTGGTAGTCACATTAGAAGTCTTGAGACGCAACCAACTTGGACGATCCATCAGAGTCCATGCTGTGTCATTAGGTAGATGGTTCCATTCCCACTGCATGCCCAAAGGATAGGTGCGGAAAGCATCGGTAGTGGGCAAACGCTTTACACGGATATTACCCTTTGCTGTAGGTTTAGCCACCTTACTCTCAAAAGTCTTATAGGGTGTGCCATTATTGCCAACCACAGGCCAATCATTGGTCCACTTCACAGGTTGCAAGTTGGGCATACGTCCCAGCGCACCTAAATCTTCCTGCATGATTGTCCACCACTTGCCATTAACATCCTCAACGAGGGCGCCCTGGTGAATGGTGTTAGGAACGTTGTTATATAACTTCTGAACCACGACCTTCTCTTCATAAGGACCGAAGATATTTGTTGAGCGGAACACCACCTGACCAGAAGGCCAGCCACCATAAGTAGCATAAATATAATAGTAATCTCCTTTCTTATAGAGGTGGCAGCCCTCAAGCCCGGTGCCCTCACGAAGCACGACCTCCTTTTCTTTCTTGAAGTTGAAATTCTTGTCGAGCTCGCACATCATCAGGCGATTGATGCCACAAACGATGTACACCTTATCATTATCAAACAGCATACCTGGGTCGTAATAATTGCGCGACAGACGCTTCACGTCCCACTGACCCTCAGGATTGGCAGCAGACAGCAACCAAGCCTTGTCGCTATTACCATTAATCAGGATATAGAACTTGCCATCATGATACTTCATTGAGCAAGCCCACATACCTGATGCATAGGCATTCTTATCATTCTCCAACTTATAGTTGGCATTGTTCAGCAACTGCTTCAGAGGTTGTGCGCAGTATTCCCAGTTGACCAAGTCCTGTGACTTCAGGATGGTGGCACCAGGGAAGTGATGCATCGTGGTAGAAACCATATAATAGGTGTCGCCCACACGGATGACATCGGGATCGGGGAAGTCAGCACGAACGATAGGATTCTGATACTGCTTGCCAAAGTCGCTTACAGGAACGCTGGTAAAGTCGGCCTTCGGATAGTTCTGGTTGTAATATTCAGCATACCACTCCATGCAGGCTGCGCCACAAGCTTCAGGCTCACCGCCAAAAGCGGGCACCACCTTATTCTTGTCAATCAACGTATCGATATCAAGGAGGCATGCTGTGCCCGAAAGGGTCATCGAGATGTTTCCGTAATGATCATACACATTCTTTGTAATCTGTCCCCATACAGAGGTACGACCCGTTGCCCATGTACCGAGGTTGCCATCGACCTGCTCGCCGTGCTCATTCTCGTGTCCTGCGACATCACTCTTCTTGGGACTCCAGTCAATCTCGGTGATAATGACAGGGTTGGTATCCACCACGGGAACCTGGTTATGGAACTGAGTAATCTTGGCCTGTGTAGCAGAAGCCACAGTACTTGCGGAATTTTTCTTGTCCTCACAACCATACCAGCCATCATAGTCATGAACAGCATAACCAATGTTATAACCTAAGATAGGATAAGTCTTATAGTCGGCATAACTAGCCTGCCATCCTGCGCCAGGCACCCAAATAATACCAGTAAAGCCATTGGCACGGATCTTATCGACCACAGGCTGGAAGAAATCACGGAGCGCCATTTTGCTGTCAGCACCCTGAGAGTTCTTCACGCTCACAGGCTCGTTGGCCAGCTCGATGCTAATCTGTCCTGCATACTTGCGGATAGAATCGTTCGTAGTGAAAATATCCCAAACCTGCATCAGGTATTTCTGATAGTAGTCGCTCACCTGAATCTCACCAGGACACACACCGGGAGGGCGAACCACCACGTACATGCCATGTTTCATGGCTTTCTGCATCAAGGGAAAATAAAGCGTATTCAAATAGGTCTTCAAGCGTGTAGGATTGAAATGCTTAATGTTAGCTTCGCCAGTCCACTTATCATCCTGATTCACGGCTGTCTGATAGGTATAGTTATTGTCATTGGTCCAAGCGGGCTCCAAGTGAAGACGGAACACATTACATTTGGCTTTCTCCAGACCTGCGAACAACTTTTCGAAGTAGTTGAGGCAACGCTGACGACCTGCATCGTCATAGCTCCAGCCCCATCGGCCATCATTAAACCATGCACTGGGCGTATCCATCACACCATGCAACACTACGTGATTTCCATGTGAATCTACGAGCCATTTGCCTTCCACATGGAGAGAAGGCAGTGGCTTTACGCCTTGTGCCCACATTCCCATGGAGGCACAGGCAACAATAATCATAGTCAGTAATTTTCTCATGTTTTGTTAGGTTTTTAAAAAACTGGTGCAAAGATACGAAAAAATTGTAGATTATACACAAATCCTACGTCTCATTTGTTTTTCTATATGTAAAATGCAGGTGGGCAAACATACCTACGTATGCCTGCCCACCCAATTGATATTTGAAAAGAAAGAGTTATTTCTTAACTACCTTTTCGATACGTACGGTACCATCGCTCATGTACTTCTTCACGATTTGGATACCCTTATTAGCGCTAACGATACGACGTCCGTTCAGGTCGAAGAGCTCTACGCCACGAACACGAACCTCACGAGTGTTATCAACACCAGTTTCAATCTGACCAACTACTTCATTGTAAGCAGCGGCGTAATCGAAGTCGGTCTTGTTAGCCAGCAACAGACGAACATCGTTGAAGAAGGTGTGAGAGTCCTGACCAGCGTTCACACCAATGGTGAGCTGACCGTCAACAACTACGACATCCTCAATTACAAGTCCACCATTACCGTTTGCATATGGGAAGTTCTGTCCAATAATCTCTGCACCAACAGTAGCATAGAAGTTCAGGTCACGATCCTCCTCATTGGGATCTTCTCCTTCCTCTACGGGTTCTACTTCAGGAGTCTCAGAGGTCTTCACATAAGCGAAGGAGTTGTCAACAGAAGCGTCGTCATTGCGCTCACCGAAACCACACTTGATGGTGTAAACACCAGCAGGCAGATCGGTAATAGTCTGCTCAACACGGTAAGCAGGACCCCAAGTCTGGAACATACAGTCCTCTGCGATCTCATCTGTACCTTGTGATGCATTTGCCCAACCAAATGACAATCCCGGACGGTTGAAGCCTGCAGGAACAGTCCAACCAGGAACAGACGCGTCAGTAAATTCATTCTTAGCACTCAGTCTGTAAACATTCGGATTCTTAACGAATACGGTCATATCATAAGAAGGAATAACCTCTTCCTCTGTTATCTCATCGATAGTAGTAGCAAACAACTTGCTATCAGCATTCTTCAGATCTGAATAGAGCAGCTTCTTGATGTTCAGCTTAACAGCCTCAGCCAGACCATCGTCATCGATAAGAGCCTTGTTAACGTCAGCAACGAATGCGCTATCAACAGTTACATCCAGAGCCTTAGCCAGAGCATCCAAAGAAGCGAGACCCAAACGCAGGCGCTCGAAGAGAACCTTCACACCAGTATCGGCTGTCTTTGATTCACCTTCTGTGAAGAGCAGAGCTGCCACTTTAGCCACCTCGGTCAGTTCCTTGATAGCGTTGGTCAGGTCACCATTATCAGTCAGCTCGTCGAAGCTATAGACAAGCACATCATTCTCAACCTCGGGGTCCTCAGGATCAGCCACCTTAGTCCACTCAGATTTGCCATGATACTTAGCGTTAACAGCCTTCACATCATTATAGAGAGCAGTAGAAGAGAACTTATTGTTTGAATTCTGACGCTCAACATCGATAGACTTCTTAATCTGAGTATCGTAGTTGTCGCAGAGTGAACGGTGATCCTTCAGAGCAGCAGTCAGAGCGTCCAGAGTCTCGGCAGCAGCCTTGAACTTAGAAGGACCTGTGTAGCCAGCCTTCTCCCCCTCGTACTTGGTAACAGCAGCGCTCAGAGCCTCGTAGTCAACACCAGCATAGCGCTCAGCAGCGTTAGCCTCAAGAGCAGCCTTAGCATTAGCCAGAGCTGTGTTCAGCAACTGAGTCTCCTCAACACCAATCGTATTGGGGATGTACTTCATAGCTACATTAGCCAGGATGACCTCATTAAAGCCACCAACACTCCAACGCAACAGATAGTAATCAGTCTTCTCAGGAACGAAGTCAATAGAAGTAGCTGTAGAACCAGTTACAGCGTTCTGACTACCATTCACATTAGGCGTATTATTGATGGTCTGAGTGAGATAAACCTCTTCCTCATCACCAGGATTCATAATAGAGAAGGTCATCTGAGAACCATTATCCTTCCACATAGCAGAGTTGAAGGAGATTCTATACTTCTTGCCACCCTCGAGCTGGAGGTTGTAACCCTCTACAGCACCATACTGTGCATAGCCCTCACGGAAGTAGAGACCCTTAGTGAAGTCACCACCCTCAGCGAAGTCGAACATACGTGAACCAGAGCCATAAGAAGACTCAGAAGTACGGATTTCCTCACCGAACTTCACCTCATAGCCAACAGGGATACCACCTGCAGAACACTTAGCAAAGCTATTTTCAATAACATCCTTGATAGTATCGTTGGGGTTAACCTCAACCTCACCGATATAGAAAGAGTATTCGAAGTTAGCAAAGATAAGATCAGAAAGACGAGCCTCGGGATATACCTTATTAATCTTAATAGTATAAGTACCTGTAGCCAAATCCTCATCACCACTGCGAGTCAGGATAATGTTTTCAGCGCACTGCACCTTCTGGCCCTGGCCAACGGTCATTTCAACAGGATTAATAGGAGTTACTGTCAGGGGCTTGCCATTCAGAGTAGCTATCATGTTGGTGCAATCAGCAAGCTTATCGAAGGTAACTTTGAACTCTTTCAGGTTGTTAGGAAGGTTGAATGAACCATTCTCAGGTTCAGACTCGAGGATTGAAGGATTCTCATAGATAAATGCATGAGCATCGGGATCCATTGCTACATCTTCGTTGCAAGCAGCAACGCCTTCGAAGTTGGCAACATCCTGACCAGCAACAGCTGCTGAGGTGTAAACCAAGTGATAAGCCTTGTCTGCAGGGTTGATGAACTTCACCTCAACCACAGCATCGTCTTCAATCATATCCTCCAAGAACACATAGAAACGGCCATCAGCATAGCCTTCTACAGAAGTGATATCGCCCTCTTCCAGAACGACAGTTTCCTTTTCATTGCCATCAGTGGTGGTTACAGTAATCTTCACACAATCCGTGGGGAACATCAGACGGGGCTTACGTGAAGCCTTTACCAGATCAGGAAGATTGGTATCGAAACCAAAGTCAATCTTAATAACATCCTGAGCGAACTCAGCAAGAGTACCGAGTTTGTAGACCTCGAACTTGATGTTATCAAAGTAGTACTTATTGGCATCAGCATACTCATTCAGATTGAATGCAACAGAGATGAACTTTTTGTCGTCCTTAGATTGATCAGTAGTTACAGTACCCTCCTTCTCGAAGGTCTGCCAATCACCAGTGAAGTTGATATTACCAAACAGATCATAGTGAATATAGTCACCGGGTTCAGCGTGTGCCTGGGTAGACGCTGAAGCATCAGCATCGGCACGATAATCAAAAGATACACGATACTTGGTACCTGCAGGTACGGGCTCGTTAAAGCGGAACCAGAACTGGTTGTCCCATGCATCTGCAGTCTTGGCACCAGTCTCAACCACGATACCACGGCTCTCGTTAACACCAATACCATCGACAATTTCAGAGTTCAACACTGTGCCAGCATTATCACCATAGTTAACTTTAGTGAAGAAACTGCTGTTGTCATCACCTTCCATGTCGCTGTTGTTAATCAGGTTGTTCCAACCTACGGTCACAGCATTCTCAGCCTTCTCGAGCTCCATGCTGGTCACAGTAACATCCTGCCAGTTAGCGCCCTTGATACAGTGCAGATGACAGAAGCCTTTGTCCTTAACGATAGCCTTCAGGTCGACAACATAAGTATTGTCACCCTCTGTAGAGAAATACTTAGCAGACCAACCGTTCTTGGTATTGTCGATCAGGTGAGATTCTGCTTCGTTCTCATTCCACTGTCCCTCGTCAACATCGCGGTTGAGGAGGAAACGAGGAGAGCCCCCAGTCACCGTAACTGTCAACTTGGTGTAAGCTGATAGGTCAGCATAATTGATCACATTGCCATCGCCATAAGGCAAACCCGTAGGCTCGTCTAAGACCCAAGCACAATCGACTGTACCTGTGCTCTTAGCATCTGCGGTCCAGCCATCCCATGAACAGAAAGGTACATCTTGCAGAGATACCTTTGCTGCACTTGCATTTGTCACGCCAAGCATCAACAGCATCAGCGCAAGCATCATGCGGAAAGTTTTTTTCATGTACAATAAGTTTTAGTTAAGTTAAAGATAATAAATTGATTTTCTCGGCTGCAAAGATAGAATGTTTGTTTCAATTACACTTTTTACATCGTTTCATTGTGTTTCATTTTTGTACAAAAGGCAAAACGCAACAAATACAAAAGATAACGAGACAAAAGCAACGTAACTACCAATTACGCAACATTCAGAAAAAGAATAGGCAGGAAAAGTATAGTCCGACGCTTGCGGACTGTCAGTCCGAAGGCGTCGGACGAACAGTCCGCACACGACGGACCAATAGTTTGCATTAATACGGATTATGACTAACTCATGAAAGAAGGATCAGCCATTCGTGTTGATCTACTTCTTTGCTTCTCCCTCCTGATCCGCATATTCTGATGGAGAAATACCAAAATGCTTGCGGAAGATGGTAGAGAAGTGGGCCAAATTCGAGAAGCCAACAGTATAGGCCACCTGAGTCACATTGACTTTTTGTTCACGCAATAGGCGGGCAGCCTGCTCCAAACGAATGTTTCGGATGAACTCGCTGGTAGAGATACCTGTCAGTTCCTTCATCTTGCGATGCAACTGAGCACGACTGATACCAACTTCCTGAGTGAGCATATCGACATTGAAATCACTATTCGACAGGTTTCTGTTCACCGACTTCATGATACGCTCCATCAACAACTCATCATTGCCCTTGACCTCAGGCGAAGCCACCTTGTCGGCTTGTTGCTGAGCGCCACTATACTTGCCCTTCAGACGCTGACGGCTTTGAATCAGGTTTTCAATCACCATATGAAGTTCTTCCAAATCGAACGGCTTAGCCAGATAAGCATCTGCGCCTCGCTCCAATCCCTCCAAGCGATGAGCCACATCAGACATTGACGTCAGCATGACAACAGGAACATGCGATACCTTCACGCTACTCTTAATCATGCGCAGCATCGTGAAGCCATCCATCTCGGGCATCATCACATCGCTCACCACCACATCGTAGTCACCGATTAGCAATTCCTTGATACCTTCCTTACCATTAGAGCAAACGGTGAACTTGAAGTAACGTCCCAATTCGCTTGAGATATAACGCCCAATCTCCACATCATCATCAACGATAAGCACACGATGTTTGGCACTTGTCGTCTTGGTTGATGGTGTTGCCGAGGTCACTACCTCTTGGATCTCAGGTTCAACAGGTGTCTCATCTATCTCGCTGGCAGACAAGTGAGCGTTGCCCAAAGGCAGGCACACCTCAAAGACTGCGCCATTTTCACCTTTACGATTATGAGCCTCAATAGTGCCGTGATGCATATCAACAATCATCTTACAGAGGTTCAAGCCAATACCTGTGCCTGAGATATGGAGGCGGCGAGAATTGCCTCCCTGATAGAAACGCTCGAAGATATGTTTTAGATTATCGCCATCGAGTCCTACCCCATTGTCAATCACCTGCAGAACAGCTTTCTTATCTGTATGGGTAAGCCGTATTTCCACACTACCGCCGTCATAGCTGTACTTAAAGGCATTGGACAACAAGTTCGTGATAACCTTATCAAACTGACTGCGATCAATCCATATATCCAGGCTATCGACATCATGATTAAACGTGAATGTGATATTGCGCTCGCAGGCACTATACTCAAACATCTTATAAATGCCTTGTGTAAAAGTCACGAGATCGGTCTGCTGACAATGCAATTGCATCTGCTGCTTGTCTATCTTACGAACATCAAGAATCTGGTTCACCAAGTTCAAGATACGCTTGGCATTGCGATCAATCGTATCGATATCGCGCTGAGCATCAGGCTGATCAGCCGAGATATGACGTTTCAAGTTGGCCAATGGACTCATGATAAGGGTAAGCGGAGAGCGAATATCATGTGTCGCATTGATGAGAAACTTCATTTTATCTTCATTCAACTGCTCATGAGCATGTCGACGATAGGTGAGGAACACAAAGACAGCCAATGCCAGCAAAGCCACAAAATAGATTATGTAAGCCAGCGTCGTGCGATACCAAGGCGCACGAATAGTAACGACTACCAACTTCTCGGGCGTATACTCATTTCCCTGTTGCGCGCGAACCTCTATATTATAGGTGCCAGGTTGCAGGTGACTCAGCGTAAAGTCGTTGACGCCCGCCGTATTGCGAATCCACTCGCCACCATTGACACGATACTCGAAGGTGACATTCATTGGATTATCGAAGTTCATCTGAGAGAAGCAGAGAGTAATGGTATGGTCGAGATAACTCAAAGTAAAATGATCGCTTTGGAACACAGGTTCCTCAGTGATACGCACACCATTCAGCACAGTACGAGTGTTAACCCCCTGGCCACTCACAAGAAATGCTGTAAGCTGAAGGGGAGCCAACGATGGATTGGCAGCATTAACGTTCTTAGGCTGGAAAACCGTCAAACCATCATTGTGACCAAAGTACACCACGTCATCATCTGTATGCATGCCGACACCATAGAGGAATTCCTTTTGCACCAATCCATTACCATTAATATGGCCTAGGAAATTATGACTGGTTTGATGATATTGCCATATGCCCTGAGAAGTAGAGCACCACAAGTCACCATTATTTGACTGGACGACATAGCACACGGCTTTGTTTGCCAGCTGTTCGCTACCAGGGAATCGCTCTACACGACGTGTCTGTCTGTCATAGAGATATAGTCCTTGTTCTGTACCAATAGCGATACATCCATCCAAGGAACGACCATCAGCCAAGTTTCCTCTGTGCAATTCGCACACATCGAAACACACCACACCATCAAGTTGAGTATTCCAACCCTGAGAACGGAAACTGTCATGACGAGGGTCGTAGCAGGAAACACCTGATGACGTAGCCATCCAAATATATCCTTTACTATCGCTTGACATGCCCATCACCCAGTTGTTACACAACCATCCGCGCACTGAATCGCGTTCAGAGAAATTTCGGTTGAGCAAACTGCCTGTCTGGGGATCATAGATGCAGAAACCTCGCGAGAAGGTAGATATATATATTCGACCCTGTTCATCACTGGTCATATCATTGAATCGATCACAATCAAATGTAACCTTCAACTGAGAACGTCCTGTGTTTGGATCATAAGCAAAAAGGCCATCATCAGTACCTACCCAGAAGCGCTTTTGTCTATCACGGAAAATAAACTCCACAGCCTCAGGTGCTGCAGGATGTGAAACCACATGACCATGATTATTAAATCCATAGATGCCCACTCCCTGAACAGTACACCACACGATTCCATTATCTCCCTCACAAACAGATGAGATGGTGGAGCCCAAACTGATGCCTTGCGACTGAAAACTCCAGTTATTGAAATCAACAGGACGCAGAGGAACCATTAGAAGTCCCTTGCGATGGCAGCCCAACCAAAGATTGCCACCACGATCACTCATCACACAAGTCACCTTGGCAGTATTGGCATCAACGCCTGCGGCATCAATCTCCACATGCTCTAGACGACGGGAAGCATTCATAGCCAACCGATAAAGACCTTGTCCGCGCGTACCTATATATATAGAGCCATCACCCGTCATTGTCGCATGATTAAACACAGCATCTTTTTTGGCAGCAGCACCCAAATCTATATTGGCTACAGCCATCTGACCATTATGGTAAGACATCAAACCATGCAAACAAACGACCAGGAGTTCGTCTCCATATTCCACAAACGATTGCGGATTACCTACTGAAGAACGAAACACCTTTCTACTCTTACCATCATACATCACGATAGTATCATCGAAGCCGCTCTTCCACAGACGTCCACGCGAATCCTCAAAGAGTCGGCTGAAGAACTGATCCGTAGGATTCAAAGGCACCTCTTTCATCTTACCATCGGAGCCAACAGAGAATGCGCCATAGCCGGCAGTACCTACGACAATAGAACCATCCTGTCGCTGTATGATACTCGACACTCTAGGATGCAAGTTCTTGGGGAAAGGATAATGCACAAACGACTCAGTGGCATCATCAAAGCGATCCAAGCCACGATTTGTGCCCACCCAAAGGCGTCCCTCTTTGTCACAAAACAAAGTCACCACCACATTAACCGTGATAGACGATGGATCCTTGTCGTCATGAAGATAATAGGCAAAGCGATAGCCATCAAACTTATTCAATCCATAGTCTGTGGCCACCCAAACAGACCCCATCCGGTCTTGACACAAATCGGAGACAAGACTACTTGAAAAACGGTCAGAAGGAATGAACTGACCAGCCTGTCCCATCATAACAGCCGCAAAGAACACGGTTGAAAGGAGTAATAATATAGCACGTTTCATTATCGGTATGGCAAATCTTTTATAATTTTGCGGCAAAATTAATAAAAAAACTAATAGGTTAAGCCATTTGTTAAGTTTAATTAGGTTTTCTTTATGTCTCAGCGTAACAAAAAATGAGACACATACGAAAATACACACAAAAAGACACTCAAAAACACAAAAAAGCACAGCATATCTAAAAATCCCACACAGAATGACACAAAAACAAAAAAAACAGCTGCCTATATTCTCATACGGGCAGCTGCTTTCATTAGTTTACCATAACTAATATACTACAAAACTAAAATCCAACTACTAACTATAACTATAAAATGAATCACTACTAATTTTTTGTTTCTTAATCACGATGCAAAGTTACGCACTTTTTGTGTAATTCACTATTTCGTATGTTTCGTTTCTTTTCACTTTTGGATTATATTGCACAAAAATAGGACTTTTTTGCCACTTTCCATTAAGGAAGAGGCAAAAACCAGTTATTTTTGTCCATCAGTTTTGTGTGAAGGGACACATCCAGGCTTCCACCTCGACGAGCAACACGATCAGCCAGATAAGCAGCATCACGACCAGGACGAGAAGCCACACGAAGCAAATCATAGAAACGATTACCTTCAAATGCTCCCTCCAAAGCCAATTCATCAACAATCATGTCTTCGACAAGTGGTATCTGATAAGCAATGGTATCCTGTAGGCTACTCAGCGCGGCTTCAGGCACAGGAAGAACGTAATGCGCATTACAATCACTATCACCAGAACCTCTTGAATGAATGCCTCTCGTGTTTTTGTAAGTAAACACAGCTGTAGAGAATTTAATGAGGTCACCTGCCCTTGTCTGTTCTTCTGCATCAACTGCCTGTGCCAAATTGTCCTGGCAGAGACCATACTTCAAAACAGCGAAGGCCGATTGTGGATATCCCGCGCGGTTCAAGGCCTCAGCATAATGGAGATAGACCATCGGACTGCGATAGGTCATCACACGCATGCCGTTATGTTTGTAGATAGACTGATAAAGAGACGATCTCTCTGAATAGGGATCTTGCCCACTCAGAGATGCCTCATAATAGTTTGACACCAAACGAAGGTCACCAACATAGAGTTCCTGGAACAATCCCGTACGAGGAGCATAGATAGTATCAACAGTTGTAGAAGACTCAGCCTGATACTTCATGCAATAAATCTGAGCAGCAGACAACTGACGCATACTCTTTGAAGGAGTCAATTGAAAATAATAGCTGTTTTGTGTCGTTGAATTAAATACATTATTGAGCTCACTTATATGTCCATCAAAGGCCTGCTTCTCCATGGGAATATAGCTCAACACCTCATCACCACTCCAAATGGCGTAAGCATCGCTGATATTAGAAGCATCAAACGATGAAATAGATTTCCAAGTGATACGATTGCTGTATTCCATCAGAACTGGTTTTTCTCGGTCATTCAAATAATCATGATACCAACGAGCAGCATCCTCATACTTTTCAGCCCACAGGCAGAGATCGCCCAACAAAGCCTTCATAGGAATGAAGAAGTAATCAGGGTCTGTGTTTGCGATAGTTCCGAAATGAGGAAGATCAACATTTGCATAGGGAGTCAAGTCATCAATCAAAGCATTACATACAGCCTTGATGTCGCTATACTCACTTTCCAAAGCCTCACGCGCCTCACGTTCAGTCATCATTGGCGTAAACACCAAAGGAACTTTTCCATAAGCCTTAACCAACTGCAAGTAAGTCCAAGCACGAAAAGCTTTCACAGCAGCATATTCTTCCTTGAACACCTGGCGACCACGACGCTGCATAGCTGTATCGACATGAGCAATATAATAATTACAGTTATTGATGACCGCATAATAATCACTCACCTGGTTATAGACATTGTCTTGTGAGAGTTCAAAGTTTGCCAATCGCTTCAAGTCTGCCGATGCTGCTTCAGTAGTAACGACCAAGTCACCACGAGTTTCACCAAGCAGCACTGTCCGGTCAGCGATGACCTGAATCTTGTTGATGATACCCAATACGCTATAAACTGAGTCTGTGGGATGATTCAGCGTATTATCTTTCTCATATTCCACGAGCTCTGAGTCTGTTTCCAACATGTCGGCACAAGCTGAGAAGCAGCAGAGAAAACAGACAGCGCATAAGAAATGATATATCTTTTTCATAAAGCCTTGTTTGTTTAGAGGTTAATATTAACACCAAGTGAGAACGAACGACCTGATGAGAGAAGACCACAATCAATGCCTTGAGTAAGCACACCCGAACCCATTGCACAATCCGGATTGCTTCCCAGATAACGTGTAATAGTAAAGAGGTTATTAGCATTGCCCCAAATGGTAATACCCTGCAGATAGGTGCTCTGAATAGGCAGATAGTAACTCAAAGTGACATTACTAAGACGCAGGTATGAGCCATCCTCAATCCAACGGTCACTAAAGCGCGAATTACCCATTTCATCGAGATAACTCACACGAGGAATATCTGTCTGTTGACCTTCTGTGGTCCAACGATTCTTCATTGCGGTAGTCTGGTTGAGGAAGTAACAGCCGCCCTCAATCAATGAGCGCTGATAATTATATACATCATTACCCAACGAGTAGTTCATCACAGCCTGCAGTTTAAAGCGCTTATAGGTAAGCGTCGTACTGATGTTTCCATAGATATCAGGATTGGGATCTCCTATTACGGTGCGATCATTGTCATCAATGCACTTGTTATCGTCCAGATTAACGAAGCGCATATCACCCCCCTCGAAATATGACTTATTACCATTCTCTGTCAAGACATAATAGCCATCAGTCTGAGCATCGGCAGTTGTGGCATACACTCCGTTTGTCTTAAGTCCATAGAACAAGCCAACGGGCTGCCCCACCTCAGTCAGGATGGTGGCACCATAGATGTCAGTCAGAATTGAACGATTGTTGTCAGGAAGAGCCGTCACCTTATTCTTATAATGACCAACCGAGGCACCTAGTTCCCAAGTAAAGTCTTTCATTGCCAATACCTTCCAGCCTAAATGCGCATCAAAGCCAATATTCTCAAGTTTTCCATCGTTACTCCAGTTCTCATCCAAACCACTGGTCCAAGCCAGCTGACGCAGAGAAAGAAGATTTGAAGTCCAACTCTTAAACACATTGAACCGCACATTCAAACGGTTATTAAAAAGGTTGCTTTCCAATCCAGCTGTCAATCGTCGGGTTGTTTCCCACTGCAAGTCGGTATTGCCGATATTTCCAATAATCTTACCTGTTGCACCATCCTCACCCAGCATACGCTTCGAGATAAAATATGAACGTGAGGCAGTATAGTCAATATCGTCATTTCCCGTCACATCGAAGCCAACATTCAGACGCAGATAATCAATGCCTTTGATACCCGCAAGCCACTTTTCATTACTTGCGACCCAAGCAGCCTCAACACTGGGGAAGACTCCCCAGACAGTATTAAACAGTTTCAGTCCATTGGCATCTTTACCAAAACGAGAAGATGCTTGTGCAGATAGACCAGCATTCACATAATAGCAATCAGAAAAACTATAGTCTGCCAATGCATACCACGTGATCTCACGAGTCTGATCATCAGCACCACTTGTACCCTTCAAACGCAATGACGTAGCCATATTTGGTTTCTTGTCATTCGGAGAGTTATAACCACTTTGGGCGGTACGTGTATAGTCATTACTCAGATAGCGGACACCACCTCTCAAACTAATATCATGAGCATCATAGCAGTTCTGCCATGCTACACGAGTATCACTTTGAATACTTGTTTCACGAGCCGTCATGCTCTGGGCAATGTTGTTCAGGGTTGTCTCCTCACTGAGTCCATCCACAACAAAGGACGGAACACCCTGGATAGGCAAGTAATAATTTTCATTGGTATTAACAAGTCCCAAAACGAAGTGTTCACTTACAGACAGGTTCTTATTGATCTGATACTTCGGAGTGATGGCGAATGTAACCAAGCGATTACCAAAGGAGTTTCGGTTCTTACCATCACCATTCTCGAGGATACTGAGTGGGTTTGCCAATCGACCACGGCCTTGAAACATATAAACGTCACCATTCATCAGGTAATCATCTGCTTCGGCCAAATAATGACTGGGACGACCACTCACATCGAAAGCATAAGGCGAGAGGAAAGGCGACTTCACCAAGCCCAAGAAACCAGGAGAAGTAATCACAGTACCAAGAGGATTCTCTGGAGCGCCATCATCACGCAAATCACGATCTACGTCACTATAAGAGGCATCGAAACGAACATCCAGCCCCTTGGCTATAGTGATATCAGAATTCAGTCGCATGTTGAAGCGCGAATAACCATTATTTTTCAATGTACTATTACCCAAAGAATAGCCCACAGAAAGATTATAAGAAGCCACATCATCACCACCTTGCACATTAATACCATAGTTCTGCGAGAAGGCATTCTCATAGACTTCATCAGTCCAGTCAGTCTGATTGTGATACTGGTTATAATAATAATAGGTGGGCTCATTGTTGAGGAACCTCATCTTACCCATCAAACTTGGGTTAACCCTACCCGACAACAACTCTGTAGCATAAAGACGATAAGATTCCGCATCCATCATCTTTGGCAAGCGAGGCACCAATTCATAACGGCCATTAATGGTCACATCGATCTTAGTAGCCATAGACTTGTTGCGCTTGGTTTTGATAAGGATAACACCATTAGCCCCCTTAGCGCCATAAAGAGCCGTACCGTTTTTAAGAACCTGAACCGTTTCGATATCATTGACATTCAGATTGGCCAGCAAATTATTGAAATAACCTTCATGGAGCAGTTCGCGAGAATATTGCATATCCATCAGGATATCATCAATAACAATCAATGGAAGAGCATTCGCATTCAAAGAATTAATTCCTTCTATCAGCATGGTATTTCCCATTCCAGGAATTCCACTACGACTAGAAGTACGAATATCTCCACCCAAACGCTGAGCGATTAGCGGGTCGATAGCAAACTCTGACGTATTCTCAAACTGGCCTGCCTCAGAACTGAGAATGGCAGTTGTATTGCGCTTATAGGTGTCACTGAAGGCGTTACTATATAGCTTTGCGTCAGCCTTTCCATCAGAAATTGCACGCTGTTGAAGGACATAACCATCAATGCGCATGATGACAGAGCGTGTAAACTCCGGCACATTCAACTCATAACAGCCGTTCTCGTCAGTCATGGTTGTCTGGCGCTGATTGCCGTAGGCTGCCACGATGACACCTGCTAACGGCTGTCCTGTAGCGGCATCAAGGACACGTCCCTTTACGACCTTAGTATTTTCTTGTGCTGCCATCGAGACTGCGGCAAGCAGCATGAATACAGATAATATATATTTCTTCATAGTTATTCGGCTTTAGGGGTTCGAGGACGAAGATAGATGCAGTCGAGATACATCTCACGGGCATACTTTGAAGTTTCCTTTGACGAAATGTAGCATTGCAGTTTCACTGTAACCTTGATATCATTCTGATTAAAGTTGCAAGCCGGGAAGTGAAAGTTTTCTGCCAGCACCACAGTATCGACCTTCTCCGGATTAGAGATAAATGTCGTTTTATTGCAATTAAATTCCTGCGCTTTACCTTTTTCATCCACATAGTTAATTGTTGCCCTGAACTTGCATGGTCTCATGTCTGGATCAACCTGATTAGACACCGTCTTAGGCAAAAGGACAGCACAAACATCATAGTCACCAGAAAGGGTATTGTTTACGCGGAAGGTAATATCCCAGTTGGCAGTACCCTGACTAGGCACAATCTGAAGATAAGAATCCTCCGAGATACTGTCAGCAACCTCACGACGGACATTGTAAGAGCACAGTTTATCTGAATACTCCGTAATCAAATCCACTTTTTCTCCTTCCGACCACAATTCCTTAAAGAATGTTTGTTCTGGAGTGAAAGGCCACTCATCAACTTGATAAAGCACTCCATTGCTACAATCCACCTTCTTGGCACCATTCAAGATTCCACCCTCTGCAAAGGGTTTGTTGAATACATGATAGATGGGCTTACCTGGCACGTAAGCAGATTTACGCCAAGAGAGATAAGGAACAGCCACCAATGAGTCTTCAACAGAACGCTGATCAGTCATATTAAAGATAGCATCCTCCATCAAAGAGCGTGCCGTCCAATACTGCTGAATAGAGTCACGCTTCAGCACTGAAGCGTCATAGGAGAAATACTTAAAAGCATTGTTCCACGCTTTCTGCCAACCTGCAGTACTAGGAGCCACCACCCAGTAAGTAGAGTCTTCTGCATTTATTAGGCCTATGTTCTGCAACATACGATTACGCTCGTAAACCACAGAGTCCACATAAACAGGAACACCCTCAACAATACCATTTGACACCGAGGCGTCAGCATCGAAGTAATCCTCATCATATTGACGAAGGATATTACCAATGCCATTCATCTCAGGCAAGTCACACAACGCCTCATAGAGATTAATCTGATAAGGCAGAGGAGCTTTCGTAATATGCAGCACACCATTCATAGCATGTTTATTGGGCTCTTTAACAATAATACCCTGAATACTATTACCACCCATCGTCACATACTTTGAATTAAGCAACAGCATGGACTGATTCTCAGCTTTCATAGAAGTGGTGGAACGAGAAAT
>Ga0265298_10002593_pt1 | contig 24880 bp, 17 predicted proteins | sample AusTroGonzalo_MG_3_FD_193486 | JGI IMG/M metagenome (GOLD analysis project Ga0265298, IMG submission 193486) | Bovine rumen microbial communities from tropical cattle in Woodstock, Queensland, Australia - Gonzalo_01 | ecosystem: Host-associated > Mammals > Digestive system > Stomach > Rumen ...
CCATCCCGGAGCACATGATGGAACAGGCACAGGAAGCCCGCCGCAACCTCATCGAAAAGGTCGCCGACCTCGATGACGAGATTGCCGAGCTCTACCTCGATGACCAAGAAATCCCTACCGACAAGCTGATGGCCGCCATCCGCAAGGCCACCATCAAACTGATGATGGTGCCGGTGCTCTGTGGCGCCGCTTATAAGAATAAAGGTATCCAACTCCTTTTGGATGCCATCGTCGACTACCTGCCTTCGCCCAACGACCTGGGTGCCGTCATCGCTCACGACCCCGCCAACGAGGAGAAGACTTACCAGCGTAACCCGTCTGAAAATGAACCCTTTGCAGCTTTGGCCTTCAAGCTCATCAATGATCCGTATGTGGGCCAGCAGACCTTCATCCGTATTTTCAGCGGCAAGCTGACCAACGGCATGAGCGTCTACAACACCAACAAAATGAAGAGTGAGCGCGTGGGTCGCATCTTCCGCATCAAGGCGAAGGAACGCGAGGAGATCACCGAGGCTGGCGCGGGCGAGATTGTCGCTCTCGTGGGTATGAAGTATACCAAGACGGGTGACACCCTCTGTGCCGAGGATAAGCAACCTATCTTGCTGGAATCCATCAATATACCGCCTGCGGTCATCGAGATGAAGGTCAACCTCGACGACAAGAAGAACCGCAGCAAGTTGAGTGAGGCTTTGGCCAAGCTCTGCAACGAGGACCCGTCGTTCCACGCCCATTTCGATGAGGAGACGGAAGAGACCATCATCGCGGGCATGGGTGAGTTGCATTTGGAAATCGTCGTCGACCGCTTGAAGGAAGAGTTCAAGGTGCCGGTCACGGTAGGTGCGCCTTCGGTGTCGTTCCGCGAGACCATCACCGCGCCGTTCGAGTGCAACTACAAGTATGCCAAGCAGACGGGAGGCAAGGGCCAATTTGCCCACACCGTCATCCGCTTCGAGCCCAATCCGGGCAGCGGCTTCGAGTTCGTCGACATCACCAAGGGCGGCGTGATTCCGAAGGAATACATCCCCTCGGTGCAGAAGGGTCTGGCTGCGGCGATGAACAAGGGTCCTTTCGCGGGCTATCCCGTGGTGGATGTGAAGTGCGTCCTCGTGGACGGCAGTTCGCACCCCGTTGATTCGAGCGACATGGCCTTCCAACTCTGTGCCCAGATGTGCTTCAAGCAGGCCTTTATGAAAGCCAGCCCCGTGCTGCTTGAGCCTGTGATGAAGGTGGAGATTAACACACCCGACGATTATATCGGCAATGTGACGGGCGACGTCAATAAGCGTCGTGGCCGCATCGAGGCGATGCGTCGTTTTCGCAAAGGCTCGCAGAAGTTGGATGCCTTCGTTCCGCTGATGGAGATGTTCGGCTATGCTACTGCTTTGCGCAATCTCACCTCAGGTCGCGCCAACTACTCGATGGAGTTCCATCAGTACATGCCGACGCCGAAGGACAAGCAGGAGGAGATTGTGAAGGAACGTAACACGAAGGATTGATACTCCTGTTTCAAGCCATTCACAAAAACATAAGGCTGCCGCAAACCGCGACAGCCTTAACTTTTAACTGTCAACTATCAACTATTTCCTGGGCTTATATCCCGAATCTTGGAAGATGTTCTGCAAATCCTTCCGTTGCATGAATTGCTGTAGGTTGAAATCCTCGTGTGTGGCGGCATAGGCGCGAATAATGTTCAGACCGAAGAACTCGCCGAGGCGCGAGGGTGCGTCGTTGCTGTAGGCCTGTGTGAAAGGTCCATCGCCGAAATACATCATGTAGGCATCCAAGCCTACATCGTAAAGGCGGCGATTGCCCACCATGTCGGCCCACACCTGACCCTCGTTCTCCACCGCCCAGCGCCATTGCTTTTCGGAATAGCCAAGAAGGATGCTGTCGGGCATGGTGGGGCACATGGCCTCAACGAAAAAGTCCTGCCGCCCATAAAACACCATCTCTCCGATGACTTGTCCTTGCTTTCGCCACTCATATAAGTAATACATATACAAGCGATTAGCCACATCCTTCGCCAAGGTCGCCACATTCGTGCGCACCTGCATGTATTTCGGCATCCCGATTTGGTCATAGACCTCGTTCTGATCGAGATACCAATCCAAAGAAATCACCAACTTGTCGTCAATAACTTGAACAGGCGGCTCGTCAACATTGATGCCTGTGACGCAAGTATAGGCTTTCTTAGGCAATTGAATATCAGGGTAATAATAATGGAAATGCGCGAAAACATCCTCCACCATCGGTTCCACTTGCTTCAAGTCGGGGAAAGCGGCTTTCACCTTGTGATACAGATTGATGCAGTAGGGAGCAGTAGCGAAATCCTTCAGGTATTTCACGGCATCGAGGTTGTTGAGGTCGCCGCTGAGAAAGACGCTGTAATGCTCTTGGATACGCATCAGTTCTTGTTGGAAATCAGCCGTATCGAGATGGAAGAGCACGTCCTCATAACGGTCGAATTCGAGGTCGTAAGGCTCGGGATTGATATCGAGTTTGGCCTTATACGCGGGCTTGTTCTCTTGGCATGAGGCCATCACTATGCAGATGGCGAGGAGGATTAGTATTCTGTTCATTTTTACTGGTGTTAAGAGCAGGGACTTACGTCGCCTGCTTGTTGATTTGTCGCCCCTACGGGGCTGAGTCAATTCGATAATATTTGTTGCCGCAACATCTCGTATGCCATGATGGTGGCTCGGTTGATGACATTCTCACGGTCCTTGCCGAAATTGAAGCGCTTGGAAATGACACCATGGACCGAAGCCACGCCAATCCACACCGTGCCGACAGGGTTTTCATCGGTTCCACCGCTCGGTCCCGCCACACCCGTGGTGGCCACACTAAAGTCAGCTTCCATCAGGTCACGGACACTCGTGGCCATGCCTTCAACGACTTCCTGACTCACAACGCCATGTTTTTCAATTGTTTCGGCAGGTACGCCAAGCACTTTTGTTTTCATCGGCGTGGCGTAAGTGACGGCCGTTCCCTTGAACACCTCCGAACTCCCTGGAATCAACGTGATGACGTGGGCAATATTGCCACCCGTGCAACTTTCCGCCGAAGCGAAGGTCATACCCCTATTAATTAATAAATCAAAAACCGTGCGTTCGATGGGCTGGTCTTGCAAAGCGAAAATATAGTCGGAAATCAATTTCTTCAATTTTTCCAACTCGTTTTCCAAAGTCTCATTCAGAAAGTTGGCATCCTCATGCTGTCCGCTCAGGCGAAGGCGCACCATGCCGTGTTGCGGCAAATAGGCCAAGGAAAGGAACTCAGGCAGGGCATCTTCCCAATCCTTGATTTTATCAGCCAAAAACGACTCACCGATGCCTGTGGTCATGATGACGCGCTTCGCGTAAGGCACTGAATGAAAGCGTTCTTTGATGCGTGGCAGTAGTTCATCGGTGAAAATGCCCTTCATCTCGAACGGCACGCCAGGCATGAAAGCAAAAACGACTCCGTTTTTCTCCAACCACATGCAAGGGGCTGTGCCGTAGGTATTTGGAATGTATTGGCACGACTTCGGCAGCATAGCCTGACCACGGTTGCGTTCGCTCATCGGGAAACCCCTGCGATTGAAAATCGAGACGACGTTATCATAAGCCGCTTGGCAGAACTCCAGTTCGGTGCCAAAGAATTTGCAAACGGTAGGCTTGGTGATGTCGTCAGCCGTGGGGCCGAGACCGCCCGTGACCAAAACGAGGTCGGCATCCATGCAGGATTGCAGCGCATTGAGGATGGCTTGCTCTGAATCACCAATGGTCAATGCGGAATGGAGCTGGAAACCCGCGCTGGAAAGTTGCTCGCCAAGCCATGCCGCATTGGTGTTAATCACCTGACCGATAAGCAGTTCATCGCCGATGGAGATGTTTTTGATGATGATTTCACCCATAGTGTGATAGTTTGCGCAAAAGTAAGAAATAATATCGAATACGGAATGATGAATGATGGATGCGGAATCTAAAGCTTGGTATTCAATAATTCTTTGTATCTTTGCCGCCTCAAAATCAAAGCAATATGAATCAACCCATTCCAGCATCGCAACTTATACTCAACGCAGAAGGCGCGATATACCACCTGAACCTTCATCCCGACCAGTTGGCCGACGACGTCATTTTGGTCGGCGACCCTGGCCGTGTCGGTGAGATTGCTACTTTCTTTGACAGAATTGAAGTGAAACGCCAAAACCGTGAGCTCCTCACTTGCACGGGTTATTTCCACGGCAAGCGTATCTCTGTGATTTCCACAGGCATGGGCACCGACAATTTGGATATCGTGATGAACGAACTCGATGCATTGGCCAACATCGACCTCAAGACACGGATGCCTAAGGAAACACACCACGCCTTGAATCTCATCCGCCTTGGTACTTGTGGGACATTGCAACCCGACATTTCTGTTGGGGACAGCTATGTGGCCACCCGTTATGCCATCGGATTGGATGGACTGCTTTACTTTTACGAGAAGAACAAGGAAGTGAACGAAATCGCCATGCGCGATGCTTTCATTGAGCAGATGGACTACCCGAAAGACCTGCCTATGCCATACGTAGTGGAAGGTTCGAAAGAGCTTTTCGACAAGTTGGCGCAGGGGTATTATGAAGGTGTAACCGCCACAGCACCTGGTTTTTACGGTCCACAAGGCCGCACCTTGAGGATGCACCTCGCTTATCCTGAGACCAATCGCAAGATTGAGGCTTTCAACTACCAAGGTTGGCGCGTGTGCAACTTTGAGATGGAATCGTCGGCCTTATACGGCCTCGGCAAAATGATGGGCCACAATTGCCTGACTATCTGCGTTGCCATCGCCAACCGCGTGACCGAAAAATTCGCCGTCGATTATCATCCTTACGTGAAGAAACTGGTCCTCAATACTTTGGAACGTTTGGCCGGAAAGTGATGACGCGACCAAAAAATGCACTATTTGACGTAAAAAGCGGAAGCATTTGAAAAATTTGACTACTTTTGCTACCTTAATCATTTTAAACAGTTGAGTTTCATCATGATGAAAAAAACACTTATCACACTCATCGCGTTTGTGGCAATGGCCACCACGATGACAGCCTTCGGACAAATTGACACCGTCAACCACTATGACCCAAACCGTTATTTGGCAACCACATTCCAACAAAACTGGTTCATCTCCGCCGATGGCAGCATCAACTGGTGGAAAGGATCCGACAAGAATCCGATGGGCAACTACACCGCAGTACAATGGGGCAAGCCTTCCTTCGGTGCCAGCCTCAATTTAGGCAAGTGGATCACACATAGCTTCGGAGTGCGTCTCTCTTATGATGTCAACGGAGGAAAGAGCTACATCGATGGCCTTCATGTCAACCGCCGCCTTATCAATTTCCTCTTTGACGGGAATTTCACCTACGATGAAGACTATGCCAACAACGGCATATATACTTACATCCCAGGCAAGAACGACTTTCCCTCCGAGGACGGTGCTGACGAAAACGGCTACTACAACACATCCTTCATGTACCACAACCTTCATTTGGACGTGTTCCTCAGCCCCATTGACCTTATCCAAGGTTACTACAACCCCTATCGTGTCTATACTCCTCATATTTATATCGGTATGGGTGCTGCCGCTGTCAGTGAAGGCATCCTGATTACGCCAGATCTCATCTACAACAGCAAGAACAAGGGAAACCCTGACAAAGAAAAAGGCGTGAATTTCGAACTTGCAGCCTCCGCCGGACTCATCAACAACTTCAGATTGAGCAACCACCTCGATTTACACCTTGATCTCAAATGGTCGGCCCAACGCTGGAATATTGACTCTTGGTTTTACGAACCTGGCGGACAACAAGGAGGTTGGTATTATGCCGACGGTACTGCCGCTACTGGAAATGTACCCAACGAAGCCGGAGAAAATCCTACCTATTACAATCGTCACAGAATCGACCAAAACTTTTCCATCGGCATGGGTCTATGTTACTATTTCAGCAGAATCTACGAGTTGCCTATGAACTGCACCAAGGAAATGGAAGAGTTCAAGAAAAAGTTGGCTTTATGCGAAGAGGAAATGGCCAATCTGCCTGTTGTGGGTGATGTGCCTTGCGATACTATTGAGAAAATCGTCTACGTCCAAGATGAAGACATCATCAGCTATCCGTTCTCCATCTTCTTCAACCTCGATTCCTATCAGCTCATGTCGAGAAGAGACCTCGTCAACCTGCGTGAAATCGCTGAAGTGGCCAAAGCCAACGGCTACAAACTGCGCTTAAGAGGTTCCTGCGACAGTGCCACTGCCACGGCTGCCTACAACCAAACACTTTCCGAGAACCGTTGCCGAAAGATCATGATGGAATTGATGGAAATGGGCATTCCCGAAAGCCAAATTATCCTCGTTCCCGTGGGCGGCGTAAATGAACTCGACCCAACTGAATTCGACCGCCGTGTGCTCATCGACTTAATTAAGGAAGCGCCTAAGAAATAAATGGCACTTGCCTTTATAACAAAAGCCTGAGCGGAATTCCCTGCTCAGGCTTTTTTGTGGTACTAAATCCGAGCCTCAAATCTTGATGCCAATCTCAAGGCCGATGAAATTCGCTTTGAGGTTGCTGCCCGTTTCCTCATACAGCCAATTGCTGAACATGTTCGAAAGAGTGTGATGGTAGGTCAGTTGGGCAAACAGGCTGAACTTGCTGTTCACTTCGTACTCGGCGCCAGCACCGAAATTGAGCGCAAATTGCAGACGGCGATAATCCTTTGATACGTCGTAATAAATCACATCGGAGTAAGAGATGCCATAATACTCATAGCTGTCCTTACCTTTAGTGATGAGATTGACGCCAACACCCACACCGCCTTCCACAAAAGCGTTCCAAGAATCCACGATGTTCATTTTCGCCTTGATTTTCAACGGCACTTCTATGTAAGAGCCTTTGAACTTGCGATTGACTGGGATTTTGACTTCATTCAAGCTATTTGGCAGAAGACGGTAGTCGGTAAACTGGTAGTTCAGGCGCATGATGCTGTAATTCAGGCCCGAAGAAACGGCCACATGCTGTGAATAGTAATGGTCGATAACGATACCCGAGCTGAATCCCATCCCAATTCTGTTGTTCTTTGCAGCATCTGAAGCCGAGTTGACCCAATTGATGTTAGGACCAAACTTGAGGCCGATGACATTAGTGCCCTTTTGGGCAATTCCTTGCAGTACGAAAAGCACTACACAACTGATAATCAATAAATTCCTTTTCATAATAAATAAATTTAGACCTACAAAAGTAATTTATTTTGATGACATGCCCAAACAATTCAAAAATGATTCTTACTTTTGCCGACAATTAATCCAACTTAATCATCAAAACACAACTAAAATGAGAAAAAGCTTTTTATTGATGGCCGCAATGCTTCTGATGGGCAGCTCGGTGTTTGCCGGAGGCGGCTATGACTTTTCCATCGGCCCGAAAATTGGTTACCAAACCGCAAGACTTTCGTATCAAAGGGACGACATCAAAGCCGGATTTGCCAACCATTTCACGGTGGGCTTGTTTGGCCGCATCGAGTTTGGCAGATTCTACGTGCAGCCCGAAGTGCTGTGGTTCAAGAGCCAGAGCGTCTTTGACTTGACCACCAATGTGGAACAAGAGACCATTGTGGACAACATCACTATCCCGAACGGCGCCAACATGACTTTCACCCTGAACGCCATGAACATCCAAGTTCCCTTCTTGGTTGGCTTTAAGCACACGGTCGTCAACAACCTGTTGGCCATCCGCGTCCAAGCGGGTCCGACCCTCAATTTCACCATCCCGCAAAAGACCTTGTTGAACGAAAATGTGGGCAACAGCAATCCCATCGAACTTGACAACGACACTTTCGACACCCAGACTATCGCCTTCGGATTTCAAGGTGGTCTTGGCCTCGACGTGCTGAAGAGAATCACGTTAGATGTCAACTACAACTTCGGCATTACTAAGGCGTTTGGCGCCGATGCCATCAACAATACGGAATGGGGACAGTATGTCAACACCAACAACATTTCTGACGCCCATACCAACTTGTTCATGGTTACTATAGGCTACAAGTTCCTGTAATCGATTGATTTACAAAAATCAAAAAGCAGCGCGTTCGTCGAATGCGCTGCTTTTTTCATTTAGTCTCCTTTCTTCCACGGTCGTGTGATTTTCCCGCTGAGGAATTGTCGGTTGAGTCGTGCAATGTGTACTACGGAAATCCGTTTGGGACATACCGCTTGGCAGGCGTAGGTGTTGGTGCAGTTGCCGAAGCCCAACTCGTCCATCTTGGCCACCATCGCCTGGGCACGACGCTCAGCCTCCACCTTGCCTTGAGGCAACAGTGCGAGTTGCGACACTTTGGCCGCCACAAAAAGCATGGCACTGGCATTCTTGCAGGCTGCCACGCAAGCCCCGCAACCGATACACGAGGCCGCATCCATCGCCAAATCAGCATCTTCTTTCGGAATCGGGAGGGCGTTACCGTCGGGAGCGCCACCCGTGTGACACGACACATAACCGCCCGCCTGGATGATTTGGTCGAAAGCTGAACGGTCAACGGTCAGGTCCTTGATGACAGGGAAAGCCTTGGCACGAAATGGCTCAACGACAATCGTCTCGCCGTCCTTGAAACGCCGCATGTAGAGCTGGCAGGTGGTCGTTCCTTCGCCTTTGCCGTGAGGTCGCCCATTGATGAACAGACTGCACGCGCCGCAAATGCCCTCGCGACAGTCGTGGTCGAAGAAAACGGGGTCGTCGCCTATTAATACAAGGTGCTCGTTCAGCACGTCAAGCATTTCAAGGAAAGACATATCTGGCTCTATATCAGTCACCTGATAATCAACAAAATGACCTTTTGCCGTTCGGTTGGCCTGTCGCCATATCTTAAGCGTAAAATTCATAGCCTATTTGTAGTTTCTTTGTTTCAGTTCAACAAACTCAAAATCAAGCGGTTCCTTGTGTAATTCAGGCGTTTCAGTCTCGCCTTTCCATTCGTAAGCCGCCACAAAATTGAAATGTTCGTCATCGCGAAGAGCCTCACCCTCAGCAGTTTGGCGCTCGACGCGGAAATGGCCGCCGCACGATTCCTCGCGCTGCAAGGCATCGCGAGCCATCAACTCGCCCAACTCCATGAAGTCAGAAACGCGCAAAGCTTTTTCCAATTCCACATTGACACCTTGTGTGTTGGGAATGAGAACATTTTGATGGAATTCCTTTCGCAGGTCGGCAATCAAATCAATGGCTTTCAGCAGACCTTCTTTCTCGCGTGCCATGCCGACATGCTCCCACATGATGTGACCCAAACGCCGATGGAAAGAATCGACCGTTTCCTTGCCCTTAACAGAAAGCAAGGCGTTGATTTCGTCCCTCACTTTACGTTCAGCCAACTCAAATTCAGCACTTTCGATGCTGATGTGAGGTTCGCGGATTTGGTCGGCAAGGTAGTTCTGCAAGGTGTAAGGCAGGATGAAATAGCCGTCGGCCAAGCCCTGCATTAGTGCGGACGCACCAAGACGGTTGGCACCGTGGTCACTGAAATTGGCCTCACCTGCTACGAACAGACCAGGAACAGTGGATTGCAACTCGTAATCCACCCAAAGGCCGCCCATGGTGTAGTGCACCGCCGGGTATATCATCATCGGAGTTTCGTACGGATTCTCCGCCACGATGTTTTGGTACATCTCGAAAAGGTTACCGTAACGTGCTTGTACCACCTTAGTTCCCAATCGATTGATGGCTTCGGCGAAATCAAGATAGACTGCAAGACCCGCGTTGTTCACGCCAAAACCCGCATCACAACGTTCCTTGGCGGCACGCGAGGCCACATCACGAGGAACGAGGTTGCCAAAAGCGGGATAACGGCGTTCGAGGTAATAGTCGCGGTCGGCCTCGGGAATGTCGGTGGGCCGCAGTTCGCCCTTGCGGATACGGACCACATCCTCTTTTTTCTTCGGCACCCAGATGCGACCGTCATTGCGCAGGCTCTCGCTCATCAATGTCAGTTTCGACTGGAAGTCGCCGTGAACGGGAATGCAGGTCGGATGAATCTGCGTGAAGCAAGGATTGGCAAAGAAAGCACCTTTCTTGTAGCACCGCCACGCCGCCGAGCCGTTGGAGGCCATTGCGTTGGTACTCAAGAAAAACACGTTGCCATAGCCGCCCGTGGCCAGCACTACGGCGTGGGCCGAATGCCGCTCGATGTCGCCCGTCTCCAAATTGCGGACAATGATACCCCTTGCGCGACCTTCAACCAACACCAAATCAAGCATCTCGCGGCGGGTGAAAAGCTTCACCGTACCTCGGTTGATTTCTTTGCTCAAGGCACCATAAGCACCTAATAAAAGTTGTTGTCCAGTCTGCCCTTTGGCATAGAAAGTGCGCGACACTTGCGCCCCGCCAAAACTACGGTTGGCAAGCATTCCGGCATAGTCGCGGGCAAAAGGCACCCCCTGTGCCACGCATTGGTCGATGATGCTGTTGCTGATTTCAGCGAGGCGATAGACGTTGGCTTCGCGAGCGCGATAGTCGCCACCCTTAATGGTGTCCTCGAACAGCCGCCGTATGCTGTCGCCGTCGTTTTGGTAATTCTTGGCTGCGTTGATGCCACCTTGTGCCGCGATGCTGTGCGCCCGTCGCGGGCTGTCCTGAATGCAGAAAACCTTCACGTTGAAGCCCAACTCGCCAAGCGTGGCCGCCGCCGATGCACCTGCCAAGCCCGTGCCCACTACGATGATGTCCAACCGACGCTTGTTGGCCGGATTGATGAGGCGTTGCGTGTCTTTATAGTTCGTCCACTTGTCGGCCAACGGGCCTTCGGGGACGCGCGAATTCAATCTATTTTCCATAAATCAACCAATAATAAATGACAACTGAAACGAACAACAATACAATGACCGTTGAAACCACATAGCCAATGACTTGCCAGCGTCGTTTCCAACTTTCGCTATTCCAGCCCACCGACTGCAACATGCTCCAAACGCCATGCGAGAGATGGAACCACAGTACAACGAGCCATATCAAGTACATGATACTGAAGTAGTTGTGCGAAAAAATGAAACGGATTTGCTCCATGCCGTTCACTGGTGTGTTGCCCATGAGTTCAGCAAACTGCATCTTGTACCAGAAATCATAAAGGTGCAACACCAAGCCGAACAGGATGAACAAACCGAACGCCAACATATTCTGCGACGACCATTCCACCCCTTTCGGACGCACTTGACGCTTGTAGCGCACTCGTCCTCGGACCAACAAGTTCTCTACCGAAAGGATGATGCCACAAAGCACATGGACACCCATCAAGGCGGCCAAGCCCAAAGTGCCAACCACGGCATACCAATTGGCACCCAATATATTACAGATGGCATCGTAGCCTTCGGGCGAGAGAATGGAGACAAAGTTCATCGCGCCGTGAAACAGCAGGAACATCACAAAGCCCGCCCCGGAAACGGCCATGATGAGCTTCCCCGTGATGGAAGAAAAAAACAGCTTATTTTTCATTGTCATGGAAGAAATTTCGGTGCAAAGGTAGGAAATTAGATTTGTTTTTCGGCTTTTAAAAATAATCATTACCTTTGCAAAGTTGAACAAGCAAACAAGCAATTCACCATGAACACCCCCATTCCCAACCGACTTTTCATCAGAAACAGGGTCAATTTTGCGGCACAATTGCCGTCCAAATCTGTCGCCGTGTTTACGGCCAACGAAGCCATGCCGCGCAACGGCGATGAGTTTTATCCCTTTCGACAACAGTCTGATTTCTTTTACCTTACGGGCATCAACGAGGAGAACGCCTATCTGCTCATTGTGCCCGACTATCCTGACGAGACTTTGCGCGAAGTCCTTTTCATCGAGCCTTACGACGAGGTGAAAGCCACTTGGCAGGGAGAGATGCTCGACAACGCCCAAGCCATTGAGCTTTCGGGCGTCAAGACCGTCAAAGGCAGCGATGCGTTTTGGTCGGTCCTGAACGACATCGTCTTCTCTGGCTATGGCGACACGATTTTTCTGAACAGCTATGAATATCCGAAGTACGAGTGTGCCGTCGAGACCATTCAGAAGCGTTTCGTGCAGCAAGTCAAGGCAAAATACCCGATGCACAACTATGGTCGCACCGCACCGATTCTCAATGCCTCGCGCATGGTGAAGTCGGAGGACGAAATCACCATCACTCAACAGGCCTGCGACATCACTGCGAAAGCCTTCCGCCGCTGCTTGGAGACTGTGAAACCTGGCATGTACGAATATCAAGTGCAGGCTGAAATCGAATACATTTTCAAGCGGGAAGGTGCCACGGGCCACGCCTACGCACCCATCATTGCGGGTGGAAAGAACGCCTGTTGTCTGCATTACTCCAAGAACCAAAGCCTCTTGAACGATGGTGACCTGATTCTTTTCGACATTGGCTGCGAATACAAGAACTATTCCTCCGACCTCAGCCGCACGATTCCTATTAATGGGAAGTTCACGCCACGGCAAGCCGATTGTTACAATGCCGTCCGCCGCGTGATGAAGGAAATCACCAAGCTCTACCGCCCTGGCGGTACCATCAACGAAATCAACGAGACGACTTACAAATTGATGGAGCAGGAGATGATAAAACTTGACCTCTTCACCGCCGAAGACGTGAAAAACCAAAATCCCGACAAGCCACTCTATCGGAAATACCTGATGCATGGCATGTCGCACCATATCGGCCTTGATGTTCATGACAGTATCGACAAGTTCAAGCCTTTCGCGCCAGGAATGATACTCACCTGCGAACCAGGGCTTTACATTCGCGAGGAAGGCATCGGTATTCGCATTGAAAACGACTTGCTCATCACTGAGAGAGAACCCATCAATTTGTTTGAAGGATTGCCGACGGAAATCGAAGAGATTGAGGCTGCAATGAGAAAATAATTCACTTTTTTAGTGAAGATTTAGATGTTTTTGTATTTTTGCGTCCGATAAAGCTATGGAAATCAGATTCGACAAGGAGTATTTGGAAGAATTGTACCTGAATGGCAAGACCAAAAACAAGAAGTATCGGTTTCAGCCGCAGGTTGTCAAAAAGTATCAGAAACGAATTGATACTTTGGCTGGTGTGACGAGAATCGAAGAGTTGTTCACGCTTAACTCCCTCAATTTTGAGGCCTTGGAAAGTTCTGGCAATTATTCTATCCGCATCGATTATCATTATAGGCTTGAGTTTCAAGTCAGCAATTCCGAATCGGAGCCGATTATTACCATTTGCTTGATTATGGACATTACAAACCATTATGAATAGGAGATAATAATATGAATACCAACCGAATACCAACCCATCCTGGGGATGTCATCAAGGAAGAACTTGAATATAGAGGCATTTCTCAAAAGAAGTTCTCGGAACTAACGGGCGTATCCTATACCATGCTCAACGAAATTTTGAACGGTAAACGCCCCGTCACGAGCGACTTTGCTCTTATTGTAGAAGCTGCTTTGGGTATCAGTCCACAACTTTTAATCAACATGCAAGCCCGCTACAATATGGCCGTGGCTATGAACCAAACCACATTTCTGACCCGACTTGATCATATCAGAAGGGCTTGTGCTGCAGTGTTTTAGCATCAACAAAGAACAAGAAAATGAGTAGTTCTTCGAAGATATTGTTTCTGTTGGCACTTCCCCTATTGTTTGTCTCATGCGGAAGTCTTGTCGAGGTGAATGGCTTGACCAACGACTTTGACAAGCTCAGCGAAACGCAGAAAGCTCTTGTTGTTCCTTTTGAGAGCTTTGATGCAACAGAGGCAGGATTCGTCTATAAGGTGACCGCTTCGGAGTTGAAATCAGGATTGAAGGATTATCCAAAGGCTATGGTGCGTGTTTTCAATCCAAAATGCAGCTCAAACAGTTGCCAACCGCTGGCCTATTACCAACAATATGCAGATGATAATGGCTTTTACTTAGTCCAAGTCATGATTAGCTATGCCGGTTTTGAAGAAGCGGTTCGGCAAACGTCCAATCGACCCTTGTTTGTCATTGACGACGCTGCATACGGCTCAAAGCTGCGACCCGTTTATGAGCGCTATTTCACGAACGAGTTGCTGGGGTTGCCTCGCAAGACGAAATATGACGACATTCCCGAAAACATGACCGGACAAATCTACATTTTCGAGTTTGGTACGCTGAAAGAGGTCAAAACAGAACTATGACAATTATAATAATACGGGTATCTTCACGTTTAACAATGTATTAACGACACAAAACAAATCAAATCAATATGTTTACAAAAGACGTTTACAGTGGCCGTCGAGCCACATTGAAAAAAATGATTTCGAAGGGCATCGCCTTCTTCCCGGCCAACAACGAAGCGCCCTTCAACTATCCCGACAACACCTACATCTACCGTCAGGACAGCAACTTCTCCTATTTCTTCGGCCTTAACCACCCCGATTTGGTCGGTGTCATCGACTTTGAGACGGGCGAGGAAATCCTCTTTGGCGTGGATGTCACCATCGACGACGTGATTTGGTGCGGTCCGTTGCCTTCGTTGAAGGAACAGGGCGACAGCATCGGCATCACCGACTGCCGCGACTTCAACAAGTTTGGCGAATATCTGCAACAGGCCATGGCCAAAGGTCGTAAGGTTCACATGTTGCCCACCTATCGCGCCGACACGCAAATCCAATGCTCCAACTGGCTTGGTTGCCATGTCAATCAGGTGAAGGAGCATGTCAGCCTCGAACTCATCAAGGCCGTCATCGCCATGCGCGAAGTCAAGAGCGAGCTGGAGATTGCCGAAATGGAACGCGCTGCCAACACCGCTTATTATATGCACACCACCGCCATGAAAATGTGCAAGCCCGGCATGGTCGAACAAGAGATTGCCGGTGTGGTGGAAGGCCTTTCGCTGTCGGGCGGCGGCCCCGTGTCGTTCCCCGTCATTTTGAGTGTTGATGGTCAAACACTACACAATCACGGTCACCACAACGTACTGAAGGAAGGCCGCATGATGGTCTGCGATGCTGGTGCCGAAACGGAAAATTACTACGCCTCCGACTTCACCCGCACCACGCCTGTAGGTGGCAAGTTCAACACCCGCCAGCGCGAGATTTATGAAATCGTGCTCGCCGCCAACCAAGCCGTAGCCGCCAACACGCGTCCCTACATGCCTTACATGGTGATGCATACCCTCGCTTGCCGCACCTTGATTGAGGGTTTGAAAGGCGTCGGCCTGATGAAAGGCGACACCGAAGAGGCTCTGATGAATGGTGCCCACTGGCTCTTTATGCCTCACGGCCTCGGTCACATGCTCGGCATGGACGTCCATGACATGGAAGGCCTTGGCGAGACCTATGTGGGCTACGATGACATCACGCCACGCAGCACCAAATTGGGCTTCAGCGGATTGCGCTGCGGCAAGACCCTGAAACCAGGCTTCGTGGTCACCGACGAGCCGGGCATCTACTTCATCCCGACCCTCATCGATATGTGGAAGGCTGAAGGCAAGTTCAAGGAATTCATCAACTACGACAAGTTGGAGACCTACAAAGACTTTGGCGGCATCCGCATCGAGGACGATTTGCTCATCACCGCCGACAGTTGCCGCATCCTCGGAAGGCCGATCCCAAAGACCGTCGAGGAAGTCGAGGATATGTGTGCCCAAGGCCGCGAGTGGATTAAGATGACGGCGATGTATTGAGCTGTTTTCTCACGCAAAACGCCAAAATGACCATCGGGCACTGGGTTGATTGACTCAGTGCCCAAACTTTTTTGAATGGGAAACCGTCAGAAAAACTGCAAAAACTGAATGTTTAATCACTATTTTTTTCTAACTTTGCCCCGAAATAAATCACCCAAAGTCTAACCAAACCACCAAAATATGACAACAGCGCATCGGGCGCACCAACGGAAAGCGGAATAATAAAAACAGAAGCGTTGGCTTATAGAGCTATGTTTCGCTTGATCCTATAAAACAATACCCGCTAACTTGACCTTGCAGCCAGAGGTTAGCGGGATTCATCGGTGCAAAAATAGATATTTTCTTGATACGAACCCATTAATCTGAGTACTTTTTTATGAAATATTGCGAATTTGAACATTTTTTCTCGCAAAAGCGACTCAACAGATACCTTTTGGCTTGTAATGGCGACAAGAAAAAAGCCATGACATTATACCGTTATAATCTGCGTTTGGCACAAGAACTATTGACCATTGTCAGTTGTTTTGAAGTGTCACTGCGTAATGCCATTGATGACATTCTCGTTCCCCAATTCGGAAACGAATGGCTTAAAGACTCTGTTTCTTCTGGTGGCATCTTCACTGCATCCATACTGAACAAAACGAATCGGACAATCACGAAGGCATTGCAAAAGCTAAGGGCGCAGGGAACCTATTCTCACTCAAAATTGTTGGCACAAATGGATTTTGGTATGTGGAAATACATGTATTCTCCATTGCAGTATAACTTGACCCACCAATTGCTATTGAACGTATTTCCATACAAGCAAAGATCAACACCACAGTTGCACATCAACCAGTCTTATATCTTTAATGAGTTGGATAAGGTTAACACGCTTCGCAACCGTATTGCCCACCACGAACCATTGTGCTTCCCAACAGGACAAGCCGTAATCTATACAGGCTACATTCGTTGCGAGTACCAGAAGATTCAAACCTTGTTCTCATGGATGGGCATTGACAGTAGCTCTATGTTGTATGGATTGGATCATGTGAGGATGGTATGTGACAAAATTGATAGGCTATAAAATGGCAAAGTGGAAAATACGATAATGTAGCATTGTAGGTTTGAAATTTCCTTATTTTTGCCCCAACAAAACCACCCAAAAGTCTAACCAAACCACCAAAATATGAAAAAAGCGCATTGGGCGCATTGACGGAAAGCGGAATATTAAACTGACCAATAAAGCATTAGCTTTAAAGCTTGGGTTAATGAAACTACCACTTTTGTTGACACCGCAGGCAGATAAGCCGATGTCCATGTGTTTTCACATGGGCTTTACTTATTTTAGTTGTGGTGTCAAGGCTGTGGTAGGCCTCATTAACCGGCTGAAGGAACAAAGTCCATGTTTTTTATTGCCCGCCCGGGAATAAGGATAAAAAGGAAAACACTAACAATAACTAAAACTTAATCATTATGAATGTAAGCATTTTACATCGGAAAAGGGTGGCAAAAGCCGTCCTGCTCTTCCTGCTGCTGAGTGTGGTGGGAATGACGAATGCCCAAATGATTACGGTGGGCAACCTTAATTACTCCATCAATGCGGATGGGGAGACTGTAACTTTGACTGGTCATGTAGATGGCCAATCTGCAACTGGAGGACTGACCATTCCAGCGACCGTAAACCATGGCGGACACGCTTATACCGTAACCACTATTCAAGAAAGTGCGTTTTATGGTTGCAGCGGACTTACAGGTACGTTAGCCATTCCCAACTCCGTAACTTACATTGGTAGTCAATCTTTTTATTATTGCGAGGGGCTCAATACCATCTCTTTTGGTAATGCCGTGAACTACATCGGAAACGATGCTTTCACTTATACTGGATGGTACAATAATCATACTGAAGGTGTTATGTATCTATGTAACTGGTGCATAGGGATTAAAAACTGGTGGGATAATATAGAGCTTGACCTTCCAAACGGAACAATAGGTATCGCAAACTATGCGTTTTATTACAATAGTATTAACTCCATTAGTTTCCCCAATTCCTTGCTTTACATTGGGGATTTCGCGTTCTACTCGTGTTACTTCGGTGCATTGGAAGATTTGGCTTTGCCGAACTCCTTGATAACTATCGGAGAGAGGGCTTTTGCCAATTGTAATAGTTTCACGGGTAGCTTGATTATCCCCAATTCCGTTACAACCATCGGAAAGTATGCTTTCTCTGATTGTAATGGTTTCACGGGCAACCTGACTATCCCCAACTCTGTTACATCCATTGGAGAATGGGCTTTTTATAACTGCAACGGTTTCACGGGTGAATTGGTCATCCCCAATTCCTTAACCAAAATTGAAAATGCTTCGTTTTATAGTTGTACAGGTCTGACTTCTCTTGTCATTGGCAATTCAGTGGAAACAATTGGAGAAGAGGCGTTTTACGAATGCACTGGTTTGGCTTCAATTTCCTTCGGTAATTCCGTGACCGAAATTGGAAACTATGCTTTCTATAATTGCGACAATCTCACCACTCTTGACATTCCCGAACCAGTGGAAACCATAGGCTATAGCGCATTTTACGATTGCACCCGACTAACTTCCGTTACTATTGGCAACTCTGTGACCACCATCGGTGATAATGCCTTTGAGAATTGCACCAGCCCCTTGACAGTCAACCTTGGCAACTCTGTGGAAGAAATAGGACATAGGGCCTTTTCGGGTTGCACAGGCCTTACATCCATCACTATCCCCAGTTCTGTGACTTACATGGGATCAAGTGTTTTTGAAGGTTGCATAGGTCTTGCTACATTGAACTATAATGCTACAAACTGTTCGTTTTATGAGTACTGGTACTATTATGATTGGTTGGGAAGCTGCACTTCGCTCACCACTGTGAACATTGGTGAAACTGTAGAAGTTATTCCTAACGGTTTTATTAAGGATTGCAGTACTGTAACATCGGTTAACTTCGCTAATACCAGTTCGTTGATTACCATTGGAAGTGAAGCTTTTATGAATTGCACAGGTCTTACTTCCATAGACCTCCCTAACGCAGTTACAGAAATCGGTTATTCTGCATTTGAAAGTTGCAGTGGCTTGACATCCGTCACTATCCCCAATTCCGTGGTTACTGTAGAATCGCAGGCTTTTGCAAATTGCACGGGCATGACCTTCCTTTCTATCGGCAATTCCGTAACAACTATTGAATACGCGGCTTTCCAGTATTGCACAAGCCTGACATCTGCCACCATTCCTGAGGCTGTGGAATATATCGGAGGCTTTGCGTTTGATGGTTGCAGCAGTCTTGCAGAAATGAACTACAACGCCACAGATTGCATTATAGATGGTTCAGATTGGCAACACTGGTTGACCAATTGCGCCAACCTGACCACCTTGACTATCGGCGACAACGTTGAAAGCATTCCTGAATACTTTGCCTACAATTGTAGCGGTATTACCTCCATCACCATTCCCGAATCTGTAACGACCATAGCACACAGTGCTTTCGAGAGTTGCACTGGTCTTACCACTATCACCATTCCCAATGCCGTGACAAACATTTTTGGCCATGCTTTTAAAGATTGTACAGGACTAACCACCTTGAATTACAACGCAACAAACTGCAACATAGATTATTACAGCTATTATTATTATAACCTTCCTTGGCTGGAAGGTTGCACATCGTTGACCACCATCAACATTGGCGAGAATGTGGAACTCATTCCATATCGTTTTGCATATAATTGCAGTACTATAACATCGGTTAACTTCGCTAATCCCAGTTCGTTGATTACTATTGGGAGTGAAGCTTTTATGGATTGCACAGGTCTTACTTCCATTGACCTGCCAAACACCGTTACAGAAATCGGATATTCTGCATTTGAGAGTTGCAGTGGTTTGGAAACACTGACCATTCCCGAATCCGTGACTTCTATTGAATGGGGTGCATTTAACGGTTGTACTGGTATCACAACTTTGAACTATAACGCTACTAATTGCACAATAAATGGAGAGTGGTTGATTGATTGTACCAACTTGACAACCTTGACCATTGGCGACAACGTGGAAAGCATTCCTAATTATTTTGTATATAATTGCACAGGGCTTACTGGTGAATTAGTCATTCCCGAAGCTGTTAACTATATTGGAGATTATGCGTTTAGCAATTGCAGCGGCTTCACATCACTTATCATTGGCAGCGCAGTGGAAGAAATTTATTATTATGCTTTTGGAAACTGCACGGGCTTGACTTCCATTACTACCCTTGCGGAAACCGTACCGTATGAATATGGTAGTTTTTATGATGTTCCAACAGACATTACGGTCTTTGTTCCCTGCGGCACGTTATATGAATATGAAAATGCTTGGGGCTGGTACGGTTTCTATTTCTATCAGAATCCGAATTGCGCCTATGACATTGAGGTTATGGCCAATCCCGAAGCGGGCGGCATCGTGACCGGAGCTGGCGTTTTCTACCACGGCGAAGACGTGACGTTGACCGCCACGCCCAATGAGGGTTATTATTTCTCCTATTGGGCAAAAGATGACCAAGTGGTTTCTTACTATCCGACCTATGAATTTACGGCCTACCAATCCGGCACCTACGTGGCAAACTTTGAACGGATGAGCTACCAAATCTCCGCCTCAGCCAGCCCATACGAGGGCGGCATGGTGGACGGTGAAGGCGTGTATTACCACTTTGACACTTGCACCCTGACCGCCATTCCTTACGAAGGCTACCATGTCATCAACTGGATGAAAGACGGCGAAGTGGTCGGCACGGGCGAAACCTACAGTTTCATCGTGACAGAAAACACCTATGTTGTGGTCAGCTTCCAATATGCACCAGAGCAAACCCTCGCCAATGGCTGGAACTGGTATTCCACCTATGTCGAGTTGCAAGGCAACAACGGCCTCGAACAGCTTGAAAACAGCTTGGGCAGCAACGGCATGGTCATCAAGTCGAGAAGCAATGGTTTTGTGGAATACTACGAGGCTGGCGAACAATCGGGCTGGTTTGGCACACTGAATGCCATCTTCAACGAACAGATGTATATGGTGCGCACCAATACCGCTTGCAGCACTGCCATCGTCGGCGAGCCTACAGATGTTGAAAGTCACCCCATCACCATTGGCACCGGCTGGAACTGGATTGGGTTCCCCAGCCAACAGGCCCTTGTCTTGGGCGAAGCCCTCAGCGACTTCACTGCCGCCAACAATGACATGTTCAAGGGCAGAAACGGCTATGCGACCTATCTTGAGGGCTTCGGCTGGTTCGGCTCGCTGAACATCCTTGAGCCAGGGCAGGGCTACATGTACAAATCGAACAGCACCTATTCCAAGACTCTGACTTACCAAACAGGACGCGGCGAGGCTGTCGTAGCCAACATCACTCCTGAAAATAACGTGTTCCGCCCACAGTCCGAGACCTTTGCCCAAAACATGACGGTGACGGCCGTCATTGAACTGGACGGCAGCGAACTACGCTCTGAGGACTACGAATTAGCCGCCTTTGTGAATGGCGAATGCCGTGGCAGTGTCAAGCTGATGTATGTCGAGCCGATTGATCGTTATATTGCCTTCTTGACCGTATTCGGCGAACAGGAAGAGCGTATCAGTTTCGGCCTCACTGACGGGACCGAAACGAGCCTTTCTTCCACCGAATTGGACTTTGTGACCGATGGCACGACTGGCGTTTTGACGCAACCTTTCATCGTCAGCTTCCGTGGCACGACGAGCATCGACGAAGACGGAAAGACGACAGTGAAAGTGTATCCCAATCCTTCCAACGGCATCTTCCACATTGAGGGACAAGGCATCCGCAAAATTGAGGTCTTCAATGGAATCGGCCAAGCTGTCATTTCCGAAGAGATTTGCGCCGACTCTTTCCAGATTGACTTGGGAAGCCAAGCCAAGGGAATGTATACGCTTCGCGTCATTACCAACGACGGAGTGAAGATTAACCAGATTGTCAAATACTAATGGCCATGAAACGAATCATTCTTTTCCTATTTGTCATACTGACTTCCAGTGGTTGGCTTTTCGCCAACCATTGGATGCCCGTCATTACGCCTTACGAAAGCAACATGACTCTGACGGGCATTGTCCAAATCAACGGCGTGGAGCAACAGTCGCCAACACTTGAAGTCGGCGCGTTTTGCGGTACGGAATGTCGCGGTTCTGGTATTTTGGCTTATTTTGTCCCAACGCAACACTATGTCATCCAAATGCTTATCTATGGCGAAGCTGGCGACCCGCTGACATTCAAGCTGTTCGACCATTCGCTGAATCAGGAGCTTGACTTTGTTTCGCCTGAAGGTGTTGTTTTTTCCGACAACGGCTATGGTTCGCTGAACAATCCCTTCGTACTAAACTTCGTGACGACACACTACATAACCGTATCGGCCAACCCCGCCGTGGGAGGAACTGTCTTAGGGGCAGGTACTTACGTCCAAGGCACTACAGCAACCTTGGTCGCCACGCCTAACGAAGGCTATACATTTATTAATTGGACACAGGACGGCGAGGTGGTCTCAACCGAACAGACCTACAGCTTCATCGTGACTGAAGTGGCAAGCTATGTCGCCAATTTCAGCGACAACCACTGGACACTCAACAACACCCTATACGAGGACAACATGACCTTGACGGGCATCGTTAAAATCAACGATGTGGAGCAGCATACCACCGCGCTTGAAGTGGGTGTTTTTTGCGGCGAAGAGTGCCGAGGCTCAGGAATGTCTGTCTATTTTGCCCCAACGCAACACTATGTGGTTCAGATGGTTGTTTATGGCAACAGCGGCGATGAATTGAGTTTCAAGCTCTTCGACCACGAGCAGAACGTTGAACTTGACGTAGTTTCACCAGAGCCCATCACCTTCACGGAGAATGGCTATGGTAACTTAGCAAATCCTTATGCGCTGAATTTCATTGAAATTCATGAGATTACAATCGCGGTCAATCCAATTGATGGAGGCACCGCTAACGGCGCTGGTACCTACACTCATGGCACCACTGCCACTTTGACCGCCATGGCCAATACGGGCTACCACTTCCTCAACTGGACACTGGGCGGCGAAGTCGTTTCGTCTGAGGCCTCCTACGGCTTCACGGTGATGGAAGACGGCGACTATGTGGCCAATTTCGAACTGAACAGTTACAACATCTCGGCTGTTGCCACCCCAGAAGCGGGCGGCACGGTGGAAGGCACGGGCGTTTACCAGCACTTCTCTACCTGCACCTTAACGGCAACGGCCAGTACGGGCTACCATTTCGTCAACTGGGCAAGGAACGGCGAGGAAGTCTCGACGGAAACTAGCATCAATTTCATGGTGACCGAGGCAGGGGATTATGTCGCCAACTTTGAGCTGAACAGCTACGAAATCACTGCCACGGCCAATTCCGAGACAGGTGGCACTGTGGAAGGCGCAGGCACTTACAATCACTTCGAGACTTGCACCCTGACAGCAACTGCCGACACGGGCTATCACTTCCTGAACTGGACACTGGGCGGCGAGGTCGTCTCGAACTCGCCAACGTACAATTTCGAAGTGACAGGAGCTGCTAATTATGTGGCTAACTTCGAGCTGAACAGCTACGAAATCACCGTCACCGCCAACCCAGAGGAAGGCGGAACTGTGACTGGCACAGGCACTTACAATCACTTCTCAACCTGCACCCTGACGGCAACGGCTTACGAGGGTTATGTTTTTGTTAGTTGGAACGAGGACGGCGCAAGAGTCTCCACCGAGCCAACCTATAGCTTCATTGTGACAGGCGAAAGAACCATTGAGGCCTGCTTTGATATTCCCAGTGTAGGTGAATATGTCGACCTCGGCCTGCCAAGTGGCCTCTTGTGGGCCACCTGCAACGTGGGTGCCAACACCCCCGAGGAATACGGCGACTACTTTGCTTGGGGTGAAACACAATCGAAGAATTCCTATTCCTGGAGCACTTACCAATATTGCATGGGCGATGCAAACACGCTGACAAAGTATTGCGATAATCCCGATTATGGTTACAACGGCTTTACCGATAACCTGACTGTCCTCTTGCCCGAGGATGATGCGGCCACGGTCAACTGGGGCGCAGAATGGCGCACAGCTACCCAAGAAGAATGGCAAGAACTTCTTGACAACACCATCCAAGAATGGACAAAGCAGAACGGCGTGAACGGATGCCTCTTTACCGCAGCTAACGGCGCGAGTCTCTTCCTGCCCATCGCTGGCTATCGTTGGGGCGATGAGTTCTTCGGTGCAGGCGGCAGCGGCTACTATTGGTCGAGTTCGCTCTACACGGGTAGCCCACGTAACGCGTGGTATTTCAGCTTCCATTGGGGCCGCTCCTACGTGGACGACGACTACTACCGCAGTGATGGTCGGTCTGTCCGAGCTGTGCGTTCCGCGCCTCAGAACCTTATTGTTACTGCTATGTCTAGCCCTGCCGAGGGCGGCACGGTGACAGGCGCAGGCACCTACATCTATGGCGAGACCTGCACCTTGATAGCTACGGCCAACACGGGCTACACTTTCATTAGTTGGACAATGGGCGACGAGGTCGTCTCGACCGAGGTAGTTTATAGCTTCAGCGTAATCGAGGCAGGCGATTATGTTGCCAACTTCGAGTTGAACTCTTATGAAATCACCGCTACTTCCAATTCCGAGGAAGGCGGCACGGTGACAGGCGCAGGCACGTACTACCATTTCGATACCTGCACGTTGACGGCCACGGCCAACGAGGGCTACCATTTTCTGAGTTGGACATCGAATGGAACCGTGGTTTCGACCGAAGCCACTTACAGTTTCGAGGTGACGGGTCTAGCAAGCTATGTAGCCAATTTTGAGTTGTATAGCTACGATATTACTGCGACCGCCAATCCGACCGAAGGCGGCACGGTAACTGGTGCGGGAACCTACGACCACTTCTCGACCTGCACCCTGACAGCATCAGCCAACACGGGTTACCACTTCCTGAACTGGACGCTGGACGGAGAGGTCGTCTCGATTGAAACCGCCTACAACTTCGTGGTGACTGGAGCCGCCGCCTGCGTGGCCAATTTTGAGCTGAACAGCTACGCCGTCACCGTGACGGCCAGTCCCGAGGCAGGCGGTACCATCACTGGCGCAGGCACTTACGACCACTTCTCGACCTGCACATTGACGGCCACGGCTAATGAAGGCTATGCTTTCATTAATTGGACGAAGGACGGAAATGAAGTTTCGACCAGTGAGACCTATAATTTCACTGTGACAGAGACCGCTGCA
>Ga0265298_10002594_pt1 | contig 24875 bp, 25 predicted proteins | sample AusTroGonzalo_MG_3_FD_193486 | JGI IMG/M metagenome (GOLD analysis project Ga0265298, IMG submission 193486) | Bovine rumen microbial communities from tropical cattle in Woodstock, Queensland, Australia - Gonzalo_01 | ecosystem: Host-associated > Mammals > Digestive system > Stomach > Rumen ...
CCCAGACGTCGTCCATCCACGTGCAGGACGTGGCCGTCACGGCTGCCGCCGCATACATTATGGCGGAGATTATCACCGCCATCACATTTCTTTTCATATAACCTCCTTTGTTAAAATGTATGTCAAGGACGGGGACTATCCCCGCCGCCACAAAGGAAGTTTTATTTTTTGAAACACCAGCCGCAAAAAAGCAATTTATGCGGCGAATTCGTATCTTTGTATTTATGAAAGCGCCTTCCTTGCTTCGGACACATGACGGGATCGATTTTTTGGTTCCTTTCATCCTCGTTACGAGTTGTTTCGCCCTGTGGGGTTTTGCGAACGATGTCACCAATCCGATGGTGAAATCGTTCAGCAAAATATTCCGGATGAGCGTGACACAGGGCTCTTTGGTTCAGGTGGCGTTTTATGGTGGCTATTTCTGCATGGCGCTGCCTGCAGCGTTGTTTATCAGGCGCTTCAGCTACAAGAAGGGGATTCTGATGGGGCTGGGCCTGTATGCTGTGGGTGCCCTGTTGTTTGTTCCGGCTGCCGAAATGGGAAGCTACTGGCCATTCCTGGTGGCGTATTTCATTCTGACTTGCGGCCTTTCTTTTCTGGAAACCAGTGCGAACCCCTTCGTTCTTTCCATGGGGGAGAAGGAGAATGCGACGCGCCGGCTCAATCTGGCGCAGTCTTTCAATCCCATCGGCTCGCTGTGCGGCATGTGGGTGGCGATGCACTTTATCCAGGCCCGCATGAGTCCTGTTTCGACAGAGGAACGGGCCTTGCTGGACGACGCTTCGTTCGAATCGCTCAAGATGGCGGACCTTTCAGTGGTCGTGCGGCCCTATGCTACGATCGGTGTAGTGCTCTGCATCCTTTTTGTTTTGTTGGCACTGGTTCGCATACCGGTCCGTCGGGAAGAGACGACCCCGTTGCCCCGTTCCTTCGGTCTGAGCGTCCGGCGCTTGTGGAACAACAAGGCATACCGAAACGGCGTCGTCGCCCAATTCTTCTATGTGGCGGCACAGATTACTTGCTGGACCTTCATCATCCAGTATGGAACGCATGTGCTAATGGGGGAAGGGATGGCGGAGCAGGCGGCTGAAATCTATGCGCAACGGCTGAATATCGTGGCCATGGTACTCTTCTGCTGCGGCCGCTTTGTCTGTACATGGCTGCTGCGTTATGTGCGACCGGAGCGCCTGCTGGCTATTTTTGCTACACTGGCGGCCGTGCTCATGCTGGTCGTCATCTGTGCGGGAGGACGCCCCGGCCTCTACTGCCTGGTCGGCGTGTCTGCCTTTATGTCTCTCATGTTTCCGACCATTTATGGACTGGCGCTCAAGGATGTAGGACCCGATGCGGAGATGGGTTCCGCCGGTCTGATCATGGCTATTTTGGGCGGTTCCGTCATCCCACCAGTCCAGGGCCTGATCATCGACGGCGGTGCCGTTACCCTCTCCTTCATTGTCCCTTTCATCTGCTTCCTCGTCGTCCTGGTATATGGACTGCGATGCAGGCGCTTCTAAATAATTGACATGGCCAAAAAAGTATTTGTCAGTGGCTGCTACGACCTGCTCCACAGCGGCCATATCGAGTTCTTCCGACAGGCGTCGGCTTACGGTGACCTGTATGTCGGAATCGGGTCGGATGAAACAATCCTGCACTACAAGCATCACCGGACGCTGTACAGTGAGCAGGAGCGCCTGTTTCTAGTCCAGTCCATCCGATACGTCAAGGAAGCATTCATCAACAGCGGGAGCGGCATCCTGGATTTTGCACCGGAAGTGGACCGGCTGAAGCCGGATATGCTGGTCGTGAACGAGGATGGCGATTCGGAAGAAAAACGCCGCTTCTGCCGGGAACGCGGCATAGAACTGGTGGTGCTGCAACGTACGCCGCAGGCGGGCCTGCAGGCGCGCTCGAGCACGGCCTTGAAAGAATCGTTGTGCCAGATTCCGACGCGGCTCGACCTAGCCGGAACTTGGATCGACCAGCCCTATGTGAGTTGTTTCGCGCCCGGATGGGCCATCACCATCAGCCTCGTGCCGGCCTTCGAGGTGCGGGAACGCTGCGGGCTGGCCACTTCCACCCGCAACATGATCCGCAAGATCTGGCCCCTGCGCCTGCCGGACATGGATCCGGAGACCCTGGCCAAACTCGTGTTCTGTTTCGAGAACGACCCCGAGCGCAGCGACGGCATCATCAGTGGCGCGCAAGACAGCATCGGCATCTGCATGCCGGGGCTGGTGCGCCATTATTACAACAACCGCTTCTGGCCCGAGCGTCTCGAGACTTGCCTGGATGAGGCGGTGCTCTCCTGGCTTGAGGCGCATCTCTGCCTGGTGCCGATGTTCCCGCGGCGGCCCGGTTGTTCTGTCGTTGAGGGAAAAGATATTACGAAATCCAAGGTAGAAGCCCTGGCCGCGGCGGCAGATGCCTGTTGGCACGCCATCCTGGCACGCGACCTGGATGCCTTCGCGGCCTCTTACCGCGCCTCGTTCGAAGCGCAGCTGGCCCTGTTCCCGGCCATGATCCAGCCCGGGGTACAGGAATACATCGACCAGTATTCCGCTATGGACGGGGTTCTCGCCTGGAAGATGCCCGGAGCCGGTGGCGGCGGCTACCTGGCCTTGGTATGCCGGGACCATGCAGTCTTCCCGAATGAATCCATTCCGTTGAAAATAAGGAGAAAATGAAACGCTACTGCCAAACCCTCGACCTGCGCGACGACCCGAAGTCAATCGACCAGTACATCGAAGCCCATGCCCATGTCTGGCCCGAAATCCAGGCCGGCATCCGTGAAGTCGGTATTCTGGACATGCAGATATGGCGTCTGGACAACAGGCTGTTCATGATCATGGACACCGTCGACGACTTCGATTTCGTCGCCGACAACGCCCGCCTCGCCACGCTGCCCCGCCAGCAGGAATGGGAAGCCTACGTCGCCCGCTTTCAAGGCTGCGACCCCGCCGTTCCCTCCACCGGAAAGTGGAAGCCGATGGAGCGGATCTTTGAATTGGAATATGCGGAATAGTGTTATCTTTGTGGTAAGAGGTTATAATTTGTAACCATACATATTGTCACTTTTTAATGTGTTATTAATGATGAATGTTATTCGGGCCATTAAGACTTTAGGGAAATATCTTTTCAAACCTACGCCTGTTGCCGTCAAATCAGCAGATCGATTGTTTGTCGATACCGTTTCGTTGCGCAGGATTGATCCACTTTATGGCGATTTCTTGATCCATCCATGTGTGCGTTATATTCAGGAAGGATTTGCCGGGCATCACTGGTGGATGGCAGTTACCCCTTTTCCCCGAATGGACGATCGCTATGAGAATCCGGTTCTTTATTATGGAGACGGAGAAGGGACTAACCCGCCACGTAACTGGAATTTCGTTGGCGTGGTGCAGTCAGCATACCCGAAAGGATATAATGCTGATTGTAATCTTTTCTTTGACGGTACTTTGTTATGGATTTTTTGGAAGGAGACAGGTACACCCAATACTACCCCTGAAAACGATTACAACTGTGTAATGGGTCGTCCTTTCGATGGGCGTGATTTCGGACCCGTGAAAAAATTCCTGGACAACCCAGATACATCGGCAAATCGAATGACAGCGCCTGTGGTACTTAGCATTGACGGACAGATATGCTTATTGGCCACGCAATATGAAAGGAGAGTCAATGATCCCGTGCAGCCACATGGCCGTAGCGGGCTGTCCCTTTGGAAACTGAATGGCAATAGTCTTTCATCAGGGGATTTTATCTGGGAAAGCGACATTCCGCAAGATTATCCTGACTGGTTTGATTTTTGGCATGCCGATTTTTTTGAAGAGTCAGGCAAGTATTATTGTGTCGTCACGACTGAGCGTGCGACAACGATGTTGATGGGTGCTTCCGATGATGGTTTGCACTACCATCTTTATCCGCAACCTTTGCTATCCAAGACCGGCAACCTTTATACTGGCATGTATAAGGCAAGTGCCGTGCTGGTGGACGGAAAGCTGCATTTATTCTTTCCCAAAAAATCGATAAATGGGAAGTCCTCCCATATATACTGCAGTTCGATGGGTTTTAATGACCTTCTTCGTTTTTTTTGTATATTTGCTCATTAATAATCGATTTGCCATGCTCAATAACAAGGTCGTTCTAATTACCGGAGGAACTGGCTCTTTCGGGAAGAAGTTTGTAGAAGTAATCTTACGGGATTATCCCAATGTGAAAAAGATTATCATCTACTCCCGCGGCGAACTTAAACAGTATGATATGAAACAACGATGGCCTGAAAAAGACTATCGAATGATGAGATACTTCATAGGCGATGTCCGAGATTTGGAGCGTTTGACGCGAGCGTGCGAAGGAGTGGATGTTATTATTCATGCAGCTGCTATCAAGCAGGTAGATACGGCTGAATATAATCCAGACGAGTGCATTAAAACCAATATTAACGGAGCACAAAACGTAATAAAGGCAGCATTAGCATGTGGCGTCCATGATGTAGTGGCTCTCTCTACTGATAAGGCATGTGCACCAATTAATCTGTATGGGGCGACCAAATTGACTAGTGACAAACTTTTTACAGCAGCAAATAATATTCGAGGCTCAAAAAATATAAGATTCTCTGTCGTTCGTTATGGCAATGTAATGGGCAGTAGGGGGAGTGTGATTCCTTTTTTCATCCGCCTTCGTGATCAAGGCGCTTCACAGATCCCTATTACAGATATGCGCATGACACGTTTCAATATTTCCTTGGAAGAAGGTGTCCAAATGGTCATGTATGCCTTGGGACATCATCTGGGTGGCGAAATTTTTGTTCCCAAGATTCCGTCCTATCATATCAAAGATGTTGCAACTGCCATAGCTCCCCATATTCAACAGGTCGAGGTTGGTATCAGACCAGGAGAAAAGCTTCATGAAGAAATGATTACAGTCACAGATGCTCTTGATACTATTGATTTGGGCAGGTATTATGTTATTATGCCGTCAGTATCATATACGTATGGACGAGAGGATTATATTAAGCATTATGATGCGAAACCTGTTCCTGAGGGTTTTCATTACAGTTCTGACAACAATTCGGAATGGGAAACCGTAGAAAGTCTTCGTGTAAAAATCCGTAAATATGTGGACTCTGATTTTGTTTTTTAATTTTTGTAATTAAAGGTGATGGAAAATTTGGCGATTTTTGGAGGAAAACCTGTTCGGAATGAAAAGATATATTATGGTCGACAATGTATTGGTGAAGACGATATTCGTGCTGTTAGTGATGTTTTGAGGAGTGCACTTATTACTTGCGGCCCTAAGGTTTCTGAGGCTGAAAAGAGGCTTGCGACTTACACTGAGGCTAAATATGCCGTTGTCTGTAGTAGTGGGACAGCAGCTTTACATTGTGCTTGCATCGCGGCGGGGCTGGGTCATGGCGATGAGATTATTACTACCCCTCTGACTTTTGCAGCTAGTGCGAACTGTGCGGTTTATTGTGGTGCGCGACCAGTTTTTGCGGATATTGATCCGGATACTTATACTATTGATCCCGCTAGTATTCGTGCTCATATCACTCCAAAGACAAAGGCTGTGATCGCTGTCGATTATACAGGCCAGGCTGTGAAAATAAAAGAGATTCGAGAGATATGTGATGAGTTTGGTCTTGTTTTTATTGAGGATGCGGCCCATTCAATCGGCACTAAATACGACGGAAGGCATGTGGGGTCTTTAGCAGATATGACATGTTTTAGTTTTCATCCTGTTAAGACCATTACCGCTGGAGAGGGAGGTGCAATCACAACTAATAGTGATAAGTTTTATGAACAGCTTGTTCTTGCCCATACCCACGGTATCACCCATGATGAATTATTTATGGAGGACGGGCCTCATGAAGGTCCATGGTATTATGAACAAATCAGCTTGGGATACAATTATCGTATGACTGATTTCCAAGCTGCGCTTCTGGTGAGTCAATTAGACAAAATTGAAGCGTTTAAAAAACGCCGCCGTGAGATTGTCGATAAATATAATGATGCTTTACGAGGAATTCCTGGTATCATCATTCAAAAAGAGAATCCTGAGTCAGATACATGCCCTCATCTATACATTATTCGACTTGACTTTAATGAGATAAAATGTACCCGTCGTCAGTTCTTTGATGCAATGAGTTCGGAGAATATTCAATGTCAGGTACATTATGTGCCTGTTTACTGGTTTCCTTTCTATCGGCATCTGGGCTATGAAAGGGGGCTCTGTCCCATTGCCGAAGAGACTTACAAAGGAATAATGAGTATTCCGTTATATCCCTCGCTTTCGGATAGCGATGTTGATGATGTCATTCACGCCATAAAGAAGATAACTGCTTTTTATTCAAGATAATATTTCATGAAGAACTTATGTATCATACCCGCTCGTGGTGGAAGTAAGCGAATTCCTCGAAAAAATATTAAGCCTTTTTTAGGGAAGCCGATACTTGCGTATTCTATTGAAGTAGCTCATAAAACGGGTCTATTTGATGAGATTATGGTTTCGACGGACGATGAAGAGATTGCAGAAGTGGCGAAGCGGTACGGAGCAATGGTTCCTTTTATGAGAAGTTTGGAGTCGGCGAGTGATTTCGCTTCTACTGAAGATGTATTGCGTGAGGTGATTGCAAAATATGGGGAGTGTGGTCGTTCTTTTGACAACTTCTGTTGTTTCTATGCTACGGCGCCTCTTGTTCAGAGTCAGGATGTGGTCTCTGCATTTGAACGTCTGCAGCAGAGTGATTTCTGTTGTATATATCCTGTGGTACCGTTTAGTTATCCTATTTGGAGGTGTCTGGACCTTGATGAGAATGGCACTTTGACTCGCCATTGGCCCGAGTTTGAGATGAGCCGCAGTCAGGACCTGCCGAAAGAATATCACGACACGGGGACTTTCTATTGGTTCAAGACCAAAGAATGGCTGAGTGGTGGTAGTTTGAAGGTTGGAGGAATTGTGATGGATGAGACTTCAGTTCAGGATATTGATACGGAGACAGACTGGAAGCTGGCTGAGATAAAGTATCGTCTTTTGAATAAGGAATGAATCGAAAAATCTTTTTTCGGGCTGATGCAGATATGAGCATAGGGTACGGACATTTTATCCGTACCTTGGCTCTTGCTGATATGTTGAAGGACACATTCGAATGTGTGTTCTTTACACAATCACCAACTGATTATCAGCGAAAAGAGATGGAGAGAGTATGTCACTTCGTGGAGCTGCCGGGTGACGATAGAAGGTTTGATTTTTTTTTAGATTATTTGTCGGGCGAGGAGATCGTGGTGCTTGACAATTATTTCTATACAACAGATTATCAGCTGCAAATAAAGAACAAAGGATGCAAGTTGGTTTGCATAGATGATATGCATGACAAGCATTATGTGGCCGATGTCGTGGTTAATCATGGACTTGCGGAATCGCAGGAGTTTGATTGTGAGCCATACACCCGACTCTGTCTTGGTCTCGACTGGTCACTGCTTCGCAAACCCTTTCTGCTACCCATTCATGCAACGAAACGTTTGGATCGCATAATAGTGTGCTTTGGTGGATCGGATCCTCAACGGCTGTCTGACAAAGTGGTAACAATGCTACTTCAACTTAGTGTAGAACAAGAGATTGTTGTTATATTAGGTGATACGGCTTATCTAAGCGAAGAGAACAGACAGAGAGTGACTATCATGCACAACCTCACAGCGTGGCAGATGGCTGATTTGTTTGAGACATCTATGTATGGGATAATGCCAGCCAGTTCTGTAAGGATGGAAGCTGTCAGCCGGGGTCTGAAAACGATTGCTGGCTATTTTGTGGATAATCAGCGGATAGGATTTGATCGTAGTCTGGCTTTACAAGACATTGTTCCTATCTACAATTACGCTGAGTTAACCATTGAAAGACTCTCTTCCGCTATGGAACAACTGAGAGATTTCCATTTTGTCATACCTGACTATTCTCGAGTTCCAGATAATTATATCAATTTATTTGCATCATTATGATTCGGGTCGATAAAGAAAAGATTTACGAGTCTCACGGGTATCAGTTTAAGAACTTTATCAATCTTTCTTTGGCAGAAAAGTTGATGATTCTGGAATGGAGAAATAGCGAGAAAGTGAGACGGATGATGGTAAATAAGGAAATAATAGCACAAGAAGACCATCTAAAGTTTATTGAAGGGCTTTCGAACAGAGACGATTGCTATTACTGGCTAGTAAGCAAGTCGGGTGTCAATTTGGGCGTTCTCGATTTGATTCACGTTGATTATGACAAGGATGAAGCTGAAATGGGATTTTACATTAATCCGGATGAGGCTGGATCTGGTTTTGAGTTTATGATTGAGTGTAATTACTTCGTGTATGCGCTACTTAAGTTAGGGAACAATAATATAACTGTTAATGTCAACAATAAGGATATTCTTATATTTAACAAATATATAGGGGCTGTATATGAAGGAACGGAAATAATAGGTGATGAAGTTTTCTTTGTCAGTAAGCATTCCAACGGTGATTATATCATAAAGCATTATGAAGAGTTTAATCTGCTGGATTATGCGAGATTTGTCAAGAATAATAGACATCTATCAGTTACTTTTTAAATACGTAAAGAGATATGGACTTGAATGAATTTATTGCAAACTTTGCAGATCAATTTGAGGATACCGATAGCAGTGAGATTACGGCTGCTACTGAGTTTAAAAATTTGGACGAGTGGTCAAGCTTAATTGCATTAAGCGTGATCGCTATGGTGGATGAAGAGTACGACGTGACTTTGAAGGGTGATGACATTCGTGGTTCCGTTACAGTTGGGGATTTGTTTAATATTGTCAAGAGCCGGGCATAATGGCATTTTTAAAAGTTGATAATGTCTCAATCAAGGGTATTTCCGCTTGTGTTCCTCCATCCGTGGAGGAAAACAAGGATATTCCCTTTTATGCTCCGGGAGAGGCAGAACAAATAATTGCTGCAACGGGGATTGAGCGTAGACACATTGCCGGACCCGATATTTGCGTAAGTGACCTTTGCTTCGGCGCTGCGGAACGCTTGTTGGAAGAACTTGGCTGGGAGAAGGACAGTATCGATCTTTTGGCCCTTTGTACACAGAATCCCGACTACAGAAATCAGCCGACCTCGTTTTTAGTACATGAGCGTTTAGGCTTAAATGAAAGCGTGATGTGCCTGGACTTCTTTCATGGCTGTCCGGGTTGGGTAATGTCGTTGAGCAGTGTTTCTTCCATGTTGTCTGCCAGCGGGTTGAAACGCGCATTACTGCTTGTGGGTGACACCGTTTCAAAAGATCAGAATCAAGCGAGCCATGAAAGTCGCCCTCTTTTTGGTGATGCTTGCACAGCCACGGCGCTTGAGTTTGATCCTGCCGCTCCCGCGATGTTATTTAATAACGGTACGATGAGCGACGGAGGAAAAGCGCTTATTATAACGCAAGGGGGGTATCGCCATCCGTACACGCATGAAACCCTGGATATTGAGATAGCACGTCGCAATGGAACGTTAAGTGTTAGACAGACTGACGATATGGATGGTATGGATGTTTTTTCTTTTGCCATCACCAAAGTTCCCAAAGCACTAAAAAAACTGTGCACTGAATTTTCCCTGGATATTGAAGAAGTTGATTGTCTGATTTTGCATCAGGCCAACAAACTAATCGTTGATGCTATTGCCAAACGGTTGAAAATGCCTGCCAATAAAGTCCCGGTGGGTTTACGGCAATTTGGTAATACCGCCAGCGCCAGCATACCGTTGACGATAGTGTCTGAGTGTGCTGATGCATATAGGAGCGGGAAGCAGAAATCGCTGGTTTGTGGTTTTGGGACAGGTCTTTCATGGGGCTCCGCCTATATTGAGACGAATCATATTGTAGTTCCTGAAGTGGTCATTTATCAATCATGAAGTATAATCCGTATAGTTTAGAGAATAAAACCATTTTGGTAACTGGAGCCTCATCGGGTATTGGAAAGGCTACAGCTATTGAGTGTGCGCGGCTGGGAGCGTCCCTCATTATTACAGCGAGAAACGAAGGACGATTGGGTGAAGTTTTTAATGAATTAGATCGGAGTTTTAATCAAAACCATCAAATGGTTATGGCTGACATTGCAACAGATGAAGGCCTATCATTTTTGATTGATAATGTTCAAGACCTTGATGGCGTATCGAGTAATGTTGGTATCGTCGTTAATAATGCTCCGATCAAATTTATTAAAGACGATGTTTTAGAGCAGGTTTTTCATGTTAATGCCTTTTCTCATGTGAAACTTGCTCGAGATCTTTTTAAGAAAAAAAAGTTGAACAAGAACGCTTCTTATGTCTTTACCGTATCCGTTGGTGGCGTGACGGCATTTAATGCCGGTAATTCTGTCTATGGGATGGCAAAGGCAGCTGTTAATTCTTTTATGAAGTTTTGTGCGGTTGACTTTTCCACCCGTGGAATCAGGTGTAATTCAATTTGCCCGGGCATGATTGAGACCCCTATGACAAGAGCGAACGATGCTTTTACAGAAGATGATTATCAGAAAGACATGGAGCATTATCTGTTAAAAAGATATGGCAGACCTGAAGAGGTGGCGTGGACAACAGCATTCCTTCTTTCGGATGCTTCATCCTTTATTACTGGACATGCGTTGCTTGTTGACGGAGGCGCTTCATTAGTGAGATAAATTATGGCATTTTTAGAAATATCGAATGTAGAGATTAAAGGCGTAGCTGCTTGTGCCCCTAAGGAGATAAAGGTGGCGAAGGAAATGCCTTTTTTTTCTAATGTGGAAGTAGAAAACTTTTCCAACGTGACAGGCGTCTTCAGTTCACATGTGGCACCGACGGATATGGCGCTTTCCGACTTATGTCAAACGGCCGCTGAGAAATTGTTGGAAACTATTGGTTGGGCTCGTGAGAGCATAGATCTGATCCTGTTTGTTTCTACTTCCCGAGATTTCTATATTTGTCCAAATACCGCAAACATTCTACAGGATAAACTGGGACTGAAAACATCGGTGATGGCCATTGACCTGCCATTCGCTTGCTCTGGCTATGTGTATGGATTATCGGTAGCCAGTTCATTGCTGCAGACGGGGCAGTTGAAACGCGCTTTGCTGTTGGTTGGCGAGATGACGAGCAAGAATCAGTCTCCCCTGGACAAGACAGTTTGGCCGTTGCATGGAGATGCCGGTTCTGCCACGTTGCTGGAGTATAATCCTGAGACAAAACATTCGATGCAGTTTAACCTCGGGAGTGACGGAAGCGGTTGGGAAACTATTATCTGCCGCGAGGTGGGGGTGCGATACCCTACTACGGAGGAATCCTTGAATTATAAGAAGTTTGAAGAGGGTGTAGAGCGCAATGGCACGCAATGTTCGATGGATGGCATGAATGTTTTTTCGTTTGCTATCACCCGTCCCGGGCAAAGCATCAGGGAACTCTGCGAAAAGTATGATATTGATCTTCCCCAGATTGATTATCTGCTGATTCACCAGGCCAACAAGATGATTGATGAAAAGATCCGTAAACGTTTGAAGTTGCCTGTTGAAAAAGTCCCTTACAGTATGACTTATTTCGGAAACACTAGTTCCTGCACGATTCCCATCACTATGACTTCGCAAATACGCGAACAACTCAAAGCCAAGGAGAACGAGTTGGTATTGTGTGGTTTTGGTTCTGGCCTCAGTTGGGGATCGGCGCATGTGTTTACGGACAGAATTGCCTGTTTGCCCGTTATTGAAATCTAAAGAATATGGGAAGACTGACTGGAAAAACAGCATTGATTACAGGATGTAATCGCGGAATCGGCAAGGCTATCGCTGTGGCATTTGCTTCTGAAGGCGCTGACATCATCTGCGCTATCCGAAAGGAGAATCCGGCTTTTCAGGTTGAGGCGGATGGATGGGCGAAGAAGTACGGTGTTCAAATCGAGTATGTCTACTTTGACCTGGCTGATGAGAACAGCATGAAGGTCGCCCTCAATGATTTGTTACGGGAGAAACGAAGCATCGACATTTTGGTGAACAATGCAGGTCTGGCCCGGTTCCGACCGTTTATGATGAGTCGGATTGAAGATTTTAAGGAGGCCATGCAAGTCAATTTCTATGCTGTCGTTCAAATCAGTCAGTATATGGTTAAGTGTATGCTCAAACGGAAAGGAGGGAGTATTATTAATCTCTGCTCTATCTCCGGAATGGACATGAATGCAGGCAATGCTGCTTATGGAGCCAGTAAAGCAGCATTGGCTTCTCTTACTCGAACGATGGCCCTGGAACTGGCGAAGGCCAATATTCGTGTCAATGCTATCGCTCCTGGATTTGTGGATACCGAAATGAATCAGCGGGTAGAATCCGGGTATATGAATACTATTCTTCAGCAAACTGCGCTTGGCCGGATCGCCCAACCGGAAGAGATTGCTCGGATTGCCGTTTTCCTGGCTTCAGATGAGACTTCTTATATGACGGGACAAATCATTAGGGTTGATGGGGGAATGTAATATGCCTGATCAAGTCAAGAGATTGAAACGGCAGTGCTTTGAGATGAAATGCAAAGCGCTTGATATGGCCCTGAGTACAAACTTTGGTGCGCATATCGGGGGCGGTTTCTCTGCTATGGAGTTGATGGCGTGTCTATATGAAGTGGCGAATATTCCTTCTACGTCCGATGAGACTAGAGATAGGATTATTCTGAGCAAGGGTCATGGCGTTTTGGCGCTTTATACGGTCTTATGGGAAAAGGGTTGGATGACAGACGAAGATTTGGCGAGTTTCGAGACCGACGGTACGCAGTTTTATGGACATGCGCATCGTAATCTTGAGAAAGGCATCGAGTTTACCGGAGGAAGTCTTGGTTTGGGCATCTCTTATGCCGTTGGCGTAGCCAAGGCATGCCAAATCAAAAGTTTTGGGAACAGAATCTATGTCATCCTGGGTGATGGTGAAATGGATGAAGGCATTGTCTGGGAAGCTTTAATGGCAATATCCAACTATGGCTTGAACAACGTAACGGTAATAATTGATCGAAATCAGTATCAATTGGATGGCCCCACTTCCGATGTCATGAATCTGCTTTCTGTTGAAGAGAAGTTGAAGGCATTCGGATATGATGTAGATACGGTGGACGGTCATTCCATTCCGGCGTTATTAGAAACCCTGAGCAAGACATCCGACCACCCCCGAGCCATCGTGGCTAATACAATTAAAGCGAACGGAATCTCCTTCTTGATGAACAATAAGGTTTCACATCAGTGTGTGCTCCCCAGAAAGAAGTACGAACTGGCAGTAGAAGATATTAAAAAGGCGTACGATGGAGAGTAAGATGAATTTGAAGCTGATGTCAATGGCGGGCCAGGGGGGCAGTGTGTTTGGCATGTCCCTTATGGAGATGATGAATCGCCGTAGCGACCTGATTGTTCTTTCAAGTGATATGTCTACCCCTGCCGGTCTTGACAAGTTTAAGACCGCATTCCCCGATCATTTTATGAATATGGGTATTGCTGAACAGAATATGATCGGTACGGCGGCTGGTTTGACAGAAGAAGGTTATAAACCTGTCTGCGTGGCGCAAGCCTGTTTCATTACGATGCGTTGTTTTGAACAGATCAGGCAGTTTTGCGGCTATATGCAGATTCCCTTTGTGATAGTGGGAATAGGTTCTGGTGTTTCGTTGCAGTATATGGGGAATACGCACTACGCCATTGAAGATATTTCTTTGATGCGGAGTATTCCCGGAATGCGGGTAATTGCCCCTTGTGATTCTTATGAAGCCGTCAAGGCTTTCGAATACGCTATTGATTGCGGGCATCCGGTTTACCTTCGTCTATTCGGGGGTACGGCTATTCCAGCGGTTTTTAATGAAGAGGAGGCGTTTGTCGGAGAAAAGGCGATCCCATTAAGAGAGGGGAAGGATCTGCAGATTATTGCTACAGGAAGTATGGTCGGCAAAGCCTTGAAGGTGGCTGAAGAACTCTCCTCGGAAGGAATTGATGCATCGGTGGTTGATATGCATACCATCAAACCATTGGACAAAGAGGCGATAGCGTTTGATACAAAACTGATTGTTTCCTTGGAGGAGCATAGTGTCGTAGGTGGACTAGGCAGTGCTATCGCCGAGGCATTAAGCCGTTATACAAATCATCCCAGACATATCAAATTGGGATTCAAAGACCATTTTTTACCTGTCGGCAGTTATCAGTATCTGCTGGAACAGGGGGGGCTCTCAGTGGAATGTATAAAGAAAGTGATTATTAATAGTTTGTAATAGCACATTATGGATACGTTAGAAAAAGTGATTGAGATCGTTGCTTCAACCTGTGGTGTTGACAAGAGTGAGGTAACGGAGACCAACATGGTGGGAGATTTCCCGGCGTGGGATTCCATGGGCCATCTTGCCATTTTAAACGCAGTGGAGGAGGCGTTTGACATCTGCTTCGAGCCGGAAGAGATGATGGAAATCGAAGATGTGAAAGACATCGTTGCCGCAGTCAACAGTAAACTTCAATAATGACTGTTGAAGAACAGATTTATCAAAATTCGATCCATTACCCCGATCGCGTAGCGCTGATTGCCGGTGATGAGCGGGTTACCTATGCCCAGTTGTGGCAGCGTTGCCAGCTGGCAGCCGCGAACTTGCGAAGCCGGTTCGAACTGCAGAAAGGTGACCGCATCATCCTTGCCGCTTCTGCCAGCATGGACTTTGTCTACGCGTATTTCGGGATTCATATCGCTGGAGGTATTTGTGTGCCCATTGACCCAGATACTAACCAGACGCGCTATGAGTTAATCCGTGAATCGACCCAACCGGTCTGCACGATGGGTGCCCTTCACAAGGTGGAAGGCTTTCGGGTCCTTCCGTTGGGTGAAGTATGTGCAGCGTGTGACCAGATGGACGCGTACGTACAGCCTGACGAGGAACAAATTGCTGATATTCTGTTTACTACCGGCACTACCGGTGCGCCGAAGGGCGTTGCCTTGAATTACCGCAACCTGGCTGCTGCCGTGCGCAATATCAATATCTTCATCGGGAATACCGCCGAGGATGTGGAATTGCTGGCTTTGCCCGTGAGCCATTCATTCGGCCTTGGCCGTGTCCGCTGCGTCCTTTCCAAAGGCGGCGTTTTGGCTCTGCTTGGGACTTTTGCCAGCATGAAGAAGTTTTTCGGATGGATGGAGCAATACCACTGCACGGGCTTCGGCATGGTCCCGGCCAGTTGGGGCTATATCAAAAAATTGAGCGGACAGAGGATCGGCCAGTTTGCAGATCAGTTACGATATATTGAGATCGGCAGTTCGTTTATGTCTGTTGAGGACAAAGAATTGTTGTGCGAATTGTTGCCACGGACCCGGATCTGTATGCACTACGGCCTGACTGAAGCCTCTCGCTCGGCCTTTATGGAGTTCCATACCGAACACGGCAAACTAGATACGGCCGGAAAGGCATCCCCCCATGCTGAGATCGCTATCTTCGATGCTGAAGGGAAACATCTGCCGACAGGAACGGAAGGGGAGGTTTGTGTGAAGGGAGACCATGTGACATGCAGTTACTGGAATGAGCCGGCGGAGCGTTTTACACAGGACTTTTTTGATGGCTATTTCCGTACGGGCGATTGCGGGTACTTGGATGCGGAAGGATACCTCCACTTAAAGAGCCGTATCAAGGAAATGATCAATGTGGGTGGCAAGAAAGTGAGTCCCATGGAAGTGGAAGGAATCCTCAATTCTATCCCCGGGATCGTGGAGAGTGCCTGCGTTGCGATGCCGGACCCGGAAGGCGTCATGGGTGAGCTGGTGAAGGCCTTTATCGTTTGTGACGACGAAACGCTGAACGATATGGACATCCTTGCTGCTTTGCGCCCCCGTCTGGAAGCTTATAAACTACCTGCTGTCATTGAGCGTGTCAGCGTAATTCCCAAGACGGCGTCCGGTAAAATCCAACGCCTTAAATTGAAATGAGCATGGAAGAACAGATGTCATATATGGAAGCGTTGTTCGCGTTGCCTGCGTATGCGGACGATGCGGAGCAGCACGACCTGTACATGAAGGCTTTGCAAGAGGAACTGGTGTTCCACTACGAGCATAACGAAATGTTCCGCCAGTTCTGCGACCGCAAAGGTTTTGACCCGCATGCTGAGATTCATGCTATTGAGGACATCCCTCCAGTAGCCGTGAGTGTGTTTAAGGATTTGGGAATGAATCTGGCGTCCGTACCGCAAGAGGATATTAAGCTTCGCTTACAATCATCCGCTACATCTGGAGTTCCCAGTACCATCGTGGTCGACAAGATTACTTCCAAGCGTCAGGCAAAGGCTATGGTCAAGGTAATTCAGGATGCCATCGGGCGGGAACGAAAGCCCTTCTTGGTAATGGATATTGATCCCAGATCGGAATTCAAAAGACTATTGGGCGCCCGTTTTGCCGCTATCGCCGGATATTTGAACTTCGCATCCCAGGCTGGCTACTTCCTGAAAGCCAAAGATGGTGTATCCTACTTTGATGTGGATGCCATGCAGGATTTTGTGGCCGGTATTGACAAAGATCAACCCGTGGTGGTGTTTGGCTTTACGTACATCCTCTATAGTAATGTACTGAAAGCCATCAAGGAAAAAGGTATCACCATTCCGCTTCCCAAAGGATCCAAGATCATCCATATCGGGGGCTGGAAGAAACTGGAAAGCGAAAGAATCAGCAAGGAACTCTTCAATAAACAACTGGCAGAGTGCTTTGGCATTGAACCCGTTGATGTGATTGATATCTACGGATTTACTGAGCAGATGGGCTTGAATTATCCCGACTGCCCTTGTGGCTGCAAGCATGAATCCAGCTATGTGAAGGTACTGGTACGTGACATTGTTACCAATGAGGTGCTTCCTGCTGGAGAAGAAGGCAAACTGGAGTTTGTCACACCTGTCCCTCATAGCTATCCGGGCAATGCCGTGTTGACGGATGACTTGGGAATGTGGTTTGATGAGCCGTGTCTGTATGGAAGACCTGGAAAGCGGTTCAAGATTTTGGGTCGATTGAAGAAGGCAGAAGTTCGGGGTTGTGGAGACATTCTTTCCAATAAACTGACCTTCCAAAAACGTGCAACTGGCGGTACGGTAGATACCCGCCTGGAAGTTCAGTCTTTTCACGGAACGCTGGTTGAAAGCGAAGATACCGAGAAAATCCTGCAGGGCATTGTTGACTCTCTGAAGGAGCAACTCCCTTGGTTGAGAAAACAGCCCATTGATGCATTGATTGGTTTGATTGATGCTGCTGCCACACGATGGGCGACTGATCCGAAATATCTGTTTTTGAAAGACAAGGGTTTGAACTTCCTGGCTACTTGGTGTAGTAAGCGTCATCTAAAAGAGGTCGCCACCTTTGGCTTGAGAGGTAATTTAGAATATGCAGATGCCTATCTGCCGTTCCCGGATTCTGCCAAGCACTTGCTGAAAGCCAATTCGCGTGGCCTTTGCTGCCACTGGATGGCTGGTAATGTCCAGATATTAGGCCTCTTTGCACTGGTACAGTGCATCATGACCAAGAACGTGAACCTGCTGAAGGTTTCTTCACACGACGAAGGCGTGTTTGCTGGTCTGTTGAGTGCCTTTGACGGTTTGGAATATACCACTCCGAATGGTTACACCATCAAAGGCGATGACCTGCTGAAGACCATCGTTGTGGTCTACTTTAGCCGCAATGCTGTAAGACTGGGCGAGCACATGTCCAAGAACGCAGACGTGCGTATTGCCTGGGGAGGAAGAGAAGCTGTTGAGACCGTTGCCGGTTATCCTTCCAAATACGACTGTGAAACGGTTATCTTCGGCCCGAAGCTCTCGTTTGCCGTGGTAACCAAGGAGATGCTCTCTGACGAGCAAGCTGCCAGGAAACTGGCGAGACGTGTATCCGTGGATGTTTCTGTCTTTGACCAGACCGGTTGCGCTTCTGCCCATAATCTCTTTATAGAGAAGGGTGGTGCTGTAAGCCCTGAGCAGTTCTGTGAGATTCTGAACGAATCTATGGCCAAGACGGAGATTCAGATACCCAAGCCTACCATGTCTCCTGAGCAGGTTTCTACCATTCATTCCATCCGTGGCGTCTATGATTTTTGCGGAACGGCTATTGGCAGCGAAACGATGTCTTATACGATCTTGCTGGATGATCGCGAAGAACTGCATAAGCCGGTATATTCCCGTGTTCTGTTTGTTCATGCCGTGGATAATATCATGCAATCCATTAAGCATATTACAGATGATATCCAGACCATCGGCATCGAAGCTACGCCTGAACAGGCCATTGAATTTGCAGAAGCGGCAGCCCAGAAGGGCGCCGTCCGTTTCCCGCAAATTGGCCGCATGCTTAACTTCGAGATGCCGTGGGATGGCATTGTTTTGATTGACAGGCTCGTGAAGTGGAATACTATTTGGGGTCCACTTACTTAAAACTGATACGAATATGGGCAAGACATTTATTGTTGCTGAAATGTCGGCGAATCATAATCATCATATGGATATCGCCATTGATACTATTAAGGCTGCAAAGAATGCAGGCGCAGATGCTATCAAGATACAGACATATACAGCTGATACGTTGACGCTGAATTGTGATGCTCCTGATTTCCGTTTGGGTGATGGTTTATGGGAAGGTGAGACTTTTTATTCGCTTTATCAGAAAGCATTTACGCCATGGGAGTGGCACCAAGAGATATTTCGTGTGGCGCGTGAAGAGGGGCTGGTTTGTTTTTCCACTCCATTTGATCCGACAGCGGTGGATCTTCTGGAGAGTTTGGAAAATCCTATCTATAAGATAGCTTCTTTTGAAATCACAGACATCCCCTTGATCAAGTATATCGCGTCAAAGCACAAGCCCATTATACTATCGACAGGAATTGCGATGGAAGAGGATATACGGCTTGCACTTGAGACAATCAGGTCAGAAGGAAATAATGATATCACCCTGTTGAAATGCACGTCTGAATACCCAGCATCAATTGAGGACGCCAATCTGCAGACGATACCTGATATGAAGAATCGTTTCGATGTTAAAGTCGGTTTGAGCGACCATACTGAGGGTAGTTTGGTGCCGATGGCAGCTGTGGCTTTGGGTGCTGAAGTAGTAGAAAAACACTTCATCATTGACCGTCGCATAGGTGGTCCTGACAGCGCTTTTTCAATGGAGGCAGATGAATTCAAGTCGATGGTGGAGAACATCCGTCAAATAGAAAAAGCGCTTGGAACCGTTAGTTATCCAACTGATCCCTCGAAGATAAAAGGTCGTGGGGGGTGTCGCTCGCTTTATGTGGCAGAAGATGTGAGAGAAGGCGAAGTGATTACGGAAAAGAATGTTCGTAGCGTGAGGCCTGGGTATGGACTGCATCCCAAGTATCTTCCTGATGTGATTGGAAAGAAGGCTGTTAGGAGGTTGAAGAAAGGAGAGCGCTTCGCAATGAATATGATAAGATAATTGGATTGTTGAATAGCAGGAGTATGCTTAACGACTTTATATTTCATCATATTGGCGTTGCTACTGACAATATTGACGCAACAGCAAAAGTGTACGAACAGGGAGGCTTTGTACGATCGGAGAACGTAGTCGATCCGATTCAAAATGTCATTATCTGTTGGTTGAAAAGAGAGGGGATGCCAATTATCGAGTTGATTGCCCCCATGGACCAGTCCTCACCTGTTAAAACAATCCTGGATAAGAATGGTGTCACGCCTTACCATATATGTTACGTGGTTGAGAACATTGATTCGGTTGCTTTGCAATTACGTCAGTCGCGATTTGTAATGGTTAGCAGACCGGTGGAAGCGGCTGCTTTCAAAGGATCGCGTGTCGCTTTCTTCTATAATAAAAGCGTTGGTTTGATAGAACTAGTTGAAAAACCAGCGGAAATGGTTCGATAAACAGATTCGAGTAATAGATTTAAATGCACGTTTTTAGAAATAATACTGTAGAGCGGTTCTTCCCGAAAGAATATACTTTTTCAGGTTATGACGATATAAGTGTTGTGCCAGAAGAAGCGGACAGCTATGTCTGGTTCTACCAGGTCCCCGTTGGGTGTAGCCGTGAAATTGCCGTAGAGACCATTGGTGGCTATAAGCAGAAGTTCGCGTTAGTGCTTTCGCGGATAGAGGCCCGAAAGACCTTTATAGCCATGACAATGGAAGAGGTATTCGGGTTGCCACTGACCGAAGATGATTATTCTGTAAGAAAAGCTATAGGCGAATACAATGGTTTTCTTTTTGAAGCGGAGAAAACACACAGTAATCTCAAGGTCCTGGACTACTCGGAATTCATCCGAAATGCCCCGGAGGCGGAACTTATTGATTGGAAGTTCTTCTTTATCAGCCAGATGGGCATTAATCCCAGGTTGACCAACCCATTCCAAGTTTGGTGGCAGCGGAAGCTTGACAGCATTTCCATGAAGCGTAAAAAGTGTATTGTATTGGACCTTGACAATACACTGTGGGGTGGTGTTTTGGGCGAAGACGGCATCAGCGGTATCAAGATAGGAGGCGACTATCCCGGTAAAGCCTATTCTTTCTTCCAACAATCATTGCTCCAGCTATCTGATACAGGTGTCATACTTACCGTTTGTTCCAAAAATAATGAAGCAGATGTGCTTGCAGCCTGGGAGAACAATCCGTTTATGATACTGAAGAAAGAACACTTTGCCACATATAGAATCAACTGGTTGGATAAGGCTACAAATATCCGGGATATAGCTAATGAACTGAATATCGGTTTGGATAGCCTGGTCTTTGTGGATGACAATCCGGCTGAACGCGACCTTGTCAGACAAATGCTGCCTATGGTAAGTATTCCGGATTTCCCAGCGCAACCATACGATTTGCCTGTATTCTTCAAGAAGTTGGTGGGGGATTTCTTTAAAGTTTATACCACTACCAATGAGGACAAAAAGAAGACAGAGCAATACAAAGCGAATTTTGCCCGTAGTCAAGCGCAACATGCTTTCCCCGATTTCAAATCTTTTTTGGAGAGTCTGGACATGCAAATAACTATCGAGGCCGCTAATGATTTCAATATTCCTCGTATTTCGCAAATGACGCAGAAAACCAATCAGTTTAACCTTACTACAAGGCGCTATACTGAAGCAGATGTGAAAAGTTTCCTGGCTAATGAGGGATTAATATGGTGTATGAGTGTGGCCGACAGGTTCGGCGACAATGGCATAACTGGCGCGGTTTTCGTGAAAGGATCTGAGATAGATTCGATGCTGTTGAGTTGTCGTATTCTGGGAAGAGGCATAGAGTTCGCCTTTTTAAAGAAGGTACTTTCATTATTGAAAGCGAGAGGTGTCGCTGAAGTGAAGGCAAAGTATTTACCTACGTTGAAGAATGGCCAAGTCGCGGATTTCTATGATAAGTGCGGGTTTGTATTAATAAGTGAAACGGAGGGGATTAAATCATATGTTTCAGATCTCAATAATGCGGATTTGAGTATTGAAGAGTATTATCATATTAATGTTCAATAATTTTTTATGGAAGAAAAAGTAATTTCAATTCTTAGGGTTGTGCTGGATGATGAGCTGGTGGACGCTGACACTAGTCAGGGAAATTGTGATAAGTGGGATTCTATGGCTCAATTGAATTTGGCAGTAGAAATTGAAGCGGCGTTTAACGTCTCTCTTGAACCCGAACAGATCGCTGAAATGAGATCAGTACAGGATATCGTGAGAATTCTCTCTGGGATGAAAAAATAATTGTATGGAGTATATCAATTTTTTAGATATCCCTTCAAGGTGGGGGCTACATAAGGGAGATGTTGTATTATTGACATCGGACATAGTGCGGATGGGTTATGTGGCAATGAAGAATCGGGAAAGGATCAATCTTGATGCGTTCCTTGATCGCGTATTGGATGAGATAGGTGACGAAGGAACACTTATGCTGCCCACATATAATTGGGATTTTTGCCATGGTATTCCATTCGACTATTTCAAAACACCCTGCAAAACCGGCTCTTTGGGGACGGCAGCTCTTAAACGCAGAGATTTTAAGCGAACCAAACACGCAATTTATTCTTTTGCAGTAGCGGGAAAATACCAGACCCTTTTGTGTGAAATGGACAATATATCCTCCTTTGGCCCGGATTCCCCCTTTTCTTTTTTGGAGATGATGAAGGCAAAGAATGTGATAATTGACGTTAATCTTACCCATTGTTTTACATATGTGCATTATATTGAAGAACGTGTAGGGGTAAATAATTATCGATACCCCAAAAATTTTACTGCAGGGTATCGTGATGAAGTCGGCGCCGAATCGATTCGTACTTATTCAATGCTGGTTCGTGATTTAAATGACTATTACGAAACAGAATTCGGCCCTCTGGAAGAGGAACTGAAGGAAAAGGGTATTATGCAAGTGATGGATATTAACGGTATTCCTTACAGAATAGTCGATCTCTTCAAATCATCCTTTGTGATCAAAAATGATATACTCAATAACCAAAGCAGAAAACTCTGTAAACACAAATGGCAATGAATAGCGGAAAAGAAATGTATGATTTGGCGGCTCGATTGTTTCCTATATGCCGCAGTATAACCGGCAATGGTTTCAGAAAGAGTTTGAATATCATAAAAGAAATTATTCCTGAAATTACTATCCATGAGGTGCCTTCCGGGACGCAAGTATTTGACTGGACTGTACCTAACGAATGGAATTGCTCAGGTGGCGGTATTTATAGAATTTCTGGAGAAAAAATCATTGATTTTAAAGATACAAATCTGCATATTCTCGGCTATTCCACACCTATTGATAAGATAATCACTAAAGAAGAACTGCTTGCTCATATCTATACGCAACCAGAACAGCCTGACTGGATACCGTATGTCACCTCATACTATAAAGAAAGATGGGGATTTTGCATGAGTGAAAATCAGAAACAATCACTGGAAGATGATATGTACCATGTGATTATCGATAGCACACTTACTTCCGGCAGTCTGACATATGGAGATTTGCTCATTCGGGGTGAGAAAGAAGATGAGATATTGTTTTCTACATATCTGTGTCACCCTTCAATGGCTAACAACGAGTTGTCAGGACCAGTTGTCCAAACGGAGATTATCAAGTATGTCAAGGCTCTTAAACATAGGCATTATAGTTATCGTTTTGTTTTCATTCCCGAAACAATCGGATCGATTACGTATTGTAGTCGGAATTTAGATGTGTTAAAGAATAATGTAAAGGCAGGGTTTGTGCTTAGTTGCGTGGGGGATGATAGGACGTACTCCATTGTGGACAGTAAGTATGGTGATACGCTGGCAGATCGCGTTTTGAACAATGTGCTGCGCTATCACTATCCTAAGTATCATCGATACTCTTTCTTAAATCGGGGCAGTGATGAGAGACAGTATAATTCTTCTGGCATTGATTTGCCTGTTTGTGGTTTTTGCCGTAGTAAATATGGGGAGTATCCAGAGTATCACACCTCTGCTGACAATTTGGATTTAATTTCTCCTGAAGGCTTACAAGGAGCATTGGATGTTATGATTAAGGTTATTGATACCCTAGAGAATAACTGTTTTTATATGATGCGCTGTAAGGGAGAACCGCAATTGGGTAAACGCGGATTATATCCTACAGTATCGCAAAAAGGATCATATAATGCAGTCAGAGCCATGACGCATTTTATCGCTTACGCTGATGGAAAGAATGATTTAATCAGCATAAGCGAGATAATTGGAGTCCCGACCAGCGAGCTGATACCCATAAAAGAAAAACTATTATCCAATGATTTGTTGGTTATATTGAATAATCCAACCAGTTGAGGATGAAGAGGTAAGGGATTCGGAGTTTTTTTTTATATTTGTCGGAGTATTTTATAATTGGTAATGTCAGACAGCTCACTAAAAGAAAAAACGGCTAAAGGCCTCTTTTGGGGAGGAATAAGTAATAGCGTTTATCAGTTTCTTTCGCTTGTATTTGGCCTTTTCTTTGCTCGTTTGCTTACGCCCTCTGATTATGGCGTGGTCGGAATGTTGGCTATTTTTTCGGCGCTGGGGCTTATTATATCTGATACTGGTTTCGGAACTGCGCTAATTAATCAAAAAGAAATACGGCATGAAGACTATAATGCCGTATTTTGGTTCAATTTGGGGCTCTCCCTATTCTGCTATCTTATTTTGTTTTTGTGTGCACCCCTGTTTGCATCTTTTTTTCATACGCCTGAATTAAAGGAAGTCGCTCGCTGGCAGTTCTTGGGCTTTGTTTTTGTCAGTTTCGGAATAGCTCCATCAGCTTTATTATCCAAAAAGTTGATGATTAAGGAGAAAGCAATTGTTAATATCATTGCGGTTGTCATTTCGGGGTCTATCGGCATTTTTCTGGCATTTAAGGGATTTTCATATTGGTCGCTTGTTGTGCAGTCCCTGGTTTGGTCGTTCTTGATCAGTGCCTTGTTTTTCTTCTTTTCGGGTTGGCGTCCTTCTTTGTCCTGGGATTTTCGCCCCCTCAAGCAGATGTATGGATTCGGTTTTAAGTTGATGCTCACGAAGGTTATGGAGGCAGTGAACGCCCATTTCTTTTCAGTTATCCTGGGTCGCTTATATACTAAGAATGAAGTCGGTTGCTATAGCCAGGCCAATAAGTGGAATGATATGGGGAGTTCTGTTATCAGGGGAATGGTCAATAGTGTCGCCCAGCCCGTTCTTGTTGAGGTGGGTGATTCTTGTGAGAGAGAACATCGCGTTTTCAGAAAGATGGTCCGTTTTACGGTATTTGTGTCATTCCCTGCCATGTTTGGATTATCATTTATAGCACCAGAGTTTATCACGATTGCTTTGACAGATAAATGGATTGAGAGCGCTCAGATATTGCGGATTCTATGTCTGGCCGGTGCTTTCGTACCCTTAAACAATTTGTTCGTAAGTCTGATACTCAGCAAAGGAGAT
>Ga0265298_10002595_pt1 | contig 24873 bp, 21 predicted proteins | sample AusTroGonzalo_MG_3_FD_193486 | JGI IMG/M metagenome (GOLD analysis project Ga0265298, IMG submission 193486) | Bovine rumen microbial communities from tropical cattle in Woodstock, Queensland, Australia - Gonzalo_01 | ecosystem: Host-associated > Mammals > Digestive system > Stomach > Rumen ...
GCTCGAGGACTGGATCAACACAATCCACAGGGAATCACTAAACGGAGAGACTGCGTATGCTTACGATTCACGTCTGGCCAAAGCGGCTTAAGGAGTTTTTGCTGACCCATCCCCTTTACAAGTCACCTTTCAAACCCCATCCCGTCTCTAACATTAAAATGCGCAACACGCCCAAAACGTTCAAAATTTCTGCTTTCATGGCTGGCAACAAGGCGCATTGCGCGGCAGATGCTAAGAGGCAGAGTGCGACGGACGCAATCAGAATCAGCCAAGGGAGATTTTCATCTCAACCGACTGGATCAAGGGGCGGACGGGCCTGTCCCTCATGGTCAGCTGGGCCATCTCAGGCGACACGCCGAAGAGATAGCCGGCCTCGCTTCCCTCGACTTTGAGATATCCGTCCGCGCCAATCGTCACCACGGCGCTAAGCGGCGCATCCCAGGCAATAGTGTGTCCACAGCCCGAATGAGTCCTGCGATATTCCCCTGGATAGAGTTCGTGGCTCTTGTGGTAATACTTGTAGTTCGCGGAATTAAGGTCGAGATAGGGAATTCCGTCAATGAAACGCAAACCGTCGGTGTGGTGGTGTCCATTCACGACAAGACGCACCTTCGAGCCCTTTTCGCGGTTCAGGCGCGCGAAAAGCGAACGAAGCCTGCTCCAGTCCGGCATTCCGTACTGCTCGCGCTCGCAGCTCTGGTGCATGAACACTACGCACGGATTGGGAGAGCTGGATATTGCGTTCTCCACCCACGCATACTGCTCCTCCCCGAGCGTCCAGGAAAGTTCGCGCGGCACGTCAAAGTAGTTGGAGCCCTGGAAATGGACGAACGAGTCTCCTTTGCGGAAATAGTTCGTATCGAGGACCACGAAGCGAAAACCGCCGCGGTCGAAACAGTAGTAGCCGCGCTCCATGCGATACGCCTCAAGCGTCTTCTCCACCGGACAGTATTCCGTGTCGTGGTTCCCGAGCGTATGGAAAGTCGGCAGCGGCGCGTCGTTGTATAGCTTCACATAGTCGGCGTTGCGCACCGGATCGTGGGTGAAGTCCCCCGCGTGAATCGCAAATTCGCAGCGTGACGAAACCGCCCTTGCAAGTATGCGTTCAAGCCATTCGCGCGAGTCGTTCGGATAGACTCCCGGCATGTAGTGGATGTCGGCGAACGCGAGAAACCTGACACGGTCCGCGGAAGGCGCCGCGGCCGGAATCGCGGCGGTCGCCGCCACTGCACCGAGGAATCCCCTTCGCGTAGATACCGCCTTGTTCACGTTTTCCTCCATTGACGCATCTCGCGGCGCAGATACAGCGCCGCTCAGAGTTCGACCTCAAGCCAGACAAAATCGCGGGATTTGAGGTCGACCGGCCCGCGATTGAAGATTTCCACGCCGTTCCAGCCGTCGTGCAGGACGCCAGGCGGAACGACTGCCGCGACGTAGCAGAGCGAATCGCCTTCCTTGGCTTCCGGCAAGTCCTTGTGGCAGACGGAATCGAGGCTGACGGGAGCGCACTTCACAGAATTCACAATCACGTCGACGTCAAGCGACGTCTTAGCGCCAATGACTACCACAGCACGCCGCCCGGAGACGCCCTCGCCGCAATTGACCTTGACGCAGCCGTTGCAGCAGTTGCGCCACACGGCGTTCCAGTACGGCGACGACGGAAACACTCCCTCTCCTATCGGCGCGTGGCTCGTGAACACATGGCGGCGCGGCATGCGGGCCAGGGCCTCCCGGTCGCCAAGCGACGCGATGTAGGCGGGATAGCCGTCGTGTCTCTCCTTCGCATGTCGCGGGAAGTGATTGTAGAGATAGGCCGCATCGGCCCCGTCGTGATACCATCCGGACACGAAGCCCCTGTCCATGTCCGCGGAAAAGGCGAGGACGTATCTCTTGTCGTCGCTCGAACGGCAGCAGTAGTCGACGTCCGGCGCGAGGACTATAGGTCTAGGGCATATCGCCCTGTAGAGCGCGACGTCGCAGTCCATTTCTGTCGCCGTGTCGCGCGGCGACGGAACGACGACGTCCACAAGGCCTTCGCGCGCCCACGCCGCGACGTCCATCCCCACGCCGTACGCCTCGCGCACGCGCGCGGGCACGCGCACGGCGATCTTTACCGGATGCCCCCACTTCGCCGCGGCCTCGGACGCTGTCTTCCGCGTCTCGCGCATGAAGCGCGTGAGAACATGCGCGTTCGACTCGTCGTGTCCGGGCGCGAACAGCGGAACGCACCGCATCCAGTCGAGCTCTATGCCGTCCGACTCGTATTCAAGCAGATATTCGCGCATAAGCGCGAGGTGCGCGTCAAGCACCTCCTTCTTCGCGTAGTCGAACCCGTTGTCGCGCCATTCGCCGCGCCACGAATGGCGATACCACGCACGAAGAAGGTCCTTTCGGTCAAGCCACATGTCGGAATGAAGCGGGATCCACTCGCTGCCGAGGTGCGTGTAGTGGATGTCGTTCATGCGCATCGAATGCCACATCTCCACGCCTCGTGCGCAGCAGCGCGCGTAGCGACGGGCAATGAAGTCCGGCATGAGCTCGTTCACCCTGCGGGCGCGGTTCGCCATCGCAAGGATGCGCCTGCCGTCCTGGTCGGTGACGAACGGCTTGCCGCGAAGAAGCGGACGGCCGTCCTCCCCGACCGATACGTCCTTCCACAGCGGAGTCGCCGTCTTTGAACCGAAAAGCGCGCGCTGGGCGTTCAGGTTGTAGAACACCGCCGTCGCACCGGCATCGGCGTAGAAGTCAACGTCGGCGTCTATTGCCGCGGCAATTGCGCCGCGGTCCTTTAGCTCGTTGTCGGAAAAGAAGTTCCAGGCGTCTGAATTGACGTAGACGGCGGAGGCGCACGCGAGTGGAGCCGTCAACGCCATCACGACACAGCTGACGGCGAAAACATTCATTGAATTCAGTATATCAAAGCCAGTCTGCTTGGTCAAGGTAGCGGCGTCAGAAGGAAAGGCGCAGGACAACCAGCTCGCAGCAGACGACGCGAACATCGATCTCAACGACGAGCGCTCCCTTCCGCCGGAAGGCGACGCCCTCCCATACGCCTGTCGGCGCAAGCCGCTCGACCGCCTTCGGCGTCCGCGCGAGGCGCAGCGGCAAGACGTCGTCTGCGTCGAAGGAAAGCCTCGTCACAGCAAGTATCTCCCGCCCGTCCGGCAGGACGCCGTGGCGGACGAATTCCTGCTCGCCGGACTCGACGGCCATTTCAAGCGGCGAACCGTTCAGCTTGTCGAGAAGTGAGAGAAAGAGCCGCCTACGCTGGGGGCGAAACATCTTGTGGTCCACGAGGTCGAGATGCCAGCCGAGGACGGCGACGCGGCCGCCGAGGCGGTTCGCGAAGAGCGTATGCGATGGTGCTACGACCTCGGGCGAGGCGAAGCAATCGCCTCGGCAGAAGTTCGCGAGAACCTCCACGTCGCCGGAGACAGGCTTCAAGTGAGACATGGAATCGTCCCAGTGACAGCGGTTGGCGACGGCGCCGTCGGACGAGACTTCGCCGGAGAAGGCGAAACCATCGCCGCCGGGCGTGGCCTCGACGCCGAGAAGCGACGCAAAGCCGCGCGTCGTAAGCTTGCGCGCGGCGAAAGAATCGACAATGGTCTTCTTTGAAAGGACTGTCTCGACCTGCGCATCGGTCATGACGTCGACATCCTCCCCGCGAAGGGCGAAGATTCCGTCCGTCTCGACGCTCTCGTAGCGCAGCGGGATGCCGTAGACCGCCTCGATTGGCGTGTTCCAGGGTCCGGGATGGAGTCCGCGCAGCGTATGGAGGGGATGTCCGCCGTATCCTTCGGGCGGGCGGGCGACATATCCGGAAATCCCCTGCCACCGAATGCTGGGCGCAAGGGCGTGAAGTGTTTCGTAGAAGCCCCTGAAGTCGCGTAACCGCGCCTCGTAGCGGCTTTGCGAGCCGGTGTGGACCGGCTGCTGGAACTCGCTCGTCCAGAGCTTGCATCCCGACAGCCCGGACAGCATGGCCAACGCGATGTGCGAATGGAACATCGCAGCAGACTCGCTCATGTAGTTCTGCGGAAAGGTGTCAGTTTCGTCCCAGGCCTCAGCCACGCCGTCGCACTGGTAGAGGACGCGCGACGCAATGGCGAAGTCATGGACGAGATGCGCCGGACGCTGGTCCCCGTAGGCCGCATTGTTCACGCGCATGAACGGCTTTGTCCGCGTACCGGCGAGCGCATGCGCGATGTCGGCGTTCTCCCAGTAGCCGCCCCAACAGGCGCAGATGCCGCATCGCATCGACGGATCGACCGCGTCGACTGCCTCGCGGATCGTCTTTGCAAAGTCCACGATCGTCCGGCGAAGAGTCCTGGACACGGCAACGGAGACGGCGCCAGTCGGCGCCTCTTCGCGAAGAGCCCGCTCTATCTCCGCCGCGGAACGTCCGAGGCCTCGGCTCATCTCGGCAAGGTGTAGGGGGCAGAAGCACTCGCCGACGCGAATGCCGACGTCGTCGTCAATGAGAAGAAGCGACGGACGCTCCGCGGCGATTGAAGAGATGCATTCGCGCACGTAGCCGCGGAAGCCCGAGTCGAGGACACAGAAACGCGGGCTCTCCTTTCCGTCGAAAAGGACGACATGCTGCCATTTTTCCTGCGTCAGCGGGACTTTCCCGTTCCAGCCGTGGCCGAGCGTGCTCTGGACAAGAACGCCGAGTTCGACGCCCGATCCCGCGACGCCATCGCGAACCTTGCGGAAACGTTCGCACAGGACGGGGACGAGGTCGCGCGCAGGCGTCGTCTGCGGATGAAAGCTCAGGCTCAGGAGAAAGCGGTCTAGCCCGACCTCGCGATGCTGCCGGAGGATTTCGGACACTGCGAAGTCCTCGCGACCGGGGAACACCGGCACAATGTTGTAGAACAAGGGGCGATCCTCGCGAGCAACAGACGCAAACGGGAAGCCGGCGGCAAGCGCAAGCCCGAGGAGCGTTCCCGCTGTCAAGACCTTCAAGACGCGGCCTCCTTGGACCGCATCGACAACTGGCGCATCTCGCGACGAACGTAAAGCACAGCGACGAGGAGAAGCGATGCCGCCAGCCATTCGACGACCGGCCCGGCCCACGCGCCAAGCAGATGTTCGGCACCGGGCGCGAAGATGCCTCCGAACGCTCGGAACGGCTTGCTGAAGACGCCGTGGCACATGTACGCGAGAAGCGACGTCTGCCCGAAGAGGGTGAATATCCAAAGGCACTTCCCGAGCATGGCGGACCCTGCCCAAAGAATGTCTACAAGCCAGTACAGCAAGGCGAGGGAGAGGCAGCACCAGCCCATCGCCTGAGCCGTGAAGGAGACAGTGAAGATGTGCTTGATCGGCGGCACGACCGGCACAAGCGCCCAGCCGACCGCGAGGAGAACAAGCCCAAGCGCGCCAAGCGCAAGCGCACGGCGCACAGGCGCCGCGGAAGACCGCAGAATCGTCGTCGCCTCCATGCCGCAGAGCCCCATCGCGGCGAACATCGGGATCGTCGCCCACCACGTGTAGCCGCCATCGGCCAGCTTCAGCGCATTGGAGCCCTCTGGGGTAAGGATCGGGACGATCCACCTCTCGAAGCGGATCGCGACATTCATGTCCTTCGAGTAGTCGCCGCAGAAATGCAGGAGAAGCGCATAACCGATGGCAAGGACGACGGGGATAGCCGCGCGAACCTTGCGAGACGGCACGAGGAACGCGAGTGCACAGGCGACATACGCGCAGGCAATCGTCTGCAGCGTGTTGTTGAACGGGCTCATCTTCATGACGTCGAGCGTGAGGAGACGCCCCTGGGCCATCATGCCGAGGACCCAAAGAAGCGCGAAGCGCGAGAGGACGTGCCGCCAGTAGCGCCAGCCGGCCCTGCCGTCGTCAAGGCGCTTTCCCATCGCGAAGGGAACGGCGGCGCCGCTCATGAAGATGAAGAGCGGCATTATGATGTCCCAGAGGGTAAAACCGCCCCAGCCGTGGCTGAACTGGCGCATGAGCGCGTCCGGCAGGTCGAACGCCTTGTCAAGCGCGTAGAAGAGCGGACCCACCACTGCAAGAAGGAACATGTCCAGTCCGCGAAGGACATCCAGCGATGCGAGCCGCCTACCCATGGTGTTTATCTCCCGTTCTTCCTTATGCGCGTGACGACCCAATGCGGCAGCCTGTCGCGAACAGGCGTCACGCCCTTCTCGGTGAATTTGTTGGCCTTGAAAACGAATTCAAGCTGCTTTCTCTTCGTGTCGCCCTGCACGGCCTTGACGACGCAGACGGCAGATTTCACGCCGGTGCCGAACTTGCATTCGGCGAAGGTCATCGTTCCCTTGACGTCTTCCGCCTTCGGCTTTAGGTCAAAGATGTCGACGAACGCCGCGGCCTCGCCGACGTCTCCCGCGATCTCGCAGCCGGCAAACGTCACGTCGCGGATTCCGCATGCCGAAAAGCCCACCGCGGGCATGCCGGACATCTCGAAGCGGCATTGCAAAAAGTCGACCGAAGCCGGCGAATCCCCTTCCATGCCGCGCGTTGCGCCACCCTTGAACACGCAATTGCTGAAGACGACCGTCGAGCCGCTGAAACCGTCGAAGCGGCAGCTTTCGAACGTGCAGTCCGTGAAAAGCTGACTGCCCTTGTCGCCGACCTTGCGGATGGCTACGTCGCGGAAAGAGCACTTGTGGAAGAGGTTCGAGGCGCTAGGCGCCTCCATCGCGCCTCCGGCCATCTCGACGCCATACCAGCGTCCGAACCCCGGCTTAGAGACGGTGCAGTTCGAGAACTTCGAGGCCGTGACAATGGCGGGCGACACGACTTCGGCATTTGAGAAGCTGCATTCCCTGATGCGCGCGGACGGACCAAACGCGAACGAGGTCTTTCCGTGCCCGTCGAGGTCGAGATCCGCAAGCGCGAAGTCCCATCCGCTCCAGCTCTTTCCGCCGCGCAGCGAAACCGAGCCGGTGTAGACGTTGCGCTCGAATCGGCCGTATCCGGAGCGGTTGCGCGTTTCGCACATCATAGTAGCCGTATCCATCTCGTTGTCGCGCACGCAGGGCGAGTTGGTGCGCGGCCAGAGGTACACGCCGCACTGGTTGCGCTCGAAGACGAAGTTGTGCCCCGCGCACGTCAGAAGGCGGCTGTTGAACGGGTTGTCCTTGCACCGGTTGCCGCGGAACGTCACGTCCTGCATCATGTCCCAGCCGTCCTCCGCGTCGAACGCGCATTTCGCGGCGGCTTCGCCGCTGTGCGTGAAGAAGTTGTTCTCGAAGAGCATGTTCTTCATCGCGCTCGCGGCGTAACCGACGCAGCGGCAGTGGTCGAACGTGCAGTTCTTGACGGCGCAGTTCTGGGGGATGAAGAAGCACGTCAGCGAGAGATCCTCCTTCCCGGCGGCCTTCGCGGATTCGTTCACCTGCGAAAAGCGGAGGAACATCGCATCCTTCGGCCGCGGCACCACGCGATACTGCCATAGCGTCTCGCCGCAAAGGAAGTTCTTGTCCTTGTCATACCAACACGCCGCGAGCTGCCACTGCCGCGAGCGGATCCCCTGGTAGCCGAGGTAGGCCGAAACCTGCAGCCGGTCAGCATCGGGCGGGAGCTTGATGAAATCCGTCGTGAACCGCCCTTCCTCCGCCGCATCGACCGTCCCGTCCTTTGTGTTCAGGCCGCCAGGCAGGTAGCGTCCCGCGCCTTTCAGGAAGGTCGTCTGCTTGTCGTTGAACTTGCCCATGCCGTTCCCGCCGCCATAGCCCGTGATATCCCTGACCGTCACGTTCTCAACGGAGCAGTACAGCGCCTTGCCGCTGATGCTGAAACCCGTCGGCCACTCGGAATTCGACGGCGAGTTCTTGTAGTCGTGCTCGTAGTAGTCGCCCTCAAGCGTGCCGTTCACGAGATGGGCGTCGTAGACGTTCGAGAGAGAGACCATAAGCGCCCCTGCTCCCGTAAAGGCGTTCTCCTTCAGCGTCGCGCCGTTGAGGTCGAGCGTCATGCGGTTGGGGATCTTGACCTTGCGGAACGCGCTGATGCGATAGGTCCCGGGAAGGAGGACGACCTTGCGGAATCCCGCCTCCGCCTTGTCGTCAAGAAGCTTCTGGAGGCCCTCGGCCGTCGCGATCGCCGCCTGCTCTACGGCGTTCGTGTCGTAGCCCTCGTCGTAGACGACCTTTGAACGACGAAACGCGCCGGCGCCTATCTTCCCGCCTGGTGCGGGGATGAACACCGTGTAACCCGGCCTGCCGTCGCGCGGCGTCGTCTGGGGCTCGTAGTCGTCGAGCGAGGGCGCGTCAACGAGGACCCGCCGGCCAAGGTCGCCGTCGTTCCGGATGCCGTAGGTCTCGAGGTCGTCGGCAGTCATGGCATAGGTCTCGCGCGGGGGGATCTCCAGCGCCTCGGGCGTCATCACGCGGAACCTGTGCCAGACGCGGTGCGATTCAATGCCCTTGGCGTCGACAGCCCAGACGCAGAACTCGTACTCGCCCTCGGGGAAGGGATCGAACTCGAACGCGCCGTCGCCAGACGGCACGTTCTCCAGCGTCTCCTCGCGCACCTTTCCGTCGGCGCAGAGGCACTTGAACCTGACCGTGAACCGGAACGACTCGTCTCCGAAGCGTATCTTCGAGTTGTCGTAGTCGGTGACGAAGAACGGGATGGTCACCTTCTCGCCCGTCTTGACTGTCGGCGTTATGTAGTAGGTGGAGATGTACGGATACTTAAGGTGGTCTGGCGCGACATACCACCAGCCCTGCTGGTCGTCCGTCAGCTTCCTGACGTTCGTCGGATCGGTGAATTCGCCGGGAACCACCGCGTCTGCAAGGGCTGCCGACGACAGTGCGACGGCAACGCCTGCGAAAAGGACAGTCCTGATGTCCATCAATACATTCCTCCGTTTATTGAAACGACCTGGCGCGTCAAATACGCCGCGCCGTCGGAAAGAAGGTAGGAAACGAGCGACGCCACCTCCTCGGGCCTTCCGAAGCGCTGCATTGGAATCGACTTCTTCGCGCTCTCCGCTGCTTCGGCGTCCATCGCGGCCGACATGCCGGCGTCGATGAACCCCGGGGCGATCGCGTTCACGGTTATGCCGCGCGCGGCGACTTCGACGGCAAGAGACTTGACGGCGCCCATAAGCCCCGCCTTGGCCGCCGCGTAATTTACCTGTCCGCGGTTTCCGACTACGCCGGACGCAGACGAGATGGCGACGATCCTGCCGCGGATTCTGCCAAGGACCATCGGCATGAGGCACGGGTTCACGACATTGTAGAAGCCGTCGAGGTCTGCACGCAGAACCTCGTCCCATGTTTCGCCATCCATCTCGGCAAAGCCGCAGTCGCGACACACGCCGGCGTTGAGCACAACGGCGTAGTAGGGTCCGTTTGCCGCTATGTCCGCCTCTATCGCCGCCTTCGCGGCAGCTCGGTCGGCAACGTCGAAGACAAGGTCTGTCCCTCCAGATTTGACGGAATGCGTCACGACCGCATAGCCCTCGGCGCGAAGGATGTCGGCGACGACCTTCCCGATGCCGCGGGAACTCCCAGTGACAAGCACTCGCTTCATAGAACCTTCCCCTCGTAATCGTCTGCGATCCTGACAATTCCCGCCGAGGCGGAATATCCAGCACCAAAGCCAGCGACTAGAACGCGTGAACCAGGAATACGCGCGGCGTTGTGCGCAAGCGCAAGCGGAACAGAGCACGAGCCGGGGTTCTTTAGCTCCTCGGGAATCGTCAAAAGCCTCTCCTTCAATTCAAGCGCGTCGGCGAGCTGTCGCACCATGTAGGGATTCGCCTGGTGCGGGGCGAAGAATTCGGGCGCGGATGTCGACGAGAGGAAATCCTTGAGGAACTTCGACACTTCCGTAGCGACGAAGGAAAAGACCTTGAAGCCGTCCATCTTTATAGGGCCGCTTGCCCCGCAGACAAGCGCCTCGTCCTGGCGTGAGAGAAAGTCGAAGGCGCTTGCACCATCGGGATTCGCGGAGACGACGGTCGCTGTGCAGGCGTCGGAGAAGATCTTTCCCGTGGCGTGGTCGCTTTCGTCTACGAAAGGCGACTGCACGTCTCCGTCGACGACAAGGACCTTGCCGCCAAGGTCGAGAGCCAGACGCCCCGCGAGGTAGAGAGCGTACGGATAGGCGCTGCACGCCATCTGAAGGTCGAAGGCGGCAACCGACGGAGGAAGGCCGAGAGATGCAGCAACGCGCACGGCGAGAGAGGGGAACCTCTCTGGATTCGAAAAAGTCGCCGCAACGACCGCGACTATCCCGTTCGCGCCGACTGCGCGTGCCGATTTCGCCGCGAGGTCTGCGAGCGGCTCGCCGGAGCCGATTGCTGCGGCGACGCGCTCTACCACGACCTCGGGAACGGAAATCATATCAGGATGTCGTCGAGGTTCGGGATCTTCGCGTAGAGCCAGGAATGGCAGATATCGTAAATCTCGTGTGCGGTTTCGCCCGGGGGAACGTTTTCGGGAACGCGCGCATACTCGTCAAGATCCTCGCGCGTAAGCCGTGCAAGTATCTTTGAAATGAGCGGGATGTAGGTCGGCGACATCGACAGCGTATCCACGCCCATCGCCGCCCATAGGACGCCGACTATAGGATCGGCGGCTGACTCGCCGCAGACGCCTACGCTTATCCCAGCCCGTTTCGCCGCATCGACCGTCATGCGCACAAGCTTGAGCACGGCGGGATTCGTCGGTTGGTAGAGGTGGGCGACCGACTCGTTGCCGCGGTCGGCGGCCATCGTGTACTGTACGAGGTCGTTCGTACCGATCGAGAAGAAGTCGACGTGGCGCGCGAGCTCGTCGGCGATTAGGGCAGCCGACGGAACCTCGATCATCGCGCCTACACGAATGGAGCGGTCGTAGGGAATTGCTTCGTCGTCGAGCTTCGCCTTGACGTCGCTGAGCACCATTGAGGACGCGACGAGTTCGTCTACGCAGCTTACCATCGGATAGAGTATCGAGACTTGCCCGTAGGCAGACGCTCGCAGGATTGCCCTGAGCTGCGTGCGAAAGACGTCGCGATGCGAAAGGAGATAGCGTATCGAACGATTGCCGAGAAAGGGATTTGCCTCCTTCGAGGATATTCCCCTGACGAGCTTGTCGCCGCCTATATCGAGCGCACGAATCGTTATCGCACCACCATTGGGAAGAGTCGCGGCAAACTTCACCGCATCGCGATAGGCGGCGAACTGCTCCTCCTCGGTCGGTTCCATCTCGCGGTTGAGCCAGAGATATTCGCTGCGGTAGAGCCCGATGCCCCTCGCTCCCTGCTCGCGGATCCCCGCAAGCGGAACGCCAGGATGGATGTTCGCGTATATGGGAACGTCACCGCCAGACTTGAGGGTTCCAGCCGGCGCACCGCGCGTCGCATCCTCGGTGAGCTCGAGCTGGCGTTCGACGAGATCGTTGAACTGGCGTATCGTGGACTCGTCGGGATTGAGCGTCACTGCGCCGTTCGTGCCGTCAAGCAGGACGACTTCGCCCGGCTTCACGCGCGCGGTGATGTCCACGAGCCCCGTGACGGCCGGAATAGCGAGGGCTCTTGCAAGGAGCGCCACATGACTCGTCGTGGAGCCACCGTTGGTGGCGAAGCCGAGTACGAGTTCACGGGGAAGCTGAACCGTCTCGGAAGGCGTGAGGTCGTCGGCGACGACAATGGACGGCGTCCTTATCTCGATATGCGCGCCGGACGAGAAGCCAGTGAGCGACTTGAGGACCCTTCGTTCGATGTCGTCGAGATCGCGAACGCGCTCGCGGAAGTACGGGTCGTTCATGCGCTCGAACTGTTGGCGCGCGCCGTTGGCGGTCTTCCGCACCGCGGCCTCGGCGTTCAGCAAGTCGCGGACCACGTACCCTTTAGTCTCCTCCTTGAGCGCCTCGTCCTCGAGAATCATCAAATGGCACTCGAACACACGCACGTCGCTGCGTCCGGTACGCTGGCGCAGGACGGATATGAGCGTCTCGAGATCGCGCTTTGTCTCGACGACGGCGCGCTTCAATCGCATAAGCTCGTCGTCGACGCGATCCTTCTCAATGAGGTACTCGGGAACGGGCACCTGCCCGTCCCCTCGGTACACGAAGACTGGACCGGACGCGAAGCCTCGCGCGGTTGCCAGTCCCGCAATCGTCGTCATTGGAGCCTTACTGCTCATCAGGAATGTCGAACTTGCGTCCGACGAGCGCCTCGAGCTCGTCAAGGACCTCGGCGGCCTGCGGGCCGGAGGCCGTGACCTTCAGCACGGTTCCGCATGTCGCCTCGAGCGTCATGAGTGCCATGATCGACTTGCCGGAGACGACGTTGCCGTCCTTCTCGACTTCGACGCTGGCGTCGTATCGGCTCGCAACCTTGGCGAAAAGCCCGGCCGGCCTGACGTGCATCCCGTACCTGTTGAGCAGGGTCAGCTCCCTTGTCATCTTCCCTTCTGCCATTTGCGTTCCCCTTTTTTACCGCTTGGATAGAGCGCCATCCGCCCGCCGACGGAGTCGCTCGGAAAGTTCACCTACCGGGTCCTGCCCGGCGATTATAAGCTTCTGCTGCTGGGCGGCCGTCTCAACCAGGTTCACGAGGTCTCGGCCCTCGCTCACCGGCATGATCAGATGCGGCACGTCCACGCCAAGTATGTTCGTGTACATGCGGCGCTGGCCCACCCTGTCAATCTCGCCCTCGATGTCCTTGAGCCGCTTGAATGTCACGACGAGCTGAAGCTGCTTTTCGCCGCGGACGGCGTTTATGCCGAAGACACTTGCAACGTGTATTATGCCTATGCCGCGAATCTCCATGAAGCCGGCGGTGGACTCGGCCGACGACCCGTAGAGGATGTCGTTGGCGACGTCCTTCCGTATGCACGTAAGATCGTCCGCGACAAGCGCATGGCCGCGCTTGATGAGTCCAAGCGCCGTCTCGCTCTTGCCCATCCCCGGATCGCCTTCGAAGAACACGCCGAGACCGCACACCTCGACCATCGTTCCGTAGAGCGAGGTCTTCGGCGCGCACAGCTGCTCCATGACAAAGGCGCTGTGGTGCATGAGCTCACGGGTCTTCAGCGCCGACGACATCACGATGGCACCCGCCTCCTCGGCGAGACGCATGACGTCGCGACGTGGCTTGTGCCCGTTCGTGTAGATAATGCAGAACGCTTTGTGCTCGAAGAGGGCGCGTATGCGCGCAAGGCGCTCTTCGTCGGAAAGCGAGCGCAGATACGCTATCTCGGCATTGCCGAAAAGCTGCATCCGCCGCCACGCGAAGTGCTCGAAGAAGCCCGTAAGGGCAAGCCCCGGCCTGTTGACCATTAGCCTTTCGACTTCGCGCGAAAGCCTGTCGCCGCCCACGACAACCGAAAGGCGAAGACGCTCCGCGCCGACTTTCAGGAAGTCGGCGAAGGTGATCTTCGTAGAACGGGAAAGCGTGGATGACGGCAGGCGTTTCATCGTCTTTTCGCTCAGTTCTTGGCCGACGCCGCGCGCTGCTTGCGGACGGCGCCCTTGCGCGCCTTAACGCGCATTCTCAGGAGCTGGCGCTCGGCGCGCGCCGCGGCGGCGTCGATGACGCCCTTCCCGCTCTCGGAAAACTCCTTCGCACCGACCGCGACCTCGCCGAGGCGGTTCGCGACGACTTCGGCCATGTACATGTGCTTCTTGACGTCGACGTCGATGACGATGGCGACCTTCGTCACCTTCGGAAATTTCTCCTTCAGCTTGGCCATGCGTGTCTCCGCATATTCCTTCAGCGACTCGATCTTCACGTCGCTGTGCCTCATCGTGACTTCTATGCTCATGTTCTGTCTCCTTTCCTTTGGTTTCACAAATTCGTTTTTGGCTTACATCCTGAAGCCGTCGCCGAGATACCTCGCCTTTACTTCAGGGTCGTTCACAAGTTCCGCGGTGCGGCCCTCCTTGAGAAGCCGGCCATTGTAGACCATGTACGCGCGGTCGACCACCGACAGGGTCTCGCGCACGTTGTGGTCGGTTATTATTATCCCGAGACCCTGCTTGGCGAGCCGCCTCACGATGTCCTGTATCTCGTTCACGCTCAAGGGGTCGACGCCGGCAAACGGTTCGTCAAGCATCAGTATCGCGGGATTCCTGACGAGGGCGCGGGCTATCTCCAGCTTGCGCCGCTCGCCGCCGGAAAGCGTGTACGCGGGCTGTCTCGCCACCTTCATGAGGTCGAACGGAGCGAGAAGCTCCTCGGCCCGCGCCTTGCGGTTCTTCCGCGACATGGGCAAGGTCTCGAGAATCGCCATCACGTTCTCCCACACCGTGAGCTTGCGGAAAATCGATGGCTCCTGCGCAAGATAGCCGAGCCCCTTTCTTGCGCGCATGAACACCGGAAGCCGCGTTACGTCCTCGCCACGGAAGACAACGCTCCCCGCATCCGGCTTTACGAGCCCGACGACCATGTAGAACGTCGTGGTCTTGCCGGCGCCGTTTGGCCCAAGAAGCCCCACAATCTCGCCGCACGAGCAGCAGACGTCCATGCCGTTCACCACGGTGCGGTCGCCGTACACCTTGACGAGACCGGATGCGCGCAGGTCCGGCTCGACGGCTGCCTTGGCCGCAGCTTCCTCCGCCATCGCGTTCATGGCCTTTGTCACCAGGTCTTCCATCATTTCACCGCCTGTCTAATAAAGTCGTCCATGCCGCCCGAGAGACCGTCGACGGTCAGCGTCGAACCCTCAACCTCGACCTGCTCGGAATCAAGCCAAAACGAAATCTTCCTGCCCTCGACTTCGCTGTGCCGGCGACCGCCGTCCGCAAGCTTCGCCGGCATCCCCGGCTCTCCGTACATCGTTACGCGGCCGAGGGACTTGACGTAGGCCGCGCGAGGACAGCTGCCGAAGCGCGTTCCGTTAGTCACCACGACGGAACCGTCGGCCACAATGCGCTTGAGGGAATTCGTGCCGTCGAGAAAGGCGTATAGCATGTCCGCCCCGAGCGAATACTCAGGATCCGCAACGCTCACTGCGCCATCGAACAACACGACTCCGTCCTTGCGGTCGAAGTCTGTGCGCCTCGCCGCTATTTCGGCATCGCGCCTTGCGTTCTTGGCGCCGCCGCCAACTATCGCCTTAGTGTCGAACTTCTGGTCCTTGACCCTAATCTTGGTATTTGCGTATATTGTAACGAATTCTTCCTCAAAAGAAAAGTAGATTCCGTCGCCTTCAACTTCATTGCCAAGATAGAACGCCTTGGAGTGGCCCTCAACCCACCCCGACTTCGTTGTCCTGTCTATGATGCAGTTGTCCGCCTCGACGCGCGCCTCAACGACACCATTCGTCGAGAACTGCGTTACGACAACCTCGGTGCCCCACACCATTCCAATCTCGAGAAACACCTGCGCCCTCTTCGCGGTGATAGACGCCTTCACCGACCCGTCGGGATGCCGCTCGATGGGAATCGTAACGTCCGTCGCCGGTTCGCTGACGCGCGCGACGCAGGAAGTGTAGGCCACCTGCAATCGCTCGGCCTCTCGCGACAGCACCTCGCGCTTCGCGAGCCAGTCATCAGACTTGAACGCGAACGCGGCGACTGGCGCCATCACGAATGCTATCAGGAACTTTCTCAAACCGCTGGACTCCAATCGGCGCTTACGCGCCCTTCACGACCTTGTGGATGGCGAGGAGCGTCTTCCACAGCTTTTCGACCTCGGAGAACTTGATTGCGTTGGCGGCGTCGGACTTCGCAACCTTGGGGTTCACATGCGTCTCCATGAAGACGCCGTCGACGCCAGTCGCGACCGCGGCGCGCGCGAGCGCCGGCGCATACTTGCCGTCGCCGCCAGAGCCGGTGCCAAGACCGCCCGGACGCTGTACCGAGTGCGTCGCGTCCATCACGACGGGATAGCCGAGCTCGCGCATCACGAGAAGCGAGCGCATGTCGGCGACGAGGTTGTGGTAGCCGAAGCTGGCGCCGCGCTCGCAGAGGACGATGCGTCTGTTGCTGGTCGACTCGATCTTGCGAATCACCTGGGACATGTCCTCGGGAGCCATGAACTGGCCCTTCTTGACGTTGACGACTGCGCCGGTCTCGCCGGCCGCGACAACGAGGTCAGTCTGCCGCACAAGGAACGCGGGGATCTGCAGCACGTCGCAGACCTCCGCGACGACCTTGCACTGCCACGGCTCGTGGACGTCGGTGAGAACGGGGACGTCGAACTTCGCGCGAATCTCGGAAAGTATCTCAAGCCCCTTGTCGATGCCGGGACCGCGGTAGGAATCGACACTCGTGCGATTCGCCTTGTCGAAGCTCGCCTTGAAGACGTAGCCGACCTTGAGCTTCCGCGCAAGGGACGAAAGCCGCCTCGCGAGGTCGAGCGCCATTTCGCGCGATTCTATGACGCACGGCCCCGCTATGAAAACGAGTCCTCCGTCGCCGAACGCAACACCCTTGTCGACAGCAATTTTCTTCATGTCTGATATTATACCATAATCGACGGGACTATTCGAGCGGAGCGCAGTTAACGCCGTGGCGGATGAGCCAGCTCCTCTGCGCTGCGGCGCGCTTCTTGAAGTCCGCGAAGCCGGGCTTCGCCTCTCCGAGCCAGAACACCTCGGAAAGCGCGAGCATGCGCGGCCACGCCTTCCATTCAAGGTCGTATTCGTTCCAGGTGTACTCGGTCCAGTTGTTGCCCTGGCCGCCGAGGATATGTGCCTTGGCGTCGTCGGGAACGCCAGCGCACGGATCGAACGAATAGCACCGCTCAAGCGTCACCTTGCCGCCGATGTAGAAGAAGGGATCTTCCTTGAGACCCTGGCCATAGTCGAGATAGCAGTAGCTGCACGGCGTCATCACGACGTCGTGACCGCGTGTCGCAGCCGCCGCGCCCGAGACGAGCTCGTGACCCGCCCCGCTGCGGCCCTCGCGCCAGCTCATGCCCATCGCGCTCTTCGGGATGTCGCCGAGAAGATACTCGTCCCAACCAAGCGTGCGCTTGCCCCTGTCGGCGAGAAACTTCACGAAGTGACGCGTAATCCACGGCTGGAGCCCGTGGTGGTCTCCAAGGCCTTCCTTCTTGATCCTCTCCTGGCACTTGGGGCACGACTGCCAGCGGACCTGCGGGCACTCGTCTCCGCCGATATGCACGACATCGCCAGGGAACACCTTGCACACCCAGTCGACGACGTTCTCCATGAACTTAATCGCCTCGTCGTTGCCAAGGCAGAGGACATCCTTTTCGATGCCCCACACGAGGCGCGGCTCGCGGGCGGCGAGGTTCTCGGGACGACAGGCGAACTGCGGATACGCCGCGAGCGCAGCGTAGACATGGCCCGGAAGCTCGATTTCGGGAACGACCTGGATGTGCCTCGCCGCGGCGTAGGCGACGATCTCCCTAAGGTCGGCCTCGGTGTAGTAGTACGGCCCGTACTTCACGCCGTTGAGCTTTGCGGCATCTTCTTTGGTACCAGTGTGCGCCTTCTCGCCGTGCCTTGGGCTCGCCGAACGCACCGCGCCGTACTTCACGAGGTCGGGATAGCCGGGAACATCCACACGCCATCCCTGGTCCTCGGTGAGATGCCAGTGGAAGCGGTTGAGCTTGTAGCGCGCCATCAAATCAAGAATCGACTTGACAGTCTCCTTGCCGAAGAAGTGGCGGCACTCGTCGAGGTGGAAGCCGCGCCAGCTGTAGCGCGGCGAGTCCTCGATCTCGACGCACGGAATCTTCGCGCCGTCCTTGGCGGCAAGCTGCTTTAACGTCTCGAGCGCGTAGAAGCGACCGGCCTCGTCGGAGAAGACCACCTTTATTCCGTCCTTAGCGACGGAAAGGCGATAGCCCTCCTTTGGAATCGCGGCGTCAGTCTCGAACTTCGCCTGTGCGGCGACATCGCCCTTGCACACGAACTCGCCATCTCCCAAGGCCAGCTTGCGAGGCGCGGGTATGATCTGCGGAACGTCGGCCGAAAAAGCGGCAGCGCAAGACAAAGCGACCGTGGTCATGGCAACTGTTGCAAAGCGGGAGCAATGTATGATGTTCATGGCTTTTCTCTTGTAGGGTTGATGTTATTAGTTTGGAAACGTCCCATCCGCGACTTCCTTGACATACGCGGCAAATGCGCCGCGCACGGTCGTCGCGAGGTCGGCATACTTCTTTACGAACGACGGCACTTTCTCGTTGAGCCCGAGAAGATCGTGCATGACGAGCCACTGCGCGTCGCAGACGGGCCCCGCGCCTATGCCGATCGTCACTATCTTGAGGGCTGCCGTTATCTCGGCGGCGAGGTCGGACGGAATGCACTCGAGCGTGACGGCGAACGCACCCGCATCCTCGACGGCCTTTGCGTCTGCGAGCACCTTCTCTGCGGCCTCGCGCGTCTTGCCCTGCTTTTTGAAGCCGCCGTATTCGTTGACACTCTGGGGCGTCATGCCGACATGCGCGAGGACTGGTATCCCGGCCGTCGTGAGGCGGCGGATGAGCGAGCATACCGACGCCCCGCCCTCAAGCTTCACCGCGTCTGCGCCCGCCTTGATGATCGCAACGGCGTTCTTCACCGCCTCGTCGTCGCCGCACTGGTACGAGCCGAAAGGCATGTCTCCTACAACAAGCGCGTCCTTGGCGCCACGAGCTACGGCGGCCACTGCGGCGAGCGTGTCGGACATGTTGACGGGGAGGGTCGTCTCGTAGCCGAGGCAGTTCATGCCCTGCGAATCACCGACGAGGACGATCGGCACGCCTGCTTCGTCTGCCAGGCGCGCGAAGCACGCGTCATAGGCAGTTACGCAACCGAGCTTCGTCTTTCCCTTAGCGGCCCTTATGGCCGCAACGTTCCACTTCTTCATTTCCCCTTCTCCTTGTTTTTGTCCGCATCGGCATCCGGCTCGACATGTATCTTGACCATGCGTGTCTGCGCGAGACGACGGACTGCAAAGATGAGATCCTTCTTACCCTTGACCTTTGCGGCAAAATCCTTGGCGCCTGTCACCCTCTCGCCGTTCACCTCGGTAACAAGCTCGTATTCATCAAGGCCGGCGACATCGGCGGGGGAGCCCGGCTTCACCTTGGCGATCACGATGCCAGGCGCCTTGTCGTCAAACTTGAAGAAACGGCGCACCTCGAACGTCATGTCGCGGACGGAGAGGCCAAGCGTGCGGTTGCGTGCCTTGGGCGCGTTCTTGTAGTGGACGGGCGCGGGCTCAAGGACGACAGGCGTTTCGTGGCGCTTTCCGTCACGGGCATACACGATAGTCACCTTCGCGCCGGCCCCAAACTCGGTCATCAGCGTGTTGATGGAATTTTCAACTTCCGGCCACGGAGCAGACGAATACGAATAGTCGTAGTCCGCCTCGAGAGAACGCTCGCTTTCGCTTCCGCGCCTGACCGCAAGCAGGACGTCGCCGACCTTGAGCCCCGCCTTCGCCGCGGGCGAATCGGGATACACTTCGGTAACATAGGGGGGCCTCGAATACTCCTTTACGAAACTCTGCGCCTTCTTCTCGCGCGCGAGGGCGTCGGTGAGGCGCACCGCCTCCGTGCCGAGCCAGACGAAGCGGTTGCGCTCCTCCTCCTTTCGCGGCATGAACTCGGGATTGAAGCCTTCGCCCGCGATGAAGCGCGCAAGGTCCGCCGTTGTCACAGCTTCCGTGTCATGCCTCGACCACCGGCTCGAAGAGAACCTGCGGCAAAGGGCGAACGTGGCGACATTCCCGTCGCCGTCGAGGACAAACGCCTTGAAGCTACGAGACGACATGTCGTCGTCATCGTCGTCGCCGTGCATGTTCGAACGCCATTCCCCGACAAAGGGAACGAAGCCGGCGCCACGCACGAATTTCACGCCCGAGAAGCGGCGACGCGTCGCGGTAGTGACGACATGCCCGTTCTCGTTCTCGGCGGTCATCATCCAGGCGATGCGGTTGTCGAAGTCCTCGGCCGCGCCCTTCGCAACGGCAAGGGGAGCGACCTTGCCCTTGAAGCCCTCTGGTATGTCGAACACAATCGCGTTCCACTCTGCAATTGCCCCGGCAAAGACGAGATTTGTCTTCGAGCCGTCAGGAAACGTCGCCTCTACCTTGCCGAGACGGGAGATCTTCTCGCCGTTGAGATCGGACGGAACGAGCACACGGCCCTCGATCGCATAGCCGAGCGCGTCAATCTCGTTGCTGCCTCCGTCGTCGTCGTAGCGCGAATAGCGGCGCGAGGCGTTCTCCTTGTCGACGGGATTGAGGTGGATCACGATGCCGAGCGTCGCCGCCGCAAGGCGATCTTCCATGCGCTTCGCCGACTTTTCGTATTCGTCCGCGGGGAGCCGCGTCCACTCCGCCGGCGGAACATAGTCGAACTTGCCGTCCGGAATCTCGAAACGAGAACCGAAGTCGAGCCACACGGGATTGCGGTCCTTGTCGACGTAGAGCGCGTTCGCGACACCCTTTCTGAACACGCGTCCGGTCGACGCCACCACGACCACCGAGTCGTTTGTCCCTACGCCGGCGGCCGAAACGGTAAGCGTGTCGCCGTTCCACTTCCAGACGAGCTTCTCGACGGGATCGCCCTTCTGGAATGCAAGCGGCTTGACGCCCTTGAGCGGACGGCCCGCCTTGAGCAGGACGGCATCTGGATTCACGAAGCGCCCGACTTCCTTCGCCGGAACCTTGTCTCCCCTAAAGCACACCTCGATGCGGTCAAGGTGCTTCTCGCGGACTAGGGGATCCGCGATGATGAACTCGTCCTCGGAAATCGCAAACGCCGGAAAGCGCTTCGGCTTCGCGAGCTCGGATATCTCGTCGCCCCTCCCGCGTTCGTCCTTCTTGTACCAGTATGCGGCGAGAGCGACGGAAGAAAGCTTGTCTGATGGAACTGCAGCGGCGAGCAGCGACGCGGCCAATACGGAAAGCATGTCTCAGTCCTCCTCTTCTGTGTCTTCTGTGTAGTCGAGGACGAGCGTCGTGCGCCGACCTCTCCTCATGACGACGAACGGCAGTCGCGTCTTCTCCTCGAGCTTCGCGATGGAATCCTCGTAGACGGCCTTGACCTCCGCGACCGTCTTGACCGGCTTCCCGCCGATCGAGACGATTATGTCACTCTCGCGGAAGCCGCAGGAATCGGCATTGCCGTCCCACGCAAGCCCGGAGACGTAGACGCCGCCCTCGGGCGCGAAGAAGATGAGGTCTGGGTTGTAGAATCGGTTGATCTCCTTCGCCGTGAGGCCCCAGCGTCCACACGCAAACTCCTCGCCCTCGACCTTGCCCTTCTCCGTCGGCGCAACGGCGATCTCAACGTCCTTTCCGTCGCGCACGACCTTGAACTTGCAGGGTTTCTCGAACTCCCTGCGCCCGAGATGGCGCTCAATTGCGGGAATGTCCTCCCAGAACCGCGCGGTAGTCTTCACCTCGTCGACCGAGAGCAGCAGGTCATTCGACTTGAGCCCCGCCTTCTCCGCAGGCGAGCCTGGCTCAACGTCGGCGACGAGAGCGCCTTCCTTAGCGTCGAAACGTATGTTGCGCTTGAAGTCCTCGAGCGGCTGGAGCTTGAACCCGAACCACGCCCAGTGCGCTTCGCCGTACTTCCTGAGGTCGGGAAGTATCTCGAGAATCGTCTCCGAAGGAATCGTGAATGCCTGGTCGCCCCAGAGGTTGCCGCGAGCATTGAGCCCGACGACAAGGCCGTCGGTGTCGACTAAAGGCCCGCCAGAGTTGCCGGGCGAGATCGCCGCATCTGTCTGATACCAGAGCGTGTAGTCGCCGCAGTCCTCGAGAAAGCGGTCGTTACACGAGACGATGCCCATCGAGACAGAGCGTGCAAGCCCCCATGGCGCGCCCATCGCGAGCACGACTTCTCCGACCTCGAGACGGCGCGGCGAAAGCGCCGCGACGGGAACGTCCGTCCCCTCTGGCATGTCGAGCTTAAGAAGCGCGATGTCGAGGTCCTTGTCCTTGCCGAGCACCTTGGCCGTGAACGAGCGTCCGTCGGCGAGCTGGCAGCGTATCTCGCTCGTCTTGTCGACGACATGGTGGTTCGTCAGCACCTCGCCGTCCTTCGAGACTATCACGCCCGATCCCGACGCGACGCCCTTGCGGTTGCGGCCGGACTCGGTGTCGTTGTAGATTACGCGGATGAAAACGACAGACGGCGCGACGGCGGCCTTTGCCTCGGATACGACCTGCCTGAAATCGGGCGTGGACGAGACGCACCCCGCCGCGCACAGCAGAAGAGCAGCCGATAGGACTCTCGCGATCTGATTCATTTCTCGTTGTCCTTTCTCAATGGATGTTTCCCCTCGACGGATGGCTCTTCGCCTTCGGCTCCTCGAACTTGAGGAATGTCGCAAACTTAAGTGCCTCGGCCGGTATCTCGTCGCCCGTCGTGTCGGGCATGTCCTTTATGTCTGGCGCTACCTCGTGGGTGTGGTGGAACTTCACGACGGGATTCACTATGCGCCGAAGTTCGTCCTTGACGGCGTCGAGACCCTCGCGCGTCTCGCACGAAACGCAGATTGGGTTCACGCCTGTCTCCTTGACGAAGCGCTCAAGATTTTCCTTCGCGCCCTCGAGGTCGAGCTTGTTGGCGATAACGATGGACGGACGCTCCGCAAGCTCGATGGAATACTCGTCGATCTCGCGGCGCAGCACCTCGTAGTCGCGCCACGGCTCGCGTCCGTCGACGCCAGCCATGTCGATCACGTAGACGAGGACGTGCGAACGCTCGAGGTGCTTAAGGAACGCGAGCCCGAGCCCGACACCCTTCGCAGCGCCCTCTATTATCCCGGGCACGTCCGCAATGCGAATCTTCGCATAGTCGTGGTAGACGACTGTGCCAACTATCGGGTTCAGGGTCGTAAAAGGATAGCTCGCAATCTTCGGAGTCGCGGCCGAAAGCGAAGAGAGGAGCGACGACTTGCCGGCGTTGGGGAAACCGAGAAGACCGACATCGGCGATAGTCTTTAGCTCGAGCCGGAGCCGACGCTCCTCGGCGGCGCCGCCTGGGGTGTGTTCGGTGGGCGCCTGGTTCACCGACGACTTGAAGTGGACGTTGCCAAACCCGCCAGCGCCACCCTTCGCGACGATTACGGTCTGGCCTGGTTCCGTTATGTCAGCGACAAGAAGTCCCGAGTCGACGTCGTACACTTCAGTTCCGAGCGGAACTGGCACGATAAGATCCTTGCCGCGCTTGCCGAACATCTTCTGCCCCTGCCCCGCTCCGCCGTCTTGCGCAAAGCACTTTGGATCGTAGAAGAGGGACAGGAGTGAATTCACGTGGTCGGACGCCTTGAAAACTACATCGCCGCCACGCCCGCCGTCGCCGCCGTCAGGGCCGCCAAACTCGACAAGGGCCTCGCGCCGGAACGACATCGCGCCGTCTCCGCCCTTGCCCGACCTGACAAGAACCTCGACCTGGTCTATGAACGTCTTCGCCTTCATGGACTATATTTTACCATATTCAGCGCGAAAGGTGGCCAGTAGTCCACTCGCCAATCGTCTTTCGAGAGACCTCGCGGAAGCCGCGCGACTGAAACGCCGCGAGGACTTCGGGGTATAGTTCTGCAAGAATTCCTGAGACAATCAGCGTCTTCTTCGCATAGCCCGCGATCTCGTCGGCAAAAGCGATCAAAAGTGGCCCCAAGATATTCGCAACGACGAAATCAGCTGTAGCAAACGGCGCGTCGCATGAATCGACCTCGCGCTCCTGGAGCGCGAGATCCGGATAAACGCCCTTCGCCGCCTCTATCGACTCGTCAAGTGTAACAGCGCCCTTCCCAAGCGCGAAAAGACGGTAGTCGACGGAAACGCCGTTCATCGCTGCGTTCTCGCGCGACGCGTTGACCGCATCCTCGTCGATGTCGAATCCGGCGACAGGCGAAAAGCCGAGCTTCGCCGCGGCAATGGAAAGAATGCCGCTGCCACAGCCCATGTCCAAAAAGGAGCCCAAAGTGCGGTCGCCGCGGAGAGGCGCCCCTACCAATCCCCCGTTCTCCGCGATTTCGTCGATATATTCGAGGCAGGCGCGAGTAGTCTCGTGCTTGCCGGTGCCAAACGCCATGCCGGGGTCGAGAACAAGAGGAATCCGATCTGAGAATTCGCCAGACGCCTTGAATCCCTCGAGTTCCCAAGTGGGAACCGTCACGAGACGGCGTCCGATTGGTTCGATCTTGAAGTGGCGGCGATACGCAAGTTTCCAGTCTTCGTCGGGAACTTTCGAGGTCTCGACTTGGGCATTGGAGCCGACGAGCGCGAGCGCGTCCCTAAGGCGACGAGCCGCCTCGCCAGCTTGAGCGGGGTCGACGAGGTAGACCTGCATCTGCGTGTCCGTCTCTTCGATGTCGTGGTACGAGGACAAAATGAAATCCCCTCCATCGAAGACTTCGAAGAGAGGATCAACCAGTGCGTCCGCAATATTGCAGAATACCTTTATCACAAAATTCTCCCCCTAAAAAAGAAACGCTCCGCGGCGATCGAAGAGAGCGAACGCAGCGGAGCGAACTTAGGACGAAGCTTACTTATTTCGCCTTCTTGGCGACGAGCTTCTTGACGACCGTCGGACGCTGGACGAGAACGCGGACGTCCTCGGTGCCCATCTTGGCGACAGTCTCGGGATCCATTCCCATCTTAACGAGGCGCGCGCGCTGAGCCTTGCTCTTGCGGGCCTTGCCGGCCGGCGTCTTGCACGGACGAACGTGGGATTCCTTGCGGAGTGTACGACCAGTACCCATGACAAACCTTCTTTCTTTTTAAGAGGCTTAGGCCTCGACGATCGTTACGACCTTGCCATCCTTGACGAACTTCACCTTGCCGTCCTTGAGGGCGAAGAGGGTGAAGTCGCGGCCCTGGCCGACGTTCTTACCGGGATGAATCTTGGTTCCGCGCTGGCGGACGATGATGGAGCCGGCCTTGAGGAGCTGGCCGTCATACGCCTTGACGCCGAGATACTGCGGGTTGGAGTCGCGTCCGTTGCGGGCTGATGCAGAAGTAGCCA
>Ga0265298_10002596_pt1 | contig 24863 bp, 16 predicted proteins | sample AusTroGonzalo_MG_3_FD_193486 | JGI IMG/M metagenome (GOLD analysis project Ga0265298, IMG submission 193486) | Bovine rumen microbial communities from tropical cattle in Woodstock, Queensland, Australia - Gonzalo_01 | ecosystem: Host-associated > Mammals > Digestive system > Stomach > Rumen ...
ACGGTACTAACGTGGTAGCAGGCGTAGCTCCCGGCAAAGCCGGCACCAAGGTTCTTGGGAAGATTCCCGTGTTCAACACCGTAAGCGAAGCGAAGGAAGCCACCGGCGGCAACGCCTCTGTGATTTATGTACCGGCCCGTTTCGCGGCGGACGCCATCTGCGAAGCCATTGACGCGGAACTGGATTTCGTATGCTGCATCACGGAACATATCCCGGTACAGGACATGGTAAAAGTACGTGCTTACATGAAAGGGAAGAAGACCCGGGTGCTGGGTCCCAACTGCCCCGGTATCCTGACGGTGGACGAATGCCGTCTGGGTCTGCTGCCGACCTATATTCACAAGAAAGGTCATGTAGGCGTAATCAGCCGTTCCGGCACCTTGACCTATGAAGCGACCTACCAGCTGACCATGGCAGGCATCGGCCAGACCACGGCGGTAGGTCTGGGCGGCGACCCGGTCAAAGGCATGGACTATATCGAAGCGCTGGAAGCCTTTAACGCGGATGACGATACGTTAGCCGTAATCATGATCGGTGAAATCGGCGGTACGGCGGAAGAAGAAGCGGCGGAGTGGATCAAGGCCAACATGAAGAAACCGGTCATCGGTTTCATCAGCGGCCGCCAGGCGCCTCCGGGCAAACGGATGGGCCATGCGGGCGCGATCATCAGTGGAGGCAAAGGGACTGCGGATGACAAGATCAAGGCGCTGAACGCGGCAGGCATCGAAGTGGCGGACACCGTGGCTCACATCGGTGACACGGCAGTACGCGTTTTGAAGAAGACCGGCCTGTATGACCAGTGTCATACCTGCTGATTAGTACAAAAGTACCGAAGTTGTTCGGAAACGGACAACTTCGGCTTTTTTATTGTGTTATGCCTGACAATATGATAGAATTGCATATATAATGATTTCTATAGAAATCTAATTGGATCAGAAATTTTCTTTCCGCAGAGACCGGGGATCGTTTTATGAATAGTAAGTTTAGTTTTTCCATACAGAAAAAAATACTGCTGCTGATTTTTGTAGCCCTTGCCGTCTTTGGACTGATATCTGCCAGGCTCAGTTATGAGCACTATTTGAACGCTACTATCGAACAGCATAAACGGCTGGGGGTTTCCACCTCTGCGCTGGTTGCCAGCGTGATTGACGCTGACCGGGTGCAGAATTTTATAAAAAACGGGGAGCTGGCCAGCGGTTACATGAATACAAAACGACAGCTGGAAATCATCCGTGACAGTTCGCCCAATATAAAATATGTATATGTTTATAAGATTTTAGAGGATGGTTGCCATGTGGTGTTCGATCTGGATCCGGACACAGCTACAGCTGGCAAACCGGGTGAAGTGGTTGAATTTGACGAAGCATTTAAACCATATTTGCCTACGCTTTTGAAAGGCGGGAAGATAGATCCTATAATTTCCGATGACAAGTTCGGCTGGCTTCTGACTGTCTATACACCGGTATATGATAATGATGGCACCTGCCAGTGCTACGCGGCGGTGGATATTTCCATGGATCATCTGCGGGCAGACACGGAACGGTTTTTCGACAGCCTGGCCGCTGTTTTCGGCTTAATGCTTCTGTGCATTCTGGCGATAGCCCTGCTTTTGGCACGCCGGATCATCAACCCGATCAATTCCATGGCGAAAACCACGGGTAATTTTGCTTTTGACAACGAACAGGCCATGGAGCGTAACCTGGAAGAAATCCGCCGGCTGAACATCAGTACCGGTGATGAGGTTGAAAACCTGTACCAGGCCTTCGTGAAAATGACAAACGATAGTGTCCGCTATGTGACGGACATCAGGCACAAGAATGAAACGATCCGCAAGATGCACGACGCATTCCTGCTTACCCTGGCCGATATGGTCGAAAACCGCGACCAGAATACCGGGGATCACATCCGCAAGACGGCGGCTTACGTAAAGATCATTCTGGAAGAACTGAAACGGGAAGGCATCTATACAGACCAGCTGACGAATAAATACATCCGTAACGTAGTAAGCTCGGCGCCGCTGCATGATGTCGGTAAGATCAATGTGTCTGATATGATCCTGAACAAGCCCGGCAAACTGACGGATGAAGAGTTTGAAATCATGAAGACCCATACCACGGCAGGCGGAAATATCATTGCCTCTTTAATTGATAAGGTGCCGGACTCTGATTATCTGTATGAAGCGAAGAATCTGGCCATGTACCACCATGAAAAGTGGAGCGGGAAAGGGTATCCGACCGGTCTGGCCGGGGAAGACATCCCGCTGTCTGCCCGCGTCATGGCCGTGGCTGATGTGTTCGACGCGCTGATCTCCAACCGCTGCTATAAGAAAGGGTTCCCCTACGAAAAAGCGTTTAGCATCATCCGCGAGGAGCGGGGCAGACAGTTTGATCCGAAAATTGTCGACGCGTTTTTTGCGGCGGAAGATCAGATACTGGAAGTAGCGGACAAGTTCAGTGAAAAAGAAAAACAGGAGACCTCTGAATAATTAATTTTTCATAAATTAAAAAGGCAGGACTTTCAAGATGAAAGCCCTGCCTTTTTGCAATCTTTTATTCTTCTTCCTGTGCAAAATAGAAAGCGGGAGAGGGATAATAAAACTCGCAATGCTTGAACGAAGTGGTTTCGGTTGTAAATTTTGCCAGCACGGCGCGGGAAACCCCTTCTTCAAAATCAATGACATTATTCTTGTTGATGTTGGCGTCTTCCACAATGACGAGCAGATACGGATCGGCGACCGGGGCATTCTCCGGAAGCTGGCTGCGATCCATGGGAAGACCGGGAACGATCAGCAGCTGGCCTGCGTCTTCACCGTTGGCGTCCTGCAGGCGGGCGCGATAGAAATTATTGTACAGAGTACGGGCTAACCGCAGTTTGTAAACAGGTGCACTATTCATATTACTACACATCCTTTGACTAAAATTGTTTTCTTTCTTCCGTTTCGGAAGGAACATTTTAAAACATGTTTATTTTAGCATTTCCTTTTGCTCTTGTATACAATATTCTTAAAAAAAAATTTTGTGAATGCAGGATTTTTTGGTATAATATAGAAAACATAATAGAATGCGAATGTGATAAGCATTTTTATGTAATTTTTGCTGATAGCAAAGGGAGGGATTTTTGTATGAAAAAATTTTTGGCGTTCTTGATGGCCTTTGCGGTTATCGGTTCCGTACTGGCTGGCTGCGGTGGCGGAGACAAGAAAAAAGAAGCTCCGAAACCGGCTGCTGACGGTGGCAAAAAATTCATTAACATCGCTACCGGCGGTACTGCTGGTACCTATTATCCGTTAGGCGGCGCACTGGCTGACATCCTGAACAAGAATGTAAAAGGCGCGAATGCTTCCGCTCAGTCCACCGGCGCTTCCGTTGCCAACGTAAACCTGCTGAAAGAAGGCAAAGTTGACATTGCGTTCATCCAGAACGATATTGCTTACTATGCCGCAACCGGAACAGAAATGTTCAAAGACAAAAAAGTTGAATCTCTGAAAGGTCTGGCTACCCTGTATCCGGAAACCGTTCAGATCGTTACCACGAAAAAGACCGGCATCAAGACCGTTGCTGATCTGAAAGGCAAGAGAGTAGCCGTAGGCGCAGCCGGTTCCGGTACCGAAGCAAACGCCCGTCAGATTCTGAACATTGCAGGCATTACCTATAAAGACATCAAACCCCAGTACCTGTCCTTCGGCGAAGCGGCTTCCGCTTTGAAAGACGGCAACGTTGACGCTGGTTTCGTAGTAGCCGGTTTCCCGACCGCTGCTATCCAGGACCTGGCGACCCAGCATGACGTAGTAATGGTAAGCGTAGGCGCTGACATTGCTGACAAACTGATTGCCAAATATCCGTACTACACCAAAGTTACCATTCCGGCAAAGACCTATAACAAGGTTGACACCGATACTGCTGCTGTTGCCGTAAAATGCATGCTGGCTGTTACCGATAAGATGGATGCCGATACCGGTTACGCTATTGTGAAAGCATTGTATGGCAACCTGGATCGTATGAAAGCTGCTCATAACGTTTCCAAGAACATCACCAAAGCAACCGGTAAAGATGGCATGTCCATTAAACTGAATGCCGGCGCAGAAAAATTCTTCAACGAGAAGTAATTTTTGATGAATCACTCAAGTACAGACCGGACTCCGGCGTCCACCGGGGCCCGGTCTTTTTTCAAACGTCCATCGTTTGTATTGCTGCTGGTTTTATTAGCGGCAGCAGGATGGTATGGAAACCGGCTGTTGGTCATACTGCTGCCGGAAAATGATCTTCCGGTTTGTTATTTCTCCGTGGAAAAAGGCGGGGAGTGGTGTTACCATTATAAACATTCAGTCCAGCAGACTCCGGTTGATGAATATTTCCGGGTCAACGGTGTGGATGATATGACAATGACCCATACGACCTATGAATCGCTGGGAGTAGGGCTTCCCTATGATCCTTCCGAAGGAAAGTTTACAAGCCTGAAAAAGGATGGAAAGTTTGACCTGGAAATGAACCGGCCTTACAAATCTCTAAAATTCAGGACTGCCGTTCAGGCGATGCCTAAGATCATCCATAAAGATATAACCTATGATTTATGTCCGCTGTACGGGCAGGGAACCCTGGTCGAAGTAAAAGTAATAAAGCGGTATCAGTACTGGCTGATGTCGCTGACAAAATCAAGTTAAGCCAGTTGTATTTATCCGGATAATTATTTCCGGCGGTTTTTAATCAGATTTTAGTCTCCTATATTTTTAGAAAAGGCGGTGAGGCCTGTGGACGATGTAAAAAAGAAAACAACTGACGCTCCGGTGGAAATGTCTGCCGAAGAGGTGATGCAGAAATTTGATAAAGAGTCGAACAAACGGGAGCCGGATGGATTTTGGGGATATGTAATCTCCGCAATCTGTATACTGTTTGCCTGCTTCCAGTTATATACCGGTATCTTCGGTGTACTGGACGCGCACTTGCAGCGTACCATCCATCTGTGCTTCGGTATGGCGCTGATTTACCTGTTGTATCCTGCGCGGGCCAGCTGGTCGAAAAAATCCATGCACCCGTTGGATCTGGTACTGGCGGTACTCAGTGTGTTCGCGACATTGTATATTTTCTTTGAATATGATGAACTGGTACTTCGCGCCGGTATGAATACCGATACGGATATCATGGTAGGTATCCTTGGCATCGTCCTGGTCTTCGAAGCAGCCCGCCGTACGGTTGGCTGGCCTATGATCACTGTAGCGCTGGTCTTTCTGGCGTACGCTTTTGCCGGCCCTTACATGCCGGGCATCATGGCACACCGGGGTGTGGGCTTTGACGAACTGATAAGCCATCTTTACTTCACGACGGAAGGTATCTTCGGTGTTCCCATGGGCGTATCGTCTACGTTCATTTACCTGTTCATCCTGTTCGGCGCCTATCTGGAAGCTACCGGCCTTGGCAAGTTCTTTATCGATACGGCCAATGCGTTAGCAGGCTGGGCAGTGGGCGGCCCCGCCAAGGTTGCGGTTCTGTCTTCCGGCCTGATGGGTACGGTATCCGGTTCTTCCGTGGCAAACGTAGCGGGTACCGGTTCCTTCACCATCCCCATGATGAAAAAGTTAGGTTATCGTCCATCGTTCGCCGGCGCAGTTGAAGCAGCGGCTTCCACCGGCGGCCAGCTGATGCCTCCTGTTATGGGTGCGGCGGCTTTCCTGATGGCGGAATTCGTCGGCGTTCCTTACATTGATGTAGTTAAGGCAGCTGTCATTCCGGCCGTGCTGTATTACACCGGCATCTGGATCGGCGTTCACTTTGAAGCGAAAAAGTACGGTTTAAAGGGTACGCCCCGGGAAGAACTGCCGAAGTTCGGCGAGCTGTTACGGGAAAAAGGCCACCTGGCCATTCCGCTGATCATCATCGTGTATCTGCTGGTAACCGGTTATACCCCCATGCGCGCGGCCCTGTACGCAATCGCGCTGACCATCATCTGCGCCTGCCTGCGTAAGAGCACCCGCATTACCCCCATGGACTTTGTCAACGGCTTGATCAACGGTTCCAAAGGCGTGCTGGGCGTACTGATCGCCTGCGCCACCGCCGGTATCATCATTGGCGTGGTAACCAAGACCGGCGTCGGCCTGAAGCTTGCGACGGCGCTGCTGGATCTGGCAGGCGGCAAGCTGCTGCCGGCCATGTTCTTCACCATGATCACTTCCCTGATTTTAGGTATGGGCGTTCCTACAACGGCAAACTATGTAATCACTTCTACCATTGCGGCTCCCGCCCTGGTACAGATGAATGTGCCGGTGCTGGCGGCCCATATGTTCGCATTCTACTTCGGTATCGTGGCCGACGTTACGCCTCCGGTTGCCCTGGCAGCCTATGCAGGGTCCGGTATTGCCGGCGCCAACCCCATGAAGACCGGTGTCAACGCGGCGAAATTAGCTATTGCGGCTTTCATCGTTCCGTACATTTTCGTACTGGCGCCTGAACTGCTTATGATCAACGCAACTGCCTTCACGGTGCTGTTGTCTATGATCACGGCGATTCTCGGCATGTGGGGCATTTCCCTGGCCATGATCGGTTTCTGCCAGCATCCGCTGAACGCACTGCAGCGCATCGTGTTCTTCCTGGGCGGCCTGTGCCTTATCATTCCTGGCGCTGTGACCGATATTGCTGGCGTAGTTGTTCTGGTACTGACGTTCCTGTGGCAGAAACGCAATAAGGGCGGCGCATTAACTGCAGGTACAGAAGATTAGTAAATCGAAATGTAATTCGTAGTTTCACGCAAGTTAAAACATAATAAATTTTAATCGCACCGGTTGTTCTTCCTTTTCCCTCCTTTCCTATTTAAAAGGTAGCATGAACAGGCCGGTGCGATTTTTATATAATTCCAGCTGATTTAACCGAGATTTCACAAATATTTTACATATAAACCTCATTTATATGATCAAATCATTGTTTTTCTCTCATGATTGCAGTATAATTACAGCAGAATTAATTGAGCGGAAAATTTATAAAGGGAGGTAAATTTTGGATAAGACTTTGAAGAAACTAAATATTATACCACTTGGTGGTCTCGGCGAAATCGGAAAGAACATGACAGCTTTTCGTTGTGGGAACGACATTATTCTGATTGACGCCGGTTTAATGTTCCCTGAAGATGATATGCTGGGAATCGATCTTGTCATTCCCGATATTTCTTTTTTAATTGAGAACCAGGATAAACTAAAAGGCATCTTTTTAACTCACGGACACGAGGATCACATCGGTGCGCTGCCTTTTATTTTGAAACAGTTGGATGTTCCTGTGTATGGCACTGCGTTAACGCTTGGGATCCTGGAGGGACGCCTGGAAGAGGCAGGTGTTTCTACTGCAAATTTAAATATTATAAAGTCAGGTGACCGGGTAAGGGCCGGCGTTTTCAAGCTGGAATTCATGCGGGTCAATCATAGCATTCCGGATGCGATTGGCATGGCAATCCATACGCCGGTGGGTTTGATTGTTCACACAGGCGACTTTAAAATCGACCAGACTCCGGTAGACGGACAGGTGATGGAACTAAACCGTTTTGCCGAATACGGCGACCGGGGTGTGCTGCTGCTGATGGCAGACAGTACCAATGCGGAACGTCCAGGTTACACACAGAGTGAAAAGTTTGTAGGGGAAACCTTTGACAATGAGTTCCGCTATGCGAAAAACCGCATCATTGTCGCCACGTTCTCATCTAATGTTCACCGCATCCAGCAGATTTGTGATACAGCTGTCAGATACGGACGCAAAGTTGCGGTCATGGGCCGCAGTATGGTCAACGTTGTGAATATTTCCCTTCAGTTGGATTATTTAAAGGTCCCGGAAGGACTTCTGATTGATATTGACGATATTCGTAATTATACAAATGATAAGATTGTAGTAATCTGTACCGGCAGTCAGGGAGAGCCTATGTCCGCCCTGACCCGTATGTCCATGGGAGAGAACCGCAAGGTACAGATTGTTCCCGGGGATACGGTGATCATTTCCGCTGCGCCGATACCCGGTAATGAGAAGATGGTGTCGAATACCATTAACCACCTGTATATGCTGGGTGCGGAAGTGGTGTACGAAAAGGCAAACGGTGTTCATGTTTCCGGCCACGCAAGCCAGGAAGAACTGAAGATCATGCACAATCTGATTCGTCCGAAATTCTTTATGCCGGTACATGGTGAATACCGCCATCTGGTAAAACATGCCCGTCTGGCAGAAAGTCTGGGCATGGACCGGAAAAGTATCATGATTGCGGAAAACGGTGCAGTTGTGGAACTGACCCGCGAGAGTATCACCCTGAACGGAAAAGTAACAGCAGGCAATGTCCTGATTGACGGTCTGGGAGTGGGCGACGTAGGCAATATTGTGTTGCGTGACCGGCGCCAGTTGTCTCAGGATGGCATCATGATCGTTGTGGTTGGCGTCGATGGCGCAACCAATCAGATTATATCCGGTCCGGATATCGTTTCCCGCGGCTTTGTCTATGTGCGGGAAGCGGAAGACCTGATGGAGGAAGCCCGCAACAAGGTGCAGGACGCCCTGGACAAGTGCGAGGAAAATAAGAATACAGACTGGAATGCCATGAAGGAAGCAATCCGCAATGCGCTGAGTCGTTTTCTGTTTGAAAAAACCAGACGGCGTCCGATGATTATGCCTATTATTATGGAAGTATAATCTTGTTTTCAGTTTTTGTGAGGTAACAGATTGAAAAAGAAAACGGAAGTACAGGGTGAAAAAGAAATAAAAAAAGAGACTAAGAGCAGTGAAATTAAAGGACTGCTCTTTGTGGCGGCAGGCTTGTTTTTACTGGCTGCATATTTTGGTATGTCTACCGGAGATCTGGGAAACGTCCTGCATGAAGTGTTATCCTACGGCTTTGGCCGGGGGGCGTTTCTGTTTCCTTTTATCCTGATCACCATAGGAATTGGTTATTTCCGACTGAAAAAGAATCTGGTATGGTATGGTGGCTTTTGGGCTGCCATGTTGTTCTATCTTTGCCTGCTTGGTTTCCTTCACCATGTCTTTATCCCGCTGGGACATGAAAATGACCTTTCCTTGTTTCCAGAGGGGGGAGGTTTTATTGGAGGCCTGCTGGCTGCGGCGCTCCATTCACTGGCAGGTTCAACCGGTTCTGTTATTTTGCTGGTGGCCGGTATGCTGGTCAGCCTGGTGCTGACGGGAAAATTGTCGCTTGCAGCTTTAACTGCGAAAGCAGGGGACAAGATCCAGGATATCCGTACCGCGAGACAGGATCGCCGGAATACGGGTATGGAAACGGAAGATAAGGATCGGAATCCGGCCCAGCCGTTTTTCGGCAGAAACGACTCTGACAACCTGAAATCCAGCCCGATTGATGTTTATAATAATGACGAGTTCTCTGAATATAATAACGACGTGCGCAAGCCTTCCACGTTTAAAAAGATTCTGGGTTTCGGTCAGAAAACATTGGATAAGGATTCTGTGGATACGGCTCCGGACTATCCATGGCCGGAAGGGACGGATTCGGAGCATTATGTCCCGGCGGAACGCATGGCAAATCACGATAAACAGGAAAAGCCGTCGCTCATCCGCATTTATCCGGAACAACAGGAAACAACAGTATTGCGTCCCGCATCCGGTATTATTACAGGCCATACGGATAATTCAGGGCCGGCGCCCTGGGAAAAAGGCGCGATTCTGCCGGGACAGGATACCCATGAAATTCCGGTTTCTCATTATGGAGAACCGGAGGAATCCTCTGCAGATACGGATGGTCAAATTGAGCCGGCAAAAACGGAACCCGGCAAACTGCGCTATATCCTGACGCCTAACGGGGTGACTCAGGTGAAAGATGAGAATGCCGGTGATGCGGCAAATTCGGCAGCGATTGGCAACAGTGGAGAAAAAACTGTTGCAGCAAAAGGAAAGACACAGCCAAAGACAAAATCAAATACAAATTCCGGGGAAGAAACTGCCGCAGTAAAGAAAAAAGAAGAGTACATCTTCCCGCCGCTGGAACTGTTGAATGCTGTTAAAAGGATAAACCGGCGTCAGTTTGATTCAGATGTGAGAGAACAGTGCCGGAAACTGGAACAGACCCTGGCAGATTTCCGGGTCAGCGCCAAAGTGACCGGCGTGACACGGGGTCCTTCGGTCACCCGGTATGAACTGGAACCGGCGCCTGGCGTAAAAGTAAGCTCTGTCGTAAATCTGGCGGATGATATCGCGTTGCGTCTGGCGGCGCCCGGCGTCCGGGTCGAAGCACCCATTCCGGGCAAGGCAGCTATCGGCATTGAAGCGCCTAACATTACCAATGATATGGTCAGCTTCAGGGAAATTGTTGACTGCGAAGATGTCCGCAAAAGTCCCTCCAAGTTATGTGTCGGATTGGGTAAAGATATTGAAGGTAAGGTAATTACGATCGACCTGGCCAAAATGCCCCATCTGCTGGTCGCAGGTACTACCGGCAGCGGTAAGTCTGTCTGTGTAAATACGCTGTTGGCCGGCATCATGTACAAAGCCAGACCCGATGAAGTAAAACTGATCCTTGTGGATCCCAAGGTGGTAGAACTGACAAACTACAACGGCATTCCACATTTGCTGGTACCGGTTGTCACGGACGCGAAAAAGGCAGCTTCCGCATTGCACTGGGCAGTAGGGGAAATGGAACGCCGCTATAAATCCTTTGCGGATACCCGGGTAAGGGATATCAAGGCATACAACGCCCAGGCGGAAGAGAAGATGCCCTATATCGTTATCGTCATTGACGAGATGAGCGATCTGATGATGGTGGCCAAGGCTGACGTGGAAGACGCGATCTTACGCCTGGCGCAAAAGGCCCGGGCCTGCGGTATCCATATGGTTTTGGCGACGCAGCGTCCTTCCGTCGATGTTATCACCGGTATAGTAAAAGCTAACATTCCTTCCCGTATTGCGTTTGCGGTTTCCTCGTTAACAGACTCCCGTACGATTCTGGACATGGGTGGCGCGGAGAAGCTGCTGGGCAAAGGTGACATGCTGTTTTATCCCATCGGCGCTAACAAGCCGTCCCGGGTACAGGGGGCTTTTGTCAGTGACGAAGAGCTGAACCGGGTGACCGATTTTATCAAGCAGCAGGCAATTCCTGTTGAATACAGTGACGAAGTTACGAATGTGGCATTGCCCAGTGACAGCCAGAAAGAAGCGAAGAATGCTGCCGCAGGCGGAGGAGAAGCGCCGGAAGAACAAGGCCAGGATGAACTGCTGGACGATGCCATCCGGCTGGTGCTGGATCTGGGGCAGGCTTCTGCTTCCATGCTGCAGCGCCGCTTCCGTATCGGCTACAACCGGGCAGCGCGGCTGGTGGAAACTATGGAAGAGCTGGGTATCGTGGGCCCTGCCATTGGCAGCAAGCCGCGGGAATTACTGATGCCCAGGGAAGAAGTAGAATACAAATTTCTCCAGAAAGATAATTTTTCGGCAAGTCAGTAACATATGAGATTATTAAGCTTTAAGAGTTTACAGCAGTTGTATTTAACTTTTGTATTTGCTTAGTTTTGATGGTTGGAGTTGTTGCAAGATGGATGCTGATGCCGTTATGGATATTGGAAAAACACTGCAGGATGCCCGGATCATTAAAAATGTGTCTCTGGATACGGCAGCACAGGAAACCAATATTCGCAGATCCTATTTGGTGGCGATTGAACAAAATGATTTTGCGTCGCTTCATGGGGAAGTTTTTGTTAAAGGGGTTATACGTACCTATGGTAATTATCTCGGCCTGGACGGGGCACAGCTGGTAGAAGATTATAAGTCAAGCAGAGCAGGAGCTGGCAAGGTTAAAAACAATAATACGATTCGGGAATCCCGGCATGTTAAAGTTCGTCCTACCTTTAAATCCACCAGGGATATCGGTTCCGGCAACGGCGATAATCACCGGTTGCTGTTACTTGTTGTCGGAATTCTCGTCATTGTGATTGCAGCTGCCGGAGGCATTTATTTTTATCTGCATCAGAAAGGGCTGGATATTTATTCGTTGTTCCCGTTCCTTTTCCAATGATTAACGAAGCTAAAACTAAGAACGAAGCGTTTACGAGAATATACACACCTAAGGAAGTATAATGAATCATATTTTTTTACCTGTATGCAAAGAAGATATGGAGGAACGGGGCTGGGAACAGCTTGATTTTCTTTTTATCAGCGGTGACGCGTATGTGGATCATCCGTCCTTTGCGCCGGCGGTTATCTGCCGTGTATTAGAAGCAGCCGGCTATAAAGTTGCCATTCTGCCTCAGCCCGACTGGCGCAATCCCCAATCATTCCGGTGCATGGGGAAGCCCCGTCTCGGCGTGTTGGTATGTGGGGGCAATCTGGATTCCATGCTGTGCCATTATACAGCAGCAAGGAAAGCCCGAAAAGAAGATAAATATACTCCCGGAAAAGAAATGGGGAAACGGCCTGATCATGCCACATTGGTTTATGCAAAGATCGCGAAAAAACTGTGGCCGGGTGTTCCCGTTATTATTGGCGGCGTCGAAGCAAGCCTGCGCCGGTTTTCCCATTACGATTACTGGGAAGACAGGCTGCTGCCTTCGATTCTTACAGAAAGCGGCGCGGATCTTCTCGTATGTGGTATGGGGGAGAAACAGATCCGGGAGATTGCTGATTATCTGGCGGGCGGTGCGTCCGGGGAAGATTTGCATTACATCCGCGGCACGGCCTACACGGCCGGTACGCTGGATACTGTGGAAGACTACGTGGAACTTCCCGGTTTTGAGGCTATACGCAATGATAAAAAATTACTGGCAGAGGCGTACCGGCTGCAGCACGAAAATTTTGACCCGTTTTATGGAAAAACGATTGTTCAGAAAAACACATGTAATTTGTACGTAATACAGAATCCGGCCGCCATGCCGTTGACAGAAGCAGAGATGGATGCTGTATATAATCTGCCGTACACAAGGCAATGGCATCCCATGTATGATAAAAAAGGCGGAATAGCGGCGCTGGAAGAAGTAAAATTCAGCATCGTGAGCTGCCGGGGCTGTTTTGGCAGTTGTTCTTTCTGTGCCATCCATGCTCATCAGGGGCGTATCATACAGGCCCGGAGCCATGCTTCTATTTTACAAGAAGCAAAAGAGTTAACCCGGATGCCGGATTTCAAGGGATATATTAATGATGTAGGGGGACCTACGGCTAATTTCCGTCATCCTGCCTGCCAAAAGCAGTTGAAATTTGGCGCCTGTAAGGACCGCCAGTGTCTGTTCCCCAAACCGTGTCCCAACCTTGACGCTGACCACAGCGATTACATTGCTTTACTCCGGGAACTGCGTGCGTTGCCGGGCGTGAAGAAAGTCTTTATTCGTTCCGGTATCCGTTACGACTATCTGTTAGCAGAAAACAGGCAGCAGTTTTTAGATGAACTCTGTCGGCATCATGTAAGCGGCCAGTTAAAAATCGCGCCGGAACATATTGCGGAGTCTGTGCTGAAGCATATGGGCAAGCCCGGTAAGGACGTGTATCTTAAATTTGTCAAAGCTTTTATGCAAAAGAACAAAGAAATCGGCAAAGAACAGTATTTAGTGCCTTATTTTATTTCCAGCCATCCCGGCTGCACATTGGCGAATGCCATTGAGCTGGCGGAGTTTTTGCGGGATACCGGTCGGCACCCTGAACAGGTACAGGATTTTATCCCGACTCCGGGAAGCGCTTCTACCGCAATGTATTATTCCGGAATCAACCCTTTTACCGGAAAGCGTGTATATACTGTGCATAATCCTCATCACAAGGCCATGCAGCGGGCCCTTATGCAATACCGCAACCCGCGGAACCGCGCGCTGGTCAGAGAAGCATTGCAAGAGGAAGGACGTACGGATCTGATCGGCGACGGGCCACGCTGTCTGATCAGGGAAGAACGTTCTCATACGCCCGGTACAATACGATATGGCAGAAAGAAAAAATGAAATTTACCGGCGTTTACTTACCGTTAAGAAGTTAATTAATCAGAGGATTACAAAAGTAATGAATAGTAAGCATTTGTTCTGGGTATGTGCCTGCCTGTTGTTCCTTGTTACGTCAGGTTGCGGTTTTTCCCAGGCTGCCGGTCCCAAAAGGACAGTAAAAGTGTACACAACGTTGGACAAAAGTTTTGTGGAAGCGTTGTGCAAAACATTTTCTGACAGTTTGCCAAAAGACAAAAGAATAGCATTTGAAATTTTGCATGATGAAAGTGAATCGGCCCAGTCTGATTGCATCATCAGTGAAGCCGCGCAGCTGCAACAAAAAGCGGCTGTCGGTTCTTTACAAAAGATTCAGGCAGAATTTGCCGATTTACTGCCGGCAGAACTGAAGGAGAAAGAAGAGAGATGGATCACGCTCTTTTACGATCCTGCCGTACTGCTGGTCAATCAGGCTTATTCCAGAAAGGTGGGACAGCAGCACATTTTACACTGGTCTGATTTGCCTAAACAGACAGAAGCACAGATCGTCATGGAAAACCTAAGTGACAATGAATCTACAATCCTGTTTTTGGCTGCCATGTCTTCCCGCATGGGCCAGAATGATTGTTTTGCGTACTTCAGGCAGATCCGCCCTATGATCAAGCAATACGCAAAATTTCCCATTACCCCGGTCCGCATGGCGGCTACCGGTGACGCGGATATTGCGATTACCCGGAGAAGCCATGTGTTTAAATACCTGCAGAATGATTTTCCGGCATACATTTTAATTCCGGAAGAGGGCACTCCGGTAAATCTGTATGGTATCGGCATCATGCAGAACAGTAAAATGCAAAAGGAAGTTTCTGCGTTTGTGAACTGGATCTTGCAGTCTTCCGAAGCAAGAACGGTTCTTATGACAACCCGAAGCGGATATCTGCCTGTGCTTCCAAAAGGGGAAAAAGGACAGGCTGTGAACATGAACTCATTATGGACCAATACTTTTTACAATAACGCACAGTCTCTGGAAAAATTAACAGGAGACTGGCTCCGGGAAATTCGTCTGGCTGATGCCGGGGAGGATACAAAGTGAAACTGGGTCTGATCAGTTTAGGCTGTCCCAAGAATCTGGTAGATTCCGAGGTCATGCTGGGTATTATTGACAAATATAACATCGAAATCACCAACGATCCGGAAGCAGCGGAAATCATTATCGTAAATACTTGCGGGTTTATTGAATCTGCCAAACAGGAATCCATTGAAACCATTCTTTCCATGGCTGCCTATAAGACAGAAGGGTGTTGCAGGTATCTGATCGTAACCGGCTGTCTGGCCCAGCGTTATGCGCAGGAGTTGTTTCAGGACATGCCGGAGATTGACGCCGTCGTTGGGACGAATGTGTATAAAGATATTGCCCAGGTTATTGAACGGGTAATGCAGGGACAGCGTGTATTGCATCTGGCACAAGATGATTTTCCGGCTTTGAAAAAAGAAATCCAAACACAGGATGCTTTGGCAGCGGAAAACAGCTTGCCAAAAGAAGCTGCTTTATCAGCCGATCCTCGTAAGCTGACTACGCCGCCGTATATGGCATATCTGAAAATCGCGGAAGGCTGTGACAATTTCTGCTCTTTCTGTGCCATTCCGATGATACGCGGGCGCTATACCAGCAAACCGTATGAACAGGTGATGGCCGAAGCAAAGGATTTAGTGGACAGGGGTGTCAAGGAACTTGTCATTATTGCGCAGGATACGACCCGCTATGGGCAGGATTTATACGGCAAGCTGCGTCTGGCGGAACTGTTGCGCGACCTGAACGCTCTTCCCGGCTTAAAATGGATCCGTGTTTTATATTCGTATCCGAATACATTTACGGATGAGCTGATTGATGCGTATGCCACACTGCCGAAAGTCTGCCATTACGTGGACCTGCCCCTGCAGCATGCCAGCGACCGGCTGCTCCACGCCATGCGCCGCCGCGATAAGATGAATGATACAAAAGCGCTTCTGAAGAAATTGCGGGTGCGGATTCCCGATATTGTGATTCGTACTACTTTTATTGTCGGGTTCCCCGGTGAAACGGAAGAGGATTTTGCAATATTAAAAGATTTCCTAGCAGAGCAGAAGTTTGAGAATGCCGGCGTGTTTCAGTATTCCCAGGAAGAAAACACAGCTGCTGCAGTCATGCCGGACCAGATTCCGGATGAAATCAAACAGGACCGTTACGATGAACTGATGGCCATACAGGCGGGTATCTCTGAGGAGATTCATCGGGAGATGGAAGACAGAGAGCTGGAAGTCGTCGTGGAAGGCTATGAAGAAGAGGAAAGCAATCTGGCCGCAGCCCGCAGTTACCGGGAAGCGCCGGATATCGACGGTTGCATTTTTGTGGAAAACGCGCCGGGACTTAAACCGGGCGACTTTATCCGCGTACATATAGAGCAGGGCTTTGCTTATGAAGTGGTAGCGACCCGCGTATAATCCGAAAATACGGTACAGTTTGAAAGAATAATCATAGGGAGGGAGTCAATTGAAAGTTGAGATAATTACAACCGGAACAGAACTTCTTCTGGGGGAAATAATAAATACGAACTTTACCTGGCTGGCACAGGAACTGAACCGGCGCGGCTTTGATGTGTTATATCAGACGACAGTGGGGGACAATCCGGCACGCATGAAGGAAGTGCTGGATATCGCCGTCAGCCGTGCTGATATCGTCATCACCAGCGGCGGCCTGGGGCCGACCCGTGGAGATATTACAAAAGAAATGATTGCGGAGTATTGCAGCGTTGACATGTATATGAACCTGGAAGTGTGGAACCACATCCATGATTTGTTGTCCAAACGGAACATCTGTATTGCGTCAAACAATGAAAAGCAGGCCTTGGTTCCCAGCGGCGCCATCGTTCTGCACAATGAAGTAGGAACAGCGCCGGGACTTATACTGGAACATGGCGACAAGACATTTATCATGCTGCCGGGTCCGCCTTTTGAATTGAAATACGTATGCGAAAAAGAACTGTTCCCCTATTTCGAACAGCGCTTTCCCCATTTGGGAATCATTAAATCCCACACCCTGAAGCTTCTGGGTATCGGAGAGTCTAATCTGGCAGAGATGCTGGATGATATTATTGTTCACCAGTCAAATCCGACCATAGCCCTTTATGCAAGACGGGGTGAACTTTTAATCCGGCTGACAGCCAAAGCTTTTTCCGAAGAAGAGGCGGATGCACTGATCACGGACATGCAGGAAAAGGTAGAAAAAATAGTTGGAACTTATGTATACGGTTACGACAACGATACGCTGCCGGAGATTCTTGGTAAAAAACTTTTATCCCGGCAGCAGACCATCGCCTTTGCGGAATCCTGTACCGGAGGACTTGTCTCCAGTATGATGACCGACGTGCCGGGAAGTTCGGAATATGTTAAAGGTTCTGTTATTTCTTATACGGATGAAGTAAAAAACCAGGTAATTAGTGTCAGTAAAACAACACTGGCGAAAAAAGGAGCCGTGAGTGAAGAAACCGCACTTGAAATGGCAAGAGGCGCAAGGGAGGTCATCGGCTCTGACATGGCAGTCAGTATTACAGGGTTGGCAGGTCCTGGCGGAGGTACCCGTAAAAAACCGGTAGGGCTGGTTTATATAGCTGTTGCAGATGCAAACGGGGAGGCGTGCCGGAAATTTAATTTTGGCGGTACACGTACTCAAGTCAAACACAGAGCTGCGATGGCGGCCCTGGGTTTTGCATTGGATCGCCTGAAAGAAAGTTCAAAGACTAATTCGGAGGAAATGATTCATGGCCATGATGCAGACAGATAAGTTTGGAGAATTAGAACTGGAAAAACGAATTGTCGCTGCATTGAAGGAGATGGGGTTTGAGGAACCGTCACCGATCCAGCAGCAGGCTATACCGTTATTATTGGAAGGAAAAGATATCATCGGGCAGGCACAGACCGGTACAGGCAAAACGGCCGCCTTCGGTATTCCTATCCTACAGGGAATTGAAGACCACCGGCATATCCAGGCACTGGTGATGAGTCCTACCCGGGAACTGGCAATCCAGGTCGCGGAAGAAATCGGAAAAATTGGCCGCAACAAACGAATCAAAGTGGTTCCGGTATACGGAGGCCAGCCTATTGACCGGCAGATACGGGCGCTGAAAAGCGGTGTGCAGATTGTAATCGGTACACCAGGCCGTTTGTTAGACCATATTCACCGGGGTACCATCAAACTGAGCCATGTCCGTTATCTTGTTTTGGATGAAGCGGACGAGATGCTGGATATGGGATTTATCGATGACATGGAAGAAATCATGGCGAACGTTCCGCCTGAACGGCAGACCATGCTGTTTTCTGCCACCATGCCCCGTCCGATTCTGGGCCTTACGAAAAAATATATGCGGGCTCCGCAGATGGTCACTGTAAGTAAAGAAGACATTACGGTGCCTCTGATTGATCAGTACTATTTCGAGACCCGCGATAAAATCGAAGGAATCTCCCGTCTGCTTGATGCCGGCATTGAAGGGAAAAGCATCATCTTCTGCCGGACCAAACGGGGCGTTGACGATTTGACCGCGTCGCTGGGAAGCAGGGGATACATCGCGGAAGGATTACACGGGGATTTGTCCCAGGTCCAGCGTGACCGGGTCATGAAAAAATTCCGGGAAGGGCGTCTGGACATTTTAATTGCGACAGATGTTGCGGCCCGTGGCCTGGATATTGATAATGTGCAGTATGTTATCAATTTTGATATTCCTCAGGATCCGGAAAGTTATGTGCACCGTATCGGCCGCACAGGCAGGGCAGGGAATACCGGGGTGGCCCTGACATTTATTTTGCCCCGGGAATTCCGCCAGCTAAAACTGATTGAGCGCATTGCCAAAACACGTATTCGTCGCCGTGAACTGCCAACTACCAGTGATGTACTACAGCATCAAAGGGAACAGATTATCTCTAAAATGCAGGCTTTGTTGGAAATTGGAAGTTACGCAAATTACATACCGGTCGTTACTTCACTGAGCAAGGAGTATGAGCTGGAAGAGATTGCGGCGGCTGCGTTAAAACTGATGCAGGAAGGTAATAGGGCTCTTGAGATTCAGGAAGAGAAAAACACGATCAGCGACCTGACCAGTCAGAATCTTTCCAATACCGGCGGCCGTCCGGGCATGGTCCGGTTCTTCCTGAACATTGGCCGCAGTCAGAAGATCACGGTTCCTGAACTGGTACGGACAATTGCCAAGGAAGCAGATATTCCGGGTCGTTCCATCGGCCTGATCAATATCTTTGATAAATTTTCATTTGTGGAAGTACCGGAACAGTATGCCGAACGGGTATTAGCCGTGATGCACAAAAACAGTATCCGCGGCTATAAAGTAAACATTGAACCGGCCCATTCCAAAGATTAAGGAGACAAGCTTCTCATGAAAGAAGTTCTGGGTAATACCGAAGGATTAAAAAACAATACTATCGCGCTTTTGGAACAGCTGTACCAGTTACGGGTACCTCCATGGCAGCTGGTATCTCCTGAGCTTGCGATACAAATGGCAAGCATCACGAGTGCCGTAAACCGTGAGATAAATATTTTTCTGGACCGCAAAGGAACGGTATTAAGCGTTTCCGTAGGTGACAGCAATACCGTTTCGCTGCCGAATCTGCCGGGCAGGCGGGGAAGCGGTCGCTTAAGCGGAATCCGCTGCATCCACACGCATCCCGGTGGGAATTCCCAGTTAAGCGGCATTGACCTGTCCGCCTTACGAAGTCATAAATATGATCTGATGGCTGCCATAGGTGTCAATAATGAAAAGCCGGAAGATTTTGTTTTCAATTTTGCTATCATTACAGGAAAGGATGAATATGGCCAATACACGGTTCAGGAATACGGCGTATTCAAGCCGGATGTATTGGAAACATTGTTTCTCCCAAATATTATCAGTTCGGCAGAAAAGCTTTTAGCTGCAACAGATGACAACCAGAAGCTTGACCAGAGACCGGAACGTACCATACTGGTGAGTCTGGAGTATGGGAAGCAGGACAGGATGTGGACCAGTGAGGATTCACTGGAAGAACTTCGTCAGCTGGCAGAAACAGCAGGGGCGGAAGTAATAGCCAAGTTTCTGCAAAAGCGCCCTAAACCGGATCCGGGTTATTTTATCGGCCGTGGAAAAGTACGGGACTTGGCCCTATATGCCCAGCAGGAAGATATCGACCTGTGCGTCTTTGACGAAGAGTTGTCTCCCGCCCAGCAGCGTAATCTGGAACAGGCATTAGGGATCAAAGTATTGGACCGCACGGCTCTGATACTGGATATTTTTGCCCAGCGTGCCCAGACTAATGAAGGCAAACTGCAGGTTGAATTAGCCCAGCTTCAATATACACTGCCGCGAATTATGGGGCAGGGGCTTTCCCTTTCCCGTTTAGGCGGCGGAATCGGTACCCGTGGCCCCGGCGAAACCAAACTGGAAACAGACCGCCGTATAATCCGCGACCGTATTGCGTATATTAAAGGCTGCATTGATAAAGTGCAAAATGTAAGAAAGCTTCACCGCTCTTACCGTAATAAAAATCCGATTCCGTCAGTCAGCCTCATCGGGTACACCAATGCAGGTAAATCTACGTTACTTAACGTACTGACAAATTCTGACGTTTATGAAAAAGATCAGCTGTTCGCCACGTTGGATCCCACCACACGCAAGCTGAATCTTCCGGATAAACGACAGGCTATCCTGACGGATACGGTAGGCTTTATCCAACGGCTTCCGCATCAGCTGATTGCGGCCTTTAAATCTACGCTGGAAGAAACACTGGACGCAGACCTGCTGGTTCATGTGATTGATGTGAGCCATCCTCTGTATAAAGAGCAAAGCGAGGCCGTGTACAGGGTTCTGCAGGAAGTAGGGGCCCAGGACAAACCGGTTTTAAGCGTATTCAATAAAATCGATAAACTGCCGCAGGACGGAGGCCTGCTGGAACAGTTGCGGGCAATTCCGGAAAGCGTCTGTATCTCCGCCAAAAAGCGAATCGGATTGGAAACGTTGCTTGCTGTTATAAGTGAACGTTTAAAACTAAAATCTATTGAAGTCGCTTTATTAATTCCGTACAGTGATTCCGGCGCTGCGGCAAAGTTATTTGAAGAAAGTACGGTGTTGTCGCAGGATTACGCAGAAGATGGAATCAGGATTCAAGTGAGACTCCCTGCCAACGATATTGAACGTTGGGAAAAATACATTAGCAAAGGAAGTATGTAACTTTTATGAATTCAATTAAAAACTTAAATTTTGAGGGGATCTTCGATTTTGCAAGAAAGGAGGTTGAGAAACAAACTCAACATTATAATTCTGTAGCATTAAGAAACACCGAAAAGGTAATTGCTGCTTTTCGGAAACATCAGGTATCGGATTTTTATATGAAACCTACTACCGGTTATGCCTATAATGATCTGGGCAGGGAAAAGTTAGATGCCATTTATTCGGATGTTTTTGGAACGGAAGCCGCTTTGGTCCGCTCTCAGTTTGTTTCCGGGACCCACGCACTGGCTGTGGCAATGATCGGAAACCTGCAGACCGGAGATGAAGTGATTGGAGCCACCGGAACACCGTATGATACCATGCAGACGATCATCGGGTATCCGAAGAAGACACCGGGTTCGCTGGTGGATATGGGAATAATCTATAAAGAAATTCCTATGTCAGGTAATTTTGTGGACATTCATGCTGTCTGCAGCGCCATCACCGATAAGACAAAAATGGTACATATACAGCGCTCCTGCGGTTACAGTGATGACAGAGGTACATTGGATGTGGCTTCAATCGGCCGGTTGATTCAGGAGGTTCATAAGGTTCGTAAAGATATTATTTGCTTTGTAGATAATTGTTACGGAGAGTTTACAGAAGAAAAGGAACCAACAAATTACGGCGCGGATTTAATGGCCGGTTCCCTGATTAAAAATCCGGGTGGGGGACTGGCACCTACCGGCGGGTATATTGTTGGCAGGAAAGAATTGGTCTACAAAGCAGCCTGCCGACTGACTGTCCCGGGTCTAGCAGGTGAGATGGGAGCTACTTTAGGGGGCGATACTGCCAGAGAGATTTATCAGGGATTATTTTTGGCGCCCCATGTAGTAATGCAAGCGATAAAAACAGCTATCTACGCAGCTGCGGTTTTCCGTAAGTTAGGTTATAAGGTAAAACCGTCGCATAATGAAATCCGCCATGATATAATCCAGTCAATTACATTAAAGACTGAACCAAATCTGGAAAAATTCTGTATAGCAATTCAACTCAATTCACCGGTTGATGCACATGTAAAACCAGTACCTGATTATATACCGGGATATCAGGATAAAGTAATCATGGCTGCCGGAACATTTGTTCAAGGTTCTTCCATTGAATTAAGTGCTGATGGACCGATCAGAAAACCGTATAATGCATTTCTTCAGGGAGGACTTACGTATGAACATGGACAAACGGCAATTAATGCCGCTGCAAAATTAATTGGGCCTGCAACGGAAAAAAAGAAAGAAGCACTCGGTAACGTAATACTGGACGGAGAAAAGGATGAGAAAATCTTAAAAGCCTGCGAAGCAATACTGAAAACAGGATTAAATGATCCCCAAAAATGATAGTTTAGCATTAAATATCAACAAAAAAACTACAGGACTAATAAAAATCCTGTAGTTTTTTATTCAACTTAGAAATTATAATTGATGTCATAAGGACGTCGGAACGACATCTAAAACAGACGTCATAATGACGTAAAGCCTTACAGCATTCTAAACACAGCGATAACCTTACCGATCACTTGTATGTTATCAGTTCCGATAATGGGACTATAAGCGTCATTTTCAGGTTGCAGACGAATTGAACGTAAATCTTTAAAGTAACGCTTAACAGTAGTATCTTCATTATCAATCAACGCAACAACAATATCGCCATTATTTGCAAAACTTTGTTTGCGTACAACAATATAATCATGATCCAGAATACCGGCCTTAATCATGCTGTCTCCCTTAACAGATAGCATGAATACATCTTCTTCAGTGCCGATCAAGTCTAAAGGAATAGGATAGGTTTCTTCAATATTTTCCACAGCAAGGATAGGAACACCGGCAGTAACATTTCCAACAAGAGGAACGGGGACAACAGTCTTATTACGCCAGGAAGCCTCCTGTGTAAGCTCCAAAGCACGTGGTTTAGCAGAATCGCGTTGGATAAAACGCATATTTTGCAATTTATGTAAATGGTTATGAACACTGGCTGTAGAAGATAATCCAACAGCCTTACAAATTTCACGGACAGATGGCGGATATCCTTTGGATTGCGCATAACTGCGAATATAATTCAAAACCTGTTTTTGTCTTTCGGTTAACATATCTTCCGTATAATTACCGTCAAAATCTTTTGGAATTAAACTTTTATGCCTTGCCATCTGTGATTCCTCCTAAAATTATTTTTAAATCAATTAAAAAATGAAAGAATACGATAGAGTAACTATTATTTAATTTATTATAACAGAACGCAGGGGAGATGTCAAACGTTTGTTCATTAACGTTTGCTTTTTATTTAAATGCTACACGAGTATTATTTACATGAAATCAGCGGTCATTTTCCAATAATTATTTTACGTCCGATAATATATATTATGTAAAATCATAGAGTGTAAAAACAGCGTTTTAATCTCATATCCGGTATAATAACCCAAATTTGAAATGTTTTGGGCTGATTGATTATGTCAATTTAGCAATTTGCCTGTAAAACATCCATATTTGCGTTTTAAGCCCTATTTCGTTTTTACGCGATACTTTTATCGTACCCCGCCTCAAAAATCGTTCTACGGGCTTTTTACGCGGTCCATTTTTTCATACAAAAAACCGGCCTACTTTTTTGGCCGGTTTTTTGAAAAACTAAATTATTTTTTCTGCAATTTAACATTCCCCAGAATCTGTTCCAGTCTGGCATCCATTTTTTTATTATCTCTGGATATGTAAGCTGCCAAACCGAAATTTTGCGGTGTGAACATTGCGCGCGCGTTGACGTTAATTAAAAAATTATTTTTTGTTATTCCATGTCCGTTTAATCTGATTGTTCCGTAACTGTCACCAAAATCAGATTTTGCATTTACTTCTTTGAAATCCACAAATTCTTTTACAGACGGATGATTTGCTCCTTCTTTTATAAATTTGTCAATTAGAAGGTTTGTCAGGATCGGATTGTTAAATAGTTCAGCGAAAGTGTTTTTTTCTTTCGTTCTGGAAGAGGCAAACACAGTAGCTTCTTTAATTTTCTGAAAATTTATTTTTGAGACATCTTTTTCAACCGGCTCTTTATTTGTTCCGGCCTGATATGTCAGGAAATCTGATACTCCGTTCCAGGGCATGGCCAGGGTAATTTTAACCGGAATCTTTTTATCGATTGTATCATCATTGGCCTGTACATATGCCCAGTCTTCCGGTATCCTGATCCTGCCGCCCAGTAACTGGTCATCAAATCCGTACGGAACCGTTGCCTTTGCCGGCGTAAAGAATGTTAACCCCTTCAGGAAAGCCTTGCGGGAAGCGATATAGCCGTTGACTTTTTCCTTATTCCCGTCTGTTAATTCATTGCGCACTTTCTTTTTGGAAAACGGAGTAGCCTCCTCTACTCTCTCTTTCTGTGCTTGAAGATTTGGCAGCGGGAAAGTGGAAACGACTGCATACAGCATGTTGTTTGCCGACGTAATGGCAATCTGCATATCGATGGAACGTCCCAGGCTTTTCTTTTTCTCATTCTCGCCATTGTCAACAATATGAAGATACACATAAGGCTGTTTTCCGGTTTTGTTTGTGGAAATGCTGATGTTTGAATTGTCAAGAAGTTCTTTTGGTGCCAAAGACAGTTTATTGCCGGTTTTTATCTCATACGGATCCGGCATGAACAGCAGATAATTTACTTTATCCGGCGAAAGTCCGTTGCGCTCCAGAACCTGTAAATCTTTATACTTTTTGAGAAACTCATCTGTTGAG
>Ga0265298_10002598_pt1 | contig 24856 bp, 29 predicted proteins | sample AusTroGonzalo_MG_3_FD_193486 | JGI IMG/M metagenome (GOLD analysis project Ga0265298, IMG submission 193486) | Bovine rumen microbial communities from tropical cattle in Woodstock, Queensland, Australia - Gonzalo_01 | ecosystem: Host-associated > Mammals > Digestive system > Stomach > Rumen ...
TCGTGTCCTTCCTCGTCACCGTCACGGTGATAGAACTTGAAGGACTTTCTCTGCTGGAATTCTTCCTCAGCAGGCTTTCTGGTGCGCGGACGCTTGCCAGATCTTTCGTTGTCAGTCATTTATGATAATTTATTAGTGATAAAAATGTCATTCCGTCGCGGAATGGGCGGCAAAGGTAGGAATAATTTGGGAAATAAAGGATTACTCGACAAAAATTTATCCATTTTTCCTGCTGTCACGCCACTCCGAAAAGCACTTGAAGAAATCGTAATCCAAAATATCACTGATTTTCAGCAGCAAATCCGTGTAAGTCCATTTGCGGCGGAAGATTTTGTAAGCGTTTTGCCGCGAGCAGCCCAATTGCCCTGCAAGCCATGTGATGCTGCGCCCCTGCCGTGCCAGTTCTGCCTTGATGAGTTTTCCTATATGCGGTTCTTCTTCCATTACGTTTACCTTTGCGGGAGCCTTACGCGGTAGGCAAACAGAAAGGGCGGAACCGTATCTACTTACCCGTCTTGAAGGCATCGGCAAACGCCTTGATGATGATAAGCAAAACAACTCACGCCCAAACGACGTGAGCCTTTCGTCCGCTTATTCTTATCATCAAAATTTTGCCGATTTTTCAAGACAAAGAATAAGAGCGTAAAGCTCGGTGTGGTTATGTCAAAATTCTATTCTGTTTTTTTCTTCTTGTTCTTTTGTTATTGGGGACAAAGGTAGGGATAATTTGGATTGGTTTTCATTTTTTCGATTTATATTTTGCTTCAAAAAGAAAGGAAGTGCTGAAAAGACACTTCCTTCCAATTTAGACTCAAATGTTATAACCTTACTGCTTATAGCATTTGAAGTATTCATCATAGCCCGATTGCAATGCTTGCATTCGCAATTTGATTTCCAAATCATTGCAGTTTTTTGCTCCCCATGATTCAGGGTCCATAGTTGTACTACCGTAATAGTAATTATCGGTTGCGTCATATTCTTCGCACTTGCAGGAAGAACTTTTGTTGCATTGAGTAAAGAGCATTAGGCTAAATAATGCTGCTGCAAGGATTAGTACTTTTTTCATCGTTTTATGTATTTTGATTATTGTTGTAATCTATTATTCCCCTTCCCGACGTATGTAAACAGAAGTTACAGCACTGAAATCACTTTGTTTACCACTTGCACTTACCGCTTTTACCTTGTAATAATATGTATATCCACAAGAGACATTCTCATCAGCCCAGCTATTTGAGATGTTTGAGCCTACTTTGGTAAAACTTCCATAGGAAGAATAGCTTCTATACACATCCCAATGATCTACACTTGAGTTATAATTCCAAGAAACCAGTGCAAAAGGATACATACGAGGTCCACAATCTTCTGCTGTAACGCCAGTCGGTGCAGCAGGAGCAACATCGCTGCCTCCTCCGCCTCCTCCGCCGCCACCGCCACCAGACGAATAATAGCAATGGGCGTAAGAACTCAAGGAACTCTCACCATAATTATTGATAGCTCTGACCTTAAAATAATAATCACCTGTTGGAAGGCTACCATAAGAAGAACTCACATACGCTTCCGTATCATAGATGTCGTTAATGTAATCGTATGATCCATTGCTTGATTGAGAGTAATATATCTTATAGTAATTAGCATTTGAGACTCTATTCCATGTCACTCTGATTTGAGAACCACTGACCGATGCAGATACACCTGTTGGAGTTGATGGTGCTGAACCGCTGCTATTGCCGCCACTGCCTCCACTTCCACCTCCGGGATAATAGGGATCTGGAGTTGGCTCTTTTGTACAAGCCACAATAGCAAACATAAGGATTGCTAACATGGCACTTAATCCTATCCAAATTTTCTTCTTCATATTCTTTTCCACCCAGTTCTATCCCATCGGGCACATCGGTTTTAAGGTTAGTGTTTTACCTCGCAAAGGTAAAAACAACCCTCCTATGGTGCTCGCTTATAGCGTCAACTGGTTGGAGCGAAAGATTGTCCTTATTTGTTGTCGGAAATGTAAACGGATAGGTTACATGTAATTGAATACTAAAAAATTGGCATCATTTTGGTACCAACATGGTAACAAATCGAAAAAATGTGTATTTTTGCGGCACAAAAAAGAAAAGGAGGACACCTTGATTGTAGTTAGCAGCAGAGATTTCAGGACAAACATGATGAGTTATTTCACAGAATCAAACGGCGATGACTTCATCGTCAAGACCCGCGATCACGGCTCTTTCAAAGTCAGCATCAAGCCTGTAAAGAGAAATGATGCCATACTCAGCATCCCGCCAGAGTTTCGTCGCGACCCTTACGAAATCAGCCCAAGCGGCGACCCATTCTTCGCCGACCAAAGAAATATTGACATGTTGGAAAAGAGGCTGAAAGAAGCAGAAAACGAAGATGCCAAATCCCACGAAATGCGTCCCGATGAGTCGTTGAATGAATTCCTAACTAGGATAGAGCATGAGTTACAAGGTTAAGTTCTTGGATAATGCTGCAAGAGACGCTCTCAAATTGAAGCAAGAAGAGCCAAAATCATTTACCAAGTTAATGAAAATGGTAGATGAATTGAAGGAGCATCCCATGACTGGCACTGGAAAGCCAGAGTATTTGAAATACGACAAACGAGGTGTATGGTCAAGACGTATAACGCAGAAACACAGACTTGTTTACAAAATCTACAATGATGTTGTCGTTGTAGAAGTAGTTTCAGCATACGGGCATTATGGTGAGAAATAGCCTTTATGCCTTTAACTAAACAAGTTTTCAATAACAACCTTCGGATACTCCCTCCTCAGGTCAGTTATTCTCTTTTCCCTTTGCGCCTCAAACTTCCTAAACGCCTCGCTCTCAGGAAACATCGGCCTGTGATGAAGCATTTGTCGCAATTCGGCGGCGGCTTGCATGGCGGGTTTTTCCTTCGGATTGATGGCAAAGTCAGCGAAACGTTCCCAAATGTAATGCACCGCCTGCTCGGTGGGATGCACCATGTCTTCCTTGTAGAAACGATAATCGCGCAATTCGTCCAAAAGTATTTCGTAAGCGGGGAAATAATGCGCATTGCCAAACTGCTTACAAACCTGATTTACAGCCAAAAGCAATGCCGCTTTGCTCAGTTGGTTCTCATGTAAGCCGTCTTTCAGGTGACGCAAAGGCGACACGGTGAAGATAAACTGTTTGTCAGGATGAGCTTGAAGCATCTCCTTGAGATAATCCGCCGACTGCCCCACGGAAAGAAACTCCCTGTCAAATTGGCGGGCGGGTAACTTGTGGCAATTGGCAACCACCAAACCATTTTCCTTATTTCGGAAAACCCACGAAGTGCCCAAACTAATGATAACCCACTTCGATTTCAAGAAATGCTCGTGGGTCGCTTCCAAACTTCTGTTAACCTGCTCCAACAACACAGTCTCAGAGGCATTCCAAAAAGCTGTGTTGTGGCTGAAAGTACAATAAAAACCCTCCCCTACTTGGATGACCTCCTCATAACTGAAAGGCTTGCCATCAGCCAATCGCTCCACCGCTTGGGTAATGCTGGCGGGATTGTAAAGCACCCCAAAAGGATTCACTTGGGCATTGAAGCCCAAACCTCGGCAAATGCCGCCCACCTCATCAGCAAAGCACGAACCTAAGAAGAGTAAACCGTCGGTGTAACGGATGGTCTGATCTAAGGGTTTAATATTGATTTTTGTATGGAATAGCATCATTTTTTCCCTCACCCCCCTGCCCCTCTCCCTCTGGAGAGGGGTGTGGGCTATCGCAGGCTGGTTATTATGTTTTCAATTAATTCAGTGAGATGTTGTCTGTCACAGTCTTCATTCTTTAACCTGAATACTTTTATACCTTTCGCTTCAAAAACTGAAGTTCGGTACTCGTCGTACTCTTTAATCTCCTCTTTGTTGTGAACCGACCCGTCAATCTCCAAAACCACATTCAGTTCAGCACAGTAAAAATCAGCGATAAAACCGTCAATTACCTGCTGCCTCCGCCATTTCAGATTTCTAATCTGCCTATTACGCAACATCTGCCACACCGCATCTTCACTTTCAGTCGGATTCTTGCGGAAGTGTCTGGCAAGTTCAAGTTTTTTGGGGTTTATCTTCTTCCGTACTACATCATAGTTTCGGGCAGGCTCCTCCCTCTCTCCGCGGGAGTGGAGAGGGGGCCGGGGGGTGAGGGAATTCTCCATACTATCCCCCCATCAAAAACCTCTCCACCTCAATGCCCGCCATAGCGCCCGTGCCGGCGGCCACGATGGCCTGACGATACGTGCGGTCTTGGCAGTCACCGCAAGCGAAGATGCCCTCAACATTGGTGGCGGTAGATTTCGGCTTGGTGATGATGTAGCCATCCTCATCCATATCCAAGATACCCTTGAAAGGCGCAGTATTAGGAGTATGACCAATGGCCTCGAAGAAACCATCCACATATATGGTGCGCTCCTCTTTGGTGTCGCTGTGGTAAAGAACAGCACCTTTCAGTTTCTTCATGAAACCTTGTTGCTCACCAAAGAGTTCCTTGGTCTGGTGTTTCCACAAAACCTCGATATTGGGCGTGTTGAGTACACGGTGCTGCATGGCCTTGGAGGCGCGCAATACGTCACGGCGGACAATGAGATAGACCTTGTTGCAGAGCTTGGCCAAATAAGTGGCGTCCTCGCAAGCAGTGTCGCCGCCTCCCACGACCGCAACATCCTTACCTTTGTAGAAAAATCCATCGCAGGTGGCACAGGCCGATACGCCGCCGCCTTTGAACTCCTCCTCGGTGGGCAGACCGAGATAACGCGCTGCCGCACCCGTCGAGACGATGATGCTGTCGGCCAAAAGTTCGCCATCATATTCCGTCGTCACCTTGAAGGGGCGTTGGCTGACATCGATGGCCGTGACTTCGCCCTCACGGATTTCTGCGCCAAAGCGTTCGGCCTGCTGACGGATTTCATCCATCATGTCAGGGCCTTTCACGCCGTTGGGATAGCCCGGAAAGTTCTCGATTTCGGTGGTTTGGGTCAATTGTCCGCCGGGTTGCATACCCTCATAGACGACGGTTTTCACATCGGCGCGGCAAGTGTAAATGGCTGCGGTGTAGCCCGCCGGACCCGAGCCAATGATAAGACATTCAATGTGTTCCATTGTGTTCAGTTTATAGTTGATAGTTTAAAGTTTAAAATTAATTCTTTGCAAAGGTAACTTTTTTTTCTCAAAGTGAACAATTGTTCAAAAAACATTCGTATCTTTGCAGCCGCTAAAGCAATCGGGGTGTGGTGCAGTTGGCTAGCATTCTTGCATGGGGTGCAAGCGGTCGCCCGTTCGAGTCGGGCCACTCCGACAAAAGAGCAGCAGATTTCTCTGCTGCTCTTTTTGTTTGGATGCCGCCACAAAAGGCCATAAAAAAGGACACCCCGAAGGATGTCCTTTTCGTTTGAAAACTTCGACAAATCAATACTCCCACAGGCTCTGTTCAAAGTCGAACATTTCGTTCTTGATGCGCTCTGATTCGTAGAGGGCGTCAATGTTGAATGCATAGGAGTTGATGTAACGGTCATAGACGTTCTCTTCCTTGATGATGTAGCTGTCGAAGATGCGCTTCTGCAGCACTTCATCGTAGGTGCGGCGTTGGGCCGAGTTGTTGCGGTTGAAGGCAAAAGCCTTGGCCAACACATCCCTCGAATCCTCGTAAGGAATCCAGCAGACCTGTGAGAGACCGCCATCATCGTCAACGACGATGGGACCCAAGGCGATGATACGGACGAGGAACTGCGAGAGTTTCTTGTCGAAATACCAGTCTTCCTTGATACGCAGACGGGTCACGTTGAGCATACGATCCTTGAAGGAAATTTCATTGGGAACTTCGGTGCCTAACTCCTCATTCCAGATGACCGGCGGGTCGCCAATCTTGGTGTTTTCTTTTTCAAAATCGGCCAAGGTCAAAGGGGTCACCATGTCATCAATGTTGTTCTCAACACGATAAGGGGTGATGTCACCGCTTTGGATGCCGTCGTAGATGACCGTGATGAAGTTTCGCCAGTCCTCAGTCGGATTGATCGGATAGTAGAACACTTGGTTGATCTTCTGACGGAAGTCGATTTCCCTGATCACCGTCTTCTTCCACATGACGTTGGATTCGTCGATGATGGGCAGCGGCGATGGAGCCTTTTCGTTCATGATTTGCTGCTGACCCGAAAGGATACTATTCCTCGGAGCCTTTATGTCGGTCGTTTGGGCCGAAAGGCTGATGCTGCCGAAGAGCACCGCGAGGGTCAACATGGAAACAAGTGTCTTTTTCATCTTATTAAGGGTTTAAATATTCAATTACTTGATTTCAACACCGATAGGCGTTTCGAGGGTCTTGGTCTTGCCATCGTTACCACGCACCTGAATGGCGGTAAACTGGAACATGTCGCCAACATTGCATTGGTTAATCGCAGTCTTGATCTCATCGGTGAAGGCTCCGCTGCTGGCTTTGGCTTCCTTGGTGGTACCACTCTTGGTCTTGTAACGGAAGGTATAGCCGACCACATCGTAGTGGACACCATCGAAGTCGAAGTCTTTCATTTCGGCAATCACGCCACCAGCACCCAACAGAGCGCTCTTCGACACCTGACCATTCACGACGTTACGAATGAGAGCCGTAGGCTTGGGCAGGTCTTTCACGCGGAACTTCATGCTGCCGAGGCTGGAGCCAGCCGAACTGACATTGATGGTCACTTCGTTGGCCTCGCCGGGACGCAGGTTATAGGTGCCGTTGCCCGTTCTGGTCAGACTACCACTGCTGGCTGTGGCCGAAATTTCACCACCGACACCACCACCGACGGCAATCGGGTTGTCGATACCACGATACACCACGTTCATCTTGGTGGCCGAAACGCTCACCGCAGGAGGAGCGACGGTGAAGGAGCCTTGGAACGGGTATTCCTTCATTTGGTTGGTGGTAGGATCCAACATGTCGATGACACCAGTGTAACTGTGCGAACCCACACCCACGTTCCATTCCAACGGAATCACACCTTGGGCATTGCTGATGTATTCCTTTTCGGCACCGCCATCGAGTTTGACGCGGGCTTTCAGTTGCGAGTTCTTCCAAGCGGTCACCATGGCCTGAGCCTTATAGGTTTGGCCTGAGAGGAGGTATCCACTCTCGGCGAACACTCTGGCACCGACCTCATCGAAGGTGAAGTCTTGGGCGTGGATGTTGGTCATCAACTGGGTGACGGCGTTCAACTCGGCGGTTTGGGCCTCGGAGATAATCTTGTTCAAAAGGGTCACGTCAGCCACCAACACCGTGTGGTGGAAGTTGCGGTATTCCCAACTGTCTTGCACGGCATCCGTTGAGCCGGGATAATAGCTCACCTTTGCGCCGTAATACTCACCGTTGAGCGGGAGTTTCTTCAGTTGGTTCTCGGAATAACCAGTCTGAGCCATGACATAATCCTTCGTGCCATAGATACTATCGGTAATCAAACCGATTTCGTGGATATGTTCGGGACCCATGGCCTTGACGACCTCGCCACGGAAGTGCCTGATCTTTTCAGAAAGCTCATAGGCCTTTCCGCCATGGCCAGGACCTTCGGGATTACCCATCATGTATTCAGTAGGACGGTTGTAGTTGTCTCTCGATTTGACTTTCGAAGTGTTGATGTCGTAGATTTTACGCCCGTTTCTCAAGGTGTCTGTGTTTTTCAGCAGACCTCTTTCAAGGGCTATTGACACGGCTTCGGCAGGGGTCTTGGCTTTGTCGCATTCAATCTTTTTCACCAGATCCCACTTAAGGGCCTCAACGTAGTTGATGAGGTCAGTGGCTTCCTCTCTCAAAGTTTGGGCTTGTTCCCAATACGGGCCGACTTTTTCCGCATCCAAACCGTATTGTTCTTCAAAGGCAGCGTATTTCTGGTTAATCTGTTGCGAAAGGGTGATGTTGGTGGTTTGAACACCGTTGTTCACCGTGTCGAAGGCATCCAAGATGTCTTTCGAAACGTTCATGGCTAACAAGGCAGTGTAGACCAGGTACATCATACCGATCATTTTCTGTCTTGGGGTTTCTTTTGCGCCTGACATATTCTTACTCCTTTTTTATATTAAACAATAGGTTCGAGTAGAATTATGCCTTGATGTTCATTGCTGACAACATTCCACCATAGACGTTGTTCAAAGCGGACAAGCGCTGTTGCAACTGGGTCAACTGTTGGTTGAGTTGGCCGGCGTTCTGTGATGAAGCGTTGAGGTTATCCATATACTTGTTCATTGTTTCGGTCAACTTCTTGCTGGCGGCTGAAGTCTGCTCGGCACCCTGAAGCTGGAGTTCATAGATGGAGTTGAGCGAGGTCATGCTGCTGGCCACCTTCTTGATGGTGTTGGCATCCAAGGCGCTGAAGTCGAGCTTGCCCAAAGAATCGGAAAGCTTCTGGTTGGTTTGGACGTATGCGCTTGAGAAGTCGGAGATGGACTTCGTGGCGCGGTCCATGGCGTTGGCATAATTGGTGGTGGCGGCCATGGCGTTGGAGATGTCAGCCATCTGACCGGCGTTCTCGGCCAATCTGTCGAGACCTTTACCTAATTTCTTGAAGGTGTCTTCGCTGACGTTCATCTTTTCGAACATCTTGCTCAGCATGGCCTCTTCCACATCGGCGGGAGCGCCCGTGCTCTTGGTGGTGGCACCTGTAGTGGCAAATTGCGTTTTCGTCTTTCCATCCCAATCTTCTTCAAGTTCGACAAATACATTATCCCAAGCATAATCCACATGCTGAGGCTCGAAAGCCGACATAAAGAAGATGAGTGCTTCGATACCCAAACCGAGAGCCAGCATGAAGTCAGCACCGGGGATGTGGGTCAACTTAAAGTAAGCACCAATCATAACGACTGAAGCACCCCAACCATAGAGGTAGCCCATGAAGGTCTTGAACTTTCTCGAAACGAGGAATTGTTGAAATTTGCTAAGTTCTTTTTTTGCCATGACAATTAATTTTAGTGTTGTTTTAACTTATTATTATTTTTAATTTATTGATTTCTTGTATTTTATGTTTTATCTATAAACTCTCGACAATCTCGGGTTGTCGCCCTTGTTGCGGCCCAAGTAAGGCTGGATGCAACGGAAACCGGTGTAGCAGTTGGCAGAGTCTTGATACTGGTAGTCGCGGGTGGTGACTTGCATGTAGTAGGAAACATCCTTCCACGAGCCGCCGCGCACAACCTTACGCTTCATGACCGGCGGGTCGTCGGCTTTGGCGTTGTAGGTGTAGTTGGGGTTCATGTCCCAAGTGAAGTTGTACGAATTGGGGTCGTAGGCGCTGTTGGTCCACTCGGCCACATTGCCAGCCATGTCGTAGAGGCCCCAGCCATTGGGAGGATAGCAGCCCACCACGAGAGTACGCAGACCACCGTCGGCCACATAGTTGCCTCTTCTCGGCTTGAAGTTGGCCATGAAGCAACCTTTGGCGTTGCTGGCGTTAGGACCGCCCCACGGATAGGGGTTCAACATCTTGCCGCCACGTGCAGCCCATTCCCATTCGGTTTCGGTGGGCAGACGGAACTCGGAAAGGTCGACATCCTTCTTCGCGCGCAGGTAAGCGTTGAGCAATTCGGTGCGCCACACGCAGAAAGCGCGGGCCTGCTGCCATGTGACACCCACCACCGGATAGTTGTCATAGGCCGGATGCCAGAAATACTTCTCGGTCATCGGGTCGTTGAACGAGTAGGAATAGTCGTGAATCCAGCAGAGCGTGTCGGGATAGACATTGATGACCTCAGCGCGGGCATAAACCGAACGGTCGCTGTAGCCCTGCTTACGGTTCGACCAAGCACCCTTGCGGTCAACATTAATGCCGGCATCGGCTTCGCCCAACGAATAGTCGTTTTCGACTAACTTGCCGTCAGAGAAGTCCTTCTTGGCAGCGGCCACCATGTCGAACCAGTAATAGGAATAGTACAACTTTCTCGTGTCGATTTCCTTTCTGCGGAAATACCTCTCATGCTCAGGAAGATACATAGGCTCAAGGGCTTCACGAACGTCTTGCTCCTTGCTGTTCCAGTCGACTTTTTCCTTCCAGTTGAGCCTTGGCGGGTCATACACCTCACCAGTCTTGCTTTCGGTGATGGCGTACCTATCAGGGAAGTTGTCAGCAAGTATCCTTCTTGCGATAGAGTCTCTCACCCAATACACGAATTGGCGGTACTCGTTGTTGGTGATTTCGGTCTCATCCATGAAGAAAGCGGAAACCGAAACCGTCTTGGGTTCATTGAGGTAGGATCCAGTAATGTCTTCGCTACCTACACCCATGGTAAAATTCCCTTGCGGAACAAACACCATCCCGTAAGGGTCAGGCTGATTAAAAGTCTTGTTGGACTTTCTCACTCCAACCAACTCGCCTTGATTTGAATTGCCGCAGGCTGTAAGCAACAACGCTACGGAAAATACGAACAGTAGTTTTTTCATCTTCTTGACAATGATATAATTACTATTTTTTCTTTTTCCAATTTCTTGGGGTCGTCATTTTCACGACGGTTTCTCTTTAGAACCGACAAAAATAGAAAATATTATGTTCGACCCAGTTATTTTTCCTATTTTTTTCCTTTTTTTATTCCAAAACACAATTAATCAGGTCTCAATCGCCACTGTTTCCGTCTTATTTCAACTTTACAAATACCTTACGCTTCTATAATCTCTCGGGGTTCTGTCGAGGTCGAGCTTGAAGCAATAGCTCAACCCAATCTCATGCGAGCCCGGCACACTCAAACCCATCGTATTAATATCGTATGAATACGCAATCGTAATATCCTTGAACGTCACGCCCGCCATCAAGCCGATGGATTCTTGCGGACGATAGTTGACGCCCAACGAGAACACATTATTATATACCACGCGCGCGCTGGCATTCAACTGCGTCGAGGCGATGTCGCTCATCACACTGACCGACGGGATGAAAGTCAAGTAAGGCAAATCCTCGAACTGGAAAGGCCAGCCTGCCAACAGGTAAAACGTCCGGTCGGTGGTGAAACTGGCACTGCTTTCGGAGTTTTCGTTGAGCGCGTGACCCATACTTTCGAGCACGTTGACAACCGAGAAGCCCAAATAGAACGATTCGGGAACCTGCCAGAACAGGCCCACATTGAAGTCGAACAGCATGTCGCTCTCCTCGTTCAGGCCTTGCAGAAGCGGATCACTCTCGTTATTGGGTTTCAATTTCCCAAAATCGACCGAACGGTTCAACAAAGTGCCTGCCACGCCGATACCCAAGGTGGAGCCTCCCAAATCCATGTGGAAGGAATAGCCCAACCCCACATTGACGTTGTTCTCGAAACCCAACTTATCCTGCATGATGGAGAACTCGAGGCCTCCGTGCAACGCCCTAAATGGCATGTCGCCCGTCAGGAGGAAGGTCTGTGGCGCAATCTCGTTGCCATCATTGTCGACGAAGCCCGCCCACTGCTGACGATAAAGCCCCAACAAATTAATGCCTTCGCTCATGCCGGCAAAACCCGCATTGGCGTAGGCATACGAATTCGTGTAGTTGGTGAAGATGGGCACTTGCTGAGCTTTTGCTCCGAAAACTGCCGTCAGAACAAGGGCAAAAAGAAGGGCGATATGTATGATTTTCGTCTTCAATTTCAACTTTGTTGATAGGATTGAAACCGCTAAAATACGAAAATAGTATTTACGTCGACAAATTAATTTTCAACCTCAGCATTCAATCCGTTGTTTTTCAGCATGATAAAAATTACTTAAACAATCTGATGATGTCGTTTCCATTGGCCAAGACGACCAACGCCAACACAATGACGAGGCCCACCGTCTCAGCAATCTCCATAAACCTGTCGGAAGGCTTGCGGCGCGTGATGATCTCGAACAGCAGGAACAGGATATGGCCGCCGTCCAACGCCGGAATGGGCAGAATGTTCATCACAGCGAGGGCGATGGAGAGGAAGGCCGTCATGCGCCAGAACAGGCTCCAAATCCAAGTCTCAGGGAAAATCCTGCCGATGGAGATGAAACCGCCCACACTTTCATAAGCCTTGGTCTTGGGGCTGAAGATGAGCTTGACCTGCTTCCAATAGTCCGAAAGTTCCTTTCCCGTCTGCCTGAATCCTGCGGGGATGGCCTGCAAGAAGGAATAATCCTTGGTCTCAATCTCAAAGTAATCAGGCAGATACATTCTGGCATAGGCTCCAATCACGCCCTCATCGGTCAGGTGCATGGCCAACGCCAACGTGTCAGCATCGCGCAGCACCTTGACTTCAATATCCTGATTCTTGAACTGTTTGATATTCTTCACAAAATCCTGATAATAAGGCGTTTCTATTGCGTTGATACCGATAATGACATCCCCCGCCTGCATTCCGCCCGCCTGTGCAGCACTGTTTTCCATCACCTTGTCGACGATGAATGGCGTCCTATAAGTAATGAAATTCGCATCCTGCTTGCTGAGCAACTTGGTCACAGCGTCTTCAGGCAGGGTGATGACGGTGTCCTTACCGTTGCGCTCCACTTCGACGGTACTGGCCTTTTCGAGGATGATTTTCATGGCGATGTCGTTGAATTTCTCGATGTACTCGCCGTCGACGGAAAGAATCTTGTCGCCATCGCGGAAACCAAATTCGTAGGCCAGACTATCAACGCTGATACCGTATTTGTTGACTTCCTTGGTGGGCAGGTATTGCTCGCCTTCCTTAGTCAGCAGGCCGATGTAGATGACAAAAGCCAGCAGCACATTCATGAACACGCCCGCCACCATAATGATGAAACGTTGCCAAGCAGGCTTGGAACGGAACTCCCAAGGCTGCGGAGGTTGCTGCATCTGAGACTTATCCATCGACTCGTCAACCATGCCAGCAATCTTGTTGTAGCCGCCCAAGGGGAACCACCCGATGCCGTATTCAGTCTCGTCGCTTTGGCGCCAGTCGTCCTCGGGCAAAGTGCTCAGGTCGATGGGTTCGTACTTGGTTTGTTTCTTACCCTTCACGTCCCGATATTCGGTGGCGGTATACTTCTCAGGCACGTTTTTCGAGAAGAACTTGAAACGCCACTTGCCGTTCACCTTCTTGCAACGGAACAGCGAGAAACCCCAATCGAAGAAGAGATAGAACTTTTCGACACGGGTCTTGAAAGCCTTGGCCGCCAGAAAATGACCAAGCTCATGGACGAAAATCAAGATGGAAAGGGAAAGGAAAAATTGCAATACCTTTATTAATATAGTCATATTAGTGTTGTTTTATAATTGAAAAAGTCTGCAAAGATAGTGATTTTTAGTTTCCGATGGGATTATTAATCGTCATATAATCGGCTGGATTAATGGCGATGCCGTTGTGCCACAACTCGAAATGAAGATGTTCAACCTCTTCAGCATTGCCTGACCTACCCAAAATGGCTATGGCCTCCCCTGCCTTCACATAATCGCCTTCTTTCTTCAACAAAGTGGAATTATGCTTATAGACAGAGAAATAGCTGTCGCCGTGCTGAATGCCGATGCAATAGCCGTTGTTGATGCTCCATGTGGAGAACACCACGGTGCCGTCCAAAGTGGCATTGATGATTTGGTCGCCGTCGGAGGCGATGTCGACGCCAAAATGGCCTTCGTTGGCATTGAACGGATTAATGATGTTGCCGCTGAGCGGGACAAAGAAGTTCTTCACCAAAGAGCTTGGCTTGGTTGGACTTAGGTAGTCGTCGCCAAACAAGTTGTACTGGTTTTGGGCTTCATACTCAACGCGGAGCAGGCTGTCTTGCACCGATTTCTTTAGTGTGATGGTGTCAGTATAGCCTGCCGGCAGAGGCTCGTAGATGCTCACCACCTCGTTGCAACTGTCGGCGGCAAAATCATAGCCCTCGATGATGCGTTGCAAGTTTCTGAAATAAACGTCCTTCTTGTCCATTTCCTTTTCGAGCGAGTCGGCGCGAAGGTTGAGCAGATATACCTCACGGTTGAGGTTGGTGTCAGTATAGCCCGGAATGTATTCACGCAACGGCGTAAAAGCAATGATGATAGACGTGATGATGGTAATCAGCAAAGCCATGCCCAAAATGACAAGAATCAGGTTAAGCAGGTTGAGCTTGAAGTTGAGCATGGGTCGTCCCGTTTCGTCGTGCGACATGAGGAAGTCGTACTTGCGGTTCAGCTTCTTCAGTGAGACATTGCGGAGGCTCGGTTTCTTACGTTTTTTATCTTTTGTTTCTGACATTTTGCAATCCTATACGATAATAACAACCTGCAAAAATAGAAAAAATTGCGATTGGACACGAAAAAAGGCCGACCGCTTTCGCAGTCAGCCTTTGGACATGTTGTAGAATGTATCCTGATGGCCTTATTCCTTCACCACCTCCAGGTAATCGGTCTTTATCCCGCTTATTTAAAAGATGGATAGCCGCCCGTCCATGTGATTTGCTTGGTGAAGGTCGGCGTGTCGGAGTCTTCGTAATATTCAATGGTAGCGGAACCGCCATTGTTTTCGTCAAGGAGGTAGATGAGCATTGAGACAAGTTCGTTTTGGCGTTGGGCCTCAATGGTGAAGCCATTCGCCGTATGGTCGGTAACAACCCAGCCGTTGTTGAGGTCTAATAGTATTTTATTACCTGTGACTTTTATCTTAAGGCTCTTTCCTAATGGTGTGATGGCGGCTACGACGTAAGCCAAATCACCGTTGAACTGCGTGATGTCTTTCACGAGGATGTTTGACACTTCTCCGCCAGGACCCAGTTCTGGTGCTGGAGAGGCTTTGTCGGGATAGATGAATTCGGTTACCAATTCTTGGTGTGCGGCTTGGAATAGGGCGATGTACGACTCGAAATCAGGGATGTCCACATCAAGGCCGAGACCAGAATAGTAGTTCTGGATGTGACGCCTGATATACACTTGGTTTTGCATCGAGATGTTGTAGAGCAACGTGTCAACCAAAGCTTCGTTATCAATGGTGCCATTGTCAGCAAAGTCGGTGGAGAGGTTGGTCATGAGCCAAGTCAGTTCGGCTGGAAGGGTGGGGACTACATCTAAGTTGTTGGATGGCCTTTGCAGGATGACGGAGAAAGCAAGCAGCATGGCGTTGAAGTCGCCGCCCGAGGCGATGGACATTTGCTCAAAGCCTTGATTGAAATGCTCGGTCACGCCGAGGAAGTCCTGAAACTCGCCCTCGGCCTGGCGTTTGGCATCGGCAAAACTCATGCCCCCGCCGACGAGCTTTTCGATACGGGCCTTGGTGAGGTGCGTCAGCACATTGATGTTGACCGTCTCTTCATCGGTCAAGTCGGTAATGGCTTGCAAGGTGATTGGAGCAGTTGAAAGTTTGCCAATCACCTCGTTGTAATAGAACCCATTGCCCGAGAGCAGGGCCAAGTTCGACCCCATCTCAATGTTGCTGAGGCTGAAGGTGCCGTCGTCGGAAGTGATGGAAGTGGTGAACGACTTGCCAGTCTGTCCGAGGTTTTCGTTAAGTTCATTGACGGTGATGGTGGTGCCCGTCACGAAAGGGCCTTTCTGCACCTTGCCGGAGAAAGAGAAGGTGCCGCCTACCTTTTCTTTAGTGCAAGAGGTGAAGGCCAACAATCCGATGAGTGTAAGACTCAAAGCTAAGATTTTTCTTTTCATACCAATACGTTTTTATAAGGTTAATGTGACGACAAAAGTAGTAAAATCCTCAACAAGGAAAACATTTTGTCAAGGCATTTAAGGCTTTGTCTATCTTAATGGAAAGATGCTGATTTCCATTGCACTGATAATCAATACGATAAAAACCAGACTTCTTTCGACTTGTCTATGCTTATGCAAAACCAACCATGAAAAAAGGCCGACCGCTCACGCAGTCAGCCTTTTGCTCGTTCTCATTAATTCCGAGAATTACATCATCCCATCCATTCCGCCGCCCATCGGCATCGGAGGTGTGGGAGGCGTAGGCTCCTTGTGGTTGGTGATGACGCACTCGGTGGTCAGCATCATGCCGGCGATGGAAGCAGCGTTCTCCAAAGCAACTCTCGACACCTTCACGGGGTCGATAACACCCGTTGAAAGCAGGTTCTCATACTTCTCGGTGTGAGCGTTGTAGCCGTAGTCGGCCTTGCCTTCCATGACCTTGTTGACCACGACCGAACCTTCGAGGCCGGCGTTCTCAACAATCTGGCGCAGCGGCTCTTCCAAGGCGCGCTTGATGATGGCGATACCCGTAGTCTCGTCCTCGTTCTCGCCCTTCATCTTTTCGAGAGCCTTGATGGCGCGGATGAAACCGACACCGCCGCCAGGGATGATACCCTCTTCGATGGCGGCGCGGGTGGCGTTCAGAGCGTCCTCGACGCGGTCTTTCTTTTCCTTCATTTCGACTTCGGAAGCGGCACCGACGTAGATGACTGCCACGCCACCGGCCAACTTGGCCAAGCGCTCTTGCAGTTTCTCGCGGTCGTAGTCGCTCGTGGTGGTCTTGATTTGGGCCTTGATTTGGGCAGTGCGGGCATTGATGGCCTCCTTGGCACCGTGACCGTTCACGATGGTGGTGTTGTCCTTATTAATGCTCACCTTGTCGGCTTGGCCAAGCATTTGCAGGTTGGCATCCTCTAATTTGTAGCCCTTCTCTTCGCTGATGACGGTGCCACCGGTCAGGATGGCGATGTCTTCGAGCATTTCCTTACGACGGTCGCCGAAGCCAGGAGCCTTCACGGCAGCGACTTTCAAAGCGCCGCGCAGACGGTTGACAACCAAGGTAGCCAAAGCCTCGCCGTCGATGTCCTCAGCGATGATGATGAGGGCACGACCGCTTTGCAAGGCTTGTTCGAGCACGGGCAGCAGGTCTTTCATGACCGAAATCTTCTTGTCGTAGATGAGGATGAAAGGATTCTCATAAACGGCTTCCATCTTCTCAGTATTGGTGACGAAATAAGGCGAAATGTAGCCACGGTCGAACTGCATACCTTCGACGACATCGACGTAGGTATTGATGCCCTTGGCGTCCTCAACGGTGATGACGCCTTCTTGCTTCACCTTGCCCATAGCCTCGGCGATGAGGCCGCCGATTTCGCTGTCGTTGTTGGCCGAAATGGTAGCCACTTGCTTAATCTTTTCGTTGTCGCCATCGACCTTCACCGACATCTTCTTCAGCGAAGCGACCACAGCGGCAACGGCCTTGTCGATACCGCGCTTCAAGTCGAGCGGGTTGGCACCAGCGGTGACGTTTTTCAGACCCGTTGCTACAATGGCTTGAGCCAAAACGGTGGCGGTGGTGGTACCATCACCGGCGAGGTCGTTGGTTTTGGAGGCCACTTCCTTCACGAGTTGGGCACCCATGTTCTCAACGGGGTCCTTGAGTTCGATTTCCTTGGCGACAGTCACACCGTCCTTGGTGATTTGGGGAGCGCCATACGACTTTTCGATGACCACGTTACGACCTTTGGGGCCAAGGGTCACCTTCACTGCGTTTGACAATGCATCGACGCCTTTCTTCAGGCCGTCGCGCGATTCGATATTGAAAAGAATGTCTTTTGCCATGATATTTGATGTTTAATTGTTTATCGTTGTTTTTTGTCACAAAACTTGCAAAGCCCATCAAAACCTTTTTTAGGTTGGGGAAGCCTGCCAACCGGCGGCTTCCAGCGGCAAGGCAGTTGCCGTGCCGTTCTACCGAGAAAACAAGTTTTGCATTGTTTTGTGGGTTTTGTGAAATTAAATGATTGCGATTACATCGCTTTCGCGCATGATCATGTAATCTTTGCCATCGAGGTGGAACTCGGTGCCGGCGTATTTGCCGTAGATGACTTTGTCGCCCTCTTTCAGGGTCATTTTGTTGTCTTTCGTGCCAGGACCCACGGCCACGACGGTGCCTTGTTGGGGTTTCTCTTTGGCGGTGTCAGGGATGATGATACCGCTGGCGGTTTTCTGTTCGGCGGCGGCGGGCTCAATGACCACGCGGTCTGCCAATGGTTTGATTGCTAATTTTGCCATAATTATTCAGATTTAAAATTTAAAATTTCAGATTTAAAATTGAATGACGGCGGGTGCTTGTCATATTTCGTGCCAAAGTGGAAAATGGCAGGGTTTTGTCAGTCGGGGTGACAAACTGACACAAAAAGGGCTATCTTTGCGCCCGAATTGCGAAGACCATGTCCAACATCAATGACGAGCGGAAACTCAACGAGCGGTATCGGATGATGACGGAACAGCCCGTCAAGCGGCTGATTCTCAAGATGGCCGTGCCGACCATCATCAGTATGCTGGTGACCACTGTTTATAATATGGTGGACTCGTTTTTCGTGGGCCATCTCAGCACGGAGGCCGTGGCGGGCGTGGGTGTTTCGTTTGCCTACATGGCTTTCATCAACGCCTGCGGATTCTTTTTCGGGCATGGTTCGGGCAATTATATTTCGCGTGCCTTGGGTGCCAAACACGGCGAAAACGCTGGAAAAATGGCGGCCACGGGATTTTTCACCCCATTGATTATCGGCACTTTGGCAGGTTTGATTGGCTTTGTTTTCATTTCGCCCTTGTCGAAAGCGATGGGGGCTACCAACAGCATTTTGCCCTACGCCAATGACTACCTACGTTTCATCCTGATGGCCACGCCTTTCATGATGTCGTCCTTGACCTTGAACAACCAACTGCGACTGCAAGGCAACGCCCGTTTCGGCATGATTGGCATCGCTTCAGGTGCCATCCTCAACATCATCCTCGATCCGATTTTCATCTTCGGCCTCGACATGGGCGTTAGCGGGGCTTCTTTGGCCACGGCCATCAGCCAATGCTTTGGTTGGTGCGTCTTGCTTTGGGGCACCTCGCGCCCGGGCAATGTGCATATCAAATTCAAGAACTTCACCCCCACCTTATATTATTACAAGGAAATCACGCGCGGCGGTCTGCCCTCGCTGATGCGTCAGGCGCTGTCGGTGGTGGCTACCATCAGCCTCAACCGCATGGCCGTGCATTATGCCCTGTCCAGCAACGAAGCCTCCACTGTGGCGGCATTCACCATCGTTTCGCGTGTCATGATGTTCTGTTTCGCCATCGTCATCGGTTTCGGACAAGGTTTCCAGCCGGTGTGCGGCTATAACTTTGGCGCCAAACTGTATGGCCGCGTCAAGGAGAGTTATCTGTTCTGTATCAAACTTTCCACGGTGTTTTTGTTGGTTTTGGGAGCGGTCGTCTATGCCTTTGCCCCCGACATCATCTCGTGGTTCCGTGGCGAAGACCTCGAACTCATCCGCGTGGGCAGTCAGGCCATGCGTTGGCAGTGCATCGCCTTCCCCTTGATGGGACTTTGCACCATGACCAACATGCTGTTCCAAAACATCGGCTACACATGGCAGGCCACTTTGCTTTCCATGTGCCGGCAAGGCTTGTATTTCCTGCCTGCGGTCTTCATCATGCCGTGGCTGTTTGGCATGACAGGCCTCGAAGCCGCCCAAGCCGTCGCCGACCTTTGCACCTTCTTGACTTCGCTGCCGTTTGCTGTTGGGATTATTCGGGAACTTGGGGCAAAAGCACGGAATAATGCGTAACCTTATTATCTTTCCATGGAGCCTTTCCTATCAAAGGCGATGGAAACCATATTACGACTTTTTTCGTTACGACTTTTTTCGTAATAACGCTGCAAAAGTACATATTTTATTCCAGACCTGTGGCGAAACGACAAAAAATTGTCGATTAACATTGTCCAATGTAAGAATATTTCTTACTTTTGTGGCATAAAAACAATTTACCATGAGCAGAACAGTAACAGCATCATTAGGCCCGCATTATGAGGAGTTTATCCAAAATTGCATCCGTCAAGGCAGGTACAATAACGCCAGCGAGGTCATTAGGGCGGGGCTTCGCAGGTTGGAGGAAGACGAAAGAAAAATCGCTTTTTTGAGAGCAGCCATCCAAGAAGGCATCGACAGCGGCATTTGCGAGGACTTTGACCCCGAAGAGCACCTGAAACAACTGAAAGCCACATATCATAATGGCTAAATTCCATCTTTCCAACAAAGCAGTTAAAGACCTCGATTCCATTTGGTTGTACACACTTGAGACTTGGTCGGAATATCAGGCTGACTTATACTATCACGAGTTGGTAAAAGCCTGCCAAGACATTGCCAATCACCCTACCTATTTGGACAAGGAATACAAGGAAATCATGCCAGGATTGTTTGGGCATCACATTCACAAGCATTTGGTCTTCTATATTCTCGTCGAAGATGGCGTGGAAATCGTCCGTATCCTCCACGAAAGAATGGATTTCGGGCGGCATTTGTAATCTTTTTCTTCGATTTATCGGATTCCGTGTCTCGTTTTTATCGGCAGGGATTCAACTGAACAAATCCTCCGCAGTCACTTCCGAATCCACTACATCTTTGTTAATGCCTTCTGCTACACCGAAAGTGGTGACAAAAGTGCAATTCAATGCATAAGTCGTCTTTTCTTTGTCCCTGAATAGTTGCATCCTGCTACGAATCTCTGTTGCATAGTTCTTTTTGATAGTATAAAGACCTACGCAAAACTTCATTTCGCAAAGGTTGATGGTTCGGTCGCCTCTTTCGATGACAAGGTCTATCTGTGCTCTTTCTCTTTTCTCGTTCTTGGACGGAGTATAACGCCACGAAGAAGCCGATGTGGAGATGCCAGAAATACCAAGGCTCTTCCTGATTTGCGGCAAGTGTGTAAGGCAAACCAATTCAAAAGCATATCCCTGCCATGACTCTACGGAATGGGAATTGTAATTATGTGTCCACCATTGCTCATCCTTGCTATCCAAAGCATCAATGAATTTGTAGTAGAAAAGGGTGTAGAAATCTACCAGTCTGTAAAGCGTTCCCCTCGACTTGTTACCGTACTGCTGATACGAAACGATAAAATCGCAACGCTCCAAATTTCTTAACACGATAGTCAATCGGTCACCTTCAAGCGAACTGGATTCCTGAAGTTCTGTATAGGTCATCCCATCGTGGTTTCCGTTCAAAAGAGACACTATCTCAAGGTATTTGTCGGCTTTATTGAAAACGGCGTTATACAGTTCATCAAACTCGGTTCGAAGTTCCGAATTCTTACGGAAAAACAGGCGGTCGATATTTCCAATGAGCGTTTGCCCTGAATCCAACAGACTCAAATAGAAAGGAATACCGCCCATTACCATATACAACTGAAGAATCTGGTACCTACTCCACCTGATGCCTCGACTGAACAGATATTCCTCTGTTTCCTTCAACGTAAAAGGACGAATATAGATGTTGTTGGTGATTCTCGCATGAAGGCCACCCGGATTATCCACCAATTTATCCATCATCCAGGAAGAAGCAGAGCCACTGGCAACAAACATAATATCCTTTCTGCGTGCGCCCCAGCCATTCCAAAACGACTCCAATGCCTCCACAAACTCCGACTGTGGCGTGTCAATCCACGGCATCTCATCTATAAAGATTACCTTTCGTTTCTCATCGGGAAGGGATTCCATATATTCCTCCAACGCATCGAAGGCATCTTCCCAAGAAGAGAATTTGGGCTGGAGTTTGAGTCCCGCCGCTTTCTTCAAAGCCTTCGCAAATCCTCGAAGTTGTTTGACCTTCGACAACTTGTGTCCACCAACGTATGTAAAATCATACTTCTTGTCAAAAAACGTATCCACAAGAAAAGTCTTGCCCACACGCCTTCGGCCATACACAATCACAAACTCCGAGCGGTTACTTTCGTAACACCGTCTCAATTCCGCCATTTCCGCCTCACGGGCTATTATCTTGGAAGTTTTCATACCAAATGCTTTTTATCACGATGCAAAGGTATTGAAAAATCCAAACCAGAAACAAAAAAGTATGAACTTTTTGTACTTTATCTCAATTACTTTTCCAGATAAAGTACATTTACCTCATTACTTTTGCTTTCAATAGGTGATTGATGAAATACTGCCAGAATCTATTATTTCCGTTGGGAAACAATGAATCTATGTCTTTATCGGCAGGGGTTGCGCCATGCTCCACCGCCTGCCTATCATCCCTCCACCATTAACGGGGTTCCCTCGCGCCTCGCCCCTGTCACGGGGTGACGGCGGATATTAGGCAGGGGTGAAATGCAATGGAACCCTTGCCAACAAAATATAAATTCCGAGCAAAGCCCCAGCGGGGCGAAAGGAAAAACAAGAAAAACCAATCCCTTTGATTTCGGTTTAGAGTTTTCAAGAATTGCATTAGCAAAGAAAAAAATTATCTCAAAAGATAATTATTTGTAAAAAGTTTGTAATTTTGCATCGTAATAAAGCCAAAAAAACATGACAAAAGCAACCATTCAATCAGTTAGGCAAACGGAAAAAGCGGGGCTTTTCACCATTTGCTTTGAAGGCGAAAGTTATACGGAGTTCCAAAAATTCTCATCAAGGGCAATGAAAATGCGACACTCCAACCTGACCTTCAGAAAATCTTGAATGCTATCCAACACATGATGGATGCTGTGGGATTTTTGGACAGGTATTTCCGTCCCGAGGGAAAAATGCGTGACCGCGTGGCGGCTTTACCCATTCAGTCCAGCAAGTTAAGGTTGTATTGTTTGCGCTTGTCCGACAGCGTGTTAATTGTAGGCAATGGCGGACAGAAGGACACGAAAACATATCAGGAGAACCCTGAACTTAACGGTTATGTCATCAATTTGCAAAAGTTGGACGACATTCTTAGGATTGCTGAACAAAAAGGAACTATCCGCATTGAAGAAACGACAATTGAAGGCATTGACGACAAAACTTTTGAACTATGAAACACGCAGAAGAAACAGAACGGCTCTTTCAGCAGGTGCTTGATGAAACGCCACCAGCCATCAAACAGCAGATGGAATGGTCTTACGCTATTGCAGACAGTATTGATGCTTCATTACATCGCAAAGGTATAACGCAAAAAGAATTTGCCAAACTTGTTGGCACATCCGAAGCCGCAGTCTCCAGTTGGGTGGGCGGCGGACATAATTTCACGCTTTCCACTTTGGCAAAAATTTCGGCAGCCCTTGGTGAATCTATTATTTCCATTGGGAAACAATGAATCCCTGTTTTTATCGGCAGGGGTTGCGCCATGCTCCACCGCCTGCCTATCATCTCTTCACCCCTAACGGGGTTCCCGTGTGCCTCGCTCTAATCACGGAGTGACGGCGAATATTATAAGGGGATAAAAACAAAAAATACAAAAACCAAACAATAAAAACGCTGATTTTGTGTATTTTACGGAAAAATGCGGAAAAATGAAAAGTACAATCTCCTTGAATTTACCATAATTTTGGTATAATTTGCAGTGCCGGTTGGTATAACCAAATTATAACCAATTATACTAAGGGCGGCCAAAAGCCGCCTTTTTCGTGCCAAAAAACGCCTAAAACGCCCGAAAAATAACGGTTTTAGACCATTTTCGTGACCCTACGAAAATGATGCACGGCACACGCCTTTTGAAGGGCCTTTGAACACCCTTTGAAAAGCGTTTTTTCGTGCCCTCTCTGAATGTACTTTTTGCTCGAAAAATGGCATTGGGGTGTAAAATGGGGTGTAAAATGGGGTGTAAAAACTCGTATAAAAACAGGCTCGACTTCACCCACATAATACAGCAAAACAATGCGAGTTGAACCCTATATGATTGTTTTTCTGCAAGTTTGAAAATAGGGCAAAAACACTGAAAAACAACGATTTAGCGCGATTTTTTACGGCAAAAACGGCAAAAAAACACGCCTACTGGGTGGAAGGGTTGGCGTGGGGGGTATGGATGGGGTATGCTGGAGGCGCACTTTCAGCCCGCAGCGGCCTCGATGTTCGTACTGGTGCTGCCCCCCGTAAGTCTCTCGATTTTGTCTTCCAGAAGGCCGATGATCTTCTGCTGGTCGGCCACTTTTTCGCGCAACAGGCGGACAACCTCGTCGCGATCCGGCGGAGGAGCCTCGTTCATCACGGCGGGTGACCGATACATTGAACCTTCACCCGTGAGGAGCCAATTAGCATCAATTTGGGGATAATTTTCAACAATTTTTACCAACCATTTGGCTTGAATATCGGTTTTTTGGGCTATTGCACGAGATAAAACGCCCTTTGAAGCACCGATTTTTTTCTCAAATGCGCCTATTTTTACACCTTGATTTTCAGCAAATTGCTCTATTCTGTCTAAAATTGTCTCCATAAAAATTGAAAATTATCAACATTTTTCATTGTAGGTTGAAAATTATCCCTATATTTGCAGCGTGTTTCAATCATTGAAGCACGCGACAAAAATAGCAAAAAGAAATGACAAAGCAACTACACACGAAAAAAGGCACCGGGAAGGAGATTGCCAGACTGCTCGGGGTGAGCGAACACACGGTGAGCGACGCCATCCGTGGAAAGATCGACACGAAGACGGCACGGAAGATCCGCACGATGGCCATCCGCAACTACGGCGCAATCGAGATTGAAATCTAATCACCAAAAAATAAGGAGGAAAGAAAATGAGACACAACCTGACTTACACTATCGACAGAATCGAGGCCTGCGCATTCGCGGTGCTGGCCGCACTGTGCATCTACGGCGCAATCGCCAAGGGCGCATGGTGGCACATCGGGACGGCGGTCATCTGCACCGTGATGGCCGTGGCTTTATGGAAGAGCGCAATCGTGGACGAGGGGGAGGAAGACTTGGAATAGGAATGCAGAATGCAGAATGCTGAATGCTGAATGCTGAATGCAGAATAATCAATTAACAATCTAAACACTTAAAGACATGATCAACATCAACGAGAGAATGGCGGCACTGAACGCCGAAAGAAGGGCCATCAGGCTCGACTATGACAACCGCGAGAGAGCGGTAAAGGCAAAGCACTTGGCCGAAATGAATGCGGACATCGACTTGCTCCGCGCCGAAAAGAACCGCAAAATCGACGCGACCTACCGCAAGCAGGACGAACTGGTGGCGGAATACCGCAAGGAGAAGCGTGAGTTTTACGAGGC
>Ga0265298_10002599_pt1 | contig 24845 bp, 26 predicted proteins | sample AusTroGonzalo_MG_3_FD_193486 | JGI IMG/M metagenome (GOLD analysis project Ga0265298, IMG submission 193486) | Bovine rumen microbial communities from tropical cattle in Woodstock, Queensland, Australia - Gonzalo_01 | ecosystem: Host-associated > Mammals > Digestive system > Stomach > Rumen ...
CGGCAACAAACTGATAAGAAAGTGGCTTAGTTGGACTGACAAGAGGTTTATCAAAAAGTCTTTACTTACTGTGATGACATCTGAAGGTTTTATTGATTACCATTTTGGTAAAGAGCGCCCAAAGAATATTGTGGTAGTACCCAATAGGGTAAACCCTGGATTAATGAATCTTCCATACTCAATGAAGCAACAACACGATTTGGATCATCTTTCAATTGCCTTTGTGGGGGGCTTCAGGTATTTGTCGGTTCTCAATTTTGCGGAAGTCATAGGAGAGAGTTTTCCACAACACGAATTTCACGTATTCGGTAATATTATTTCTAATGGAGATAATCTACGAGCCTTGTGCGAAAAGCATAGCAACATTCATTTCCATGGAAAGTTCAAGAACCCGGATGATTTACCGGGGATATATGGAAACATAGATATGGTGCTGGCTTCATATGATGTCACTTCTATTAATGCGCAGTATGCGGAACCGAATAAGATGTATGAAGCTATCTTCTTCAAGGTTCCGATTATAGTTAGTAAAGGTACATTCCTTTCAAGGAAAGTTGAATCATTAGGGATTGGTTATGCTATCAATGGACTTGAAAAAGATGAAATTAGGAATTTCCTATCCGGGTTGACCAAAGAAAGCTATGAAGATAAAATTCGAGGTCTTAACGCTATTCCAAGAGAGGATGCCATTAATGTCAATCCCGCAATGTTTAAGTATTTAAACGAAAAAAATATAATATAAAATCTATGTTGGCGACTCTTGTTAAGCGTATAAGAATGCTGTTTTATCGTTGTTCCTGCTGGGTTAGAAAGAACCATATCGGGAAAGGAACTTATGTGTACAATGGTTGCTTATTGAATCAGTGTTCAATTGGCAATTATGTTCATATTGGAGCTCATTGTATACTTAATTTGACCAAAATAGGGAGCTACTCGTCAATAGCACCGCATGTCCAAATTGGTGGTATGGAGCATCCGTATGAGGATATGTCCACATCTACATTTTTGACAGATAATTCCAAAAGAGTTTTAACAGAAGTCGGTCATGATGTATGGATAGCGGCTGGTGCGATTATAAAAACGGGGGTAAAGATTGGCAATGGGGCTGTAGTTGGCGCCAATTCTTTTGTCAATAAGGATGTCCCCCCTTATGCCATTGTTATTGGCACTCCGGACAAGGTCTATAAATACCTATTTGATGAAAAGACAATAGCCGAATTGGAGAAGTCACAGTATTGGGAGCAGAAACCCTCAAAAGCGAGACAAAATCTTTTAGAGATAAACAGTAATCCAAAGAAGTAATTACCTTTCCATGAAAGAAGAGATTTACTACAGATATAGTGAGAATCCCGATGGCCTTCTTTTAAAAGCAGCGGATGAGAGTCTGCTTGTCAAAAAAGTAAAGCCATCGTGGTTTAAATCCAAGCGATCTTTCCTCTGGTCTATTGAAACCTTATTCGGGGGTATATTCTGGGAGTATCAGCTTTGGAGAGGGGATAAACTGGTTAGTACTGCAGATGTTGTCAGCTGGATTCCACAATTCCCGTTCATGCCAAAAAATGGTTTGCATGTTGGCCCCTGTGTCACTATGAAAGATGAACGTGGACGGGGTTATTATCCGTATCTTCTCCTTAGAATTGTACAGGATAATCCTACCAAAGAGTGTTATATGATTGTCAGTCCAAAGAACATCCCGAGCACAAGAGGTGTTATCAAAGCCGGGTACAGGCCGTTTGCTAATGGATACAGGACTCGTTTAGGACGTTATGTTATCAATAAAAATTGCTGATGGAACAGTTTCGACTATATAAGGGCGGCTGGGTGAACTCGGTCCCGCATAAGAATGAAAGAATTGACCGCAGTAAAGCCAGGACCCTTTTGAAAGAAGGAGGCATGTTCGTAAAGAATGTGTTTAATTGGGATAAAAAAGAAGAATCTTCTTTTTGGTACGTCATTAAAGATGAATATGGCGGGATAGATGAATTGCCGGCAAAGGTGAGAAATCAAGTAAGGAAATCTCTCAAAACGTATGATATTCGTTTGGTTTCATCTGAAGAAATGCAGGAGAAAGGCTTTGAGCTTTTCAACGAGTCAAGGGCTCGTTTTGGTGATGATTTGTCTGTGACAAAAGAGCAATGGGCAAAAAGAGTCAATGGCGGAAAAGGAGGTCAGGATTTCTGGCTGGCCATTGATAAAGAGACAGGTAAGGCAGAAGGTTTTGGCATTAACCATATTATTGAGGATTACTGCAGTTATGTAAGTATGGGAGTCAATCCGGATGCTCCTAAATCAACTTATCCAATGTATGGCTTAATTTTAGAGATGAATCGCTATTATCTGGAGGGGCGCAAATTGAAATATGTATGTGATGGCGCTCGTAGCATAACTGAACATTCCAATATACAGCCTTTCTTGGAAGAAAAGTTCAAGTTTCGGAAGGCATACTGTGACTTGCAAATGTTCTACAAGCCATGGTTAAGCTTGATAGTGAATGTTTTATTTCCATTTAGAAAAATCATTAAACAAAAAAAGATTCAGGCGTTATTATACCAAGAATCGATGTCAAGAAAACGATAGATATAATTAATAACACATACTTATATGATAACAGTAGTAACACCGACATACAAGAGACATCAGTATCTCATTAACGCAGTTAATTCTGTGCTGGCACAAACCTATAAGGATTTTGAACTGATTGTTGTGGATGATAATCCTTCAGACTCCGAAGAAAGGGCTTTAACGGAGAAGGTGATTAAGGGAGTCACCGACCCCCGGATTACATACATCCAAAACGAAAAGAATCTAGGTGGAGCAGGTTCACGGAATCGGGCTATTGATGTGGCCAAAGGTGAATATATTGCATTCTTGGATGATGACGATATGTATCTCCCAGATAGGCTTCGTGTTCAGTATGAGGCAATGAAAGAACATGACTGGGATGTTTGTGTGATGGATGGGGCGACCTTCAAGTACGAGACTGGCGAGCCTGTTTCAGAGCGTCATCAGCACCTCTGGGATGGAATGACCAACGACGAGCTTATTCGTAGTCACCTGATGTATCACATCTCTGGAACTAATTCTTTTATGTTCCGTACCGACTTCATTCGGAAGATTGGAGGATTTGATATTGTCCCGTCCTGTCAGGAGTACATTCTGATGCAGAAGGCTTTGGATGCAAAGCCCAGATTCGGATACCTTCCTGTTACGCTTATTAAGAATTTCCAGCATGAGGGGGATCAATTGTCTACCGGCCCAAAAAAGTTGGCTGGACAGAAGATGCTTATCAAGAACAAAAAGAAATACTTTTATTTGCTGAGCGGCAAAGAAAAGAGACAGGTGATGTGTCGACATCACGGTGTGTTGTTCTTTGTGTACTATAAGATGCATAAGTATTTCCATGCAACGTGGGAAGCATTCCTATGTTTCTTTACGTCACCGTCCAATGCCGTGAAGTGGGTTAAAGAGTATAAAGGAAAAATAACTGCATAAATGGAAAAGAAAAAATTGAGCACAACATATAAACTGTTGCGTGCGCTGGGTTTCAACTACTCTGAAGAAAAGTATGGAGATGTGAGTCTGTGGCGGGTTATCAAGCAGTTCTTCAGGAACATTCATCTGAAACATCTTGAGAAAATGCTTGACAGGTTCTATCTGGAACCTTTTGCACCTCGTAAGTTGCGCCCTATTCTGATTAGAAAGATGGGGTGCCATGTAGGCAAGAACACTTTCTTTGGTGACTATGTTCGTATGGATACAAGTTATGCTGATATGATTTATATTGGTGACTATACCCATATTACAAGCGGTTGTCGTTTGTTGTGCCATCAGCGTGACCTAACAGGTTATTGTGTGGGTGACAATGCGGCAGATTTAGGTTATAAGATCGGAGAGATACATATAGGTAAAGGTGTGATGGTGGGCATGGAAACTATCATTATGCCTGGAGTAACCATTGGGGATGGTGCTATAATCGGTGCCGGCTCCATAGTTACAAGAGATATCCCCGCCTGGACCATTGCCACGGGAAGACCGGCAAAGGTGGTTAAGGAAATACCAAAAAGAGAAATAGAATGAACAAGGTTTTAGTTATAGCGGCTCATCCTGATGATGAAGTGTTAGGAATGGGTGGAACCGTTGCCAAACTGTCAGCTCAGGGTGTGGAATGTCATTTGTTGATAGTGACAGACGGTAGTTCTTCACAATACAGAGACTCTGATAATCTGAAAGAGATAATTGAGGCCAAGAAACTGGAGACAAAAAAATGCGCAGACTTGCTGGGGTTCAAAACCATCCATTATGGCGAACTGCCAGACATGAAACTGGATCAGACACCTCATATTGTTATAAATCAGGTTATTGAGAGGACTATTGATAAGTTGCAGCCTGATGCTGTGTTTACTCATTTTTGGGGTGACGTGAACAGAGATCATCAGGAAGTTTACAAGAGTACTTTGGTAGCGGTACGGCCAGTGATGGGACAGGTGGTGAAAGAGTTGTATTGCTACAGAGTTCCTTCTTCAACTGAATGGACCCCCAATAAGGCAGATACGATGTTTATGCCTAACGTCTTTGTGGATATTGAAATGTTCGCAGAGCAAAAATATAAGGCCTTTTCATGCTACTCAACAGAATTGCGAGATTATCCACATCCGCGTTCCGTACAGTATTTGCGTGAAACTGATAAGGCTGCCGGTCTTAGAGTTGGATTGTTGGTGGCAGAGGAGTTTGTCCTGTTGAGAAAGCTTGACTAAGATAATATGTACAACTTCTTCAAGCGCAGCTTTGATCTGCTATTCGCTATACTATTTTTACTTGTGTTCAGCCCGGTGTATTTGCTGACATTCATTATCATAAAGATTGTAAGTCCCGGTCCTGTTATTTACAAAGCAAAAAGAGTTGGTAAGAATGGTGTACTGTTTGACTGCTTTAAATTCCGCTCTATGCGTGTTGATAGTGGCAAGGTACGCCTCACAACACTGGAGAATGATGACCGTATCTTCCCCTTTGGCAAGTTTATCCGCAAGGCTAAGATTGATGAGATGCCTCAGGTGGTGAACATTTTGAAGGGACAGATGAGTGTGGTTGGACCACGGCCGGAAGACAAAGAGAATGCAGACAAGGTATATGTAGGAGAGTATAAGCATATCCTTGACGTTAAGCCTGGCTTAACTAGTACGGCCAGCCTATATGACTATACGCACGGAGAATTGTTTGAAGATGAAGAGTTGTATGAAAAAAAGTTTCTGCCTAAGAAATTGAAACTTGAATTATATTATGTGAACCACAGGTCATTTTGGTATGATATATTTCTGGCATTAAAGACTGCTTGGTTGATTATCTTAAAAACTTGTGGAAAGAAAGAGTTTGAGGAACCGATAGAATTACAGAAATGAGTTTTTTATCTAAGCTTATATATATTTCTGCTGCTCTGGTAGCGGTTTCATGTTCATCTTTTAGGTGCGCTCAAGCTCAAAGAGGGCAGAAAGATATCTCTCCTTATGACTTTGGATTAGCCACAGCAAAGACTGGAGTGGAACGGTATGAGGTACTTCTGAAAACGCACCAAGCCGCAGTTGCTGCTGGCGTTAATGTGGATTATTCTGGCATTGGCAGTTTGGATATAGAGATTCCTGAAAAGTTTAAAAGAATACCTTTGACACAGTATAATGACTTCAAAGGTTGTGTTTTTAATATCAGAAATTTGTCAAATAAAGGTTGGTTGTTTTATCTGGCCAGAGAAGAGAAGTCAGTAAGTGTTGATAAAAAACTGATTGATAGTGGTGATTTCAGGTCAATTCCAGAAATATCAAAGGGCAAGTACCTTTTGCTAATAGAGGACGAGAATCCTTGGGTGCTCAATAGGAAAGGGCATGACTACGGGCACCAGCGAAAAGATATACTTCTGGTTGAAAACGGTAGAGCAAAGAATAGGCCGGTAATGCCGTACAATAATGATAATTCTTCGCCCAAATGTACTTATATCCCAATTGGTAAGAATGATTCATTTGTGGTAAAAAACCTTACAGTCCATAGAGACCCGTCCTGCACGTTTGTAACTTTTCTTTTTTATGTATCAGGCTTTGATAACGTTCAATTCTCGAATGTTTCCGTTTATACCCCGGAAAACGATTTGACGGGTGACCGTGCCATTTCGGTAAATAATTCAACGAACGTAACGTTTAGCGATGTACATATTGAGGGAACATATTCTCAGCCAGAATACTTCGGATATGGTATTTCACTAAATAATGTCTGGAATTACAAAGCAAAGAAGCTTTATGGAAATGGTAATTGGGGGATATTTGGCACGAACAACGTGAATACGGTGTACATTGAAGATTCGCAAGTCAATCGATTCGACATTCATTGCTATGGCAGGGATTTGTCGTACAAAAATGTAACGTTCTTTAATCGGTACAATAGCCATGCATCTGTTTTTGGAACGATTAAATATGATCATTGCACTTTCACGAACTTTGTTCCGTCACAATATGGAGGTTCTTACAATGCATTTGTAGAACATGAAATTGTATTAAATGATTGTGTTTTTAACGTTACCCCTCAAAGGAACTATTTTTGCTATCCAATGACCGTGACGGGAGAAGTCAATGCTAGGCCGGAACTGTCAAAAAAGTGTTTGCCCAATATCAAGATAAAGAACCTGACGGTCAATATGACGGATGGCGCAAAAGATTTTTATTTGTTCTATATCCGTAAAACAGACGAGGTGGTCAGTGCCTTTGGCGGTATCAGTCAGATTTCAATAGATGGCCTTACGATTAATTCCTCACCTGGTACACCGGTTAAATCGGTTCAATTGTGCAATAGGCAAATTAAAACGGAAAAAGAGGTGTCTTGCACAATGAACAACGTAGTGGTGAATCAGCCAGAAAAAGGGCTTGCTAATAAAAAGACTTTATCGTCTCATAAGGCAATTTTACAAATGAATCTTCCAATTAAAGGAGGTTCTATTAGTTTGACAAATGCTAAAAACATAAAGTTGAAATAATCAGAATAAACAAAATATTATGTCCGAAAAGAAGCGTATTTACTTATGTCTGGCGCATATGTCAGAAGAGGGTCTTGAACAGAAGTATATAAAAGAAGCTTTCGACACTAATTGGGTGGTTCCACTTGGTCCTAATGTCAATGGGTTTGAAAAGGACCTTGAGGAGTTTGTAGGGCAAAACAAGAGAGTTGTTGCCCTTTCTGCAGGTACAGCAGCAGTTCATCTTGGCTTGATAGCTTGTGGCGTAAAGCCGGGTGATGAGGTTTGTGTGCAGAGCTTTACTTTCTGTGCATCAAGTCATCCTATTACTTATCTTGGTGCAACTCCTATCTTTATAGATTCGGAGAAAGAGACCTGGAATATGGATCCTGATTTGCTTGATGAGGCAATAAAGGATAGAATTGCAAAGACGGGTAAGAAGCCCAAAGCTATTGTTCCAGTTGCTCTCTATGGTATGCCGTACAAGATTGACCGTATCATGGAAATAGCTAACAAATATGACATTCCTGTAGTTGAGGATGCAGCAGAGGGCTTTGGCTCAAAATACAATGGTCAGGTGCTGGGTACGTTTGGTAAATACGGTGTACTTTCATTCAATGGCAACAAGATGATTACTACATCTGGCGGCGGGGCATTGGTTACTGCTAATGAGGATGAGTGGCGTGAGATAATGATGTACGCTACACAGTATAGAGAGAGCTATCCTTACTATCAGCATGAGAAGATTGGTTATAATTACCGTATGAGTAATATTTGTGCTGGTATTGGCCGTGGTCAGATGACAATTGTTAACGATCATATTGCCCATCATAAACATGTTCAGAAACTATACGAGGAACTATTGAAGGATGTAAAGGGTGTTCACGTACATGTACAGCCCGCTACTGGAGAGTATAATTCTAATTATTGGCTTTGCACAATTACACTTGATCCTGCACTGAAAATAAAGGGTCAGGAGAACGCATATAAGACCATCGTAAAGGGTGCAGTTGGTGGTGCAGCTGGTGTTATTCATATAGCTGACAGTGCTACAACTGATTGTCAGCCAAATGACAATGTGGAGGCTCTGCGCGTATTCATGGATGCTGCAGGAATTGAGGCTCGCCCAGTGTGGAAACCTATGCACAAACAGCCTGTTTACAAGAATGCTCCTGCTTACGTGAATGGCGTATCGGAAGCTATTTTCAAGGTGGGTATGTGTCTGCCGGCAGGTCCGTATGTTACGGATGATGATGTGAAATATATTGTAGAGACTATCAAGAGTGCAATCATTTAATAACAACACAAGAGCATTTCTTGCCTTGGTGAGAGCCGGTCTCTGGGAGACAGATGTCCGGCTCTTTCAGTTTAAAAAGATCTGCGGATGAACTACTAATTTAAGAACTTAATATATGGTAGAACTCCAAATTTCTCAAAGAGGAATTGATATGCCAGCTTCGCCTATTAGGAAGCTGGCTCCTTTGGCATATGCGGCTGAGGATAATGGTGTGAAAATATATAGGTTAAATATAGGTCAGCCTGACTTACCAACGCCACAAAGGGCATTGAATGTTCTTAAGCAGATTAATCGGAAAACTATGGAGTATAGTCCGTCACAAGGATATCGGTCGTTGAGACAGGCTTTAGTGAACTACTATAACCGCTACCAGATAAAACTAAATGCGGATGAAATAATTATTACAACTGGAGGAAGTGAGGCTGTTTTGTTCGCATTTATGAGTTGCCTGAATCCTGGCGACGAGATTATAGTTCCAGAGCCGGCTTATGCAAACTATATGTCTTTTGCAATTTCTGCCGGAGCGGTTATCAGGACAGTGGTAACTACCATTGAAGAAGGTTTCTGCTTGCCAAAAGTGGAGAAGTTTGAGGAACTTATCAATGAGCGGACAAAGGCTATTTTGATCTGTAACCCCAACAATCCCACTGGTTATCTCTATACGCAAAAGGAGATGAATCAAATTAGGGATCTAGTAAAGAAATATAATCTTTACTTGTTCTCTGATGAAGTGTATAGGGAGTTTATTTATACGGGGTCGCCTTATATTTCAGCAATGCACCTTGAAGGTATTGAACAGAATGTAGTGCTGATAGATTCCGTTTCAAAACGCTATTCAGAGTGTGGTATCAGAATTGGTGCATTGATTACCAAGAACGAGGAGGTGAGGAAGACAGTAATGAAGTTCTGTCAAGCGAGGCTTTCACCTCCTTTGATTGGACAGCTGATAGCTGAAGCATCAATAGAGGGAACGGAGCAGTATTCACGCGAAGTATATGATGAATATGTTGAGCGGCGTAAGTGTCTGATTGATGGTGTTAACAGAATACCTGGATGTTATACTCCGGTGCCCATGGGGGCTTTTTATACTGTTGCACAACTACCAGTTGAAGATACGGAAGAGTTTTGCGCTTGGTGCTTGAAGGATTTCTGCTGGAAGGATGAAAAGACTCCGGATGATAAGATAGGTGAAACTATTATGATGGCACCTGCAGCTGGTTTTTATACTACTCCTGAGATGGGTATAAATCAAGTGCGATTGGCATATGTGCTTAATAAGAGGGATATTCAAAGAGCGTTATTCCTACTGGAAAAGGCGTTGGAGCAGTATAAAGGGGTTGCGAAGCAATGAATTGTTAACGACAAGACATATTCCATGAACTTTGAATCGAAAATGGACTGATAGAAATACGTAAACAAAGATTTAGGGCGGATGAAGATAATCGACAGGTCATTATTGAATAAGGTTTCTGCGGAAGCAAAAGAATCTTCAAGACGACGCATGAACTATAACTTTCATCAATCGCTGGATGACAAGTGCCACCGCTTCCTGAACGCTGTTGAACCGGACACGCTGGTGCCAATACATAGGCACCCCACTAAGGATGAGACGTTTGTGGTGTTGAGAGGAAAGGTGCGGATAAGTACATACAATGATGAAGGAGAGGTAATAGAAAGTATCGTACTATCTCCAGAAGATGGTAAATACGGCGTAGATATTAAGAAGAATGTATGGCACAATTTGGAATCTCTTGAGAGTGGTTCTGTGATATTTGAGTGTAAAGAGGGCCCCTTTGTGCCACATGAGGTGGACGGGATACTGGACGTTGCTGAGAAATGAGTAGGATGCATTGGCAGGCGTTTATTGAACTTTTGCAAGCCGGGCTTTGGGAGAAAGAGGCTCGGCTTTTGCGGTTTAAGGACATCGACCTTAAAGAGATTTACAAACTGGCTCACGAGCAGAGTGTTGTGGGGCTGATGGCTGCAGGATTGGAGCATGTGGTTGATGTTAAGGTGGCTAAAGCAGATGCAATGCCGTTTGTGAGCAGTGTATTGCGGTTGGAGCATCGGTATAAGGCTATGAACTCTTTTATTGGCGATATTGTTGATAAAATGAGAGAAGCCGGTATTTATATGCAGATTGTGAAAGGGCAGGGAATAGCGCAGTGCTACGAGCGACCTTTGTGGAGAGAGTGCGGGGATGTGGATTTTCTGTTGAGTGATGACAATTATATAAAGGCCAAGGATCTTTTGATTCCAATGGCTGGGTTTGTTGAGCATGAGAGCGGAAAGCATCTGGGTATGTCTATCGGGCCATGGATGGTTGAATTGCACGGAAATCTACATTGTAAGCTGTCTAATAGAATGGATAGGTTAATTGATGATGTGCAAGAAGTTGAGTTTATCGTTGGAAAAGCCAGGTCATGGCAGAACGGTGATACACAAGTGTTTTTGCCAAGTGCTGATAATGATGTGATTTTTGTTTTCACGCACTTTTTAAAGCATTTCTATAAGGTTGGATTCAGAATTAGGCAAATTTGTGATTGGTGCAGACTGTTATGGACATATAGAGATGTGATTGATAGAGGATTGCTGGAGTCAAGGATTCGCAAAATGGGGCTGATGAGTGAATGGAAAGCTTTTGGAGCTTATGCGGTGGAGTATTTAGGCATGCCAGCAGAGGCCATGCCGCTGTATTCGGCTGATAAGAGATGGAAGCGCAAGGCAAAACGGATATGTCATTATGTCTTGGAGATGGGAATAACTGGCCGCAACAGGAAAAAGAACTCTGCCCGGAGTAAAGTGTTTTTGGTAAGAAAGGTGGTTTCTTTTGGCCGGCGTGTCAAGGATTTCATTAACTACGCCATGTTTTTTCCAAAGAACGCGGTTCGTTTCTTCCTGACAATTGTATTAAACGGCATTCGTTTTGCCGCTAAAGGTATAGGGTAGTTTGGTGGTTTGCCGAATTAATAGGCATTTAACCTTCTTCATGACCCCAGGATGAGGGTACCAGTAATTGCTGACATTCTAGTAGTTTAGACTTTGGCGAGCGCGATTATTTTCTTTTTTGTTATCCTATCTGATACTTGCGCTGACGTACATTCTATTCAAGATGAAGTGATACAATTGGGGACAGATCCAAATTGTACTTTCTGGGAGACATCTGCCTTGCTTATTACAGGGTGAGGTTGACAACTCATAATGACGATGGTTCTGTCAAGGATTGCGTTGTGCTATGTCCGGAGGAAGGAGTGTATGGCGTGAATATTCCTAAGGGAGTTTGGCATACGTTGGAGTCACTTGAGAGTGGCTCTGTTTTCTTTGAGTGCAAGGAGGGGCCGTTTGTTGGTCATGAGGTGGATGGGATACTTGAGGTGACGGGGAGATGAGTGACAGTGGGGGGATGGTTGTCTTTGGTTGCTTTTGGTGAGATTGGGGGACAGATCTCTTGGCGTGTAATTGGGGACGCTTTCGTTTTTACGTTTTTGGGGTTAAGTCGTTATTTTGGTATTAGCCGGACTCTTTGATTTTGGGTCTGGCTTTTTGTTTTTATCGGAGGCACTTTTTGTATAGGTTGGTTTGTTTATTTTTGATTATGTGATATATTTGCGGGTGAGGCTGATTTGATTGTGGCTTATTCGCTCTGCGTTTTGCTCTTGGTAAGGAGATGGGGCGTACGGTTGGGGTTACACTGACTGGTGAGAGCGTTGGTTTTTCCCTTTGGGCGGTTGCCATTGGGGGAGTTAAGTGTTTGGCCTTTCATCGGTACTTAGTTTGACCTTCTGATTAATAGAACGCGTTAAGGGAAATAGGCCAACAAATACTAACAAGCATCAGCCCAATGTTTATTAGGGTTGGAGATACGGAGTTTCCGGCGTTTTAGGATTTTGATTAGGTGAGTGTGACAGCGGGGGACGGTTCTCTTTGGCGCTATTTCTTGTTCATCGGCCCACAATCTTGAAAACGCCTTGTATGCTTACATGAGGAGGGTGCCATAGTGGGTATAGACAGCTTGAACAACTACTATGATCCTACGTTGAAACAGTATCGTCTTGACCAGTTGGATATAGTAAACTGCTGGGCATCAATTACAAATCCGTAAGGGGGGCTTTGAAGCACACGAGCAGTTGGTTCCAATGCAACTGGGGGGATGTGCCTATGACATTGCAGATGGTACTACTTTGGAAGGAGATATCATCACACTCCATCCTGCGGATACCAATAACGAGCATCTGCTGACTTCAATGGCTTGCCAAGAGGCTATCAGGCTGTTCCAGCGCCGCCCAGAGGTGAAGCCTATCCAGGAGTTCTGGTATATGGAGGTACCCAGTTGTACGGAATGGGCGTTGAATACTGCCATGAAACGCTTCCAGCCTAACACTTGGGTGGAGGTAGGCAAGGAGGGCGTTGATGCTAAAGTTAAGGCTCTGTCTGTGTACAGGGGCGTTATGCGGCCTTATCCTCATCCTCGGAGCGCGGAGGGTATTGAGGGGTTTGCTGCGTACAGAGGATGTCAGGCTGGGTGCTTTTACGCTGAGGCGTTTGAGGTTGTGCTACGAAAGTTTTGATTATTATGAATTAAACTGTTGATGTAATACTGACTATATATATTCAAGAATTTTATTCCTGCCTTTTTGTCAGTGACTATTTATGGCTCGTAGTTTGTTGTATTAGATTGCAGAACAATAAACGAAAAGGATAATGTCTTTTGTGATAGCAATTTATGTTAAAGAAGGAATTGTGTTGGCTAGTGATAGTAGAACGACATTCAATGCAACTCAAACTATTCCTCCACAAATAGATGGAGGTGTGCCTTCTATTGTTAATCAATTAGGTGTCCATATCTCTGATACAAATTATAAATCTTTTGTAACAACAAATCATGTTGGTATTACAACATGTGGTGATGCTTCAATAAAAGGTCTACCAATCACAGGTTATATCGAGTCATTTATGCGAGAATATGATTCTGCCGATGTGGAAACTATAGCTAATGCATTGTTACCCTATTTTAAAAGTATTGAACCTAATTTGAAATCGATCTTTACAGTTGCTGGGTATAAGTATGTAAAGGAGAATCAATATGAACAAAAGGTATTTGTGATTAATACACAACGAGGAACTGTTGAAGAACTAAATACTTCAGTTCAAGGGGCTCATTGGGATGGAGAAACGGATGTGTTGATAAGATTGATACAACCATTATCTTTAAAACAAGATAAGGGTACATATTATGACTTGCCACAGTATATTATTCCCTGGCAATTTTTTACACTTCAAGATGCCATAGAATTTGCAGAATATGCTACGAAGGTTACAATAGATACGATGAAATTTCAAGAACGAGTTAAAACTGTTGGAGGGCCAATAGATATTCTTGTTTTGAAACCGAATAGTCATCAGTGGATTTCTCATAAGGAACTGCATATTTGACAGGTAGTATGTTTTTTTTGATAGTTTGTTCTAATAATTATTAACAAAATATTAAGTTATTATTTCTTGATTCTCCATACATTTGCCAATAATCATAGAGATCAATATGTCAACGATTATTCCTATTATTCAAACAGTTGCTGCAGATAAACAGGGATATGAGTTCTTGTGTGATATTTATGATAAGATGCATGATGTTGAAAATGAGGAGATAATAATAGACTTTGAAAAATGCAAATCATTTGATGCTAATCTTTCTGCAGTCCTCGGAGCAATGTTTGATAAACGTCAGAATGATGGTTGCAAGATTTTTCTTCAGGCTCCTCAATCTCCTGGTGTGAGACGTGTCCTTTCTCGTAATAAGTTTTTTAGAGCATTTGATCTGCATACAGAGAACGAGGATCGTGAGGTTTATATAGATTATAAGAGTTTTGGCGTTACAGATACTATTGCATTTAAACAATATGTAGATACAGAATTGATTCAGAAACAAAGATTTCCAAAGTGTACCGATAGAGCTAAGGCGAAGATAATAGAGAGTATATATGAGATTTTTGCTAATGCTGTAAGTCATGGCGGATGCAGTCATGTTTATTGTTGTGGAGAGATGCACAGTCGCAATAATATAAATACGTTAGATATGACATTTGTTAATCTTGGGTCGTCTGTTGTATATAATGTCAATAGGTATATGGAAGAACGGAATAGGCCTATTATGGAATCGTGTATGGCTTTAGATTGGGCTTTTGTAAAAGGTAATACCACAAAACCTGTACCTGGTGGATTAGGATTGGATATCCTTAAACAATTTATTGACATGAATAATGGACAAATCCAAATGATCTCAGGCGGTGCTATGTTAGAGATAGAACATAATAATCACCATAATACTCCGTTAGACAAATGGTTTTATGGTACAATTGTTACTGTAGAATTTAATTGTGATGATGATAAAACTTATTTATTGAAAGACGAGGTTACAGATACGAGGAACTTATTTTAAATCAAATAGATATGACGACAATACTAATAGATAAATATGTAACTCTTCACCAAGGTATTACATCAGAAGAAGGAGAACCTATCTATAAACTTATTATAGAGGCTCTATCAAAAGATGAGGATGTTGTATTAGATTTTGAAGGTATATTATTTCTTACCACTGCATTCCTCAATGTGATGATAGGTGCATTATATAAAGATTATACAAGCGAACAACTGCAAGAAAAACTTCATATAAGCCATATTAATGAAGATACAGCAGCTCGCATAAAGAAGGTCACTGATAATGCCAAATTATTTTATAGTGATCAAGATAAATTCAATGAAACAGTAGATAATTCTATTTATGGCAACTTATAAAATCTCAAAATATTCGGTTGGCCCATCAGAAGAATTTTTCTTTGACACTTGTGTTTGGCTATATATCTTTGCTCCTTTGGCCGGAGCAAGGAAGGATAAGCAAATCATTTATAGTAAGCTTTACGGAGAGGTCCTTTCTCGTGGTGCGACTATATGGATTAACTCTCAAGTCGTTGCAGAATATATAAACAGATACCTTCGTTTAGAATTTGATCAATGGAAAAAACTAACAGGTAATCCTTGGGCTGATTTTAAGAAAGATTTTCGTCCAACGTCCGAATACCAAATTGCACTTCAGAGTGTCAAATCTCAGATAACGGCAATCTTACAAAAAAGTGAAAGGATACCTGATGATTTCCATTCAATAAATATTTCTGCGATTATTAATTCAATGGGGACATCTTGTGACTATGGTGATGCAATCATTATTAATCTTTGTAACTACAAAAAATTTAAACTTGTAACGGATGATTCCGATATGACCAAATCTAATTATTCTTTCTCTGTTTTAACGGCATAATACTTTTTCACGATGTGTACAAAACAAAAATTATACGGACAGTTGCCGGTGGTAAATAGAAGGCCGGCAGAGAAGAGTTTGCGTCCGCTTTCAGCTAAACAAGTACAGTTGGCTACGGATTGTTTGCGTGTGTTGGCTAACAGGCGTGATGTATCTATTTTCGTAAAGGTCATTTAGGAAAAAGCGAGGAACAAAAACTCGCTGAAGAACATGAAATTGGAAACTTTGAAAATGTCTTAAGTTTCTTGATAAATGAGAATGCTTTTTGTAGGGATTGCGTAGAGATTGTACATGAGTGAGAATGCCGCTCTTCAGTGAGCATTAGGACAATGCATTTTGATACTATCCATTTTTCAGAAAAGACAATCAACTCTGCAAAGATATGGTAAACCGAAATGTAAGTATGAACAAACTGAAACGAACTTTTCAGATGCTTGCGGGCAACATCCCGCAGTGTGGCATCTGCGAGCAGCTTCATATGGGTCGAGGCGTTCTTGACAAGTACAAGATAGCCGCTGTCGCTTCCGGTGCGACCTTTGTCGAGGGCTTGTTTTAGTGGTTGGATGGAGGATTTCCGCTTCTTTTTGAGCGCTATAATATTGATGGTACAACAGGCTTATACTGTCATATCTCTATTGGGGTGGTTTGGGTGTACGAATGGAGGCTCTTCTTTGCTTTATTAGGCCCACAGGAGTAGTTTCCAGTTCTACACGCAGATGTGTAGAAGTAAAGTTTTCAACAAGGGTTGCGTATTTGGATAATTGGGATAACTTTGCGGATGGGTGTTGGGGAATCGTGAGGAAAGAGATAGGAAAAACTCTGTGTAGAAGAACAGAGATTATTAATTAAAAAATGACGCTATTGTATAGTCGACAATCAGATTAATAAAAATATATGGCAGAGGGTAATAATGAAGAAAAGTGCAGTTGCAAACTAAACGATTGCATAGCTTCATGGCTGGTATTTATTCTAGTCGCGGGAGTGATAGTCTTTTCTCTAATTTTCATGGTTAAAGATTTGTGGAAATCTCCGGATATACAAGAACTGGTTATTAAAATTGAATTAGGGGATAGTATTCCGAAAAGAATTGTCGATCATCATGTATACTATGTGGAAGAAATAGACTCACTGATAAAACTGGTAGAGAAATATGAATTGCAGCTAGATAACAAATACCAGTATATAATAGATAAACAGCAAGAGGATGATCGTCTGAAGACATGGGGTACCATGATAGTTGGAGTGATTGTCTCTTTATGTGGTTTCTGGGGTTATAAATCAATGAAGGATTTAAGAGAAGATATTACAAAAAACACAGAGAAAACTTCAGAAATTGCAGTTAATAGTTATCTGGAGAAAAAATTGCAAGGAAAAGTCAATGATGCTTTGCAGAATACATATAAAACTGAAGTTGTAGATATAATTAAGAACCATGTATTTAATACATTAAACAGTTCTGAAGACCCCATTGTTAAAAATAAAGTAAACGAGAAGATGGAGTCAGATGAGTTTGAAAAAAGGCTGAAAAAAAAGATAAATGAAGTAGTTGTTGAGGTGGTGAATTCAATGATTATACCTAGTTCGCCGCAAAATAATAATGATGAAAACCAACAGCCAGATCAGGATCTTGATAATTTGATGACATAACATAACTTTATTGTCTAAATAATCGAGTAAGATGAAAGTATATGTTTTGAGTGGAGATGAGAAATCTCAGAAGTTGATTCTTCAAGCTAATATTTCATTCCTGGAACTATATAGGAATGCGATATTTTCATACATGAGCGATCCGTCAGACGATCCTTATGATGAAGATGAGAAGACTCCCCGTAATGAATTTTATCAACGTCGTGTTGATGATAATCGCGTGAAGCTTATTAAAAAGTATATCAAAGACTCCATACTGAGTCAGAAGAAGGGGCAACGAGTTGCTGTTGTTTTCCCAACAGCAATGTTGTTAGCATCATCTTCATGCAATGAAGAAGAACTGAAGGTGGGGGCTGTATATGAAAAAGAGTCTGTGATAGAAGATGGGGAAAACCTATACATCGTAGACGGACAGCACCGGTTGTATAGTATGAAGTCATTATATGATGATTTAAAGGGTGGTTTATTCAGAACAGAAGATGATGATTATATAATTGAATACTTGGAATCCTATAAGTTTAATTGTAACATATTGTTAAACTATGATTTATGGGAGCAGGCGCAAGTGTTTGCTGAGGTTAATTTCAATCAAAAGAAAGTAAGCACATCACTTTATTATTCTATCTATGGAATGAATTACTCACCAGATCCATCAGACTGGAAACGTAATTACCTTTATATCACTCATCAATTGGTGAAGGTGTTGAATACTCATGATTTATCTCCAATGAAAGGCTTCGTTAGAATGCTTGGAATGGGGAAGGGCTTTATCTCGCAAGCTTTTATAGCTGACAATCTTATGAAGAGTATCAAATCTCCTAAGGGAATCTGGTATGTGGATCCATATAATATGAGTCAACCTCCAGTCTATCGTTATATGACTATTGAGTTGCTGACATACTTCAATGCAGTTAGTACGGTTTTTAGTATGTATTGGCCTAAGGATGGAGAACAGAACTCTATTATTTGTAAGACAACAGGAATAGGAGCACTATTAAGATTGATGGTGTTCTTACATCAAGAAAAAATGCCGCGGAAAATAAATGCAGCATTTCGAGAGCTTTCACAAGTAGAAATATACAAAGAATATGAGGATTTTGTGAAAGAAAAGCTTGAATGTATTAGAGATATTTCAGAACGTTTGTTCTCATTAAAAGGTGCTTATTCGGGAACTGGCGGTAAAGGCCTTGAGGTGAAACTATTTAACGAAATGCGCCATAAGGTTTTGTATCCTGATCTATTATTAGAAAAAGAACAGAATGTAGATGTGAATGGCATTAAGGTCGGTGTGAAGATGTATAAATCTACAGAGGGTTTTTTCACTTACGAATTATCTCATTATTTCCAGAATCCAGACCAAATGGCTCCATATATTCCAGGTGGAGGCGCTTTAGGCAGTGATATGGAAGAATTGCAATACAAACTGGATTCTTATATTAGGCAGGTGAGCCCTGACGCTAAAGAGGTTGTTAACCGCAGCTTCTAATTGTAATGATGGTGCAAGTATAGTCAATGTTATGACTCAAGATGAGTGATGCTTTGCTAGGTATAATGAAAATAGTATTTCTTGGCGGAGAGCTATAGAAGGCTATCAAAGTATATTTTTGAAAATAACCAATGGCTCAGGCATACTTAGTAACAGATGAATTCTGGAGAATAATAGTCTGAAAGAGTAAGACGTGTTTGAGTGTTGGCAAAACGAGGAAATTGATATTTGATGAATAATAACGTGGCGAAGACAGAACAAGAGAAACTGATTGGATCACATCCTTTAGTTCCCCTCATCTATGGTGTGTGGCTGAAACGCACGGACCCCACATCTGAGAACAAAAAACATCTGTAATAAGCAAATATATTATCGACTTTTTTTCGCAAAGTTGTTTCGACACTTCAGCTATTCATTTTGTGACTCATTTGTCCTAGTTTATACTTGAGTTTGTATGTTTTTTGAAGCAGCTTTGCTTGACTGTTTCCCGCTTGCATTCGATTCAGGGTTAAAGATTGTCTTCCTGTTCTCTAGCCTATAGCTTGTTCCTGCTAGTTTTATCACCTCGCAACATAACTGTTGCGGGGGCTTGTTTTTCGGTATCGGACAAATGGTATGCGCGCCACATTAAACGTCGATAAGATGCAATAATCTGATATATAATTAGATGACTTTTCGATGCGTTCCGGCTCTGTTGAAAACACGTGGATAAATAATCCTATGTAACTTACTGATATTCTATTGAAAAATAAATATTTTTGCAGTGATTGCTTCTTTAGATTCAATCCATCTAATTAAAATAAATAGTGTAATGACTAAAAATTATTTATAAAATGAAGACTATATATTTAGGAACGTTTGCCACTCTTGTTAATAAGAAGAGTGAAAAGAGTTTGACCAATGCCATCAAAGATATCTTAGATGACAATAATTTTGGCGCTATCTGGTATAACTTTATTCGTAATGGTGTGAAACTATTCATAATAAATCATTTTGACAAGACTATCTTGGAAGAATTATTAAAGAATTTATCACTAGCTAATCCAGAGAAACCTTCACAAATAAAGAATCGTGATATCTCGAGAGAGGCCGTACAGTTGATGAAAACTATATTATATGATTTATTTGAAGGAAAGGATATGAGTGAACCAACTGAAAAGTCTATTTCATTTCATGGAATAGAACTAAATATTAATCCGAATGCCATTATTACATGGATAGATCAAGATGGAGCGACTCATGTTGGTGCTATAAAAGCGAAAATCAAGAAAACCAACCTTCGCCTTGAGGAGGCAACAATGATTGCTTGTATGCTACAGTATTATTTAACGGTTTTCTACCCTGATTATATTGTGGAACCAGATTACTGCATATGTTTTGATGTGTTCAGACGTAAGTTTATCACATCAAAGAACTATTCGATGAACGTTGCACGCGCAGCTTCTATTGCTGATAAAATTGCTTCAATGGGCGAGGTGGCGGCATAGTATATATTAGAATGATTATTCCTATGGAGACCTTATCCTGACATTTTAAAGAGATTGTTAATTAGTAATATGCACGTAGAATGAGTGAAGAACCTTTTTATATTCCTGTAGATGATGCCCTAGAGGAATTTGCGCGTCATTTAGATGCTAATCCACGAACCATACTATCTTCAAAATTTGGAGATGGAAAGAGTTTCTTTCTGCAAAAACTCAGGGAGAATGAAGAGATAAATAAACAATATGAGTTCATAACATTATATCCTGTCAATTACCAGGTGGTTGAGAACAAGGATATATTTGATTTGATAAAAGTAGATTTGCTATTTCAACTCTTTTGCCACAAAATGGTATCCGATAGGGTTGTACTTAATAAGAAAGATGCATTGTTGCTGTTTATTCAAAACAAGGGCGTTTCATTAGCAGATAAACTACTTCCTTATATGGCAGAAGTTGCATTACAACCAGAAGAATGCAAAGAAGTTCTTTTAGCAATAAAAGGACTGAAAATCTTCATTGATATCAAGAAAAAATATGATGAATTTCTAAAAGATCCTATCAATAAAGAAGACATTGATATATCGAAATATATTGATAAGGTCAATGATGGTTATTTGTATGAATGTGATGTAGTAACAAAGATTATTCGTAGCAGCATTGAGGACTATAAAAGAAGAACTGGTAAGAAGGTAGTACTCATAATTGAGGATATGGATAGAATAGATCCTGCACATTTGTTCAGAATTCTCAATGTATTATCAGCACACATGGATTGTAGTTATAGGTTTTCTATGCTGCCTCAAGGAATGATTGGAAACAAATTTGAATTGGATAATATTGTCTTAATTGTTGATTGTGATAAAATCAGGGGATTATTCAAACACTTCTATGGCGATGATTGTGATTACGATGGTTACATAAGCAAGTTTATTACGAGCAGTCCTTTTAAATTCTCATTAAAAGCCATTAAAACGTCATATTATATTCGTGAAATACAAAGAATTACAGGTGCACCAACTGAATTGGTTAATCTAATAGATCAAAAAATCTTTGAAAGTAAGACTATTCGTGAAACAGTAAATGCATTTAAAATAGAAAACCAAATAATAACGCCTCCTACATATGAAGGACGAAACTTCAATGTGAATCTTGATACTACTATTTTGAAGATTCTCTCCATACTACGCCGTATGAATTTGTCAGATGATGCATTGGTTCAATATGTGTTATCCATTGAGAGAAGTCATTTGACATACTTCATTAAGTATGTGTGCCCGTATGTATTTCTTATAAAGAACAATGGAGAACTACAAAACACTGTTGTTCTTCTGGATCATCGTGATGTTCTAGTTAACGATATTACATTGCATCCTAAAGATGGATGTTGCTCGGTAAATAAAAGATATTCCTATTATGAAAGTCTTAGTTCTGAATCAACAAAGATTGCAAAATACCTTTTGGGCTTCATTGTGCATTAAGCAAGATATCATAACCAGGAATGTTGCGTTTCCGTGTTATTAGGAAGGTCCCGTTTGGTACTGTTTGGTGACATAGATGATACACCTCTGAAGTGAACCCCAAAAGTTGGACGGATTAATTAATGATTTGATATTTGGAGAGCTCGGTATTGTGCCGGGCTCTTTCCGTCTAATCTCAGTTTAATTCTGTCATTGTTGTAATACTTGATATACTCATCCAGTGCTGCTGCATAATAAATATATTGACCTGTTACAATAGGAAAAAGAAATCCAAAAACAGTTGATGTTACTCTTTGAGAAGTCGGTTTATCAAACGAAGTGTCAGAATAAACAATTCTTGCTAATTCTGCAAAAAGTTGCAAGAATTTGCAAGAATCCATTTTTTTTAATATCATTGCACTGAAACATCAAAACCATCGACTTATGATTGAATTACCTCCCAAAATAGACAAGAAGAAGTTCATTGATGCCATCATTAATGGGGTTGATGCCAATATTGCTCCAATAATTGAAAAAATCAATGAAGAATATGCTTATTGGGATAAAGTAAAATACAAAACTCCAGATGGAACAACTCCTCAGCAATTATGGACCCTCGTAAAAGCCTCACGAACAAAAGGTAAAATAATTGTATGGAATAAATACAGCATCAACTTATGCCTTACCAACAAGATGCTGCGTATGTGTCATGACTTTGACATGAAATTTGGCAGTTTCTGGGAAGCTGAGAGCGATTCCCAAACCAAAGAGAAAAAATATTATCTCTCCAGTTCGTTGATGGAAGAGGCTATATACTCCAGCAAGATGGAAGGAGCCTCCACAACTCGTGTTGTTGCCAAAGACATGCTGAGAAAAAACAAATCTCCTCAAAACAAAGCTCAACAGATGATTGCGAACAACTATAACACCATACAGTATATAGTTGAACACAGAAAAGACCCTCTTACAGAAGAAAGTTTGTTGTACATTCACAAGTTGATGACCGAAAAGACGCTGGATAATCCCGATAATGCCGGTCGTTTCAGAACGAATGATGAGGTAGTTGTTGCCGATGCAATTAATGGTGATATTGTTTATACTCCACCTACTTATAAGGACATTCCTGAATTTATCACGTCACTATGTGATTTCTTCAATAATGACAATCAGAATATCTTTATTCACCCCATCATTAAAGGTATCATCATCCACTTCATGTTAGCCTATATGCATCCATTTGTAGATGGCAATGGCCGTACAGCACGTGCATTGTTTTATTGGTTTATGCTAAAGGAAAACTATAAGCTAACTGAATACATGTCAATTTCCAGAGTTATAGCCAAATCCAAAGCTAGTTATGAAAAGGCTTTCCGCTATACGGAAAATGATGGAAACGATATCGGCTATTTCGTCACATATAATCTCAGAGCATTGGAAATCTCTTTCCAGCAGTTACGAGATTATATTCAGCGCAAACAGCAAGAAAAGAAAGCTGCCAATACATTCATGATAGCAGGAAACATAAATCAACGTCAGGCTTTGGTACTGCAAAGGTTGACAGAAGAGCCCGATACAATCATGACCGTAAAAGATGTACAAGAGCTATTCTCTGTCTCATCAATGACTGCCAGAAAAGATCTCACGGAATTAGTTCAGCAAGGTTATTTGAATGATTTAGCAATCAACAAAGTAACTCGTGGCTACATTCTTGCTGCATTAAAGAGACCGAATTACATTAAAGAAGATTGAACAATTGCTGCTAATACAAGATAATATGCTACTGAGAGAAGTAAAAAATAAGATACTTGAAATTGCCTATGATTCTAATATTACACATATTGGAAGTGAGACTTTAAGTAAATTGATACCAGAGGCAAAAGAAGAACAGTTAAGAGTTGCTGTTGAATCTCTTTATGAAACGGGACTCATTAAGAAGCCTTTGCTGTATATGGGCGGTTTTACTCTTAATGGCTTAACTGGTAATGGAATAGAGTATGTTGAAGACAATATGAAATCCATAAGCGACAATTCCTCGGATACGTCATCAGACAGGGATAAAAACTCAAATATTGATGAAAATGAATCTGATAAATCGGACGCCATCGGTATTGACAATAATAAAACAAATACAGGTGAGGTATCTCCCAATTCCCAAAATGATTCGCCATTACATAGAGATGAAAGATATAAACCTTATGTCGATAATAGTGCATATAAGGATACAGATGTAGAACCTTGTTTTGGCGTAGATGGCTTAGCCAAGTGTTATGCCGAATTGATAGGATCGGTTTATAATTCAAAAACAGACAACACGTCAATGCTCGGCATTTTTGCGCCATGGGGTAGAGGAAAGACGTTCTTTTTTAAACGTGTCCAAAAACTGCTGGAAATAGACAAGGATACAAAATATAAAGTTGTTTGGTTTAATGCGTGGAAGTATCAAGATACGCCAGCCTTATGGGCATATTTGTTCGAGACATTGTTTCATGAATTATATGATAATAGTGTACGGCGCTTCTTCTATACTGTTGGGCATAATATCATCAGATACTTAATAATTCTAATTATTACGTTGATTCCATGTTTGATTACTGTAGTTAAAGAATGTGGTATTCCTCTTAATGTTTCAACTGGCGTTGTTGGTATCATGATCACAGTAATTACCATAATTATAGATAAGCGTGAATCTGTAGAGTCTCTTCTAAAAAGATTTTCAAAGATCTCGTTTAAATCAGAATTAGGAGTGCAATCTGAAATAGAACATGAGTTGGATTGTATGCTTTGTAAGTATGTAAAAGATAAAAGGATTACAGATAAGAAAGTTGTATTGTATGTAGATGATTTGGATAGATGTGAAAATAATAAAATGATCAGTGTAATCGAGTCTTTACGTACAGTATTGGAGAATGAGAACATACGCAAAAGAATGGTGATTGTTTGTAGTGTTGATTCAGACATTCTTACTAAAGCATTACAGTTGAAATATCAGCATTTAGTATTATCTGAAGGATCAAATGACAATACAAAAAGAAAATTAGAAGAAATGTCCAAAGATCAGTTGGATAAACTGTTTACTGTATCAATGGCTCTGCCAATCATGAATGATGATAATATGCACGAATTCTTGGAGAAATTATCCGGACAGACTTTTGATTATCAGTATATAGC
>Ga0265298_10002600_pt1 | contig 24839 bp, 24 predicted proteins | sample AusTroGonzalo_MG_3_FD_193486 | JGI IMG/M metagenome (GOLD analysis project Ga0265298, IMG submission 193486) | Bovine rumen microbial communities from tropical cattle in Woodstock, Queensland, Australia - Gonzalo_01 | ecosystem: Host-associated > Mammals > Digestive system > Stomach > Rumen ...
GAACTGGTATTTCTCCACAATCATATCTATGGCGGTGGCACTCACCTGCGGATCGGGATGGAATTTGAAGAACTGCTCCGCCTTGAAACCCTCATCCTTGCAGTGCCGTTTGAACTCGTCAATAATGGTCTGATAGACCGGTTTCATCGGCAATATTTCGTCTCCCTCCAAGGTATAGATGATGACTTCGCCGATGGTATAAATCGTGCCGTCGATATCAATGGGCCGTTCGCCATAACGAACCACCAGTTGCATGAGGTTGTAGTAGTTCTGCTCCAGTTTGTTTGAAGCAATTTGATCTAAAAACTGGATATTGCTTAATACATCATCTTGCGTTTCTTCATTCTCGCCAGATGCGCCATTATCTCCTACACTATCTATATGACGCAATTCCTCTTCTCGACGTTTTTTCTCTTCTTCAATTTTTTTATGTCTCAATATATCCGCTCCCTGCATCAAACTTTGTTCATCTACATGTAGTTGCATTGCACATTCCTTAATATAATTTCTTCTTACGATTATATCAGGAATAACCGATATGGAAGCAGCTATGTCCTTTACCAAAGCCGTTCTTTTTTGTGGATCGTTGCCTGCCTCTCTACTTAGCAGTGCCATTTTGAAGCGGATGAAGTCCGTCTGGTGGTCCTTTATATACTGAATAAACTCGGTGGAATCGTGGTTTTGTGCATAACTGTCGGGATCTTCTCCATCCGGCAGCAGCACCACTTTGACATTGAAACCCTCTTCCAGGAACATATCTATACCGCGAAGCGCAGCGTGTATTCCTGCCGCATCGCCGTCATAGAGCACGGTGATGTTAGAGGTGAAGCGCTGGATGAGACGGATCTGCGGTTTGGTGAGAGCGGTACCGCCGCTCGCCACGACATTCTCTATCCCCGACTGGTGCATGGAGATAACATCCATCTGACCCTCCACGAGGTAACACATGTCCGCCCGGGCAATGGCCTGCTTGGCTTGGAACAAACCGTACAGTTCGTTGGTCTTGGAGTAGATGAGCGAATCCGGGGAGTTGACATACTTGCCGACATTATCCTTCTTCTTGAGAATACGTCCGGCGAAGGCGACAGGCTTGCCGCTGACGGTGAAGATAGGAAACATAACGCGGTCACGGAAACGGTCATACAGCCGTCCGTCCTCACTCTTGCCCACCACACCGACACCTATCTTGGTGTCCACATCGTTGATGATGAACTCCTCCTTGAAGCCTTTTTTCTTCAGCGCCGCCGCCAAGGGACTTCCTTTCTCGGGTGAGTAGCCCAACTGGTACTTGCGGATGATATCATCCCTGAGTCCACGCTCGCGGAAGTAACTCAAGCCGATAGCCTGTCCTTCCTGCGTATCCCATAACTGCTCCTGAAACCACTTGTTGGCGAACTCATTGACCACGAACATCGATTCGCGGTTGTCCTGCCGCTGCTGTTCCTCCGCCGTCATCTCACGCTCCGGCACCTCGATATGGTATTTCTTACCGAGTTGCTTGATGGCATCTGCAAAACTACACTGCTCTATCTCCATAATGAAGCCGACCGCATGTCCGCTGGCGCCGCAGCCGAAGCATTTATAGATACCTTTGGAAGGGCTGACGGTGAACGAACCGGTCTTCTCGTTATGGAACGGACAGAGACCAATCAGGTTGGCGCCACGCTTGCGCAACGTGACGTAATCGCTGACGACCTCTTCTATCTTAGCCGCCGCATAGATTCGCTCTATGGTCTCACGGGGAATCAAAGCTATTTACGATTTGACGATTAACGATTTAATCCTCATACCAAAGGTAGACACCCAAGCGGATGTTCCACTGGTCCATACGGCCGCGAGTGTAATGGTCCAGCTGATTGCCAGCTGCATCCACGAACAGACGGTTGGCGTACGGGTTAATCAAGCCGAAGTCATATCCGCCGCGCAGGAAATAGCGCTTGTATTGGAATCCGGCACCTACACCCCATGTCACGTTCAGACGGGTGAAATGCTCGTTCTCTTTGCGCGGATCCATATTCTTCTCGTCCGGCACATAGCCGTTGAAGTGCTTGTATGTGATGTCACCTCCGTACATTTCCTGACGGTCCGAACGCATATCCATCTCCAGTCCGCATTGGATAGTCGGACCGGTGTAGAGCATGAGATAGGTCTCTTTCGCCACCTCGAACTTGTACTGCCAGTCCACGAAGAGCTCCAACTCGTGATACAAAATCAGCTGGCGGCTACGCGGATAATTCGCCAGCACACCGGCTGCTTTCCATCCGCTGTTGGAAGCCGCAAAGGTATAGTTCAGACCGATGGAGGTACCGAAACCGGCTGCAAAACTGCCGTCATACACAATACCGGCTTTGACACCCTTGAGGGCCACCACGTTACTCAACGAGTCCTTTGCCGAAGCCGGATTGTTGGGACTGTTCAGTCGCAAGACAGGTTGCGCCCATCCGATTTGGATACCGAAACCCTGGTTAGGTACATCTGCCGCCCAGGCAGTCCATGCCGCACAAGCCACAATAATGGTTACAAATAATTTCTTCATATCTTTCATTTTTCTATTTTCTGTTTTCTAAACACATCCTCCGCATCTTTCGGACGCACCTCGTCCGCCCAGAAGAAAGTTGCCAGCCGGTCTCCTCCGCTTGGTATCTGGTCCATGGGATAGAGGATGCCCGTGGTCTCTTTGGTAAAACGGATATGATGTATTTTCTGTTTCTCAAAATACATGCGGATGAAGCTGCTCTCGGTGGTGTTCAATCCGACGAACGAACCGTCGCTCTCTTTGGCGTAGTACACCGTGAGGGCATTACCGCTCATATCCATCATTTTCATCTCGCCGCTCTCCAGATAGGCTTTGACCTCCTTGCCGCTCATCTGGTTGAAGTAATCCAGCGTATCTTGCATAACGCACAACGCACTGCCGAAACCTTCCGCATGGTCCACCTCTCCGTTGACGATGAAGACGATGATGCTATCCGCCGATATCTGCTGGTTCTCGCTCCAGCATACGGGTTGGGTATAGAGGTGCATCGTGGAGTCCGACCCCAGATAGACCATCGAATCGCACACCATCTGCATATCGTCGCGATAGACCCGCACGCCGTAATGTCCTCTCACGCGGCGGTAGGTGCTGTCCATTCGCGCGCTGTCCGTGAAATGCAGTTCCTCGGTGAACAGCGTATCGGCGTGGATATAGGTCATGTGCGCTGTGTCCGACCAATCGACCATCAAGGCGCTGTCGGTGGCATAGCCTCTGCTGTTCTCCTCCCACATCTGTCCGTACTGACCGTACAGCGTGGCCTGCTGGCTGGAGTCCCGCATCTCCATGGTGCCGATGACTTCGCCGAAACCGATGGCTTTGTCATAATAGATGGTGTCCCCGGTCATCCATTTGCCGTCCTTATGATGCACCACCGACCGGTCCAGCAGCATCGACTGCTCGTTATCCGTGTTGTACCATCCGCGCGAGGAAGTGATATCCGTCTCTTCCTCATAGATGATATCCGTCGGGCTGACGATATCCGCCACTTTGTTCTCCGTGTTGTACAGCAGCGTGTCGCTCGTCAGCACGAACTTGGGGTTCACCAGTCTTACCTCCCGGCTGAACACCGCCTGCTTGGTTTGCGTGCGGTAATTGCCCAGCACCGAAGTGAGTGTATTAAGCGAGTCTTTCACCTCGCCGCCGGAGTAGTAATAGGCTATGCCGCCTGCACGGTCATAATTGAGGCTGTCGGTGGTCAGTACGGTCGGGTTCTCGTCCGCTCGGCCGTGTATCATGACGACATCGGTGCGGAAGCGCGCCAGTTTCGTGTTGCCGTCATAGTACATCTTGGCGCTATAGCCCTTCAGCGTGTCGCCCTGCTCCAGCCGCACATGACCGAACGCATCCAGCGAGTTGGTGTTCTCGTAAAAATAGGCGCTATCGCAATACATGATCACATCCTCGTGCCGGAACTTGACATTGCCTGTCAATATCTGCGCATCGGCTATCCGCTCCTGGTCAAACCGCAGATTCTCCGCCCGCTCCAGATAGACCATAGTCTGAGAGTTGGAATAAGGAATAAGGAATAAGGACAATAGACCGAATACTATCGGTCGAATCATTCTTGTCTTTACTCTTTTAGCGAACATAGTGAGCGGTCTTTACTCTTTCAGCGTAGCGGTCTGTTAATGAATCCATCCGGGGTACTCAAAATCGCAACCCTGCCATTCGGGATCTATCTGGACGAAGGTTGACTTCTGTTTCTTGATAATCCAGTTATGAAGGAACTCCGCACTCAGTTTCTGCTCCAGCATCGATTTGATGGACTGGAAATCATCGGTCAGGTTGGCGCGGTGCACATCGGTTTTCTTTTTCACCCGCACGATGGCGCATACCTCGCGGTTCTTCTGCTGGTCCATCATGACGAAGGGTTGCGAAACATCGCCTTCGTTCAGGCTGTAAATCTGCTTGGCTATCTCGGGTGCCAAATCCTGGTACTCGAACCGGCTGCCACCGGTATTGGGGTTAATCATCAGTCCGCCGTTCATCACGGTGTTCTTGTCCTGCGAGAAACGGATTACCGCCTGCTCGAACTGCAGACTGTCCGCCTCTATCTGCTGACGGATGCTGTCCAGCCGCTCGATGGCGTTCACCTTGTCCGTCGCACTGATACGCGGCCGCATCAAGATATGACGGCAGTTGATACGCTCGCCTTTCTTCTCTATCAGCTGGATGATGTGATAGCCGTACTCCGTCTGCACGATACGACTGACGCGCTTAGGGTCATTGAGGTTAAAAGCCACTTCGGCGAACTCCGGCACCAACTGGCCTTTTCCGACGAAGCCCAACTCACCGCCTCGCTTGGCACTCTCTGTATCCTCCGAATAGAGACGCGCCAGCATGCTGAAATCCGCTGTACCGTTCTGCACACGCTCGGTGAACTCACGCAGACGCTGCTTTACACGCTCGGTCTCCTCTACCGGAACCGGAGGTTCGAAACTGAGTATCTGCACCTCCACCTGCGCCGGCATCATCGGCAGCGAGTCCAACGGCAGGGAGTTATAGAAACGACGAATCTCCGCCGGTGTCGGCTTGATGTCCGCAGTCAGTTTGGCCTGCATCTGCTGGATAATCATCTGATGGCGTACCGACACCATCATCTCCTCGCGTATCTCACTGCTCGGCTTACGGAAATACTCCTCCATCTTCTCTTTCGAACCGATCTGGTTGATGTAGTAGTTGATACGCATATCCACCTGGTGGCTTACGCTGGATTCGTTCGCCTCGATGGAGTCTATCACCGCCTGGTGCAGGAACAGTTTCTGCACAGCAAGTTGCTCGGGGATATAACAATACGGGTCACCGGGAATAGGTGTACCCTCGTACTGCGCACGCAGGCGCTCTTCCTCCACTTCGCTACGCAGAATAGCCTCGTCGCCTACCACCCAGATAATCTCATCTATCACTCCTTTGCTCTGGGCGCTTGCCATGAGGCTCATCAGCAAAAATACCAATATACTATATTTTTTCATGCTTGATTTTGTTTTTCAATGTTAGAAGAACACTATTTTCCGCTCCTGAATCGCCTCGTTGTACATCCGCTCGCGTTCTTTCTGGAGGAACTCGACCTGCCGGGCGGAGAGCACCATCTTCTCTATCTCCGGCCGGGCATAGGTCATCGGCATCTGTTCGCCGCGCAGGTGCTTGTCCGTCACCTGTAGGATATAGGTTTTCAGCGAGTCAGACACCTCTATCTGGTTCTTGTATTTCAATGCCGTCTCCAGTGCGTTCCGCTCCAGCGGCAAATGACCGAGCACATCCGTCGTGGTCAGCCAACGGTCGGTGAACAACTCATAGACGCTGGCGTTCTGATAGACGTATTTCTCGATATTATCCAATGACTCGTTGCTTTTGTCCGTTGTCTCCGTACTCACTGCGGACAGCCATTTGCGCAGATCCTTAAGCTTCGGCGCGTCCACCGGCACCACCACAATCAAGCCCTCCACGATACTCTCGTCCAGACGGAAGCGGTCCGGCATCTGCTCATACACCTGCAGCACCATCGAGTCCGACACGTTCTTCGGCATACGGCGCTCAATCAGGTACTCCTCATAAGCCTGCATGTACAGCGTACGGCGGTACTCATCCACCATCCGCTCAATGGCGGTGTTCTTGTCCGAGCGGCTGCCCTTGACCGCCTCATACATCAATATATCCTTCGCCCACTGGCTGATATATTGCTGCGTCAGGCGCAGACTGTCTTCACTGGACAGACCCAAAGTCAGCGAATCCAGCGTGGAGCGGTACAGGTAATGACCGTACAGTTCCACCGCAGCACCCGATTGCTGCTTCTTCTCCAAAGCCTGGCAACCGGTGAACCACAGCAGGCTGCCGCAGCACAGGAAAACCGCCAGACCAATCGTCCATATCCGTTTCTTTTTCATATATGCGCACTCGTCCATATTAAAAACCGCTGCAAAATTAGTAATTATTTTTGACATACACAAATCCATCTTCCAATTAACCGGCTTTCACACCAAAATGACAATGATGAACGTACGCCAGATGGTCGGCCACCAGTCCCGCTGAAAGAGTTGCTTGAAATCAATGAGCAACACCGCGAAAATCACCAGTTTGGGTATAATCATCGCGAATCCTTCCATGTGGTCGAACGGCAGCCGGTGGAATAGCAGCATCGCCACCATACTCAGAATCTGCAGCTGACAGAGGATATAGGCGATGATTGTCGCTATCTCCGCAAAATTGTATCCCTCGATATATTCGCCGCTCTCCACCACCCATTCGGCCGTACCGATACGCGGACTCTTGCGCCATAGGAGCCATGTAGCGATGAGCACTCCCATCGACTGGATAAGAATATCCCATCCGCGGTTCTCGTCACGCCAGTCATGCACCACATCCAGCCATTGCGCTGTCTTCAGGATTTTCATGGACTGGTCCACGGTAAACTTGTCATTGTGGTCACGCAGCAAATTGTATGCCAACAAGGTCACGTCCCTGTTCTTGGGCGTCTGCACTTTGAGCACCCACGCCAACTGCACAAGGATAAGCGTCAGCACGAAAAACATGAAAAAAGGCTGCAGGTAACGCTTGCGGCGACCGTTGACATAGTCGCTTATCATGTATCCGGGACGCCACAGCAGATGCCACATGGTGTAGAAGATATTACGCGAACCCAACCCCCATGTCTCCATGAATGTCAGGACAGCCCGCTTCATCGTGATTCGCTCGCACGAAATCTCGCTCTGCTTCTTAACCACCTCCTGTTGCGCCTGGTACTTGTCCGCTATATACCGCCACAACTGCACGCACTTGTTTCCGATTTGCTTCAGTGTTTCCAGTATTCTTTCCTTTAGTGCCACGGCAATGAAATATATGGATTTATGTTCAAAACAATTTTGCCTGCAAAATTACAACAAATATTTGGATTACACAAGGATTTGAGCCATAAAATCAATTTTTTCGCTAAATATTTGCATATATCAAATATTTGTAGTAATTTTGCGGCGTGAATAAGTTGGGAATTATATTGCTGATACTGACGGTAGGGTGCGGAGCGGCGTTCGGCCAGAAGATAGAAGCCATCCAGGCCGATACCACCTATCTGTGGGGCGAAGGCATCGGCAAAAGCTTGGAGGAGGCCGACCGGAAGGCGCTAAAAGACCTCGGCAGCCAAATTTCCATCAAGGTTTACAGTTCGCTGGAAACGCGGGTGGACAACCGGCAGTACGGCGATAATGCCGTCTCGCGCACCCACACGAAAGGACAGACGACCATCGGCGTGAATGTGCAGCTGAACCACTGCGAGCGGGTGTACGAGGTGAAGAACCGACGCTACCGCGTACTGCGATATATCAAGCGCTCGGAGCTGGCGAATATATACGAGAACAGCAGTCAAGACGTTGCCATCACCCCGGAGGAGGTATGGCTGACGGAGGAAGACGGGAAAGTACCCGTAGAGAAAAAGGACAATGTCTTCACCCGCTTTTATGCGAACTCGGGTGATTATTATATCGGTTTTGTGGGTGCGGGCTACATGTACTCCCCTCCGGACCAAAAGCACTATCTCAGTTTCAGCGTAGTGCCAATGCGGTTCAAACTGTTTGAGTTGCGGGCGCTGGATGTAGAGGTGAAATCCTACCCCTTCGGCCAGCAACTGGTCTATAAGCCGACGGTGGGTGTTGTCATACCGGTCGAGCAGCGCTGGACTGTCGGCGTGTACGGAGGCATCAGCATGGACTTGAACCGGCCTTTCGGCATCGTATCCTCCACATCGGCATCGGCGGACAACGGTTTTTTCCTCGCCCCGCTGGGAGGAATCCGCGTAGGAACAACGACGGTAGCGATGTGCCCGATGTACGTGTTTATCGAGTACCGCTACCCGGTGATAACCGCCACAACCTCCGGCACCCAGAACCCGGGTATACGCTTCGGCTTCGGCATGAGTGTAGGTGCCCCGAAATGGAAAAACGAAAACAATAAATAACGTTAAGCAATTAACAAGTACAAACCTCAAAATTTTGTCATTATGAAAAGAATGATGATGGTAGCAATGGCCTTAATCGTTGCATGCGGTGTTTCGTTCGCAGACGTAAAAGAACAGAAAGAGCTCATCAAGGAGCGTCAGGCAATCCGCAAAGAGACGCAGAAAGAACTGAATGCACGCGTAAGCAAAGTAGTCAAGAAAGAAGCCAAGCGTCTGAAAAAAGAAGGCTGGCAAGTTAAACCGGGTGCACTGCCCCTGGAGAAACAGCTGGAGAAAGTATATTCGATGCAGTACGAGTTTGACGAGAATCTGTTCCCGAAATACATCATGGGTGAGGCTTCGTCGGTAGGTCAGAACTACGATGCTGCCAAGACGGCAGCCACCACACTGGCTATTACCAACCTTGCCGGTCAGATTCAGACGGAGGTAACGGCGCTGATTGAGAACACCGTGACCAACCAGCAGATTGATCCGGAAGACGCTGTATCCATGACTGAGAGCGTGATGGCCAGCAAGAACCTCATCTCGCAGTCTATCGGCCGCACTATACCGGTGATGGAGTGTTTCCGCCAGAACTCGAAGAAGAACTACGAAGTGCTGCTCCGTCTGGCTTACAACAGTGAGATGGCTAAGCAGGCTGCCAAGAAAGCTATCCGTCAGGACTTGGAAGAGAAGGGTAAGAAGCTGCACGGCCAGCTGGATGATGTGTTAGGTTTCTAATCGGTAGGGAATGTCATTACAGTGTGGAATAGTAGGCCTACCGAACGTAGGCAAAAGTACCCTCTTTAACTGTTTAAGTAACGCCAAGGCGCAAAGCGCCAATTTCCCGTTCTGTACCATCGAACCGAACGTAGGGGTCATCACTGTTCCGGACGAGCGGCTCATCAAATTAGGTGAGCTGTGCAAGCCGGAGCGTGGTGTTATCCCCACGACGGTGGAGATTGTGGATATAGCGGGACTGGTGAAAGGAGCAAGCAAGGGGGAAGGACTTGGTAACAAATTCCTGGCCAACATCCGCGAGACGGACGCCATCATCCATGTGCTGCGCTGCTTCGATGACGAGAACGTAGTGCATGTGGACGGTTCGGTCAACCCCGTACGCGACAAAGAGATTATCGATGCCGAGTTGCAGTTGAAAGACCTGGAGACCGTCGAGGCGCGTATCCAGAAATGCGAGAAAGCCGCCAAAGCCGGCGGTGACAAGAACGCCAAGCTGCAACTGGAAGTGCTGGTCAAATACCGCGAAGCGCTGTCTCAGGGCAAGAACGCCCGCACGGTGGAACTGGACAACAAAGACCAGGAAGCCGCAGCACACGACTTGTTCCTGCTGACTAACAAACCCGTGATGTACGTTTGCAACGTCGATGAGTCGGCGGCCGTTAGCGGCAACGCATATGTAGAGCAGGTGAAAGAGGCCGTGAAGGACGAAGATGCACAGGTGCTTGTACTGGCCGCGAAGATAGAGAGCGAGATAGCGGAACTGGAGACTTACGAGGAGCGGCAGATGTTCCTTGAGGAGATCGGTCTGCAGGAGTCGGGTGTGAACCGCCTCATCAAAGCTGCTTATGCACTGCTCAACCTCCGTACGTTCCTCACCGCCGGTAGCGACGAGGTGCGCGCATGGACGTTCAAGGCAGGCGCCAAAGCACCGCAGTGCGCCGGTGTTATCCATACGGATTTTGAGCGTGGTTTCATCCGCGCAGAGGTAATCAAATACGATGATTTCATCAGTCTCGGCGGCGAAGCTGCCTGCCGCGCTGCCGGTAAGTTAGGTATCGAAGGCAAGGACTATGTCGTGCAAGACGGAGACATCATGCATTTCCTGTTTAACGTATGATAGAATCCCTGTTAGCATACGGATGGTGGGTAGGCGCGATTTGTATCGTCCTCGGGTTTGTGGCACTGGTCAAAGGCGCGGACTGGCTGGTAGACGGAGCTTCGGCGATCGCCAAACGCTTCGGCATCAGTGACCTGGTGATTGGTCTGACGGTAGTCGCGTTCGGTACCTCCATGCCGGAGTTCGTGGTGAACATGGTGTCCGTGGCGGAAGGATCCACCGACCTGGCCATTACCAATATATTAGGCTCGAACATCATCAATACCTTCGTCATCCTCGGTCTGACCGCCCTCGTCTATCCGGTGGTATCCCAGAAACGAAGCCGCGATTTTGACATCCCGATGTCCATCATCGCCGGTGCGCTGGTATTCGCCTGCGTGGCGATTCAACTGCCTTTCGGCGAGTGTGAACGAGGTATCGGTCACATCGGCGGCGCCATCCTGCTGGTATTGTTCTGCTATTTCCTGTACAACACCTTCCGCCACGCCAAGGACCACCCCGAAGAGGTACAAAATGACGAAGTACAAAACACAAAGGATATTCCTGTACACCGTGCGATTGCATGGATGCTCGGCGGTTTTGTGGGACTGGTGGTTGGCGGTGAACTGATTGTGAAGAGTGCGGTGGATATAGCCAACCGGATGGGTGTGAGCGAAGCGGTGATCGGTCTGACGGTAGTGGCCTTGGGCACCTCGTTGCCCGAACTGGCAACCTCAGTCATTGCCGCCTTCAAGAAAAACAGCGATATCGCCCTCGGCAATGTGATCGGAAGCAACATCTTCAATGTGTTCTTCGTGCTCGGCACAAGTGCGGCCATTCGTCCGCTGCCGGCATACGAAGGCATCGAATTGGATGCCTTGATGGCAGCAACAGGCAGCATCATCGTATGGTTGGCCGTCAAAACCAACCATGAGCGTAAGGTGCAACGGTGGGCCGGTGCATTACTGCTGATTGTGTATACAGGGTATTTATCCTATCGACTAATGTCGGTATAACGGGATAACGACATAGTGGGATTCGGGACTACGAAAGGGCTTTGTTGAAACGCCGGCGTTCGGAGTCAAAGAGCCAACCCCATTTGTTGAAATAACGGCACATGTTTTGGATATGAATCCGAAGCATGTGTTTATTTTTATAGGAAGCGTGCGCGTGCGCGTGTATGATGGTCCACTCGGGATAATAGAGCGTGAGCCAGTTGCGGTGGATGGTACGGGTCAGATCTACATCCTCGGGGTACATGAAATAGCGCTCGTCGAATAGTCCGGCTTCCACCGCAGCGGACGTACGGAGCAGCATGAAACAGCCACTGAGGTAAGGGGCGTTGACGGGCCGCGAGAGATCCAGGTCACGCAACTCATAGCGTTTGTTGCGTTTGGCAATGATCCACGCCGGCAGGAAACGGCGTCCGAACACATCTATCGGAGACGGCAGGCGTTTGGCAAGGAACTGCTGGGTGCCGTCCGGATTAAGCACCTTGGGCATGAGTTGCCCCACCTCTGGATGCGCCATCATCCAGTCGTGCATCGCGTCTATATCCTCCGCCTTTACCTGAATATCACTGTTCATGACCAGATGCAGGTCAGTCTTATAGTATGCACTCTCGCGGAGCGCAACGTTATGCGCCTTGCCGTAACCGAGGTTACGGTCCATGTGCATATAACGGAGTTTAGGATGCTTGATGACCGATTTGGGATAGACCTCCCGTGCTTCGCTGTTATCCAGCAGATAGAGTTTGCGCAAGCATTGCACGCGCAGCAGTTCGGTCACCAGAGGCAGCACTTCGTGCTCCCAATTCGGATTATATAATACGATAGAGATGTTGAGCATAACGTACGGGATAAAGGTTAGCGGCGGTACTTACGATATCCGTTCCACGCCCAGCAGCAGAGGTAATAGGCGCTTTGCGCCACATTGAGGTGCTCCGCCTGGCGATAGACTTTGTATTGGGGGATAATCATCTTGCGCTTGCTGGAGGTGATGCGGTCCCGACGCATGCGGTATGAACCGACAACATGCGGATTGCCGTAGGCCACCTGACTGTGACGCAGTATTTCCAGCCAATAGACATAATCATCGCGCAAGCTCTTGAAATCCTCGCGCAGATAGAACTTACCGTACGGTACGGTGTCGTACAAGCCGGTCAGGCAGGTGATGCTGCAGGTGCGAAGGATATCCTTGTAGGTCACTTTCACCGGCGGTACAAAAGGCCGGAGCAGTTCATGATTATCCTCGTCAATACGCTTATGGGCACCATAGACCAGCTGGCATTGCTTGTCATGCAGCAAGGCGAGTTGCTGCTCCAGGAAATCCGGTTCCCAGAGGTCATCAGCGTCCAGTAGGGCGATATAGCGTCCCCGGGCACGACGGATACCGTTGTTACGCGCCGCAGCACTGCCTGCATTGGGCTGGCTGAAGACCTGAATGCGCTTGTCCTTGGCTGCGTAGGCACGCGCCACTTCCTCCCCTTTATCGGTACTGCCATCGTTGATGATGAGCATCTCCCATTCCATATAGGTCTGCGCCAACACGCTCTCTATGGTCTGTGCCAGAAAGCGCTCGCCGTTATACAGCGGGGTGATGATACTTACTAATTTATCGTTCATGAGTTTGTTTGTTTTCTTTCCATATTGATTGCAGGACTTGCTCCCATTGCTCTCCGATATTTGCCGGACTGTACGGACGTATCACCTGCGCCAATTGTCCGCGGTACTGCTCCTGCCGTTCGGGGGACTGTATCATGGTGAGCAACGCCTCTCCCAATGCCCGGGTGTTTTCTCTCTCCACGAGGATGCCTCCTCCGTCCTTCAGGATGACGGCCGGTCCTTCGGGGCAGTCGAAACTGACAACCGGCAGGCCGCATGCTGCCGCCTCCAGCAGCACCATCGGGAAGCCTTCGAAGCGGGAAGACATGACGTAGAAAGCACTTGTGGCATAAATCTGCTCGATGGAATCGGTGTATCCGCAGAACCGCACCTTGCCCGTCAGTCCCATTTGAAGGCATTGCGTTTCCAGTCTCCCTCTTTCTTCTCCTTCCCCATATATCTCCACATAATAATCGCCCATTCTATCGGCAATACCGTGTACCGCCTCCAACAGCAGGTCGTAACCTTTCTGCGGCATCAAACGACCGACGGACAGGATTCGGCGGCTTCCGGCTCCCTGATAGGGAAGCGGAGTGACCGATATCATATTCGGTATGCAATAGACGTGTTCCAGATTCTCCTTCCGGTATAGCGCCCGGTCTTTCTCCGTGAGGGTAACCACCGCGCGCATCCGGGCATACAGCATACGGCGTATCTGGCGTACGGCCGGTGTGTACATGTCATATGTGAAGTGCTCGGCGGCAATACTCTTGCGCCGGAAACCGGACAGGTAAGCCAGGGTGGAAGCCAGTATTTTCTGACAGATGATGACGTCCGCCTCCTGCAACGGACGGCAACGACGGGCATCACGTATCCGACGGGCCACCTGGCCTAAACGCCATACCGGACTTTTCCTGGCCGTATAGATGCTGTGGCTCAAATAGATGAAGGGTACATCCGTAGCGGTATAGTGCGGTTCGGGTTCGTTGTGGAACACCGACACAACAGACACCTCGTGCCCGCGGCGATGCAACTCTTCCGCAATACAGCACGTAGTCCGCTCCGTACCTCCTTCGGTCGTAATATCCTGTATCAGAAAAACTATTTTCATGCGCTTCGACGGAGTCTATAGGTATGTAATACAAAGAAATACCGCATTTTCCACCAGAGGAAATGCATTTTGTTGCGGAAAGCCAAGGGATGTCCGGTCCGGTAACTGCGCTGCGCCATTTGGTATTTCTCTTTCAAATTCGTCAACCGGAAACGGTAATGTTGCGCACCGCACACATTATCAGTATGCTGGCGGTAACAGATGGTTGTCTGATAGACAGGAACTACGACTCCTTCCGCCGCCAGTACACGGATGCCGGTCCATGCATCGTGCATGAACACATGAGGCGGGAACGGCAGTATTGCTTGCCGAGCAGCATCATTCATCAACATGGCACAACCGGTCACACTATTGCAGATAGCCAGAAAATGGATGTTGTCATCCAGGATATCGGGACATATACCGCCATACTGCCAGAAAGAGGGAGCTATCTCATGCAGATGCTCATCGACCACTTGCAGATCGGTATGTACCACTATCGGTTTGCCCGGATGGAGCAGCTCCTGCCGGTGCATCTCTGTAACGCAAACAGCCAGCTTCTCGGGTTTCCACACATCATCCTGGTCGGCAAAGGCATAGTAGTCCGCTTCTCCGCATCGCATCAGCAGACGCTCGAACGAATGACAGGCACCTATATTCTCGCCATCCGTCATCAGCGCTATGCGCCGGTCCGCTTTCGCATATTTTTCCAGCACCTGCATGGTGGCATCCGTGGAACCGTCGTCACGGACGAACAGACGCCAGTCGGTGCAGGTCTGTGCGATGATCGAATCCAGCTGCTCGGCCAGATACCGCTCTCCGTTATATGTTGATAGAAGAATATGAATCATAATTTGTTGTTCTCCTTCTTCATATAGTCCTGAGTCCAGTATTTATGGGCGATATTGAGCTGCCTGTCGCGTATCTGCTTCTGCGAGGCGTTGCGCAACTCAAATACGGTGCAGGCCCGATACACCGGTGCACGCAGGGTGCGCGCCCCGCGCTCCAGGCTAAGCGCAAGATGGGTGTAATAGACGAGTATGAGCACTATCAGCGTCTGCTTGATGAGGCTGCTGTATGGGATCGCCATACTGCGCTGCTCGTCGCTCATCACCTTCACCAGATAGAAGACGATGAACGGCACGAAATAGGACCTCATGCGGACAAGCAGGAAGTAATAGGGATAGAGCAATACGACGATTCCCATGCCGGCCAGCACCGTGAAGGCTATCCAGCTGTACCGCGACTTGCGGTCATAGCTTAGATAGAGATTGAAGGCAAGCAGCAACGCCAGATAGATGATCGCTATCGTCTGGAACTGTCTGCCCAGCTGCAGATGGTGCTTCAAGGAGATGATATAATCACTCGGCAGCGGCAGGAAAGCCAGTATCGACGCCGATATGCGCTGCACCGGCAGGGCTATCAATGCCATCAAAGCGAGGATAAGCAGCATATATATGGCCGAGTACTGACGCGTCCGGTATAGCAACACGCCCATCAGCGTCAGACCGACCGGCATAAAACCGGATTTATGCACAGATACCGCCACCACGGCACAGAGCACGGCCCAAAGATATTTCCTGTTTTGCATCAGCAGCACCATCAGGATGAAGAAGGACACCGCCAGACACTGGCGCGTCTCATGCATGATGAGGTTGACATCGGTCATCACGATGCACGACAGCGCGAATATCTGCCGCTTGGGCAGTTGGCGCAGCAATAACCATAGCGCCAGAAAATACAATGTTTTTATCGCTACCGTCAGCCACCAGTAACTCAGTCCGGTCAAATGAAACAGGCTGCAGAACATGCCATAACCGAATTCGAACTGGGCGGATTGTTTGGGATTCGCCATCAGCTGAAGCGGCGTGCATATCTTTTCATAGTACGGCACGTAGGTCCAAATATCCGGGCCATAGTAATATAGGATGATGAACAGCGAATAGAGCACCAGAAGCGCCAACGGGAACAACTGCTGCTGCAGTTTTTGCCATCGGTCTGTAAGCAAATCAAGGATGCCGAGTGCGATGGCCACCAATATGATCAAAGCCGTATAGTTCTCCATCACGCCGTCTGTTTACGTCCTTTGGTTAGCAAAATCAATCCTGACATCAGGCATTCCAATATCTCGGCCACCACCCAACTGATGCATACTGCGGCAACGCCTATCCGGGGAATCAGAATCATGTTCATGGATATACATAGCACCGCCAATATACCTCCTACCCACGGAGCCCATTTCTGCAAGCCCATGCCGTATAAGCCCTGTACGGTGAGCAGGGTGGCAGTCATCACGAGGAAGGGTATAGGCGACAGCCACCGCAGGATATCCACAGCCGGTGTGAATCCTTGTCCGTACACCAGTCGGATAGCCAGCGGAGCGGCTATATATGTAGCTATAGAGACCACTGCCGCCGCGATGCCGGCATACAGCATGACCCGTTTCAGAAAGACCATACCTTCTTTCTTGGAGGCTTCGAACCGCCGGCTTATCTCCGGATAGACCGTTGTACTGACAGGCAGAACAACCACCATAATCAGCGCCATAACCAGCCGTTGGGCGGCAGAGAAATAGCCGACGGTCTCATCCGCAGCATAGAGTCCCAACAGCGTCATGTTGACCGTGGTGTACAGACATCCGAAAAGATTATTGAGGAAGATAGGCCAACCGGGCGCCACCACTTCGCGCAACGACTCACGCGAGCATGTATAACCGCCTATGCGGAAATGCACGATCACGTACACCAGCGCACCTACTCCGACAAGAATGCTGGCCAGCGAGAGCAGCAGCGGGTACAGACGGTAAGCCGACGCGTCCCGGACAACAGCCAGCACCATCGCGGCACCGGACAGTTTGATGAAGAAATTCATCAGGGCCATTTTGTCCATTTGCTGCTCGCCCTGCAGATACCAGGAGGGGAATAGGACAAAGCCAATGTTAATCATCGCAGCGTATATATACAACCGCGGATCTGCGGCCACCCGGTCAATGCACAAGGGCAGGAAAGCAAGAATGACGAACGAGACGAGAAGCAATAACCCTTTCATGGTCAGAACCGACCAGAAAATACGGCGTTTGCGCTCCATATCCTCCCCCGCGAGCGCTATCTGCCGCGTAGCGGAGTACTCAAAGCCGAAATTGACCAGCAAAGTCAAGTATGAAACGATATTCTGCGCATAACTGACACTACCGAACAATGATGCTCCTAAGATACGACTGATGACAGGCAGTACCAGAAACGGGATGAGGTAGTTCGCCACTTGCAGCACGCCCAGGGATACCATATTTCTATACAGTCTGTTCACGCTTTACAAAATCTTTTCCGCGAGGTGCATCGCCTGCTCGATGGTAGGCGACATGTCATAGTATTTGTATTCAGCCAGACGTCCGCCGAAGAACGTGTCTATCTCCTGGTCCGCCAGCGCTTTGTACTGCGCATAGAGGGCGGCGTTGCGCTCATCGTTGACGGGATAGTAGGGTTCCATGCCGGGCTGCCACTCGGTGCTATACTCACGGCTGATGACCGTCTTGGGGTTGTCATAAACCGCCTGACCGAAACACTCGAAATGCTTGTGCTCGATGATGCGGGTAAAGGGCGTCTCGCGGTCGGTATAGTTGATGACCGCATTACCCTGATGATTCGGTATATCCAGCACCTCGGTCTCAAAACGCACCGTGCGGTACTGGAGTTGACCGAAGCGGTAGTCATAGAAACGGTCTATCGGGCCGGTATAGATGACCCGCTCCGCGAGGGCGTTCAGTTCATCGCGCTGCGCAAAATAATCACATTCCAGGCGCAGTTCGACACCCTCCAGCAACTTGGCTATCAGCACGTTGTATCCGCCTATGGGAATACCCTGATAGGGGTCATTGAAATAGTTGTTGTCATAGACGAAACGCAACGGCAGGCGGCGGATGATGAATGCCGGCAGTTCGGAACAGGGGCGTCCCCACTGCTTCTCCGTATAGCCTTTGATGAGTTTTTCGTATATATCCTGACCAACCAGCAGCAAAGCCTGCTCCTCCAGGTTCTGCGGTTCGCGTCCGTTGAGCCGGCTACGGATGGCTGCCTTCTGGCTTTCCACTTTCGCCATCGCCTCTTCCGGTGTGCGTACCCCCCACATCTGATAGAAGGTATTCATGTTGAAGGGCAGGTTGTACTGCTCGCCTTTGTAATGGGCGACGGGACAGTTGGTGTAGCGGTTGAAGGGCACGAGTGCATTCACAAAATCCCACACCTCTTTGTTTGCGGTGTGGAAGATATGCGCACCGTAAGTGTGCACGTGGATTCCCTCCACCTCCTCGCAATAGACATTACCGCCGGCATGGGCACGCCGGTCTATGACCAGACAGCGTTTTCCCGCCTGCCTGGCGAGGTGGGCAAAGGTGGCACCAAACAAGCCTGCGCCTACTATCAGATAATCGAATTGAGCCATATACACGCAAAAAGTGTGCAAATATACAACAAAAATTCCAAACAGGCAAATAAAAAAATATAATTTTTGCATATATGCAAAAAAAAAGCACCAAATGGTGCTTTTTTCGTTAAATTAGTGTGGAAACATTATGCTTCCTCTTCTGCGGGAGCCTCTCCGTTAGCCTCTGCCTCAGCGGCAGCAGCCTCCTGTGCGGCTTCCTGTGCGGCAGCAGCCAGTTCAGCAGCAGCGGCAGCACGCTTCTCAGCGATAGCAGCAGCTTTAGCCTTGTTGGTCTCTACCTCCTGTGCGTGAAGTGCTTTGGCAGCAGCGATTTTCTTCTCGGCCTCAGCAGCGCTGATTTTGCCGTTCTTAGCATCTTTCTGTGCCTTCCAAGCGTCAAAACGCTTCTGTGCCTCTTCCGCACTAAAAGCGCCTTTGGCAACACCGCCGTTGAGATGCTTCATCAGCATCACACCCTCGTTGGAGAGGATAGTACGTACAGTGTCAGTCGGTTGTGCACCTACGCCTACCCAGTACAGTGCGCGCTCAAAATTGAGGATAACAGCTGCAGGGTTGGTGTTCGGGTTGAACGAACCGATACGTTCGATAAATTTGCCATCACGTGGCGAGCGGCTGTCTGCTACTACGATGTGGTAGAAAGCGTAGTCTTTGTGACCATGACGAGCCAAACGAATTTTTGTTGCCATTTAGACTTTTGTTTTAGGGGACTTTCCACTGCTCGAGTGGTCTGTCCGGTTAATAAAAATGTTGTTACACTCACATCGCCGGAAACGAGTCCCGGCGAAATGGGCTGCAAAATTACTGCTTTTTTACGATATATGCAAATAATTTTGCGTTTTTTTACTAAAAATCGCTATTTTGCGAAATTAATAGAGCGTTACACCCTGGAGAGCCAGTGCGTCGCAAACGATCTTGTAGTTGTACTCTTTGGCCTTGTCCATTACGAGGAACCAGTCGATGATATACCAGATACCACAACCACCACCGGTTACGAGTTTCACGATACCCATCATAATGTCGCCAATGAGGAAACGGTCGAGACCGAACTCACCCAGGAAGAGCGAAACAACGAGAACAACCATCGGGTCTCTCAGCTCCAGGCTCTGGATATAGATCGCCTTGTCGTCATCGAGCTGCGCTAATGCATCACGAAGCATAGGGATTTTGGCTGCAGGCAGAAACTTCGAGTTCTGCATGAGAAACATGTCAATTTTTGATTTCTCCATAGTAAGTAATATTAGTTGCCTACTCTTCATCGGATTTTCGGCACCCTCCGCTTAAATCGGCGGCAAAGGTACAACATTTTTTTGACATACGCAAGAGAAATTTGCATAAATGAAAAAAAAGTTGTAATTTTGCAGCGGAAATGAAAACAGAGACAGAGAAAGAAATAGAAAAGCAGCGTGCACGACTGACGAAACGTTTTCACAAAGCGTGCGCGGATTACGGGCTGATAGCCGACGGCGATCATATCCTGATCGGTCTAAGCGGCGGCAAGGACTCGCTGGCGCTAGTGGAGCTGCTGGGCAGGCGGGCGAAGATATACAAACCCCGTTTCCGCGTAACGGCGTTGCATGTGCGCGTCAAGGAGCGGGACTATCACAGCGACATCCGGTATCTGGAGGATTTCTGCGCCGAGGCGGGCGTGCCACTGCTGGTTCGTGATGTAGCCATCGACGAACCCAAAGAATTACCCATTAAAAATTACGAATTACGGACGAAGGAGACCAATCCGTGTTTCCTATGCTCATGGTATCGGCGGAAAACGCTATTCAACGTGGCGCAGGAACTGGGCTGCAACAAGATCGCCTTCGGTCACCACAAGGACGACGTGATAGAGACGCTGTTGATGAACCTCATTTATCAGGGAGCGTTCGCCACGATGCCGCCGGTGCTGCAACTGGAGAAGATGCCGCTGCAGATCATCCGACCGCTGTGCCTGATTGAGGAACAGGACCTGATACGCTATGCCGAGCTGCGCGGATATGAGAAACAAAGCAAGTTATGTCCGTTCGAGCATGTCAGTTCGCGGGCGCAGGTGAAGCAACTGCTGGCAGATATCAAGGCGCTCAACCCTGAAGCCATGGACTCGATGTTCGCGGCCATGACCAATATAAAGAATGAATATTTACCTGTTATATGAACGCATTATATACCGTTTTATTGTTATTGGCGTCCAATATCTTCATGACGCTGGCGTGGTACGGTCACTTGAAGCTGCAGAACACCGGCTTCTTCACCAATGCCACCCCTCTTATTTTTGTTATCCTCCTTTCATGGGGCATCGCCTTTTTTGAGTACTGCCTGCAGGTACCGGCCAACCGCATCGGGTTTGAAGGGAACGGCGGACCGTTCACGCTGATGCAGCTGAAGGTGATACAGGAGGTCATCACGCTGATTGTCTTCGTCATTTTCTCCGCCATCGCCTTCGGTATGCCGCTACGCTGGAATCACGCTGTGGCATGCTTATTGTTGGTAGGAGCAGTGTACTTTGTATTCGGATTCAAATAAATAGGGATTATGAGTAAACGAATTGTTGTTTTCACAGGCGCAGGAGTAAGCGCAGAGAGTGGTCTGGGTACGTTCCGTGACTCAGACGGTTTATGGGAGAAATACCGCATTGAGGATGTGTGCACCCATGATGCATGGCTGCGCAATCCGCAGTTATGCGTCGATTTCTACAACGCCCGTCGCAAGGACACGCTGGCCGCTCAACCCAACGCGGCGCATGTGGCTATCGCCAAGCTGCAGGCGGCTATTCCGGGTACACGCATCATCACCCAGAACATTGACGACCTGCATGAGCGTGCCGGTGCAACCGAGGTGGTTCATCTGCACGGGGAGATCACCAAACTGCGCTCGGAGCGCAACGAGACCGCTACTGTGCCTCTGGAGGGATGGGAGCAGCACTATGGTGACCGTCATCCGGACGGTTCGCTGCTTCGCCCCTACATCGTGTTCTTCGGCGAGGGCGTGCCCTATTTCGACGAGGCATGCCGCATCGCGTCGCAGGCGGAGATCATGGTGGTAGTCGGCACGAGCCTGAACGTCTATCCCGCCGCTTCGCTTATCCATTACGCGCCGGCAAACTGCCCCATCTATTTTGTCGATCCTGGCCAGCCGGAATTCGGCATGTGGGCGGACCGCATCACCCATATCCGCAAGAAAGCGACAGAAGGAGTGCCGGAGCTGGTGGACAAGCTTATTGCAGAGTTATGATTTAAATTTTCAGACTCAGATGAATCCGTACATCCAATCATTACGTTTGCGCACATTGCCGCTGTCCGTGTCGGGAATCATCTTGGGCACGGGTCTGGCGTTCGGCGGTCAGCTGTCAGCGGTCAGTTGTCCACAGTGGACCGTCTTCGGGTTCGCGCTGGCGACGACGCTATGTCTGCAGATACTCAGCAATCTGGCCAACGAGCTGGGTGACGCGCAGAAAGGGACGGACGCGGACCAGCACGGCCGTGCGGCTTACGGATTGCAGGCCGGTACCATCACGCCGAAGCAGATCAAAGGGATGATCGGTCTGTTTGCCGGCCTGTCCGTCGGCTGCGGTCTGGCACTCATCTACTGCGCTTTCGGCAGTCTGTTCGCCACGCAAAGTCTCGTATTCATCGGACTTGGTCTGTTAGCCGTGATCGGAGCGGTGACCTACACCTTGGGCAAGCACAGTTACGGATATCACGGATGGGGCGACCTGAGCGTGTTCCTCTTCTTCGGCCTGCTGAGCACCCTGGGTGCCTATTATCTGCAGACACAAACGATGACGGAAGAGGTCATCTGGTGCGGGGCGGCAATCGGTCTGCCGTGCGTAGGAGTACTGAACATCAATAATATACGCGATATGGATAACGACCGGGCACACGGCAAGCGCACGTTTGCAAGCCTGTTAGGCAAACGCGGCGGCAAGGTGTATCACCTGGTCCTGCTGGTAGGCTGTCTGGCGGTTTTTGTGACCTACGGTCATTATTGGGTGCTGCTTGTCGCACCCGTATGGGGATGGCAGGTGTATTACCTGTTCACCCACGACAACAGCGCCCTGGACAAACAGATGCCGGTGCTGATGTTCTCCACACTCGCGGTGGCTCTTTTGGCATTGGCATGAAACGACTGCTACACATAGTAGTACTGGCAGGGATGAGCATGAGTCTGTCCGCAGCAAACGGCATTCCCTTCAAGAGACAGAAGCCGCACAACTATCTGGACTCCTGCATGGTACGTGTGGAAGACGGTGACACGCTATACATGGCGTGGCTGCATGAAGTGTGGGTCTATCCGCCAATGAAGTTCAAGAGCCGCAAGCAGGAAAAATTCTACTGGAAGACCGTACGGGACGTGAAGAAATGTCTGCCGTACGCGAAGATGATCACCGCCGACATGGCGTACGCCGATGCCGAACTGGCCAAACTGCCGGATGACAAGAGCCGCCGCAAATGGTGGCGGCAGTTCGAGCGGGAACTGTTCAAGAAATACGAGCAGGATTTCCGGGGCATGTACGCCAGCCAGGGCATGATGCTGATGAAGCTCATGGACCGCGAGACCGACCGCACCAGTTACGAGCTTATCAAACAATACAAAGGCAAAGCCAGTGCCAATTTCTGGCAGTTCATTGCCAAACTATTCAAAAACGACTTAAAGGAAGAGTACGATGCGTCTGACAAAGACCGCATCACCGAGCGGATTATCAACCTTGTTGAAGCGGGGCAGCTTTGAAAACCTTGATCTGATGCCAGAGCATCATCACCGCTGTCAGCGCCGACAGGACATCACTCGCCGGAATAGACCACCAGACACCGTCCACGGGGTTCACAAACATTGTGGGCAGCCATAAAGCCAGCGGAATGAGATAGAGCACCTGACGCGTGAGGCTGAGAAAAATAGCCTTGCCCGCCTTTCCAATAGAGGTGAAGAGGTTTCCCGCTACCATTTGAAAACCGATGATGAGCATGGTCGAACAGATGATGCGCATCGGCTTGATCGTGAGGTCAATAAGCGCTATATCATGGGTGAACATCTGCGTCACAAGACGCGGGAAAAATTCGCCGAGGACGAAGACAACCGCCATGACGGCAGTAGCGCAAAAACTGGTGAGGTAGAATGTGCGGAGCACACGGTGGTAATGCTTGGCGCCGTAGTTGAAGCCCGCAATAGGCTGCATGCCCTGGTTGAGGCCCATCACAATCATCGCAAAGACAAAGGTCAGACGGTTAATGACGCCGTAGGACGCGATGGCAAGGTCACCACCGAAATTCTTGAGCTGGTTATTGATGATGATGACCACAAAGCAATGGGCGATATTATAGAGGAAAGGCGACATGCCGATGGCCAAAGCACGGCGTGTGATGCCCCTATCCAGACGCCAAATTCCCCGATGAAACCGAACCAACTCGTTCCTATCCATGAACTTGGTCAGCTGCCAAACAACCGCGACGGCCTGACTGATGATGGTGGCGATAGCAGCACCGCGCACGCCCATATCGAGGGCGAAGATGAAAATGGGGTCCAGGATGATATTAACCGTCACCGCCACGATGGTGGCCGTCATGGAGAAACGCGGATGTCCGGCGGCACGCAGCATGGCGTTCAGGCCGAAATAGATATGCGTGAGGATATTACCGTAGAGGATGATCTCCATGTAATCATGCGCAAAGCCGAGCGTGTCTTCGCTGGCGCCGAAGGCCATGAGAATAGGGTCCAGCCAGATGAGACCGACCACCATGACGAGGGTGGAGAGGATGATATTCATCACGATGACATTGCCCAGCACTTTATTGGCACGGTCGTAATCGCGTTCACCGAGGTAGATAGCCAGGATAGACGAAGCGCCGACGCCGACCAGACTGCCGAAAGCGGCACAGATATCCATGAAAGGCTTGGCAACCGTCAAGGCGCCCAGCGCCAAGGCACCGCAGCCATGACCGATATAGATGCTATCCACAATATTGTACAACGAACTGGCGGTCATCGCGATGATGGCCGGAAGCGCATATTTCCAAAGCAGCTTATGCACCGGTTCGGTGCCCAGTTCGTGAACCTTATTCATTTACAATTTTGCAGCGATTTCATCGAATATTTTTGCAGCTGGATGTCCGGTCTGCAGAGCAACGGGTGTTCCTTCGTCGCCACCCTCGCGGATAGACTGTACCAAAGGTATCTGTCCCAACAGCGGCACGTTCAGTTCGGCGGCAAGGTTCTTACCTCCGTCCCGACCGAAAATATAGTATCTGTTCTGCGGCAGTTCCGCCGGCGTGAACCACGCCATATTCTCGATGATGCCAAGCACCGGAACGTTGATTTTCTCGTTACGGAACATATCGACCCCTTTGCGCGCGTCAGCGAGTGCAACCGGCTGAGGGGTGGTAACCACGATGGCGCCTGTCAGCTGCAGGGCGGAGACCAACGTG
>Ga0265298_10002601_pt1 | contig 24832 bp, 15 predicted proteins | sample AusTroGonzalo_MG_3_FD_193486 | JGI IMG/M metagenome (GOLD analysis project Ga0265298, IMG submission 193486) | Bovine rumen microbial communities from tropical cattle in Woodstock, Queensland, Australia - Gonzalo_01 | ecosystem: Host-associated > Mammals > Digestive system > Stomach > Rumen ...
CATTTTGGTGTCTCGTTGTCGTGTTGCCAAAACAGTCCGTTGAGGTAGTAGAGGTGCCAATAACACGGCCATTTTGATCTCTGTGAGTAGTTGTCGTGTTCCCAAAGCTGTCCGTATAGGACGACGAAGTACCTGTGACGCCCCCATATGCATTCCGATGGGTGCTTGTGCTGTTTCCGAAACTGTCGGTATATCTTGAAGATGAACCAACGTTATAACCCTGTGCGCTTGCTGCGATGGCGAATGTGACAGCCATCAATGTCATCATTAACTTTCTCATAATTCTACTGTTTAAAATGTTACCCATACCAGATATTATTTCTTTTTCTTCATTTCTTTCATTTTAGCCTTAAGAGTATTATAAGCATTCGCAGCCCCTGAGATATCAGCCCTTTTAGCCCTCTTATAATCTTCTAAGGCATATTTATAATATCCCAACTCCTCGTATGCAGTTCCACGAAATAGGTAGAATACATCATATCCCCCGACTTCCAATGCATCGTTGGAGAACTTAATCACATCATTCCACCTTCCTTCACGCTTGGCCTCTATGGCCTGATTGGCGCAGAATTCCATATACTGTTGCCGCCTTGCAGCCATTTCCGCTTGTGCCCTTATGGCCATATTCATCACTCCTGGATCATACAGATCCATCGTCGGAAGCCGCCCATAGTCATCATAACCATAAGTCTGTGCATTCCCCTTCGCCATCACCAAGCACATCAGTGCTATAATAAATACCTTTTTTTTCATATACATACCTTTTTATTAATAGATGCTGCAAAAATAGACAATCTTCCCTAATTCTCCAAGCGAAAAACAATAACCAGCCTTGCGAAAATGTGATTTCTTTGGGAAATGTATTGAGGTATCAGATATTTGTTGTATCTTTGCACCGTCCTAAACGTTATGAATATGCCTACTAAGAATATCTTTGCCGGATTTGGAGTTAGATCAGAGTTCGTAAATCTGATTTACTCGGAACTGATGAAACGTGAGTTTGTCAGCTATGCCGATATTCTGGCCCTATATTGTAACAGGCCCAAAAGCTATTACGATAAGATGGCTTGCAATAACGAACCTGGTTATGGCGAATTGAAGAAAGCATTCCCTGAGGTATTGAAGGCTTTGGAAAAGGCTTGTCCTGGATGCATCAAGGACAATGGACAGAATAAGGGCAAGGCATATAAATATATAGGTAAGGATAATGATCCTTTGTCTGAAGAACGAAAGGCTGTAGTTCAGAAGTCCGTGGAGGATTATGTGGCATTTTGCAAAGCCTCTGCTGGTATATTGCCAGCAAGTTGGTTTTCATCTTTCTTTGAAAATACACAACTATTGCTCGATACTAACAGAGAATCTAAAGATGGTGAGGTGTGGATATGCTCTGGTGCAGAGCAAAACCTTACGAATATAGATCTGCTGCCTGTATTTTACAAGGCTATTGCCAACAAACAAGTTCTTCGTTTCGACTATCAACGGTTTGGTCAGGACCCATTTACTATAGTCTTTCATCCCCAATTCATCAAAGAATATAATGGCCGATGGTTTGTGTTTGGCGATGCTGATCGCGAACCATACCATGCCTATAATGTGCCTTTGGACAGAATCGTTGGTGAGGTCTGCGAGATGGATGATGTGGAATACATCCCAGCTCCCAAAGGATTCTATCAGGAGTTCTTTAATAATATAATAGGTGTCACCCGTGAGAAAGATGCCAAGGTTGAAGAAGTCATCATCCGCACGAAGTCAGAATACCAGCATGGCCTTCTGCTGACGAAGCCCTTGCATCATTTCCAAGAAGAAGTGCTGCCATTTGGAGAACACGAAGGTGGTAACTATGGTGAAGTCCGCTTAACGATAGAGCCAAATCGTGAATTACGAGGCCGAATCCTCCTTTATGGCGAGAATCTCGAAGTAATCAGCCCATTGTCATTGCGAGAGCAAATTAAGGAGATTCTTAGAAGGCAAATGCAGCAATATTCTGAAAATAAATAGCAAATTTTCCTTCAAAACTACTGCACTTTCAAAAAAATGCAGTATATTTGCAGCATTATTTCTAATGAAAGATGAATATCAAGGAGTACATCAGCCAGAACGGAGGATATATATCCTCAGCAGAAGCAAAGGAGAAATCCCTTTATAATCAACTTCTGTATGAGGTTGAAAAGGGAACTATTGTTCGCTTGCGTCAAGGCATCTATGCGCTCAATGAAGGATTGGCGAAACCAATGGTTGACGTGGAACGACTTGTCCCTGGTGGCGTATTGTGTGCATATTCTGCATGGTCACACTATGGACTGACTACTCAGATTCCCCTTTCTTATTGTATCGCTATTGAGCGAAGCCGAAAGGTTACCTTGCCTGAATACCCCCCCATTGAACTATTCTTTTTGAGTAAGAGCGTTTTCGAACTTGGAATTTCAGAAACCGTCATCGAGGGCTTTCAGGTTAAGATATACGATATGGAAAAATCCGTGTGCGATGCCGTCAAGTATCGAAACAGGATTGGAATAGATGTCAGTTCAGAGATTCTGCGCAACTATCTTTCACGAAAAGATAGTGACATTACACGTCTTTATGCCTACGCCAATGCCATGCGGTTGGGCAAGCGTATGGACGAACTCGTAAAATATATGATATAGCAGTATGGCAAAATCAATCAAAAACTACGGAAGGTCAGTAAAGGAGCGTCTGCTTAATATCTCTCGGGCAGAGAAATACAGTTCGCAGTTGCTTATCTCACGCTATTTTCAAGAGCGACTATCGTACAGACTTTCTGTCAGCGACTATAAGGACAAGTTTATTTTGAAGGGAGGTGCCTTGCTATATGCTCATGATGGCTTTCAGGCACGTCCTACATTGGATATCGATTTCATGGCTAAGAATGTCAGCAACGACATGTTAAACATCAAGAAGATATTCCAAGAGATCTGCCAAATTGAATGTAAAGAGGATGGTGTCGTGTTTGACGTCGATACGATAGAAACCAGTGAGATAGCCGTTACTAAGGATTATCATGGAGTGCGTCTTTCTCTTTTGGCGCATCTTGACACTGCCCAGCAGAATATCTCCATGGATATAGGCTTTGGTGATGTTATCACCCCATCTCCCCAACATTTGGCATTCCCTGCTTTGATTGCCACCGCTCCAGGTGCAAATATTTTGGCCTATTCATTGGAGACTGTTGTTGCAGAGAAGTTTCAGGCAATGATTTCACTATCACTTGGAAACAGTCGTATGAAGGACTTCTTCGATGTGTACCAGATTCTGTCAAAGCAGACATTAGATTCTGCAACTCTTTCAGAAGCTATCAAGGCTACATTTGCCAATCGTGGTACTGATTATAAAGATAATCACCCACTATTCAGCGAGGACTTCTTCACTGATAGTAATCGCTCACTATATTGGAAAGGGTTCCTTAAGCGAATCAAGTACAGCAAGCAATTGTCCTTTACAGATGTTGGTGCTCTTATCCGAACTCATTTACAGCCGTATTGGGATCAACTGCGTTTAAAAAATAACAAATAGTGAATTATTGAAGTAAGGAAGAAAGGCGCAGTGATGGGCAAACACGGATGAAACTTAACATATATATGAACATAATTAAGGAAAAAGACTTGTCTTTATTAGTTTTTTATTGAGCAATTTGGTTTTATTGAAAATAATACTTAAATTTGCGACAAAAACAAAACTGTTATGGCCGAGCAATCTATAGAGATAAAGGAATTATCTGATAATGTCGAATTACAAGTTGGGCATATTATCCAAGGTATAGTAGATGGAGTCGGGAAAAAAATGATTAGAGTTCTTCTAGACTCTAAAGTGTGTTTTTTACCTGTTTCCGAAGTCTCATGGACAAGTAAGAAGTGTCAAATAAAAGAGAAAGATGAGATTAAGGCTGTGGTAGTCAAGATACAGGAGAATGGAAATGTTATGTTAAGCATCAAAAGATTGCAAGATGATCCGTGGAAGAATGTTCAGGACAAACTTTATGTAGGTATGAAAGTCAAAGGATCTATTCAACGCGTCCTAGAATTTGGCTTGTCAATTGACATAGGGAATTCCATTACAGCGTTGCTACATAAGAAAACGATTGGTTTTGATAAGGACACAAATTTCTTTGATTATATTCTCCTTGGGAATATGCTTGAGGTTGAAATTGCGGAGATAGATATGGTGTCTAGAAAGGTTTACTTGAAATGTGACAATTTCCTAGAACAATATCCCAAACGAAATTAATAAGGCAAAATGGAACATAAAGTATTAGTTTCTTCGAAATATATTATAGGTTATAAGGAACTTGGCTTGTTGGATTTGTCCAATTTGCCCGAAATAGAACTACCAAATCCTAAGCATGATGACAAGAAACCTGTTTGTCTGGGGTTCGTCACTTTCTATAAAAGTAGTGAAGGCTTTGGCTTCCTTGTAACCTATGGTGAAAACTTGGAACCATCAGATCAATCACGTTCAGTACAAGAAGTCTATTTCAAGAAATCAGACTGGAAGAGCGATGAACAAATATCCGTAGGAACATGTGTTACATTTATTATGACAGGCCCAAAATCAAGGAATAAAGCAAATGATATTCGCCCCATTACGTGTTCTCAGGAAATATATACTTTAGGAAAATTACATGTCGGTAAGTACGCCAGTATAATAGGAACGACTCGTCGGGACTCGGTCAGGCATTATTTCCAGAAAACTATACACAACCTCTTTTTTTCTACAGAAGAAGGAAAAGGTATCATTCTCCAGAATCTGTTATCAGATTTACACTCACAGAAAGACGTTGCTTATAGTGTATTGTCCGAATACATTGACAGAGATACTCGGATAGAACAACTACTTACGGACTCTTTGCCAAATCTCAACTCTCCTGAAGAAAAACAAATTGTAGAATCATTATATTTAGCCCAAGTTTCTAAGGCTCTAAACAACTATAATGTTACAGATTTCCTTGAGAAGCTATCTGCTCTTACATTTGACAAGTGCAAAACTGTTTTTTGGGATTTCGTAAACCAGAAGATGTTGACTAGCAGTGAAAGGTGTCAAAAGTTCTTATCTGAAGCACTTATGCCAGAAACGCTTATTGCCTATTTATCGCATCCAGAATATCATCCTAACTCAGCAGTCCGTATTTATTTAACGACACTCACTAAGACAACAGATTGGATTAAACATCCGAGTGTGATTTCTGAGTTTAATAATCTTGCTGATGTATCTTATGTCTCGTTATTGAATATTTGGAATAAGGTTTTGTCATTGGGAAAGCGGCAAGAGAAAGAACTAGCCGGGTATATTGCAGAAAGTTCCATTGCCTCAGACAAACTCAATTGGTATGCATTCCTCATGTCTGGGGTAGAGTCTTGTTATAAGCATATCAAGGAAATTCAACCATATATTGAGTCTGCCCACACTCTGTCACCTGAGATTATTTGTCGCTTCCTTTTAAGCACGTCAGAGTTCCTTGATGAGGATGAATACAAAGATTTACTACTTTGCCTTGACCATGATACTATTGCGAATGGCATTAAGCAAATGGATGAGGACCATCAATACCAATATGTTTCTGAACTACCAGATGAAATTGGCAAAGAAATCGTCTATAATCATTTTAAGCAAACAAACCTGTATGATACGTATATAATGGATCAGTGGGACAAGTGTAAAGCCGAGGTTCCTTATATGACGTTTGATGTTGAAACCGTTGGAGAAGACATCAAGGAGTTTGCTATTCTGAAAGGAGACAATATAAGACCCTATTCTTCAGAAGAGCAGTTGTCCACATTAGGAAGAGCTATTGCAAGAACTCCTATCGTTGTTGGCCACAACATTCGCCAATGGGATTTGCCTATATTAGAAAGGAAAGGATATACCACCAAGTCTTTTATCTGGGATACGCTTGAGATCGAAATCTTGCTTAACCCGTGCAGGTATGCATATTCTCTTCATACAGAACACAATGCAGCTGGTGATGTAAAACTTACTAATGAGTTGTTTTGGAATCAACTGTACAGATTATCCCTACAACCCGATCTGTGTAACAGTATAAATGATTTTTTGCCCAAGGAGTTAAATGCTATAATAGAGACTTTGCAACAGCCAGTGTTTAAAGACCTTTTTGAACAGACAGCTACTCAGAAAGACAGGTTCTTTCAAGAATTACGTCCTTTGAGTAAAAAACTATTAGAAGACCTTTCTCGCATATCACAAATTCCTGCTGAGGAAAGAACGCTGATAGTGGCTCCGAATAATCTTTGGCCTCGTATCGCACAAGTTCTTCCTTTGCAATTTCCTGGTCACGAAGGAGAATACCAACTGATGTCTATAGATGCGGATAAAATTAACGCTCAATCTTTTGAAAATCTGCTATCATATAAGATTCTGCAAAGATTTTGTGAGGAGTCAATGACTCCGATAGTCGCTAATATTCCACAGTATCTGAGGTCAGAAGGGGATTCTCCATCCAAGATTACATTCAATGACGAGTTTCTGCATGACTTCTTGAAAGTAAGCGAGAGCCATATTGACTGTATAGATATCGACTCGTTCGAGGACCCAACAATCACGAATACAGACTATCAGCATATTTTTGTTATCGGAATAGAGTTGCACGACCGCATTCATAAATGCTGTGTTGGAACATGGTCATTTGCAGATCTTTTGGCACGAGGCTGTAAGTTGCCATTTGCAATGGCTTCTACAAACTACGCCGTAGTCAAAGATGATGATTTAGAGAAACTGAATATTACGAAACCAAAACTTGCGGCCAACTATTGGGCAGAACGTAATTGGGACAACACCTTCTCAATTTACCAGAACTTCCAGTATCAAGCCTACAAGAAAGAGTTCGAATCTCATTTTAGAGTAGAATTCCAACCCGTAAAATGGAAACTTGAAGGTCAAACAAATAATAATATCAGTATAACCCAAGTCAGCAGGGAACAGAAAGATAATGCAGAGCAGAGAGTAAGCGTAGGTTCTACACAACGTAGCAAGTATTGGCTGTTCCAGTTTGAGATACTCAAAGAAGTGCATAAGACATGCCCCAATATGCCAATCGTCTATATTGTCAACGACCTTAACGAGATTGACGAGCTGAACAAGTATGCGTCGACACTCGATTTTTATGTTCCACAACATGGTACAGGATTTCGCAAACTGGAATATATTGGTAGCCACCAGAATGGAATGGTTATTATAAGTAAGGATCAGTTCGTTAATGAGATTGGATCATATAGGACAGATAAGGCTTTCTGCTATGTCTGGGACAACATGGACATTGACAGATATATGCTGATGTGGGATAAATTACCTTTTAAGGATGACATAGAAGACGATGCTGATGAAGAGCAAGATGATAAGGTACGTCGGACAACTCCCAAGCAATGTATTTACGCATCGTGGCCAGTTTTTGAGCACTATTGCTCGTTGATGAAAGCCAATAGTGGGGACTCACAGTTGTTTGTCATTGATTCTCACTTCGATGACTATTCCGATTTAGCAAAAGAGTGCAATGCTAAATGGTTGAAGGTGTCACTATGGAATGACAAAGATGAATATGAAAAAGCCTACGATATTGCTAAGAAATACTTTAGAGACATACATGCTGAAGATATAAAGATGGAGACAGCTGAGGCCATGGACTATATCCGCAAGATCTTCATCGGAGAAAATAGTCAGTGGTCAGAAACCCAGTTGTCTGTACTGCCTCATATTCTTGAACGCCGTGGTGATTGTGGTGTATCCATGCCAACAGGTGGTGGCAAATCAGTATTATTCCAAGGACCTGCTTTGTATAGAGCTATGTTCAGTCGGAAATTGACCTTGGTTGTCACTCCACTGCGTGCTTTGATGCAAGACCAAGTAGAAGAACTACAGAAGAAAGGCTTTGTTACGAATGTCGATTACCTCAGTGGCGACCGCATGATGCCAGAAGTAAGGCAAATATACAGTCGGATCCGCTCAGGTGAATTAGCCTTACTCTATGTTACGCCTGAAAGATTCAGAGTGCGTTCGTTTATGAATGTCCTATACCAAAGATTGGAAGCAGATAGAGGACTGGAATATATTGTGTTTGACGAAGCACATTGCGTGTCACAATGGGGACAAGATTTCCGTCCAGACTATCGGAATGCTATCAAAAAGAGCTTAAAACTCAAGCATGCGTATGATATCATGATTACGCTTCTCTCCGCTACTGTTACTACTCAAGTTAGCGAAGACTTTGCAAAGTGTTTCCGCGACGAGGGATTTGAGCCACCTATGCAATTAGGAGAAACTGACAGTAACCCTGTCCGCTCACATATATCAATTAACTTCAAGCAAACAAAACATGAGACTTTGGCTCGCATAGAAGAAATTGTCAACTATATTGAGTCAAACCACATCAATTTCGACAAGAGTTGCATGCTCATTTTCTGTAGGACAACCAGGCAATGCGAAGAAGTGTCAGACGCTTTGAGTGAAGCAAGTTTGTATGCTCAACCTGATACTATTCTTTCTAAATGCGTTGATCGTATAGGGTATTATCATGCGGGCCTTGATGCTGAAAGAAGGAATGATGTCTATGAACAATATAAACGTAAACAAGGTGTAGAGCCTATCTATATATTATGTGCGACAAAGGCCTTTGGAATGGGTATGGACATACCTAATGTTCACTATGTCGTCCACTTTAATCCACCTTCAGTCATGGAGGACTATCTGCAAGAAGTTGGTCGTGCGGGGCGTAACAAAGAAATGTATGCTGATGCACTCCATGACGAAAAGATACCGGCAATGTGCCTTGCGTCAAATGAAGATTTTAGGAAACTAAAAGATCTACTTATCAAGAGTCAGATGAGTTGGTCGAATCTTTCCGAAGCAAAAGATAGCATCATTGGCTACATTACAAGATTCCAGATGCTGGAGGAAACGAAGATGAAGACTGGAAAGTCTGTTGTCGTCCCTTACAACATTTGGGTAAAGAATGATGACCCAGAGCACTTTAATGATGTCACTGCTTCAAAACTGGCTTTTTATTGGTTGGAGCACATAGGAAAAGGTAAAGGGAATGACCATGTTGGGTACATAAATCAAGGGTTTCTTGATATGGCTGCTTTGGACATTACTATTAAGAATAGTGAAAAGAACCATTGGGCACAAAATGACTTGTACGTTTATCTTGTCAACAAGATAGGTAGATACGGAGTACCAGTTTTGGTTGACTTAAGAGTCACACGGAATTCTCTCCGCATGGGGCTTAATAGACTTATGAACGAGCTTCTGTATTTAGTCCAGTACGATTTAATATCGCTCAACGAAAGCATGCGTTGTGAGTTAAGACCACGAAGATATGGCGAAGCTCGTTATATGGTAAACCACAATGTCAACATCTTTGCGCTTCACATCACTTTTGAAGGTTTAAGAAATCTGCTTTCCGATTGTAAGATAGACCAAGAGCGTGTTATCCAGCAAGAAGAGCGAGAACACATCTTTAAGCATTTGATGGATGACGTTGATTATAGCGGTATGTTGATTGATGGACTGAGTGGCAATAAGAAGGTAAAATACATGCCCTGGAAAGAAGACTTTAAAGCTCTACCCAAAGGGGCTGTCACTGTCTATGATACATTCAGGAAAAATATTTTAACGAGAGTTGGTGCCCAAATGTTTTCTATTTTGTATTATTTGCCTCAGTATGTGACATACAAGATTGTGAAAACAGAAGACGATGTTGAGTATCACATTACACTGAAGGACAAGGATGTGTATTCTTACCTCAATACGCTTGAAAACGATTGCCTTGCTTGGATTAAGTTTACTTGCGAACAATCTGGACCATTTAATTGGGCAGACACTGTAAAAAGGAATGGATTAATATCTAAGGGGTTCACATATTTTGATGCGATGCTGTCTATTCTTAAGCGTCTCTCATATATAGATTATACGCCACTGTTGAAATCTGGTGTTGAGATATACACGACAGAATTGACAGACAAACCTATTGAAGAAGGCTTAGACGAAAAGTCTCCATTGTATGAGTATCGTCAAGAATTTGATGACCAAGAACGGGTCAAGAAAGTCCGTCTGGCAGCCATGGAGATATTCTCAACAGTAGGGAAAGACAAACAATCCGAGTATATCCGGAAATATTTCCAATGCAGAAACCATAAAGATTATATGGGATTGGTAGGCGAATACGCACCAAAAGACTCCCCTATAATAAAAGAACTGACAGAAGAGGCATTGACAGGGGAAGAGGATAAACTCAAAGGAAACAAACAGCAGTTAGAAATCTACCAACAGCCTATTAATAAGAATGTCAATGTGCTGGCAGGACCAGGTTCAGGAAAGACGCACGTTTTGACATTACGGTGCGCACGGCTCATCTATCGAGAGCATATTGAGCCTTCTCATCTCCTTGTACTTGCCTATAATCGTGCAGTAGTAACCGAGTTGAAGAATCGGCTTGATACACTCTTTACAAAATTGGGACTAAGCAAGATAGCTCATCAACTGCATGTATATACATTCCATGCATTGGCCAAGAAGTGCATGGGAGATAAACTTAATAATATCCCAACGGAGCAGTGGGAGTCGGAATTCCTTAATTATCTAAACAATAATGTCAGAGAGTTTAAAGTTCTGTTCCCACAAATAGAGTTCGTCTTGGTTGACGAGTTCCAAGATATAACGCAAACACGTCTTGACTCGCTTCTGAGAATCCATAAGATTTATAGGAAGGCCAAGTTCTTCACTATTGGTGATATAAACCAAAGTATATATGGTTTCGACAGAGTCCCCCAAGGCGTTATTTTGACTCCAGAACAGTATGCTGAGAAGCTTAATCCTCAGCCATATTATGAACAGTTAAAAAAGGAACTTAAACCTGTCCAACTAACAATGACGACAAATTATCGCTCGTATCAAAAGATATTAGACGCATCAGCAAAATTCATCCCTAAAGGGTACGAACTGCCCCATTCTGCAGCTTCACTGATGGAGCATGAACCTACATGGGATTATGTTGTCTATACTGATAATGTAGAAGAACCTGATAAGGAATGGTATAAAGACCTACCCGATTTAATTACCTGGGCAAAACGAGAAAATGATGTTGCCGACAAATCCCACGATGAATTCCGAAGGATAAATACTATTGCCATATTCTTCAGAAAAAATAGCGAAGTATATTACGGCTACTCACAGATTAAATCGATTGTTCCAAGTGATGTGAGAATTCGCATACAAGGAGCTAATACGTGCGACTTATGGCGAGAACGAGAAATCTTTGATATTATTAGGATCTTAAATGCAAGGCCTAATGATGATCTAAATAAGAGATCTAAAGAGATAGCTCTGGACATTAAAAGGTATATTGAAAAGAAGATGAAGGAATCACCTGAATGGGACAAATTCTTGTTAGACGTTGCTTATACTCTAGTTCTGAACTATCTGGACTCTATCCGATCGGATGATGATCCTCATACACGAGGAGACATGGCTGAATATATAAAGAATGTTGCAAGTCGTGATGATGGTGGTGTGTATAAAATCTATGATCAGTATAAAGAGCAAGATCAGTGTATCTTAAAAGAGAAATATTTAACAATTGTTCTTACAACTATGCATAAAGTAAAGGGGCTCGAATTTGATGTGGTAGTCTTAATACCATCTACCGCTTCTCTTCCATTAAAGCCGCATCATAATTATGAATTGGGTGAGAGCCTTATGAAAGATGACCTTGCTGATATAGATGAAGAGAAAAGGCTAATGTTTGTTGCATATACTCGTGCTAAGAAATATCTTCATGTCTATAAAGGTGAACGTGAAAAGTCCATTGAGTCCTCTAACGGAATTATGCAAACAAAGAATGCCTCTAATCAGATAATGGAATATGAACCAGGACTCAGTAAATACAATCTTTCATATACCTTATCTGACACGATGTTCGAAAAAGATGAGTATATAACTAATCACGTAAGGAAAGATGATGAAGTAATAATTGATTGCGATCAATATGGCAGATGCTATATTAGGCATGATGAACTTTATATCGGAATGCTCTCAAAGGATAGTGAATTAAGTAAAACTGCATGCCGCCTAAAAAGAAGATTTGAATTGCCCGGATTTTATGTCAGTGACATATGCGCTTGGACTTATCAAGATACAAAGGCAACCGGTAATCCCGATTTTATAAACAACTGGGGACCTAAGTCAAAAAAGCAGGGTTACATTTATGTGGTACAAATTGCAGGTATAGGAATTATAGAATAAACACGTATGGAAGAAATCAAGCAATATTTAAAGCATGACTACGACGTGGCTGTAGATGCTTTTAATAAAGGTGATTACAGAGGATTCTTCAGGAATATACGTCCTGCCATAGAACTTCTTTGTAAACTGTTGATACATGAGTTTGTGTCTGACGAAGACTTGGCGGAAGACATTGTTTCCGGCAATGTTTCAATAAAGAAAGACAGAATAAGTGAAAGGTATATCGTTGAAAATGATTTCAGAAGGATTCAAGGAAGTGCGCTTGCAGCAATCCTTCCTGGGGTCTATTTCTACAAACACTCTGATGTTGCTTTCTCACGAGTTGACCAACAAAAGAAAAGGTTGAAAAAAGGAATTGAAACCAATGCGGCAAATCTGTACCAATGGTATAGCACGGCCAGTGAACTTGGAAGTCATACAGGGGCATCGAGTATGAATGACAAGAAACAAGCTTTAGCATGTGCTACGTTTTTCCCCGGCTTTTTTGACTTCATGAAGAGCAATCATGTCCTGCAACCTTCAACGATATCTTTCTTTGACAGCTTTGATGATTTCAATTTTAGCGATGGAAAAGAAGAACTGGAAGAGGCGAAAAAGCAGATTAATAATGCGAATGCTGTTATTGAGGAGCAGAAGGCTGCAATTTTAGCTGCCAGGAAATTACAACTGGAGGCAGAAAACGAGCAGATGCAGTTGGAACAAAAAACTGCTCAGATGGAATCAAGGATGATTGAGCAGCAAAAGGAAATAGAAAAGCTGAAGAAAGAATTGGAAAAGATGGTTCCTATAGATATTCATGAAGCTGATGAAGAACCTATCGTTGTGAATCAACCTCGTGGTAATCTTCTTTCTGCTTTGAGAGTAAATTCTGATTGGGATCTTGATGAAGAGTCAATGGATGATGATCAGTTAGACTTGATAGAGAGGACACTTGACAAACCTATGTTAGTGGCTGGTTGTGCAGGAAGCGGAAAGTCTGTTATTGCCATGCATAAGGCAGAGCAAATAGCCCAGCAAGGAGAAGATGTTGTTCTGATTGCATATACAAAATCATTAACAGGTTTTATGAATGTAGGGAAACCGATTGGCCCATATCGGTTCTATTATCATAATCAATGGGTGAAACAGGGGAAACCTCAGGCAGACTACATCATTGTTGACGAAATCCAGGATTTCACCCAAGAAGAAATCCAAGACTTTATTCAGGCTGCCAAGAAATACTATCTGTTCTTTGGCGACACAGCTCAGTCAATATACAAACAATATGGAAAGCAGACCTTAACAATAGAAGAAATAGCCAAGCTGACAGGGTTGAATGTGCTTAAGTTATATAACAATTATCGTCTTCCTCGTCCTGTTGCTAAGATTACACAGGACTATGTAGGAGTAAATGTTGATCCATATAAAGAGAAAGTTTACCAAAATAAAGAGAAGAGCCTACCTTATATAATATATAAGAATTCAATAGAGGAACAGGTAGACGCTATTAAAGCCATCGTTGGTAACAATGCAGGAAAAAGTATTGGTATTCTCCTTCCTTCTAATGAACTAGCCTTGAATGTTAGCGAAGAGTTGAGAAAGAAGAATGTAGGTTGCGAACTTAAGTATTCTACTGATATGAAAATAGACACCCGCTATGTAGATACACTGGACTTTGCCACAATTATGCCTAAGATAATGACGTATCATAGTGCCAAAGGATTACAATTTGACATTGTTATCCTACCTATGTATAATGGTGCATCAGACAACGAGTCAAGAAAAGCACTTTATGTGGCAATGACTCGCACAATGCATAAACTGTATGTTTTTTATTCTACGCCAAAATTGGCATATCCACTGTCAGATGTACCATCAAGGTTATACCTAAAAAATGAAGCGTAAAACCAAGGGATTATGCATATAAGACTATACAAAATAAGGTTTGGAAATGGTTCCATGGAGAACAGAACCGTTCGTAATTGTGATCTCCCTGCAGCAATCAATAATTGATTGTACCTTTGCAGTCACTAAAAAAAGGACTATTATTATGAATAGAGAATATTTACAATCTCAAGGATTTGAGGGATTTATAACTATGGGCGAGATGATGGATGGTGCAAGGACGCTGATTCCTGTACAGAAAGGCATTTATGTCGAGCTATATGAAAGCGAGTCAGTTTCACACTTCCTCTCTGAGGGAACTGGATGATTCTTCAAAAGAAAGAACTGAATGTTTTTGTTGTCTAGTTGAAAGCCGATTGGGTGGAAGATATATTTTTGGAGACCTTTTAAGATGGGCCATGAGTGGTTGAACAGCAGATAATAGCAGAGTTCAAAAGCATCTCATGGAGGCAAAAGATCTTTTGCAAACTTAATGGATTAATCACTTGTTTAGAGGGAAAAAGATATTACCCCATTCACTTCTTTCCTTTTTTTAGTACGAAGGCAGCGACTATAGTACTAACTATTATTATACTCTTCTAAAGAAAACTTAAATTATTTACCTCACTTACTTATATTATAATTATTATATGTATATTTGCACAAATTTATACGAATTAAATATCAAAAAATAGAGCTTAAATTGTAAAATATATGATTAATGTAACACCTGAAGTATCTGCATGCAAAGAATCTTTTGTGGGACATTTTAGACAAGCATTATCACTTTTTAATAATGCCGATTGGGAAGATTCTATAGAAAGGTTTAGAAAGGCTGCAGAAGCCTTTATGAAAGTTTATATTTACAATGATTTAGGAGATAGCCTCGGACGAGAGGTCCTTGATGGAGAGAAAGATGCTCAAGGGAATCCTCTTTCTGCTCCATACAAAAAAATGATGTTGCAAGATATGCTTGATTTGCAAGCACAACGTCGTTTTTGGAATAGTACTCAGTTTGCGAATTATTATTCACGAGTTAAAGATTTACAAACAAAGGGAAACTCGTTCTCTCATGATAATGAAAACAAGGAACCATTAATCAGGTTTGCCGCATTGTGCAAGTCGCAAGTAATAGAGCTTGCACATGGACTTTTTTTTGATTTAGGAGAAGATATTCCGCCAGTATTCAAGACCGAATTTGAACAAGATAATTATGAGTATACCAGTTCTGATTGGAATAACTTTTATGATTTTGTTGATGGTTTTGAGAATCGCTGCCGATATATTCTTGTTGCACCTCCGTGCTATGGTACTTGTACGCTTGAGGCATTGGGAATGCTTCATTATATTAAATGGAGTACAATTATAGATTTCAACCCATCAACAAAAGAAAATGGTCTATACAAGTCGTTTGGGACTGATATGGAAGAAAAAAGTATTCCATTAATGATTACTCAACTGCATGATAAACATATTGCATCAAATTCTTCGGGGCGGACAATTAACTGGATTTTTGCCAATGGCTTGATAACTGTTCCAGGAACAGCAACAGATACTTTTAAGGAATGGCGCCAAAAGAAGTACCACAAATTTATTTCTAGCATTATAGAAGAAAGCAATAGTAGTTCGATTTCAAGAATTTGTGTATTATTTGTAGACACAGAGGCAAATTATCTTAATGAGATTGCAAGTGCATTGGATGATATTGATGTTATTGATAATGATTTAGTACGAATTGCTTTCTGTTCTTCGAATATGGTTTTACAAAAAGAAGCAGAGAGCCAACTGTCAAAGTATTCCATAGAATATAGTATCTTTAAATTGTCTATACCTGAAATAATCTCAAGAATAGCATCTATAACCAAACATGTTGAACACGCCCAAGAAATTATCTTCATATCAGGAAAAACGCCAGAAAGAGAAGAGATAATAATAGACATAACTAACCATTATTCAAGATTATTCGATTCTGGTATACAAGTCGTTCATCATAATATAGCCGAAACATATGATGAAATAGAGAGTCCTATTCCTGATTTTTACAAAGGAAGCAAAATCTCATGGAGAGAATTGTCTGAGGACGTAGATGTAAATAGAGAATTATATGATGATTTAAGAAATAGGATAATCTATCAACTTGAGAATGCCAAACAATCGGTCAAATTTGAATTGTTTCATCAACCCGGTGCAGGCGGAACCACCCTTTCTCGTAGATTAGCATATTCATTGCGATTAAAATATCCTATTGTAATAATTAATTCGTACGATAGAAATAATACTTATGAAAAATTGTCACAACTAATAGGAATAGTTAAGACACCGATACTTGCTATTGTTGAAGCATCAGAAGTTAAAGAAAATTTTGTAATGGATTTAATTGAAAGATGCAACAAGCAGAAACAGGTTATTATCTTCCTCTTAGTCAAAAGAGAACTAAAAAGAAAAAAGGGAATTCAAAGTAATCTCCTTTTAACTTTGTCAGATAAAATAAGAGACAATGACGAAAAATCTAGATTCATATCCAAGTTGAGAGTTTATAACAATGAAGAGAATATAATTCAATCTCTTTCAAATCTTCCTGTGGCAAATAGTGAAGTGATAGATTATACGTTAGCGATTTCTCAAAATGCTTATGATAAGAGTAAACTGAAAAAATATGTTCAAGGGTATATTGACCAATTACCAGAAGATCAGGTTAAGTTTATAGCTTTCGTTTGCTTAATTTACCACTATTCCCAGTTAAGAGTTTCGTCTTTTTTGTTTAGGAAGATGTTTAAGTGTGATTTGGATGAATTCTTACGTAAAGACAGCGACAAATTTATACTTAAAATATTAATCCAAGAAGTTGAGAATGGAGATACAACAGAATATTGGAGACCACGTTTTTATGTTTTTGCAGAAGTTGTCTTAAATGTCCTTTTGGGAAATGGACATGAAGATGATAGTTGGAAAGACCAAATACCAATTTATGCGAAAGAACTTATAACAACAATAAAGGAGAATAATCCCGTTCTTGTAGACGAGAGTGAAAAAATATTAACGAATGTTTTCTTAGAAAGAGGAAATGAAGATTCATTAGGTATTGAGACAGAATGGAACTCAACTATTTTTAACGAACAGTTTTCATTATTACTAAAGGATATTGGAGATAATGTTGTTGAACAGAAAAACATTCTGACGTTATTAGCGAGATCTTTTCCGACCAAATCCCATTTCTGGGCACATCTCGGTCGTTTCGTTTATGAAAAAGCGCAAACTAAGGATGATTACAAAGAAGCCTTAAACTATATTGAACGTGCTTTTGAAGAGGGTGGAGATACAGATAAGAGCATTCTGCATGTAGCAGGTATGTGCTATCGTCGTGAAATCGAATATTTCAAGCGAAATCTTGAAGTGATTGAATTATCGAGGTTAAGAGAATTGGCAGAGACTTCTAGATATTATTTTGAAAGGTGTAGGCAAATTGAGCCTTCAAATATTCATGCTTATATATCAGAAATTCAGTTGCTTTCTTGTGTGTTAGAATATGGTATGTTCATTTCTAAACATAATGATTTTCGCCAATTTTTATTAGATTTAGATAACAATTGGTTTTTAGAGCAATATGAATTGATGAATGAACTTATAGATGATGCTAATTTGGTATTGCAGCAACGTGAACAACTAGGAAAAACAAGAAACTATTTAAGATCAAAGTCCATGCTTCTGACAAAAGAAAGTCAGAGTAAGCAATATATGGGAGATTATAAGACTTCCTTGCCAATTTTGCTTAAATTAATAGAGAAGGCCCCTAGAGACCAAAGGCCACGTTTACGCTTAATATATATTAGATCCCTATTGCTCAGTAAAGTAAAAGGAGATAAAAGCCAATTGATTGATGCATGGCCTAAATTAAGTGACAATGATTGTCGTACGGTAAATGAATTCTTGACAAGTAATATTATGCAAGATTCATCAAATGTTTATTCTATGAGATTATGGTTTGATTTTGTACGTTATTCAGTATATGATGTTAATGACGCAGAAATTGTGTCTCGGCTTACGATGATGTATGAGAAAAGTGATGAAAGATCATTGAATAAGGGACAAGCGGCGTATTATCTAATGATATTAAAATCTATTCAACTCATTACGCATGGATTTAGCGTAACAGATAATGTATTAGATGAAATAAAAAGAATAAGAGAGGAATGTCAACGAATCTCATCATATGATAAGTATTCTTATGAGTGGTTACAAGATTTAAATGGCGTTAAAGGTATTGTTAATTATAGATACAAAACAGACAAGACTGAATTAGTTGAATTATCAGGAACCATTGTGGATGTTTTTTCCCCAAGACAAGGTACAGTTAGGTTAGATTGCGGAATTGATGCATTCTTTGTCCCTGCAAATAACTTTTCAAGGGGTAAAGATGTTTCAGAAAGGGTTTTGTTTAAAATTGGTTTTCGTCATGATGGATTGGCCGCCTATGATGTTCATCGGGAAAACGAATTATCACATGAACCTATTTTGGATGAGGAAATGCCTATTGAAATTGAGTCTATTCAGCCTTTAGAAGATGACACCCAAAAAGAGAAATCAGATATGTACAAGACAGAAGGAGAATTGTCCATTTTCAATTCTAAAAGACCTGTAGTGCTTGGTAAAATTGATCTTAGTATAATTCCCAAAAAGTAATTAATATTTTGGTAGTCACAAAATATTCAGTTACACTAGCATAATGGTTCCATTTAGATAGGAACTATTTGCAAGATAGTTTTTCTTGCTTAAATGAAAAAGTCACCTTAACTTTGCAGCGTCAATCATCGACACCATCTCGAGATTGATGCTGCATGGCTTAGTGGTGGTTACCAAAATCTGAATGACTATGACAAATTCAGCACTTCGGACAATCGTGGCGAAAAGCCTTCCTGCCCTCTCGGGCGAGTCATTAACCTACAATGCTGCCAAGAACGTGTACCTCACGCTCGGCTACACCAGTGTCGCTGGCAACATGTACTACAAAGCCATCCGCTTCTCAGAGAAGTTGGCAGTGTTCTACCACATAGGACAAGGTTACGCACGTACCTTTCTGAATGGTATCACGCTGTTCTGTTGGGACGGGACTAAGGCCAAAATTATCGGCCAGAAGTTCTGGGGAGGCTGTGACTGGCGTGACTTCTCGGAGTACTTCGCCAAGGAGCAGAGCATCCTGATGTTGAGGGACTTCCTTACCTCGCAGGCAAAACTGCAAGGTGCTCACGTCAGCGAGCAGGATGTGATGGCGTACTCACGCACTCTCATTGAGGAAACTCAACGCAAGCAGTTAGCCTAAGGGCGACTGCTCGCGACAAAGGTAACAAGATGTTTAACCATTAAAATCGACAAGACAATGGCAACACTTACTAAGGCAATCAACAAGAACCTGTTTGACAGCATTCTGCCATCCTTTGGCAACCCTCGTGTTAATCTTCCTGTTTGGGATGAGGGACAGAAAATGTTCATCTGCAACGAATATGAGAGTAGAAGTGGGCATCGATATTACATCGGCATCCGCTTCTGTGATCGCATCGTTGTTGTCGAGAAGGTAGGATTGTACTACAACTGTACATATATCGACAGCATCGAACTCTATGCCTTCAACGGGCAGAAGATGGAACTCATCCAGAAGCGCGACTACGACAAGATGTTCCGCAATGAGGCGTTTATCCGTCAGGAGTCGGAGCAGATGGTGAAGAACTATCTGACAGGGATGATGAAAACACAGCGCATCTGCACTCCTGTCGAGCAGATTGCAGCGCAGGCTTCTGAACTGATCAACGGATGCTACAAGAGTTTCCTTGATCCGGACTTCAACACACGTTTAACTCAAATACTCCCAAAACTAGAACAGAAATAATTATGGAGAACATGATCGACACACAGAACAAGCAGCAGGTGATGGCTTACGAGCTGATTGCCAACACCAACAGTAGTTTCTTCCTCACAGGTCGTGCAGGAACAGGTAAAACAACCTTCCTTCGCAACGTGCAGAAGATGGTGGACAAGGAGTTTATCACACTGGCTCCGACTGGTGTAGCAGCCATCCTTGCAGGTGGTGACACTATCCACTCGTTCTTTGGACTGCCTATGGATGTCTGTACGCCTGGCACGATGGGTAAGATGAACGAGGCAAGGATTCTGACGCTGATCCATACGGACACCATTATCATCGATGAGGTTTCGATGGTGCGTTGTGACATCATTGATGCCATCGACTATACGATGCGCAAGACCTTGCGCTCATCTCTGCCATTCGGAGGCAAGCAGGTAATCTTCGTGGGTGACATGTTCCAGTTGCCACCAGTGGTAAAGCAGGGTGCAGAGCATGACCTCATGCGCGATCTCTATCATACAGAGGATTTCTTCTTCTACAAGGCAGACGTCATCAAGCGTATGCGAATGGTGAAAATAGAATTCCAGAAGGTGTATCGCCAGGAGGACGAGAGTTTCCTGCGCATCTTGGAGAATGTGCGTCTGAACAAGACCACTCCAGAGAACCTGATGCATCTGAACGAGCGTGTTTGTCAGCCAACAAAGGAGGATGGTGCTGTAATCACTTTGGCCTCACTCAACAAGACTGCTGACACCATCAACCAACAACGACTGGCTGAGATTGAGGCAGAGGAGTACACCTACGAGGGTACGGTAACAGGAAAGTTTGAGGAGAAGCGTTTCCCTGTGGATAAGACCCTGAAATTAAAGGTGGGTGCTCAGGTGATGTTCACTCGAAACGATCCGCGTAAGCGCTGGGTAAATGGCACCATTGGTTCTGTAACCAAGTTGGCGAAAGACGAGATAACTGTGACAACTGATAACGGTACTTACGTAGTACCGAACTGCACATGGGAGTCGTACAGCTACGAGTACGACAAGGAAGAGCGCAAGATGAAGAAGGAACTAATGGGAACTTTCACACAGTATCCGCTTCGATTGGCTTGGGCTATTACTGTGCATAAGAGTCAGGGTATGACTTTCAATAAGTTGTACCTTGATTTGAGCAGAGGCATGTTCGCAGCAGGACAGCTCTACGTGGCACTTAGCCGTGTACGTTCGCTTGAAGGCTTGTTCCTTTCTCGTCCCATCATTCCGCAGTATGCCCATACCAGTCGTGAGGTATTGTCATACGCCAATGGGTACAATGACGAGCAGGTTATCAACAGCGAGATCGAGAGTGGGAAGGCTGTCTATCAGCTGTTGGCACATCACAATTACGATGAGGCTGCCAAACAATATCTGATGCTGGTGCAGAAGAAGGCTGCTGCAGGGGACATCAAGGAGGCCATGCAACAGACCAAGCGCTTCCTCGATACTCTCATCTGTGACGAAGAGCTCTTAGGATGTGTTGACGAAGTGCCTACGGAACTAATGGCTACTGATCATTGGGCACCCAAGTTCCTTGTGGCCCTGCTGAGCCTCTATGCTGGCAAGTATGAGCAGGCTTTATCCTATGCTGATAGTGTATTGGCACAACATCAGTGCCAGGAGGCTCTCTATGTAAAGTCACGCTGTCTGGCCAAACTCGAGCGATACGAAGAGGCTGATGCCGTGAATGTGCTGATGGGCGATGTCTTCGATATGTCTACTCCAGATACGAAGGTTCTCTATATGATTGCCATGCTCAACGAGTTGCACATTGGCGATAACGGACTGAACCTGATGCAGGAGCTCATCAAGGCAAAACCAAAGTACGACAAGGGTATTCTGTCACTCCGCTTTCTGATGAAGCGAAAAGGATTGGTACTCGTGAAGACTTCCGATGATCCTCGAGAGTTGGTAGACGATTTCAACTCGGACATAACTGAGGAGGAGTTTGCCCAAAAGGTGAAGACTGCTCGCGAGAAGGCTCCCAAGGCAGTAGAATACCTACTTCGACTGATCAAGAAACAGGTGTTCTCTGAAGAACTCGTTGCTGTTTAGAATCGAGTTCTACCAACACATTGACTAACCTAAAAACACAAGAACCATGACAAACACGAAAGACACAACAAAGAATGACGAGTTAAGACAGGCTCGCTGTGCTATCCTTTTGAAGGAAGTGAAGGAGAGGGTGCAAATGCTCAAGGACTATGGCATGAGCGAAACGGAGATTTTCGCACATTTGCATAGTGCTGAGTCGTTGGCCCGAATGATTATCAGCAGGAACTATCGGATATTCCTTGGTGAAGAACGCAAAGAGGTGCGCTTGGAGCCGATAGTGAAGTCTCTTTATCTACTCTTCCTGCAGCATCCGGAGGGGATAATCTTCAAGGATTTGCCTGATTATCGGCAGGAATTGGCCAGCATCTATAACAAAGTAAGACCGTGGGGACTGACGGACAGGGCTATGCAGAGCATAGAGGATGTCACCAATCCTATGCTCAACTCCATCAACGAAAAATGCGCCAAAATCAAGAAGGTTTTTGAGACGATGCTTGACAGTAGTATAGCAGAGCATTACTATATAAAAGGTACGCGTGGCAAAGTCAAGAGGATCACTCTTCCTCGTGACTTGGTCACTTGGGAATAAAATGCATTTTCCGCAAGGCTTGTCTTGGATTATTTCTTCTCCATGAGAAAAAGAAGCACTACTTTTGCAGAGTCCAAAATCTCTTGGACAAAATAATAGTATTCATCATTTAAAAACAAAGATTATGGAAAGATTTGGTTTATCGGACAAAACGAAAGAAGAGTTGATTGACATTGCTCTTGAAAAAGATGCAAAAGAAAAGCAATTGAGTGAAGAATTGAGTGATGCCAACTCAAGATTGGCACAAGTGAAAAAAGAGTTAAGGAAGAAAGAGATGGCGTTTTGCCAGTTATGTATAATTTGCATCCTCTTGATGGCTTCTTCAGCACTCTTGCTTTTCAGATAATAAACTCTAGGTTATGACAGATTACGAGTACATTATTAAGCAATTAAGGAAGTGTCATTTCACAGGTTGGGATGACAAAGTGATGAGGGAGTGTATTGACAAGTTGCCAAATTTGTCGCGTCAAGAATTGACCTCACTTTCATTGAGTAAATGGGCGAAAGATTATGCTTCGTTTAGGGAGTCGATTTTCAATATATTGTTTGCTGACAAGATAGGCATGAGAGAGCAACGTATTAAGGAACTTGACACAGATTCGCTGATAGCAGAGTTTGAAGACAAGACGAATGGAAATGTATCATTGATACGCTCGGAATTACGTAACAGATACAAGGAAAATAGAGATCGAGAGAAAATCGCTATAGCCTTTAATGCCTCCAATAAGAGCGATCAGCAGTGGATAATATCTCAAGAAAAGAATATGGATAATTCTAATGCCAAGGAAATATGCCAGGACAACGAAATAGTAACAAGCGAGAACAGCCAATAGATTTCACCTATGGTCATATGATGCCACAGGCTACTGAGATGGAGAAAGCTGTGCTGGGAGCATTGATGATAGACAAGGATGCCTATCTGGAGGTGTGCGACTTGTTGAAACCAGAGAGCTTCTATGAGCCAAGGAACCAGATGGTATATGAAGCAATCATGAAACTCAGCATGGAGGAGAGTCCTGTGGATGTGCTGACAGTGACAGACAAACTGGGTAAGATGGGGAATCTCGAGGAGGTCGGAGGGCCTGGCTATATTGCGGAGCTCAGTTCAAGAGTCGCTACTTCTGCTAATATCGATTATCATGCCAATGTGGTGGCAGAAAAGTTTTTGTCACGCCAGATGATACAATATGTGAATGTGATAGGGAAAAAGACTTTTGATGAGACTTATGATATAAAGGATGTAGTGCAAGAAGCAGAGAGCACCCTTTTCGAACTGTCGCAGAAGAACATGAAGAAGGACTATTCCGTGCTGGCTCCTATAGTAGATAAGGCTTTGGATATGGTCAAAATGGCTCATTCTAATACTGGGGGTATTACAGGTATCTCATCAGGGATTAATAAACTCGACGACACTACTTGCGGATGGCAAAACTCAGACCTTGTGATTATTGCAGGAAGACCTGCCATGGGGAAGACTGCTTTTGCGCTCTCGCTGGCGAAAAACATTGCTGCTGAACAAAAAATACCAATGGCTTTCTTCTCTCTGGAGATGTCAGATGTGCAGTTGACAAACCGATTAGTATCAAATGCATGTATGATAGAAGGAAAGAAACTGATGAGCGGACAATTAGACAGGGCTGACTGGCTAAGGCTTGATAAGAAAATCGATAAATTGAAAGAAGCTCCTTTATATATAGATGATACAGAGGGCCTATCCGTCATGGATCTGAGGTCAAAGGCTCGTCGCTTAGTGATGGAACACGGCGTAAAACTGATCATGATAGACTATCTGCAGTTGATGACTGCCAGTGGTATGAGATATAACAGCCGCCAAGAGGAGGTGTCGCTAATCTCGCGATCACTTAAAGGTTTGGCTAAAGAGTTAAATATACCAGTCTTGGCTTTGAGCCAACTGAATCGTGGCGTGGAGTCTCGTGAAGGTGCAGAGGGTAAGCGTCCTCATTTGTCAGACCTTCGAGAATCAGGTGCCATAGAACAAGATGCTGATATGGTTATCTTTTTGCATCGACCAGAATATTATGGCATCCTAATGAGTTCTGATGGTCTAATTGATTATAAGGGTAAGGCTGAGGTTATTATCTCCAAGCATAGAAAAGGTGCAACAGGTATCATCCTTACGAATTTTATGGGTGAGTACACCCGTTTTGATAATTG
>Ga0265298_10002602_pt1 | contig 24830 bp, 25 predicted proteins | sample AusTroGonzalo_MG_3_FD_193486 | JGI IMG/M metagenome (GOLD analysis project Ga0265298, IMG submission 193486) | Bovine rumen microbial communities from tropical cattle in Woodstock, Queensland, Australia - Gonzalo_01 | ecosystem: Host-associated > Mammals > Digestive system > Stomach > Rumen ...
CCTTGCCGGAGGACAGAGCGACCGCATAGTTCTTACCGGAAGTGGAATACCCGATCTTAATCAGACCGTAGGCGTCCGAAGTAGCCGCAGAGTATGTCGTGTTTGTAGGCGTTGCCCACGTCCCGTCGCCGCACAGAAACTTCGCCTGTTCGCCCTTGGCGGGCGCTTTTACCAATCCTGACGTGCCTGCCGCAGAGGAGGTCGCCCCGGTGAATACGGAGTAGGTCGTGTTCGTCGGAACGGCCCATGTCCCGTCGCCCCTCAGATAAGACGCCTGCTTACCCTTCGCAGGGGCAACGACCAGACCGGAGGTGCCTGCGGTGTCCGCAGTGGCTCCGGTGAAGTTTGAATAAGTTGTGTCTGTCCACGGAACGTTAACATACGCCTTGCCGGAACTCAGCGCAACAGCGTAGTTCTTTCCGGAGGTTGAATATCCGATCTTAATCAGGCCGTAGGCGTCAGACGTCGCCGCAGAGTAGGTTGTGTTTGTGGGTGTCGCCCAAGACCCGTTTCCGCAGAGGAACATGGACTGTTCGCCCTTCGCAGGGGCCTTGACCAACCCGGAAGTTCCGGCGGCTGAGGCTGTGGCGCCAGTAAACACCGAATAAGTCGTGTTCGTCGGAACAACCCACGTTCCATCTCCACGGAGGAAAGACGCCTGCTTTCCCGCGCCGGGAGCGGGAACAAGACCTGCGGTTCCTGCCGCAGAGGAAGTAGCCGCGCCCATGTTGGAATATGTCGTGTCGACAGACGTGTATGTTTTATATGTCGCTGACGTGATCCGGCCCTGAGCATCGACCGTGATGTATGGGACACGGATCGTGTTCCCGTTCGACCCTGTAACGTTTGCCGTCGGACCGTAGGACCCGGCTGTTACACCAGTATTCGAGAGCGCGAACGTGTTACTGGATAATGATAATCCTGTGCCAGCGAAGTATTCAGCACCCGGAGGCGCTACCCACGTTCCGTCCTGTCTTAAATACTTTGTGGTCGTGGTCTCGTTCGGGAGAGTTGGGCAAAGTCCCGCCGCCGTCTTGTTTACGACCGCATAGGACGCGCTCTGCCACGTTCCGTCCCCACGGAGGAACTTCAGGTTTTCGCCTGCCGCAGGAGCCGGGACCAGACCAGTCGCGCCTGCCACAGTGGAGGATGCCCCGGTCATGTTCCGGACCGTCTTCTTTGTGGCAGTGATCACTCCCTGAGCGTTCTGGGAGATCGAATCAATGAAGGTCGCGCCTGTCCCGCTTGCAGTGGGATCAACAACGGCGGTCTGAAGGGACTTCTTGCCTGCAATCTCTGCCTCCAAGGTTTCGACTGCGTCTTCCAAATCTTCGGAGGAGGCGATAGCGGAAGGATCGACTTCCAGAGTGATCTCTGTTTCGTTGCTGATATTGAGGACCGCAGTCAGGTCAAAGACATAGTCCGGGAAACTCGAATATGTCGGAATATCAATACCAGTCGAGTCGTTGAAGTACGCGGCCAGAACGGTTTCAGTAGAGCCTCCACTGGTTCCGTCGACGAACAGGCCGACCTCCTTCATCTTATAGCCTTCTTCGGCCTGAATCGCCTGAACACGCATTTTAACCTGCAACCCTCCGGTCACAGGTTTTTTTGATAAAACATAACTGTTCAGTGGACTGGGGTTCACCTGAGATACAAGCGCTGTGGCGGCCTTCATGTCCGCTATGGAACTCTCTGTTCCGATACCCGTCCTAACTGAGTTAAAACTCAGCGACTTACCTTCTCCAACATAGGTAGTAAACAGGTTTATGCCCGCTGTCGTTACCACACCTACCCAAGACATTCTATCACTCCTCTCATGATGCTGTTACAAATTCGCATAATTGAATACCACTGATTCCGACAGCGGCGCCCATGTTGGCGGAAACTTCTTCGCTCGAAATCCGGACCGTGTGCGATACGCCAACTGGCATAAGCAACAGTCCGGAGTTCTCGAGAATCTCGATCTCTCTCACGCTGATGCTTCCGTAAACGTCAATCACAAGGCTCATGTCCTGACCGTCCGTATAGGAGAACGTGACCGATCCGCTGAACACGTCGTCGTAGGCTTTCTGAATGGAGCCGAGCGTTCCGTCCCAACCGTTCTTCGCGATCGTCAGGCGGATCACGACCCTGAACTCGTCGTCGTCCATGATCCTGTCGCCCGTTGCGGGAGCGTAGTTCAGGAGCCTCGATGCTCCAACCAAGGCCCCGATGATGTCAAGTTGAACACCCGTCGCATTTTCAATATCGAACGCAGTGTCAAATGACTCCACAGCCGTTCCTGTCGCCGTCGGCAGGCTCAATACGGCGTCGGACAGGTCGTGGAATTTGACTCTTTGGCTGTTCCTGACCGACAGCAGTTCAAGATATGTTTCTTTGTTCATGCGATCACCTCATCAGGAAACAACCGTTACATTGGCTTTCGCAGTCGTCAGGATTTCGTTAAAGGAACACGGAACGGTCGTAGACGTAGTGGTGCCTCCTGCCGTCGCCGTGATCGAGGTAATCGAGAAGGACAGGTCGTCGGATGAGAAGGCTTGGTAGATGTCCTTGTAACCCATCGTGACGTTCCAAGGCTTCCCGATCCCAAGGTTCGTGATGTCGTAGACAATCGCTTCTTTGATAATGTCGTCCACACGAGAAGAGTCATACATTCCAGAGATCGTCGAGATGGTGACTGTCACTGAAACCTCTATCGAGGACGGTCGGGCGAACTTGATATGGTTTTCGTGACCATAGGCGTCCACGACCGTAATGTCCTTCGCTCCTGTTCCCTCGCCTCCGTAGGTCCCAACCCCGGGCGCTTTCTTTGCGAGGATCATCTCGGCCACCTCGTCGTCGTCTCCACCGTCCACGACCGCGCAGAAAGAGTGGGCCGGGATGTGTGTGACGTTGTCTTCGTTTCCTGTGTCGTTCTGGACCACATCGACGAACGTAACACCGTCCACGGACGCTATTCCTGATACGATAGCATCGAGACTTCCGTTATCCGTCTTGTTATGCGTTAATGAAAATCTTGTCCGCAACTCGGCGTCCGTCTCTGTGTTGCGTCCGACCACAGCGTCGGCCTCGTTCGTAACCGCCGTCCACCCGGGAGTCGGCGTATAAATCCCGCTGATCGTTCCGGCCAGAGCCTTTACCGCGCCCGCAGTCGTGCAGGTCGAGTTGACGGTCGCATACCCTGCGGCAGGGATCGTGACAGCAGATGCGATCTCCCAGAGGTTCCCGTTCTGGTCAATCGCCTTGCTCTGTTTCGGGATTATAGTCCCCTCTTCGCCAACCAGTTTCAGGACCGCAGTCGAGTATGTCGCCTGCTTCCGAGTCAATCCGCCGAGCATGACGAGCATATCGAGCGAGTTTGCCGAGGCATAGTACGGGTCCCTCGCGTTGTATGCCTCTACGGCCAACGACGAGTAATCGTTCACACACTTCGCGAAGACAGACAGGAGTTGGTAGTCAGGAGTTTCTTCTCCGAGGTACACATCTTCTCCGAAAATGGCCTTGTACCTGTCAATGAGATACTGGAGAATCTCCGAATACGTCGGGACGTGTATTCCGTCGGCGTCTATGTAAGGTTCAAAGTAATCCGCCATTGATGTTCACCTCCACAGTGTCTGTCTTCCCGTCCCTTGTAAGGACTGTGCAAAAGAACGTCATTTCGTGATTGTTAAAGGCGGCCTGAACGTCAGTGACCGCCTTTACCTCGGGAGAGTTTGATATGTAGGACGAGATGTATTTTGATAATAATTCGATGTCGCCGCCCCGGGCGTTGTTGACCAAGAACTCGGGAATCCTGAACCCCAGTTCTGGGTCCTCCCACCATTCTCCGTAGAAAAAGTTCAGCCGGAGGTCTATGACTTCAGCGACAGCGTTGGCACCAGTCGCAAGTTGATTTATATCCGAAACCGGGAGAATGTCACCGTTCTCGTCAAGAGGTCTGATTAACACGCGATCACCCTCTTTTCTTCCATTCTTTCGGATTGGCGCCCATCACGATGAACCAGTCAATTACGAGGAAAACGAGAATCCCTGCTACAACCCAAATCCACCACATTCTGCCCTCCTTACTCCTCTTCCTCGAAGAGGGAGCCTGAGGACTTGCGAATAAGTTGAGCGCCATTGATATCGGTCATGATGATCGTCTGGACGGTCCGATCATCACGCTTGCACATGGCACCCCATGTTTCAGATAGGTCTCCCTCTGCCCGTCTCTGAGCCTTCGGAATGTCGTCTGAATAGTTTCTGCTGTCAAATGTCTTGGGATACCCGGACAGCGCTGAATAGGTTCCGTTTGAATCAATGATCCAAGCGTCCACTCTGAAAACCTGTCTGTTCATGGATTATCATTCCCCTTTCTTAATATGTGATGCTTCCGCCATAGAGCGTAATATAACAGGCGAGAGTGTAAGAAGCGTTTCCGTTGGCAACCGTAAAGGTCCCGCCGGACTTCGTGATCGTGATATCAGAGCCAAGGTCTGACTTGATGTAACAGGTTCCTGCTGTACTCGTCGAAGCAACCAGAGTGGTTCCGAGCAGGCCGTTTGCGACCCCGAAAAAGTCAATCCTTACCCTTGAAGTGTTTCCCATCGTGAAGACCTTTGATGTGGACTTTGCAATGGTTGTGTACTGGACATGGGCAACCCCCGGAAGTGTCGATCCATCCAACTGAGACGTATCAATATCTGAGAGGTTCTTTGTTGTTATGATATTGTAGAACTTGTTATTTGAACTGGATATCCCCACGTCAACCATAGGAAGTTGATATGCTTCATACCCACCCGCTCTTGCAGAACCATCACTGTTCGGAGAATACTCGACAAAATCAATCTGAACCTGTCCATATTTTTCAGACGGGTTTTCAGCGTGATACGCACGAACTAACGCACTGTTTGCAGACAGGTTTGCTCCCCTAAAAAGGATATAAGGATTTGTTCCGCTTTTTACAACAGGGTATGCGGTGAAAGTTTTTGTACCACCGATTGTTTCAGCACCGGAAGTGTGGACAACTGCATCGTCATAAACAAATTTTTTCCACATCCATCCGCTTGACGTGTAACTGCCGATAAAAGCATTTAAGGCAGTTGAACCGGACGCTTGAATTATCGCATTTCGCCTTGCCGAGACGCCCTTTGTCATCATTCCTGTATACGCGCCGGATGTGGTTATTTGTGTGTCAGTGTCTGTAAACGAAACCTTGAACGATGCAAATGCACCTTCATCCAATGTACCTGCAAGCGTATCCAAAGCAGTTTGGAAGTCTGCGATGGTCACACTGCCGAAGTCAGTAGTCTGATATTCGTTTGTGTGAATGAGTTTGTCGTTATCGTAAGTCTTCCCCGCATAGGTTCCTGCCGTAGAACTCGTTACACCCGTCATGTTGAACACAACAATGTTGTTACTGCTGTTCTTCAGGATGTACTGGAACGCACTTGCGGCGGTTCTGGAAATAACCCCGATATGAACGAGTGTTGTGATCGCCCCGTTCGTGATGATGCTTGGTCCATAGATATAGATTGTAGCGCTGTCTCCTGTGGACAGGGCGCTGATCTTTGCCCAAACCTTCTCCCAAGTATTGTCGGAACTTGTGATATAAATCTGAGAGGGATACCCGGGTATATCGGACAGGTTCTTCTCTGTTATGATTTTGTAGGATTTGCTCCCATCTAAATTCACAGCAACCTGAGGCAACTTAAACATCTCATAGTAAGAAGTGAGTCCGGAATAGTCGGAATTTGGACTGTAATTGAAGAACTCCATTGTTGACGCAGGATAATATCCTGACGCTGAAGAGCCTGCTCCTTCAACCTGAATCCCTGCAATTCTTGTAGTGTTGTTCTTTCCTGTGAACGTAATGAACGGAATCGTAGAATTGTTCGCTATCCTTACCGCTCCCTCGAATCGTTTCTCTCCGGAAATGGTTTCATTTCCGGTCGTGTGGACAAGGGTGCTATTATCAAAAACCTGCTCTGTATACGTTCCTGCTGAAGAAGAAGTGCAACCGCTAATCTGACATGACAGAGCGTAATTCTCGCTTGAATAAGGCTTAAGAATGAACTCGAAATATCCAGTACCGCTTCGACCAATTACGCCGATCTGAGAATAATCGTTTCTCGAACCTCCAGAGACAACGTTCATAGCGTTTTTCTGGATATAAATTGTGGCAGAATCTCCGTTCGCAAGGACGCTGATTTTTTCCCAAATCTTCGCCCATGTGTTGTCTGTACTCGTGAGGTAAATCTGAGAAGGGAACCCCGGTATGTCCTGAGGATTCTTGGTCGTTATGATATCATAATTTACCGCAGAAGTAACACCCGCACTGACTTCCGGTAGGAGATACCGCTCATAACTTCCTGCCTTGGCAGAACCGTCAGACTTCGCACTGATCTCATAGAATATGAATCGTCCGTTTGCGTAGACACCCGACCCGTTTGACCCACCGGAATAACCGATAACACCCATCTGGGCATTGTTCAGATTCTTTGTGCCAAAGTTGATTTCGGCAGAATTTGAAGCAGTGGAGAACACGGGTTCATCTGTGAATGTTTTTACACCACCGACAGTTTCAGCACCCGTGTTGTGGACAACCAATGAATCGTTCGCAAACATGGTCCATGCAGACCAGTTGTTGCTTGCGTCTTTTCGCCTTGCATAGAGCCTTGTCCAATCACCGAGGAGGGCAATCTGAGAAACAATCGTGTTGTTTCCCCAAATACCCTTAATGACAATCACGTTACCCCAACCGTACAGAGGAACATTCGCAGAATCCGTGTCATATCGGTAGAAACCTGTGTCGAGCGCCTGATTCAGATCATCAGAATACCTGACGGTTAACCCGACCTTCTCATCAAGCGCTTCCTTCAGGTCGATCCCTCCGGTCTGGTTGAAACCGCATAGGGCGAACCCATCGGACAGGCTGTGCGTCCTTGCCACAACAGGGGAACTGACGCCTCCGCTTTGCAACCATGAGTCGACCGCAGAGTCAGCGCATATCACGAGGCAACCGTCCCCGGCCTGAGGGGTGAAGGTGAAGTTCCCCCACATAAAAACAGGGACATCAGTCAGGAGCGGCGGGTTCTCCGTGGAGTCCCAGTCGCGGATCACAGGTTGGACTGTCGCCATGCGTTTATCCGGATCGTAGGAAACAATCTCTGCCGGGATCGCAACGTGGATGCTCCTCAGGACGTCCTCTTTCAGGATTCGCTCCCTCTGGCCCGGTTGCTGAATGACTTCATCTATGTTCATTAGCCGCCCTCCATTCCTCCATAGGAGACGTCTTCCTCGATAACGAGGATCAAATGAGACTCCCACGGACCCTCGTAGTTGTCTGCCGAGAATTTCTGTGACACGAGTCTGTACTTCCTGCGGCCCAATACTGTCAGGGCGCCGATCGGATATCCTTTTACGGAAACCTGAACTATTTTCAATCCGGTCGCGCTGTCGTCCTGATTGATCACGTCGGACTCGTCGATCGTGATCGTTTCTGCGGCCATGCCTTTCGTGGAGATGTAGACAGTTCCGTTTGTGATGTATGCCCTACCATGAACGCTTTTCGCAAGCATAGACACGTTTTCTGCTACTCTTCCGGTATAAGTCTGACCTCTGGTCATCCGGACGTCAGACGCGCAAAATGCCCCTCTGTAGGCCCCGGAAACGATGCTCTCGAACGTGGTCTTCACACTCGAGCCGCCGCCGAAGGATTTGTTGATCCTCGTCGCCCAGAAACTCTTTCCGTCGACAACCGAGATCGACGTGATCCGGTTCGTCTGGACGATCTTTGTGTAGATATCGTCTATCTCCCCGGAACACAGCAGGCCGCCGTCCTGTCCTGTTACGGACAGTTTGCCTCCGTTGTTCAGCGTATACATATCGTCATCGCCAAGATTGTATATCTCGACGACAAAGAAATCAGGGAGCAGGGTCATGTTCTTGGACCCCTGCACCCTGATTCTTAATTCCTCAGCGATGATCTTGGAACCGACCTTGATTTTGAGCGGACGCAGTTCATTCAAGGCCATCACCCCAGATTATCCAGAACTCGTTTATGTTATTTCGGGAAGGATTCTCCGAGGAAGGATTATCATTCTTCGGGAAACACCAGAGAATACCGATCCCCTTATAAGCAAACGGTTCCCAGAGGTTGTTCATTTTGTTGTTGTAGGACGCCAGTAGCGGGATCATGCTGAAGTAGCACTCTTCAGTCTGGACGTCAGTTAGCGTCATGTACCATCTGTCAGTGATCTCCTCGTACCTGAGTTCAAGAGCCACACGCTTTGAATCTTTCCCGATATCGAGATTCATTGTTATGGACTGGTTAAGGGAGTCAGGAGAAGGGTCGATCTGCAAATAACCCATGATCACTCACCTCCGTAAATCCACGAAGCAATAACGGACATCGAGGGAATCCCGGCTCCGTCAGACGCTTTGCTCGTCTGGTTCTTCTTGTCCTTCTTCTTGTAGGCGTGTTGGAATACAAGTTGCCCTTCCCAACCAAACGGGGTCGTGTCCTCATGGTTTACTGTCACAGTGGACAGGATCATCTCTGTATAGACGTACTGAGGCGTCAGGACGCTCAGTTTCCTTCTCTCTTCCTTCAGCCAGTGGAGCGTATAGTACGCCAATTCAGATCGGGTCCTTCCGTTATAACCCTGAATCAGGCTCTTCCCAGTCCTTTCGATCGCGTTCTGCATGGCCTTTGTCGTTTTGCCGTTCGCGCTAAGGATAGAGCCGCCTCCGGAGTAAACGTCAGACATGATAATATCCAAACTCAGTTTGTCCGGTTCGTTCTTGGCGTTGTTGACATACTGGCCGTTCTTGTCGCCGCTCTTCTCTTCCTGAATGTCCATTGTGAGAGAGTGTTGGACCTTCAGGACGCCGTCAAACAGATAGATGCTTCCGTCCTGCTCGTCGTAAATACAAACGCTCTGGGGAGGAACAGCAAGTCCGCCGGAAGGAGCGGATGTCTGTGCTTCCTCTGTGGTCTCACCTTCGTATTCTATTTCGAGGTAGATATCGCTGAAGGTCGCTCCGGCGAAATGATCTCCTTCTTTGTCTGTGCTTCCTGCCGCTCTGAACCGGAGGGTAACAGAGACGTTCCCGTAACTGTCTGATTTCGTATTTTCCCATTCTTCAGACAAATCGTGCGCTTGTATTGCTATGGCGTCCATTTCTGCAATCTTCTCTCCCGCGAGATAATGAATCAGGAGTTTCTTTGAGTCGAGTGTCTTAAAAGATTCAATGGAGCCGCTTTTCCCCTCAATACTCTGAATGTACGAGTCCAGTTCTTCCTGCCTCAGGACCGTTCCGTTCTCCATGATTGGAGTAACAAGAATCGTGTATAAGGAACCATTTATAGTGACCGTGACGGTCTGGGAGTAAAGAGTTGCATAGGTGCCGTCAAATTCCGTGTATCCCGCCGCCTTCATTTTTGCCGCAGGGACCTCTGGCCTGTTAGTAAGGTCTACGTTTCCGTTAAGTCCGAGGTTGTTGATCTTTGCCCTGACTCCGTCTCTCTTTGCCGAGGAACCTGAGTTTGTGGTTCCAATAACGCTCGTGCTGAGTTTGGCTCCCTTTTGCCCGTTCTTCGACAATGAAAAACTGCTGTCGTTTGCCGTAAGGATGGAGGCGCCGTATGCACTGACGTTCGCCCACAGCGTAACGGCCTTGATCTTGGAGCCGGAGGTAAAGGAATAATTGAAACTTATGGTCGTCACGGAAAGCGTTGGACCCGAGATGATAGTACATTTCGCCTCGGGCCTTTTTACCTCATAAACATACCCTTTGCCTTCGATATAGTCTTTTTGCGTCTGGTTCGGTTTGTAAATTTTCGGAGCGCACTTCCACTGGCTCCTCATGTAGATCGTGCCGCTGTAGGGAATGGTTTTTGTAGGCATTACGAATACACCCCCATCACGTTCTTAATCAGGTGACGTTCTGCCAGATCATAGACAGAGGAACCGATATCCTTTGCGTCGGCGCCAGTGGAGTTGACGTTGATGTTGATCGGCGCGTTGACCGTGACATTGCCTCCTCCGGAAATCCCGCTCAGGGCGGTTTCAAGAGAAGAGAGACTCGCTCCGAACGTTCCGGACTCACCGAGGCCAAGGCCGCCGATAATACTGCTGACAGCGCTCGAACCCATTTCGTTAAACATCTGCCGGATCAGTTCTGCCGCACGACCGGGTTTCGTGATTGGAATGATGTACTCAGGACCGTCTTCACCGACTGTGTAGATTCCCTCTGAGCCTATGCGTCCACCGTAAGCCTCCTGTTCTGTTACTACAATGTCCTCTATGCCTTCTTTTACATTTATTTCGTTCGCCGCTTTGTTTGCATCGTCTTTTGACAAGCCAGTTAAACGGACCTTTCCTTCAACAACAACGCTGTACTTTTTCTGTAAAAGTTGCTCTTCAATAGTGTTGTTAAGTTCGGTAGTTACAGGAACCGAGTAACCCTCTCCTTCCCAAGACCAGTCCTCCGGGACAACGCCAGTGTTTCTATACTCGTTGAGCGCGTCTTTGAACTTGTTCATTGCGGCCCTCTGCTCGTCTGTCGCAGGTTGAATCCCGACAAAGCCTGCGACAGTATCGACAATACCTTCTCCATCCTTGGCGGACGTAAATTCTTCGCTCAACTGGTTAACCAAAGAAAACAGGTACGCGAGGCCCTTCATGTCCCCGATTGCGAGTGCCTTGTCTATTTCACTGTAAATTTCGTTATCCCCGGTTCCTTCCCAGAACCCTGAACTCCCCGCTCTGTCCGCAATCGTGTCGAAGATGTTAAACTTGGCTTTGCCTCTGTCTGTAAGATGATATAGTCCGCCATAGTACCCATATATATTGCTTTTTGCGTAACCGTCTTTGTGGTAGTCGCCTTTGGTTACGCTTTTCCCGGTATCGTCTGTTATTGTAAATGTATTGTTGTCATTTACCTGAACAGACGACCCGACGGTAAATCCAAGCGCTTTCTGGATAAATTTCGGCATCTTCAACATAATAGATTTCCAGAGTCCGTCAAAGAAGTTCTGGACGGCAGTGGCAACAGGAGCAAGCCAAGTTGTAATCTTTGAGGCAAGATCGTCAAATACGCCCTTCAAGAGGCTTCCTTCTCCGAACAATGACTCAAAGAACCCCTTCAGGCCACGACCATTCCGGACCACCTTGCCAGTTGACTTATCAAGTTCCCACGCGCCATACCATAGGGTAAGAATTGCTTCTTTAATCTTTTGGACGTCTTCTTGGAACTTCTCGTCGCCGCCATCTTTGGAATAAGCGGCAAAAGCATCCGCCATTCCTGCGGCGATTCCGGCAAAGAAGTCCCCGGTTGCAAACCATGTTCCAAATCCAAGAGTGATTGCGTTAAAAAGGTCGTTGTCGGTCCCAAGGGCGTCAATTGAATCAGTTAATGTTTTCTTGGCACCTTCGTCCTTCATGCCAGTCGCAATGCCTTGCAGAATTTGCTGAACCACTGTGCCTGCAACGCTTCCTGCCAATTCCACCCCGCTAAACAGCGTCGGAAGGATCGCGTTGACCATGTTGTTGAAGTCTGTCTGAAGGTCCGTGGTGATATAACTGTTCAGGTTCTTGTCATTTCCGAACTCTTCCTCGAGCCAAGTGTAAAGAGGTCCGTTCTCGTCTCCCCGATAATCGTGGGTTGGCTTCCAGTCCGGATTCGCTTTCGCTTCTTTGTAAAGTTGCTCGAGCGCTTCTTTTCTGGACTTCTTGTATCCGGCAACGACTCCGCCGATCAAGGAGGTCGTGACATCCACGCCCGCAATGGCGAGTTCGAGAGTTGTGGCAAGTCCTGTTGCAAAAGAGTTGTCCTTGTTTCCAAGGAATCCTTGCAGTCCGGACTTATCCCACGCCTCTTTCCAGTCGGCGCCTTCGAAAATCTGGAACAGCATTTTCGAGAGATCGCCAACAAGGTCCACGCCGAGGTCGCCCATAACCATCAGGACGCTCGAGACGGCCTGCAACAGTTTCTTGGCTACGTCCGCTATGGCCTGCCGCCCTTCACTGCTCTTCGCCCAGTCTACAATGCCTCCGAGCGCGTTGCCTATAGGTCCGGTAAACTTCTCAAACCACTCACCGAACCCCATTCCGTCGGGTCTGTTCAGGAAGTTGATCGCGTTCGCGAGTCCCTCTATAATTCCGTCGAATACCCTCTGGGCAATGGCGGCGCTTTTTTCCCTTATCTTGTCTTCGTTGCTGTTTTCGTCTTCGTTTTCAGGGAACAGGATTTCCCAGATTGATCCGAACGCAGTCTTTACTTCGACAGGCTTTCCTGTCTCCGGGTCGATATACTCCCCGGTCTTTTTATTCTGCTGATTCCACTGGAAGTTCTCTGCGTCGTGGATCACGTCACCGATCAGCATGATCACGCTCAGGATTCTCCCGAGCGGACCCATTGTGAGCAACGCAACGATTCCTGCTATGGCACCTGCTATAGCTTTCATGCTTGCGGGCATCTGGTTAAGCCAATCAAATATCTTCCCAACGGTCTCACCGATACCGATCAGACCTTTTGCTAATGCAGTGATGTATGAACCGACCTTCGAGGCGACGCTGTTCAAGTTGTTCTTTATCCAGTTTGAGATGTTGTCGAGTCCGCCAGTGATCCTTTTGATCGGGGCCTCCAAGTTAATCAGGACCTGCCTACCGATCCCCTGCACGACATAGTTCAGGGCGTCCTTCAACTTCCAGAACGCGTTCCTGAGTTTCGTAACGGCCTCCATTGCCTTATCGACGTTCGGAAGTTGCATCTCCTCATTGAACTTCTTCATGTCGTTGTAGACTTCTTTGAGGTCCTTGCTCTTGTTGACTTCCTGCATGGTCTTCCCCATGCTCTTCAGGGCGGTATTCTGGGCATTGATCGCCGCAGTCGTCTTATGCTGTGCTTTGGCGAGTTTCTGAAGTTCGTACTCCTTTTTGGCCGTGGCCGAAGCGAACTTATAAATTGCCGTGCTAAGTCCAGTCAGGGCCGCAGTAAGGCCAAGTGCTTTGAGTTTGCTCAAATCCAGATAGCCGAGAAGTTGCTGAAGACCTTGATTGTCTAATTGAGTTCCGAGTTTAATGACATACTCGGCCATCGTCCCGGTTACGCCTTTGCCCACTGCTGTCACCTTCCTTTACTGTTCCATTGCCCGACGTTCGTTTTCGGACTTGACCTGCATGACCTCGACTATGTCGAGCAAATCGTCAAAGGTGTATGTCCCGTCCCAGAGTTCGTGCTGTCTCCACAGTCCCGCCGAGACGGGCGCGTACACCCAGTCTTCCAAATTTGTACACTTTACTTGGACGTATTTGGCCGGGGCAGGAGTGAACTCAAGGCCCCTCCTCCGAAAAAACCGGAGAAATTGAACTGGATAACGTCAAAGCAAAGCATCAGCGCGAGGATCGGGTCGTACTCCACTTCCTCTACGCAGAAATCATCACCGGACATGACTTTCTGCCAACCTGCGGGTTTCATCATGTCGACGGTGTTCAAACACTGTTTCTCGAAATTGTACAGTTCCTCCTGAGAGATCGAGGCAAGCGCCTTCGGGATCACCTCGATAATCGTCTCGGTGCGCTTCTTTGCCATCTCCTCGGCCTTCTCCGGGGAGTCGATCTCCTCGTTTCCCGCAACAAAAATGGTCTCAAACGAGTCGATCAGCGGGATGATCTTCTCCGCAACGAACTTCAGCAGGAAACTCCCCTGAAGCGCGTTCATCTTTCGGACCTGAAATGTCTCTTCTTTCTCTTCGATCGTGTGAACGAATTTCTTAACAATCTCTCTCATGGTTATCCTCCTCCATTAAAAGAAACTCTCCTCCCGCCTCGCTGACGGGAGGAGATTGTGGTCAATCAGGCTGTGGTCATTTCCGCAAACAGGAAGGTGTACTGCCTGTTCCCGGAAGTCTGGTCGTATCCCTCGTCGGGTTTCTTCTGAGGAACGACGCCCGTGAAGTTCAGAGTCCGCTTTGCGGCAGGGTCCTGAAGGCTCAGGGTCGTCAGGGCAAACTCGCTCGTCTTCGCCTTCTCGACGTAGGCGATGAGTTTCCTCAGGAAACTGTCGGCCTCGGAGTTCGTCGGAATCTCCATAGAGATCGCGCCGTTCTTTGCAACCAGTTTGTTGATCACGACGTAGCCAGTGGCAGTCGTGGTCACGGAGGCCATGTCGTTGGCGTAGGAAACCGTGATCCTTCCGCCGCCGACCTTGGACAGTACGCATTTGCCGACGCTCGGGTTATTGATGACCGTAACAACGTCCGGCAGGGAATAAACCGCAAACGAAGTATTCTTAGCCATTCATCTCACTCCTTTCATCAGGTCTGGACATCGACAGTGATGACGATGGACTCGACAGAGCCGGACAGGCAGAGCAGTACGGTAATCGGCATCGCCTTGTGGAGCGCCCGATCGGCCTCGCTCTGGGTGTCGAAACTATCGGCGTATTCCGCGTGGCCATGTTCGACGTATTCGCCAGTCTCGATCACACCGGAGATCGCGGGGCCGCGCCAAGCGGAGGTCGCCAGAATGCCCATGTCGTAGTATTCGTCGAGGATCGTGTGAATCTCATTGATGAACACGGTCGTCGTGCTGTCGGTCTGGGGCAGTTTCACAGCGCTTCCGGCGATGATGTTGTACACACCATGCTGAATGTCGTAGGCCATTCTGTCAATGTACAACTGATCATCGAACCTCAGGCCGTTCGCAGTGGCGCCGTTCTCGATGAAACCACGGCCCTTTTCGCGCTGAACGTACACATTGCCGTTCAGGCTCTTGATCCTTACGACGTCAGGCTGAGTGATGTTGTTGACCGTTGCAGACGCAACGGACTTGTAGCACAGCGCGAACGCGGTGTCCGTATTGTTCTCGGACAGACCCATCGCGAGGCCCATCAGTCCGGCGGCGTCGAGGATCGTGTCGGTGCAGTACAGGCCCACAGCGCGTTTGCTTCCGGTCTGGTTCATCTTGTTCATCAGGCTGTCTACAGCGACGACAGATTCGACAGTCCCGGTCACGCCGTAGAACACGACGCCGCGATTCTGGGACTCGACAGCGCTAACCAGTTCGGCAGTGAAGGTGTCGATCTGGCCCTCGTCAGGCTTCGGGATATAGTAAACGCCGTAGAACTCGGCGCCATTGTCGATAGCGTCAAGCATCGCAGAGGCCGGGTGTTCGTTCTCGGTCGTCACTTCGTCCCAGTCAGCGTCGGACCACGCATGGGCAGTCTCGATCGCCTGCTTGCAGATATAACGAGTGACTTCCTCGTTGACAGTGCGCTTGCAGTAGTCGCCCACAGCGTAGGTCGCTTCAGCGCTGTATTCCTCGGCGTTGTCACAGGCCGCCGGATTGCTGAAGTAATAGATCATTACGACAGACGACGGGGCCGGAGATACGCCAAAGTATTTCGACGCCGCGACGTACTCGTCGGAAGTGGTCTGGAAACCGTCCGTCGCCATTTCCGCAAGAGAGGCGTACTCTTTGAACCTGTGGGACCCGTCGAAGTAACCCGCGACAGGGTTGGTGCCGAGGATCGCGCCGACATCAAAAACACCCGAAGATGCCGTTGTGGTTCCCACATTTACGTCTACTTTTACAATGGGATCAATTTTAAGCATCGTTTTATCCTTTCTGGCTTTATAAGCCAATTATATTCGTCTGAGGTCGAAGAACAATCTCAGGCGCGGAGTCAACCTCGGAACTGGTGTGTTCAGAGATATCCAGATATGCAAGGTTTACGCGCACATCACTTCTTCGCCTCTGGAATGTGCCTTCAACCTCAAAAAGAGATACTGGACGGTCGGGTGTCCCAATCGGCACGATGTTTACTTTCCGTAAAACCGCCCTTGGACTGTTCACGCCATTATCCCATTGGAACAAAGACCAGAACTCCTCGGCGTCGTCGTCAGCGTTCGGTCCGTAGAACGTGATCAGAACACTGCAAGGAACCGTCTTTTTGATCTGGGTCTTTGTCCTTCCGTTGTTCAGAACCTGCTCTATCATGACGTAGTTCATGTCTGAACCTGCCTGATAGGTTTCAATGTTGAAGTAGCAGAGGTCCACGTTTCGGGGCGCTTCAGGTGTCTCTGTGTCCTCGACGTAAGCAGGAACGAAACGGGCAAGCGCGTCGGCGCTGTCAGGATCATACCCGAACGCCGCGCACAGCGCGTCGTAAATCCCGTCTCTCACAGTTTCATACCAACCCATGCCATCACCCCTCGACAACGGTCTCTTCCTGCTGAGGTGCAGGAATCAAGTCTCGAATCCTTGTCGCGTTGGCCTTTGTGTATCCCCATTTTGACCAGTCTTCAACGTTTGTTACGCGCCAGTACAAGTCGTTCCAGAACACAACGTCCGCCTCGACGATGGAGGCTCCTGAGTTCGATCCGGTCTGGAAGCAGAAAGTAGAATAGATCACAATGCTCTCATTCAACAGGTCCTCAGATGTGGACGTCTGATTACTCATCTCCTGAGGCTGTACGTTTCCTACAGCAGTCGTGACAGTCGGAGTCTTCTCGTACCCGCCGCGCTTCCTGACGGAAGTGTTTCGGGTAACTGTGAACGTCTGGCCGCCGCCGACTTCGGGATCGTACAGGATGGACGTTACATCCGGCATCAGCATAGGATCACTTCTTTCTTCTAACAGCGTAGGTTATTGCCTCTAACATCGCCCCGGTATCAATCAGGGCGACAGGCTCCCCTTTGTTGTTTTGGTGTTTCCTCTTCTTTTTTGCGATTGTAGACGGTTTGTTCGGAGCCACTTTTTGCTCAGTGATCCAAGCCTTGCAGGCGTCTCTGCCCACCATGCCCGCCTTCTCGAAATCATCTTTCGCTCTTCCCATGTCTCCGTCAACCAGTGCGGCCTCGGCGGCGTCCTGCATCAGCGCTTCGATCTTTTCCTTTGTCTTGTCATCAGAGATGGCAGGCCGAAGGACAGGACGCGGAACGATGTTTCTGGAAGGGACGCCCTGCTCGTGGAGGTACAAAAGGCCCGCACTCGTGAAAGCGCCCTCATCCCGACTCGTTTCTTCCGTTATGCCAACCACAACCTCATTCTCGAGGAAGAACTTCCATCCAAGAATCAGGTTCCATACCGTCTCGGCAGTCTCCACATACTGTCCGCTTGCGAACTGGCCGACTGCTTTGAAGATACCACCCATAGAATCACCCCTTACGGGATATATCTGCCGCCCGCGACGGCGATTTTGCACAGGCCGATCAGTTGCAAACCGAACTCGGTCTGTTTCCACTCGGCGTACCCAGAGAGGCCGGAAAGAGCCGATCCCTCGGACTTGGATACGCTGACTCCGCCAACCGACTTGGAAAGCGCTTGGGCCGATACACCCGCGCCGGACAGCCGCGACATCACGACACCGGGGTTCTCACCCTCGACCGGAGCGGCGGCGTATGTCTGCGCGTAAAGCGTCAGTTTGTGCGCGGTGTAAAGGCGTCTTGCCTCCTCAGTGGCGTCGCAGAACTCGTCGAACCTGTTGTTGGCCTGCTCAATGTATGTGTTCAGGACCACACTGGGAACGGAGGAGAACTGCGGATAAAAGGCCAGAAATTCTTCAGACGTCATTCGGCATCAACCTTCTTGGCCTTCTTGGAGCGAGTTTTCTTTACGGGGATAACCTCTTCAGTCTCCACGGCGGGTTCCTCGGCAGGTTCCTCGGAAGGCTCTTCGATCGCCTTGCCGTCGGCGGCAATGTCCTTCATCGGATCATTCTCGCCCTGCTTCATGGAGATGTTGTACTCGGCAACCTTGACGGTGCCGTCTCTCAGGAGCCACTTGAACAGGAGCGTGTCCTTCACCCAGACGGGAGCCTCGACGAATACGCCGATCTTGCCGGGAGTCACGCTGAAACGATCTCCGTCCGGGGAGACAAAGTCCGCCGCGACGTAGCAGATCATAAGGAATTTATCCATTGTTTTCCTCCTCTCAAGAGGTAGGAGGGCGCCGGAGCGCCCTCCGCAACCTCATTAAATACCGTCGACGTAGTAGACGGTCGTGGGATACAGGAACTCGACTTCGGAGACCTGAGCCGCGTAGGGCGTCTTGAAGGACAGGTCAGCAATTTCAGTGGTCAGACGACGCAGGGGCGCGGTCTGGTGATACCGAATCTTTTCGACGTCGTTGATGTAAACCACCATACGGTCGGAAGAGCCAGTGCCTGCATGGTAGCAGTATTTGCAGGGGAAGATTTCGAGGTTCTTGCCCTGCTGTTCGACGATGTTGTTCTCCTTGACGTAGGTCAGGATGGACTTATCGCCAGTCACACCGACCTTGCGGGTGACCAACTGTCCGAACTGGTAGACGGGGATCAGAATCTGGTTCGGCAGGGCGTCTTCGGCCATGTCGTTCGCGGCCCAGACGGCGGTCAGAGCGTCGTTGAAGTCCTTCAGGATTTCGTCGGCGGTCTTCTCATCCCATGTGGTGTCACTGCCCAGAGCGGTATGCGGGGCGGCGGTCACGCGGGTCACGTTGGCGTTGTTGATCAGGCCAGTGGAGGCAACCTTGGTGAAGCCGAGGTAGACGTTCTGGTCGCAGAAACGGTCGAACTCGAGGTGAATACCCTTGTTCAGGGTCTCTTCGAGGTTCAGGGCGATGTTCTGGAATTTCTGCTTTTCGATGTAGGAAATCCTCATATACTGCGCCCAGTTGAACACCCGGGAAATCGTCTTGCCGAAGTCAGCCTGCATGACGGGGATGTCGTTGGCCGTATTGAAGATCAGGCTGTTTTCGCCATTGCCAGTGGAGGCGTACTGCACGTCGACCACGCTGACGTTCTCGAGGAAGCCGCCGCCAGTCTTGACGGGCATATCACGGGGCCACAGCGTAGAAGTCAGCGGCTCCAGAATTTTGGGATCGCACTTCTCAAGCTGTTTCTCGAGGAAGGCGTAGGCATCGTTCACCATGCGGTCGTTTGCCCGGAGAGTAGGATATTTCTTCATGTCACTTCACTCCTTTTCTCTTAATAGACCCGCTCGGTCAGAACGATTTCGGCAACACCGTTGGCATCCTTGCCGCCCTTGAACTTCCAGTTCGCCATTTCAATGGTGTTCGTGGAGTCAGCGGAGGTGCGGAACGCTCCGGTCGCCTTGACGATGTAGACCTTGCCGCCTGCGGCGGGAGAACCGTCGGAAACCAGAATCGCGACAGAGCCGCGCTTGATCACGTCGACCATTTCCTTGGCCTTGTAGACCGGATCGGCGCCGCCGTAGGTTTCTTCGGTCTTGATAGTCCGGACGGCGATACCGATAACATCGGTATTGTCAGCGGACACGTTTTTCACAGCACCGCTCACCAGAGCCACAGGGGCGCCGAAAGCGATGGAAGCAGAGGATTCACCATTCACGATGGACTCGATGACGTCATCAATGCTCCGGGAAATGGTACCCGGGAAGCCATTGGTCCAAGTAAGAACTTTTCCTGCCATGTTACTTCACTCCTTTACTTACTTTTTGTAGTTGGGATTGCGCTTGGCCATGATGGCCTTGCCGATTTCGGCCTCGCTCATGCTGTCAGCGGCCTTGCGGCGGGATTTCAGGGCGACGTAGCCATTCTTCTTGGCCTTGCTGTTCAGGCCGGAGGCTTTGCGAATCTGGGCGACAGCCGCGTCGGCGGCCTTCTTCCTCTGGGACGGAGGCAGGGAGGCGATAACGGGTTTGATCGCGTTCAGGGCGACACGAGCCGCGTCACAGCAAGCCTTCTTGTCCTTCATGGGGCCGCAGTCCTTGGAGGGACCGCAGTCGACCAGAGGAGCGGCCTCGGCCTCTTCTTCGATCTCGATGTCCTCATCCTGTTCGTTGATCGCTTCGGGATCGACAAAGGTGCTTTCCACCTCTTCCGGGTCCTCGTCGGGCATCATGACTTCCTCGGAAGCCTCTTCCTCGACAGGGGCCGCTTCAGGGGCGGGTCCCGCCTGCTGTGCTTCGATTTCGTCGAGGTCTTTCTCCAGACGGGCCAGAGGGTCCATCTGGTCAGGAGCCTCGTCCTGAGCGCCGCCGATTTTCTGTTCGAGGGCGTCGAGCCGATTCAGGATCATCTGAATGATGTCTTCGCCTTCGTCCATTCCTTCCTCTACGGGAGGCATTTCAGCAGGCTGAACCGGGTCTTCGGAAGTGATCTCTTCGATCGCGTCGACCGCTTCTTCGAGGTCTTCCGGTTCAGCATCGACAGCGAATTTGGCAAGCATTTTTGCCAGAATCCGGTTGTAACCTTTCTTCATCTTGCGATTACTCCTTTCGTTGTTTGGGGCAGAGTCTTTTATGCAAACGCGTTTTCCCGCCCGCCCTTTGTCCACAATGGCGATATGGTTTCCGCGAATTTGCCGTTGCACCATTTTCCCGTCTTCTTCGTGCAGTTCATAGTTGTATCCGCAGGAGATTTCCCGCTTGCCGTTCAGCACGTCCTGAATCGTCTGGGGGTCAATGATCACCAGATCGGCAATCAGGAGGTCCTTGTTCGGCCCGGTCCCTCTGCGGACGTTCTGGCAGTGTCCCTTTGCGAGATACTGAGCGTTCTCAGCAGTGACACCTTCTTCGGCATCTGGGTGATCGTTCGTGACTGGCATACCCTCGAACGACGCAATCGTGGCCTCGGAAAATACTTCCTCCTCGGGGCGGTATACCGTTACGGCCTTATTACCGCTCCGTCCGATCTCGTCTTCGAGATACTGCTGAGAACCAGTCCGGGCAATCGGAACGTTCGCGCAAATCAGGTAGCCTTCCGGCTCCCGCTTGCTGATATTGTCCGATATACGTTCACCGAAATACATCATGGTTCGTCACCTCTTAACTGGGCAGTTCAGCCGCTTCCCATTCTCCCGCATCGCTGACTGTAAGCACCTTGCCTTCGTCCTCTGCGTCTACAGCGGGAAGTTGAGACGGGATCGCCGAAAGTTTCCACTTGCCCTCCTCGTCCACCATGAGAACTTTCCCGACGTCTTCGGGGGTCGGTACGGGAATACCCGCTCCTTCAGCCTGTGCCAATCCTTCGAGGGCCGTGGCAATGCGGTCGAGGGAACTGACTTCGTCCTTAAATGCCATGTTCTGTCATCTCCTTTTCTGAATTTTGGTATAAGAAGAGCGCCCCGGTTCTTTCCGGGACGCTCAAGTCCTATTGGTTTTATTCGCCTTCTACGTCCATGAGGTAGATCAGCGCTCTGTTGTACTTTGCCTGCCTCTTGACGTCCTTTGGAGTCACTTCTTTCAGGCGGCTCAGGTTGCTGTTGTCGATCAAGTCCGCAATCTTGACTGCCCGGGCGATTTCGTTTCCACGAACTCTCGTCAGGTAGTCCGCCCAACTCTCTCCCTTTTTGTGTGTGATCGCGTCGACCGCCTCAGCGGTTCCGTCTCCGAACAGTTCTTCGATCCTCTGGAGCGTGACGTCCGTGTCTTCTACCACGTCATGCAACCACGCCACAACCGCCCTCGATGGTCTGTCCATTCTGGAAGCAACCCTCTGAGGGTGCAGGATGTAGGGTTCTCCGGACTTGTCGACCTGCCCTTCGTGGGCGCCTGTAGCGAACAACTTTGCCAGTTCTTCGTCTACGCTGTAGACCAATCACATCACCCGTTTCTCAGTTTGTCCATCCACGCTCTCGCTTCTCTCTCGTCGATCTCGTCGTAGTAAACCGCGTTGCCGAGTCCGTACCTGATTTCGTTCAGGTGCGGCATCTCAACCCACCCGTCTTCGCCTTTTGCGTTCGGACAGTAGAGTTCTGCTTTTCCGCCCGAGAAGCGGACCAGATTGCCTCGTTCAGGCCAAACCGCGTAACTCACCTTGTTGGTCATCTTCTTTCACCTCCCGCATACATTATACCTCTAACGGCCTATTGTTTCAAGTCTTTTTTTTCGGAGGGTAATCCTGAATTTTTTCGATTCCCTTCGGATACGGGATTCTCTTCTTCGAGTATACTTCTCTCATACGCGCTTGCAACGCAAGGTGTTCCTGCTCGGAAATCTCGCTTTTTGCAGGATCGTAGGGGTTGTATGTCCTGTCGATGTCGTAAATCGGGTGAGCGGCCTCTTTTGCAAGGATGGAACGCGGAGTGTGGAACTGAAACTCGAACTTTGTTCCTGTCGGTGACTCAAATACGACGGTAAGGCCCCTGTATGGATTTTCCATCGGGTCCTTGTTGTAGAAGTTCTTCACCTTTACAACCTTGTAGTTTTTTGCCTCGAGAGCCTTTACGGTCTTCTCGTAGTTTTCGACAAGGTTGTCCTCTGTACTCATTTGTGTGTACCGAACGAGATCATTCAGGCCGTTTACGCAGTCTTGATAGGTAAGCGTTGGCTGTCTCCCTGCCCTTTCTGCTTTTACCCTATCTTCTTCCAAATCCTGCTCGATCTTTTCCTGTATCCGACAAACTCCCTTTGAGTTGTCGCCTGCCGTTTTTGTCCTGTACTCGAGTCCCCACATCTCGGTCCCGAGAGCGTCCGCAATCTCACATACGTCCTGAGTGATCTGCGGTTCGTTCTCCATGTCCTTCTTGTAGCGGTCTACTGCGGCAGGTTGGAGTTTCGTCGAGATATTGGACAGCCGCTCCTGAATCATCCTTGCACTATCAGCAGGGGTCGGCCTCCTGTAACTGTGGTTCGCAAGTTTGTTTTCCATATCCTCATAGGCTTCATATTCGATTGAATCCTTCGGAAAATCTCCCTTGTGTTCAAAGGCCCAGTCTGCGGCAGAAACCATATTGTTGTCGAGGTCAAAATGGTTTTTCGCCTGTTCCTTTGTTCCACGGAACGGAGAGGGATCGGGCATCCACCTCGCAGAGGGAGGATAGTTGCGAAGCATTTCCTGATCCCTCTTCCTGTTTTCTTCTTCCTTCTTGAGCCTGTCAATAAAGTCCGCCTTCTCTGCTTCAGACATCCCAGAGAAAGGGTCTCCTCCCGCAGTCTCGTTGAATCTCTTTTCGTTCTCATAGAGTTCATGTTCTTTTATCGCGGCCTCGTCCGGACGCTTGCGTTGAGTTTGTCCATCGCTCCACTTGAACTCGAGATACTTTTTGCCCGCGTCTCCCCTTACAACGCTTACGCTTTCGAGTTTGATCCCGCCTTTTCTCTTTGTGAAGAACGGTTCTCCTCCGGGGAAGATTTCCGGGTAATCCTTGGGGTCAATTTCTCCAGACACGCCTCTCAGGGCCGCAACGGCCTTCTTCGCAATTTTGTCCGGAGAGGTTCCGCGTTCTATTTCGGTTCCCGGAGCCGCTCCGGTCTGTTCGTAACGTTCCATGCCACCGTTCTTCATGAACGTCTGAATCGCCTTCTTCACAGACGGACTGTTCATGTTAATTTCATACCTTCCTGAGACACTCGGAAGATAAGGAGATTGTTCTATTTTCTTTTCAGGGAAGCCGGGGGCATAATGCCCGCCACCTCCATAACCCGGAACAAAGTGCATTGGCATGGTAACTTGTTCGCCTTTGTTATTCACGGTTGTTTCCCAGTAAAGGTCTTTGTTTTTTGGGTCCTGCGTCATAACGCTTTCCTCTGGCCTAACGTAGAACCTTTCGCTCTCCTGATCTCTTTTTCTGCGCTCAATGAGTCTTTTCACAGCCTCTTTGTGGGAATTTGGGACATTCATAGGCTTTGTATGCTTTTCGATGAGAGCATTTAATGGCAGACCGCCAACCTTGAACCCTTTGTCCAAATCCTCTGGCATACCGTTGCTATAGTAAATCTGGCCTACGTTCGGCATCTTTCCGCCATTCTCAGCCTTGATCATTTCTTGAACGTTCGGGTCCTTGAGCGTCTCAGGATTCTTTGCAATCCAGTAATTTCCGTATTTTCTTACCCCTGCACTTTCAAGCCTGTTCTGCATCATGGCCCGCCCTGCGGCAGAGCCTCTCCCGACCTCCGTTTTCCTCATTCTTTCACCCTCCTGTGTCAGGGTGAATTTGGAGGTTTCAGGGTGTTTCGCTTTATACTCGAGAGTCTTCCATGACCCGCCGTTCTTCTCTCCTGTTTTCACTGGTCCGCCAACTTTCCCGGTGCGCCCAGTGTGTCCGAAATTCCCGCTCGGCTTCTTTGCGGGAGCGGGAGAAGGTCCGCCGACAGCGCCCGGTCGACCCGCGTGTCCGTAGTTCCCGCCGCCTTCTCTCGGAGCGGAACCTCCCCTCTTGCCGGGACGCCCTTTGTGTGAAAAGTTCCCGGAACCGGGACCACCGTCCTGTTCTCTGACGTGCGCGTTCAGGAGAGTCTCGGCGTTTTCGGAATCGAGCGCCCGAATCTTTGCCAACTTCCTGATGGCATTGGTATATTTTGACATCTTTTCGCCCTCCTTTGTTGGCAAATTAAAACCCCGGCGCTTTTGCGTCGAGGTGATTTGGTTTAGTAGATAACTCCGGGTTCGTTTGGCATTGGTTCGATCTCACCTGAGAATATAACGTGCTTTGGTTCTTCGACCCAACACGACTCCGCCTCTCCGAACCATTCAAACAGAATGAACAGAGCGCATCTCATCGAGTACGGTTCAGCGCACAGCGGGTAAGATGGTCCTTTTCTCAGGTCGTGTTTGAACACGGTCTCTATGTCAGGCGCGTCCACAAACTCGCCTTCGATTTTCCGCTTGAACTCTACGTCGCTGATCTCTTTGTCGTCCCCGTAAACACATATCCTGATATCTCCCAACTCAGGATATTTTTCGGGGACTCCCGTTGCCCTGATGATCGTCATTTTTGTCCCTCCTTATCCTACTGCCAGTAATCCGAGGATGAAGTTCGCGTATTCCTTGTCCTGTAACAGTTTCATTGGATCGTGAACCGCATACTGGAACCCCATCGAAACGATTTCGTATGTGTTGTCGTTATAAACCTTCCCGATGTATGGGTCGATGAA